>Ga0302325_10000871_pt1 | contig 80524 bp, 81 predicted proteins | sample Palsa_T0_2_FD_201948 | JGI IMG/M metagenome (GOLD analysis project Ga0302325, IMG submission 201948) | Peat permafrost microbial communities from Stordalen Mire near Abisko, Sweden - Palsa_T0_2 | ecosystem: Environmental > Terrestrial > Soil > Palsa > Peat permafrost | place: Sweden: Abisko... | reverse complement strand
TGAACGCCAGGCATGATATCGAGAAGGCCGAATACGTAAGCCGGTTCGACCTTCAACAGGTGGCCGCTTTCGGCAACGGCAACAACGACCGGCTGATGCTGAAGGCCGTGAAGGCCGGCGGCGGACTGGCGATCGCCGTCGATAACGGCGAAGGTTGCGCCATGGATGCGATGCGCAATGCGGATCTGTTTGTAGTGGGCGCGGCCAACGCCATCGGTCTGCTGCTCGATCCGGTACGCTTGAAGGCCACGCTGCGGTTTTGATTCGTGGCGCACGGGGTGCCCTCTGGGTCCGTGCGCGCCGCTACGCTTGCGCGCCGCCCTTGCGGCCTTTGAGGAAATCCAGCTCGGTCTGCTTGGGGATGCCGGGCTCGAAGCAGCGGCGGCAGCGGGCTTCGTACATGTCGGCGGCGCCCACCACGATCAGGTCCTCGGCGCCGCGCAGGCGCTGCGTGTGCTTGCCTGGATTGCCGCAGCGCACGCAGATGGCCAGGGTCTTGGTGATGGATTCGGCCAGCGCCAGCAGGTCCGGGATGGGGACGAAGGGGCGGCCCAGATAGTCCGTATCCAGCCCGGCCACGATCACCTGCTTGCCGCTATCGGCCAGGCGTTGCGCCACGTCCACCAGGCTCTCGCCCATGAAGTTGGCCTCGTCCACGCCGATCACCTCGGAGCGCCAATCCACGCGGTCCAGGATCTCGCTGCCGGCGCTTACGATTTCGGACTTCATGCGCAGATCGCCATGCGAGACGATCTCGTCGATGGCGTAGCGCGTGTCGATAACGGGCTTGAACACCTGCACTCTTTTGCGCGCGATCATGGCGCGGCGCAGCCGCCGGATCAACTCTTCGCTCTTGCCCGAGAACATGGGGCCGCAGATCACTTCGATCCATCCGATGTTGCCGCTGACGAATTCCATGAGATTGCTTTAGCATGCCACAGCGCGGACCGGCGATGGTTGAGCCGATATGGGCGATGGGCTGCGGATGTACAATGCAGGTTTATGAAAAGGTTTTGTTGCGTCCTGCCACTGCTCGCCATGGCCGTCTTCGGCGCCGAGAAAAAACCGGTCACCATCCAGAACATGCCGGCGCCGGCGCGCATGCCGCCGATCGCGTGGGCCCCGGATGGAAAGCGCTTCGCCTGGATGGAAGACAAGGCCATCGTGCAGTACGACGTCGCTTCGAAGAAAAGGAAGCAACTGGTGGCGCTCGGCCCGCTGGAGGAAAAGGCGGTGAAGCCGCCGAAACAGGAAGCCGTCGACTGGCAGAACCGGCGCGTTTCCGAGCAAAGCTTCCAATGGTCGTCCACCGGCCAGGAGATGCTGATCAGCCTGCAAGGCGACTTGTTCATGTTGCATATCGACACGGGCAAATGGGAGCAGCTCACCGCCACGGCGGAAGCGGAGCGCGATCCCAAGCTCTCGCCCGACGGCCGCTTCGTCTCCTTCCGCCGCGAGCACGACCTGTACAGCCTGGAAGTGGCGTCCCGGAAAGTTACGCGGCTCACCACGGATGGCTCCGCTACGCTATGGAACGGCGAGTTGGACTGGGTGTATCCGGAAGAGCTGAACCTGGCGACCGCGCACTGGTGGTCTCCCGATAGCAGCCTGATCGCCTATTTGCAGTTTGACGTCGGCCACGAGTCGATATTCCCGCAGGTGGATCTGCTTTCCTGGCGCGCGCTGACCGAGCCCGAGCGCTTTCCGCAGCCGGGCACGCCCAACGCGGATGTGCGTTTGGGAGTGGCGCCGGCTGAGGGCGGCCCGACGCGCTGGATGGACATCGGCGAAACGCGCGATCGCCTGCTGGCGCGCGTCGATTGGGCGCCCGACAGCCGCGAGGTGGCTTACCAGCGGTTGAATCGCATACAGAACCGTCTGGACCTGGGCGTGGCGGACGTGCGCACGGGCGCCTCGCGGGTACTCCTCACCGAAGAGGATTCGTACTGGGTGAACGTCAACGACGACTTCCGCTTTTTGAATAAGGGAAAACAGTTCCTGTGGGGCAGCGAGCGGGACGGCTACCATCACCTTTACCTTTGTTCGGTGGACGACAAACACGTGTCGCAGATCACCAAGGGCGAATGGGAAGTGACCGGAGTGGCGGGAGTGAACGAAGAAACGCGCGAGGTTTTCTTCGTTTCAAACGAGCAGAGTCCGCTGGAGCGCCAGCTTTACCGCGTACGCCTGGACGGCAAGCAAAAGCAGAGGCTCAGCGGCGGCGCGGGCACGCACGGCATCTCGATGAGTCCGACCGCCGAGTATTACATGGATACGGCTTCCAGCTTGGGCACACCGCCGCGGCGCACGCTGCACGAAAGCGACGGTTCGCAGATCGCGGTATACAAGGAGGCCACGCCGCCGGATGTGGAGATCCTGCCCACCGAGATCGTCCAGATCAAGGCCACGGACGGCGTGCAGCTCTATGCGCGAATGATCAAGCCGGCGGCCTTTTCGCCCGACAAGAAATACCCGGTGATCGTCATGGTGTACGGCGGGCCTGGCGTGCAGGCGGTGCACGACGCATGGAGCGGCGCCGGTTTCGATCAGGTGCTGGCGCAGAAGGGATATCTCATCTGGCAGCTTGACAATCGCGGATCGTCCGGCCGCGGGCATATTTGGGAATCGAAAATCTATCACGAAACGGGTGCGCACGAGTTGAACGACCAGCTTGACGGCATCCGCTACCTGGGCACGTTAGGCTTCGCGGATATGACACGCGTGGGCATCAGCGGCTGGAGTTATGGCGGGTATATGACGCTTTATGCTTTGGCCAATGCTCCGGGCGTCTTCAAAGCCGGCATCGCCGGCGCGCCGGTGACCGACTGGCGCAACTACGATTCCATTTACACGGAACGCTACATGGGTCTGCCCGAGGAGAATGCGGAGGGCTACAAGCGCAGCTCGCCGCAGACCAACGCGGGTGAGATCAAGGCGCGGCTGCTGATCCTGCACAACATCGAGGACGACAACGTGCATTTCCAAAACAGCCTGCAGATGGCCAACGCTTTGGAGCGGGAGGGCAAGCAGTTCCAGATGCTGGTTTATCCCCAGAAGTCGCACGGGGTCGGCGGCGCGCTGCAGAAGCAGATGCACCAGGCGATGTTGGATTTCTTCGAGAAGGCGCTGTAGAGACGTCGCCCGGCGCGAGGGCCGGCCCCTTGGTATGATTGAAGCGTTATGGCCCAACTGAGCTTCACAGCAGTATATATGAAAGTGCGCGAAGGCTATATCGCGTTCGTCGAAGAACTGCCTGGCGCGAACACCCAAGGGGAGACACTTGAAGAGGCGCGCGCGAACCTGGAAGAAGCCGTCACCATGGTCCTGGATGCAAACCGCGAGTTGTCCGGGCAGTCCCTTGAGGGCGCCCAGGTCATTCGGGAAACTCTGACCCTGCCTGCCGCGTGAAACGCAGCGATCTCATCCGCATTTGGAGCAGCGATGTTGGACTACGTAGTGGGGGGCAGATACATGCTGGACATCCGCCAGGCGCGGTAGGATTCCGTACCCAGCAGGTTGAAGACCTGTGTGCCGGTGTCCGTGCCGGAAGTGGGAAGGATTTCGATCGAGTACCCGGCCTCGGTCGTTTGCATGAGAGGTACGATTCCCGCCAGGAAAAAGTAGTTGCCGTTGGACAGCAATTGGGCGCTGCCGAACGCCAGAGAGTAGATCCCCAGGTCCACGCTCAGGACCGGCGTCGCCTGCATCGCCGTCTCATCCACGGTCAGTGCCATGCCGCGGCTGTTACCGCTGCCCAACCCAACCGGCGGCGGGGAGACCCGCGTATTGCCATTGTCGAAAACCGTCAGAGGCCCCGCGCCGCCGTTTTCAATACCGGCTTCGTGCTGGTGCGAAAACCACGGCCAAGGATCGTTATAGATGTTATTGAAGGTGAAGTCGCCGTCCAGTCCCAGGCGCCATAAAATGTTTCCCGTGCCCGATCCGTTGCCATAGTCGACCTTCATGATCCAGTCCTGGTGCCGCGAAGACCAGACGATCGAGCCATCCTGCGGTTGGTAATAGAGACTGTTGGCGTGCAGCCAATCCTTCGCCAGAGGCGCGATGCCAGGGCCTAGCAGGAACATGGTCTGGCATTCCGATTGGCCCGTTGTGCAGGTTTCGCCCAAAACCGCGGGCCGATTGATGTCCAACTGCGGCGCGCCGCTGTCGTGTTGAAAGGCGTCAAAGTACCAGGCAACTTGCCAGTTGCTGTCCAGGACGACGATCATATCTCCTATGATGTCGACGGGAAGGCCGCTGGTGTCCCCCTGGGTTCCGGCCGGGAAGATTTTCTCGATGTCGGCCAGGACCGCGGTCTGGCCGTTGGGGAGAGTCTGGATGGCATCATGATGAAAATACCCGAGGCACGCCGAGTAAACCGGCGCCGGGCTTGGAATAGAGTTGCACGCCGCCGCGTCACTTGCTCCCATGGCGATCAGTTGCCGCTGGATTACGCCCGTGTTGGTTTCCCGTGTGATGTTGCCCGCCAGGTCGATCTCGCGCAAGACTTGCCCGTCCACCGAAGCCGGATTCCAGGCCGGGTCGTTCTGAATGGTGAGAAACGCGCCACCCGGGAGGGGCCGTGTAAGAACCTCGAAGTGATCCACGGCGCTCGGGTAGTAGTACCAAACGATATTGCCCGATAAGTCGCTCGCCACCGCGGGAAAGTTGGCTTTGGCCCCCAACTGGATGGGCGTGATGAGCAAAAGAGAGTCGGCGCTGTCGGCTTGTCCGCCAGGCGGACCGGCGGGAGAAACTATGGTTTGATAAGCAGGAAAAGGAATGGTCGCTGGAAGCCCGCCGGCCGTAAAACTCAGAGCCGGTCCGTTCACTGTCTTACCCGCCGTAAGCGTCTGGGAGAGCATGTTGTACGTGGTATTGGGGTACATGCCGGCTATTTCAAACGTCATGGTGGCGGGGGGATGGCAGTTTGCCCAACTCGTGAGGGTAGCGGGCACGGTCCGCGATTGTTGTGCAAACCAGACCCGCATGGAACTTCCCGCGGCGCATGCAGGCGCGCTGAATAAGGCTACCAGAGGGTTGCTGGTCGGTACCACCACGGGTGCGCTGGCGCTCACCAGCGGGGTCACCTGGAAACGTGCCGTATGCGAGGCTGTTTCGCCTGACGTGAAGTCCGTGACGACCACCTGGATCTGATAAACACCTTCCATCTTGACTGGGGTCCACGCGAATGGCAGGGAGGTCCAGGCACCGGAGCTGAGAGTGCCTGCGTTGAAGTCCCGAGCCAAAGAAAAGGACCCGCCCGGGGCAGCCACGTTGAATTGAAAGGTCAAAGGGCCGGGATTGCTGTCCGTGGCCTTCACCGTCCAGACGATCTGCGTGCCGATGACTTGCGGCGAGCTAACCGGCGCCTGCATGGATAAGATGCGGACCGTGGCATGCGCTGGCGCACACGCCACCGCCAGCAGCGCCGCGAGATGCCAAATTGCGGTTCTCCGCGTTTTCATGAGAGATCCTGGGAGCGCTGCGAAGTATCGAGTCAATTCGGCCTGACCGTGACTGTGGCCGTCGCGGCAGTCATCGACTCGGGATTCCAGACTTCCACCGTCAGTTGGTCCCCGGCCGCCATCGGACACACCCCGTTTTGATTTACGTTTGCCACCAGTTCGATAAGGTTGGCGGCCCAACTGGCGATAGACACAGTGCAGGTGTCCCCGCTATAACCCGCGCTCCAGTTTTGCGTAGTGTCCGTAAGTTCGAGATAGTTCGAACTGCCCGTGAATGGCAGGCCATTCGGGAAATCCCCAAAGCCGCCGCCGATGATGGTCATGGGAGGCTGTGGCTGCACCACCACTTGGTTGCAACCCGGCGCGGCGCATTGCGTGGTCAGCGCGCTTATGGAGATCGGTTTAGGAGCGACCACTCCGCAGGCCGGCGGGACGCCCGCCTCGCCATCCGGAAAAACGGCGCAAGGGCCTGTGGCCGGCGGGGGGCCCGCGACCTGTTCCAGGCTCGCCGCTGTGGGGTAGTCCACGACCGGCGAATACGTGCCCATGAGTCCGCCGCCGGGAGTATATTCTCCCGTGCCGTAGGGAACCGTCTCACCGGCACAGTTGAACGTAGCTGCCGGGACCAGGTTTCGCAAATTCAACATGTTGAGCTGCTGATACCCGGAAATGGCCGTCAGATCGAAAAACGTATAGCCGTTAGCCGGCGTGATCCACGAAGGAATGGTTGCGCCGGTTCCCACTATCAGCGTTACATCGCCGCTCGAGTTCTTGGTGAAAAAGTTGTCCGCCAGGCTCGCCAGAGTAGCCGCACCGGGATTTTCAAACGACAGGCTCATGTATCGCAGTTGCTCATTCCCGGATCTGGAACAGCCGTTGGTGCAGGGCGTCGGCGGAGTTGTCGGTATTTGAAAGCGGATCCGCATGACCCTCCCGTTCGCGGCAAGGCTCGCCGGAACCCCGGACGATACCGGCGCGGTTATGTAACTGCCGTCCGGAATCGCGCCCGGCACATACTCGGTTTCGCGAATCCAGGCGAGCATGTTCCGCGGGTCGGAGGCAAAGCAAAGCTTGGGAAGGTAATCGTTCGCATAGACGCGATGCAGGTCGGCCTGCGTGCTGTCCAGCCACGCATTGCCCGTGGTTGAGTTGTTGGCTACGACCTGAAGGGTTTGCAGCGCGTAGGCGGCGGGATACGCGCAACCCGAAGCCACGTCGCGCACAATCGCGTACGGGGTGGTCGAACCAATCTCCAAATAGTTCCGGATCATCACCACGCCCGCGGTGTTCGGATTTGTGTGCTCAGGCGTATCGACTACGTGAAGCGGGAAGGAAGGATTCGCCTTGAAGACGCTCGGATCGCTATTCCAGTCCATCCCCGCGTGCCGCCAGGTGGCATCCAGCGCGTTGACGTCGACGTTGAACCCGTTCATCGTGCAGCCGGCCTCGAGCGTACCCGGAGTGCCTTCAAAATCTATGGGCACCGCATACTTCTGCCCTGCCACGAAGGCGGTCCCCGGCTCGAGTGGGTTTATGTAGCTGGAAGTCAAGGCTACGATGTCCTGATCCACAATGAATTGCGCCGGAGCCCCATGGGTATCGTAATCCGTGATCGAGAAGTATCGCGCATTCGGGAAAGTTCCCACGATGATGAGTTGGTAGCGGGGGTCAACCTTGTAAAATATCTTGTTATAAGTGCTGTTCAAATCGGCCCCGGCCCCGCCGTTGCCGGACGAAAAAGGGATGAGATAACAGGCATTGTCAAAATTACTAAAGAAGTTTCCGGTGGGGAACTCACCCCCGTTGAACTGTGTCGGCAGGCCCGAACAATCGATGGCATGTGCCATGCCTGGGAACAAAGAGACACTCGCGAAGAGCGCGCAGACGCTCCACCTCCGTTTCATAATCTCTTCTCCTTAGTGACAATCCGCGAGACTTTCAGCCAGTAAACCTTAATCTCGACGGCCGGCGGCGCATTCGGGCGAGGCCCAAATATGTATCAGAATAGCACCGAAAAAGCTGTCGTGCCGGTCCCCGGTACTGCCTGAAAAAGTACAAGTACTACCTGTTCCCGGTAGAGCACGGTAAGGGCGGGATGCGATCTAAGAGGTGACCGTGATCCGGCCCACGGCGTAGTTGACTAGCTGGCTGGTAGGCGTTGGAATTGCCAGGATGCGGACCAAATAGGTTCCCGGCGACACCGCTTCTCCATCACCATTCATTCCGTTCCAGGTTAGGCTCTCTCCTGGCGCCTTGACCTCCCTGAATGGGTGCAGCGTCCGGATCGGGACCACGGTGGGCGTGGTATCGCTATCCTGGATAATCTCCGCGCAAGTGTAACAGGACGTCCGGATGGCGTAGGTGATGCTCGTCGACTGGCCCGCCGAGATCGAGATGGTGTCTGGCGAGGCGACCGGCTGCCACAGAACCGGGGGTGTGATCGCGGGTACGAAAGGGTACGGACTGTACGTGTCGCCCAACAGGGTGACGTTACTCGTATTCGGCGGCCCCAGGCCCGCTTGCGCCGCATAGTCCAAATAGGTCACGGAGTTTTGGGGTAACTCCATAACATTCAGGCCCACGCGATCCACTGCCACCGGATTCAGGCCTGCCAGCACCACATTCGTGGCCACCGGCGTTCCGCTGATGGGGCCTTGGCCCTCCATACCCCAAACGCCGTCGATCACCGCGAATCCGATAGGCCGCACCAAGTTGAGATCCATGATCGACAGATCGATGCCGCGAAGATGCAAATCGTGGCGCGGATAACCTGCGGAAACCGGTTGGGCGTAGGCTGATTCGGAAGCCAGGCCGACCAGGTTTTTCATGGACAGCGTGACTACCGCGTCCACGTGGGTCTTCAGTTTACCCGCGCTGATGAAGAAAGTGTTCGGTTGCAGCACGAGCGACGGGACCCACATCGCTTGGTAGGCGTAACCGCCGCCGGGCACGGGGGTCAAAACGTAAGTCCCCGTACGCAAATCCACCAGTTGCACTTGCGAATAGCTCTTAAACACGGCCGTATAGCCGCACGCAGTGAAGTTCGAAGCTCTTCCGGGCAGCGCAGCTTCAACGATCAGAATCGCGGTCGCCCCTGCCGCGAGGCAGAGATCCACGATGGCCTGCGCCACTGCCGGGTCGGTCGTGGTGCCGGAGCTGGACGGTTGGGGAACCACCAGGTTAGGCTTGATCACCACCGTCTGGCCGGCAAGGTTGGCGGGAAACTGCCCGCAAGCGGCCAGCGCGGTCGACGTTGCAGTATACGGATCGCTGGAATAGCCGACACCTACTTGATAAGGCGCCCTGGTCGATGGTTTGGGGGCAGCCAGTAAGGCTGAGTTGGCCGCCAGAATCCCGATGAACGACCGCCGGTCGATTCCGGAGACGGCGCGGCTAACCCCGCCTTTGCGTAAGCCCTTCCCGGCAATATCTTGCGAAAACATGTGTTCTTCAATGATAGCTGGCTCGCGCATAACTTTCAAGCACAGTAACAGTAGTAAATGATGGTACTGGGGTCAGTTTGCGGTGGGGCAGGATGGTATCCTGCGCGCCGATTGGGAATCGGCGCTTTTCCGATCAAGCCCAGCCCAGTGTTCTGCTGAGCCAACGGATTGATTCTCACACACCCACAGCATCAAATAGTCCTGGTCCAACCGACTTCGGTATTCCAAGCTTCGGTTTTGGAGGAGCTTCAAGCGCCCCCGCGGCGCGTAGCTCTTCCGCGGAGATTGCTTGACCCGAGCAGACTCTTTCCAGCACCGCCGCCTGGGTCGGCTCGAGGTCCACTAGCCGGCCGAGCACGTTCAGCAAGTCGATTAGCTCAGTTGTGTATTCGGCGAGCCAGTAATCAGGTTGAATGTCGCCCAGCGGCGACGGAGTACGCCGGTCGCCGATTATGGGACGTTCGCGGTTGGCTTTCCGGTAGCTAAACCACTGCGGCAGTACCTGCTTGCCCGAAACCTCATACAGCCACATTCCCGGCTCAACGTTCTCAATGTATCCGCGCCCGACTTGCAGCCTTCTCTTGGCGGCGTCGTAGCCGATCGAGTCCGGCATTGCCGCTGGCTCTTGGGGAATCGCGCCGTTTGCCGGAATACGCGGCATCTTCGCGGGCGGCAGCCGCGGGGGTTGTGCGGGCCGCCCTTTCTTGGGGTCGGTCATCCGCTCTCCAAAGGTATGGAGCCAGATGATGGTACGCCCAATATCGGCTGCCTCGGCGAAGATGTCCCGGTCGCTCGTGAGAGGGATGCGCAAACCCGGAGTCGAGAGGTCATCGTGAAATCGCGCGGTAAATGCCGGATGGGCTGCAATTGCGGCAATATAGGCGATCAAGTCTTCGGCGCCGACGTTCATTCCATACTTCTGACCCAAGAAAGTGAGCAGCTTCGACGGCATATTGGGGGCGCTGGCGTTCCGATCGCGCCAGAGTGGGAAGACGCGGCCCCCTCTGCCGTTATAGTGATGAAGGTCGGGAATCAACGAGCTAACAGTCAGCGCGGGACCGTTGGTCGGAGATCTGTCGCTCGGAGCCGTCAGGTAGACTTGCTCCCCAGACCGTGATTTCCACAACTCCGGGTTGGGTTGATTGATCAGGCGGTTATCGGGGATGATCCACTGGCGGTCAAACGAACGAAAACCATAGCGGGCCGGCGGAAGACACGGCCCTCTCTCTTCAGCCACGGACTTTGGCCGCCGCTCGTAGCCGGCCAAAGCGTTGGGGACGACGCGCTCGCTATGCTTATCGCCCGGTTGTCCATTCCGAAGGTGCGGATGAAAAAGATCCTCTTTCCGATCCGCCGGCGCATGGACCAGCTTTTGCCAACGCCGTTCCAGCGAATCCACATCCGGCGCGATAACCCAAGTGCGGCCTGGCATCACTCCGGAACCGTTGTATATAAAGAGGTCTTCCAGCTTGGGGTAGGTTGCCCAGGCCCGCTGCGAAGCGGGCAGGAATGGGGCGCGCCAATCGGAGGGGCACGCAACCCATGCCTTGCTTCTTATCCTTATGGCTCCAAGCGCCTTGAACTTTTTCAGGCGATGACCACCCGGTAAAGCTTGGAACAGCACCTTCGCCGCGGTATTGGAATCGCCCCTGGAGTTGGCGGAACGCGAAGCGAGTACGATGCAAACGGGCTGTTGCACCGCTTGGAAGATGCGGGTGTTGACTTCCGGCTGGTGGCCCTCGGGCGAGCAATCGATAACCCAAATGTCATCGCAGGTTCTGCGCAGGTAATCGCGCATCTTCTGAAACCCCGGCCCGTTGAGGAAACCGGCTACCGTAATGAAACACACGATGCCGGACTTGTTGGCGGCGTCATGGTCGTAAACTTTCCACGTCGCCCAACGCCAAAAGTAGACATACATGTTGCGCAGGTGCTTACTGTGGACGCCGGCGCCCCATTCGCGCGGCGGCATCCAGGCCGCCAGCGGCGGTGTTTCGCTAGCATTCTTGTCTCCGCTCTCAATCCAGCCGCCGCGTCCCTTGGCTTTCTCCTTATAGGGCGGATTGCCGATTACCACCGTGATGGGCTCTTCTCTCTTGATCTTGTTCGCCTCTTTACGGGACCTTGCAATTGGGGCTAGAATTCCTGGAATCCATCCCTCATCGTCATGCGGATTTCCCAGCGTATCGGTCACGAACATCCGTAGCGGCGTCGCCGGCGGTTCTCCTGTGAGGTCGACTATCTCCGCAAGAATTCGCAGTTGCGCAACCGCGAACGGCCCAAGTTGCATTTCGAAAGCGACCAGCCGCTTCACGGCGGCATTGATCGCGCCGCCCACGGAGCCTTCCCCTTGGTCCTCCTGAACGCTCTCGGCGATCTGCCGAAGTACGCCAAGCATGAAAGTGCCGGTGCCGGTGGCGGGGTCCGCCAATGTCACCGAAGGCGAGGCTAACCCTGCGTGAAGCCCGAACCGGGATGTCTTCAAAACTTCATCGACCAGCCCAACCATTGCGCCGACAACTTCCGGCGGCGTGTAATACGAGCCGGTCTGTTTCCGCAGTTGGTTGTCGTAAACCTCCAGAAACTCCTCGTAGAAATAAAGCCATGCATCCGCCTTGCCTCTGCTTATTTTCGACCAGTCAACCGCGTCAAGCACACGCATTAGAGTCCCGAGTGAAGTCTTAAGAGTGGCTTGGTTTTCCGCGTTATCAGTCAACAGTTTCAGCGCCGCACCGATTAGAGAACTGGTCTGGCTAAGTTCCCTCGCGACCTGCTGGAGCCCGGTTGAGAGATCGATGTTCTTCGCGCGCGCCATCAGCATTCCGAACGTGACCGCCTGCGCATATCCATCGGCGAACCTCTCGTCCGTCGCGTCGGGAAAGAGCAGTTTCCGCCAATCCGCGGCCAGATCCGTGAGAGCTTCGCTTCCCATGGCGAGCTGCTCGGTCACCTCATCGCGCAAAAGCCTGCAAAGCCGGGCGGTGGTGTGAGCCAATTCTTGGGCGCTCTGCGGCGGGACGGGCTGCCAACCGAGGAAGCTCTCGAAAACATTCGCCAGCGCGGCGGGTGCTTCCAGTTTGTGGCCCGAGGACTCGATGTCTCCTATCAAACAGACCACCGCACCGACCAACTCGCCGTTCCGCCAAAGGCTGAATGCGTTGCCGTCGGTGTAGATTAAGTTGGGCAGGGAGCGCAGTCTCTCCCACTGTGCTTTGTCATGCGGATCTTTAAACTTCCGCGGATCGGCTCCCTTGCCGGGCGCCTTCAGCTCCACAAAACCAACCAAGGCGTTGTGAACGGCAACCGCGTAGTCCGGACGCGTTTTCAAATCGCCGATCGACGATTCGCCTACGGCAGTGACGGACGACCTGGGCAGGCGGACCAACTCCGCCAGATCCGCGAGCAGATGTTCGAAAGGCGCGCGAAGCTGGTCCTCCGGCGGTCCGGTGGCGGCCGCGTTCGACAGTTTCTCCTTGGCTCTGGCTCCGAATGCGGAAATCGCCGAGTTGATGGTCAGTTTCATTTTATTCCGGTCGCCCTGGGGAAATCGCGCGCCACACTCATAGTACTAATCGGTCAGCGGCCGTATCAACCGCAACGCCGGGCGGGTGTTGTATTGCTCGCGGTATTGCCGGTGCGCGGCGTCGTCCGGGAAATGCTCGCCGTCCTTATATGGGTACTGTGACATGGCATGGAACGGCAGCGGTTCCACAGTCTGCCCGTAAGCCGTATTGGCATCGGCGTCCTTGGCCCAGCCGTCCACGAACAACAGGAAGTCGCGCTTCCATCCGGCGGGCAGCGGCCCGGCGGCGCGCTCCGGAAACCGCAGGCGCAGCTCGTCGCCGGAGCCCATGATCGCCAGCCGGTCGTCGATGGCTGCAATCAGCGGCAGCACGTCGCCGTAGCGCGTATAAAGACCCTTGGTGGGGTTCCACATCGATACCGGCAACCACCGCGCGTAGTCGAAGCCCTCGGGCTGCTTGCGCTGCGGATGAATCGCCGGCGTGGAGAAGCCGCGGAAGCGCAGGTCCGCCGATTCCGCCTGCATGTCGGTCAGGCGCACGGGCGGCGCCGCGGTCTCTTCGCTGAGAAAGATCTCGTCCCAATACACGCATAGGTTGGTCACGATGCGCACCTCGCGCGAGGCCGACAGGAACTTGCCGGTGAGATCCACTGCAATGGTCTTGGGTTTGCCTGCCGGGATGCCCATATCTTCGATCACGGTTTTCCACTGCCCAACGGCGTCTTTCACCTGCAAATAGGGCAGCACCAGATCCTTCTTCGCCTGCGAAGCGGCCATGAAGGTGCTGCCGTCGGCCCAGTCCACCCAGCCGTTGAGGATCAGCAGGGCGCGGTTATCCGGCGCGGCCTTGCCGAAATCCAGGTCCAGGCGATGCAGCTCGGCGACATCCAGATAGTCGCGGCGGAAGCCATCCGGATAAGTACGGTCGCGATGCAGCAGGCGCGGCAGCACGTCGCGGCCGTGGTCATCCCGCGCACCAACGGGATAGATGCGCCGGCTCACGCCGAACAAACGGAACTCGGGGAACGGCGGCGATTTGAATTTATCGTTGGTAAAGATCTCGACGCCGGCCGGATGATCCACCGCAATCAGCTTCACCTGGTCGAGATAGGAAACTTCGCGCAACTCCTCGGTGATCCGGATTTCGTAGCGCCCATCGACGGCCTGCAACGCTTCGCCCGGAATCTGTACGTATTCGTCGTGATCCACGGGGAAATAACTGCCATCGCCCGAAGCCGCGCCCAGCGGGGCTACGCCCAGCACGTCCGTGATGAAGCGGAACTTATTGCCATCCCAAGTGAAGATCATGGGGCAGGAGCCGGAGAGGCGCTGGGCTTCCTGGTATTCGATGGCCTTGTCGACGGGCTGTTCCGCTTCGTTCTGGATCAGCCCGTTAGGCCAGGTGATGCGCAAGGCGTCGGCGATTTTGTACGAATCCAAGCCGAACAGCAGCGGGACTCCCTGGTAAGTGCGCTTCTGATAACTGGAGCCGGTCTTGATCTCGACTTTCGCGTCGGGCGCCAGCTTCAGGTTCTTGACGCCATTGAGCCCTGCCAGCAGCCAGTTGTTGTGCGTCTCGGCGGTGTTGCGCAGCAGGTGCAGGGAGCCATCGTCCGCGATCAGCGCCACATCGGCGCGGCCGTCGCCATCGAAATCGGATTCGACAGCCGCCACCGCCGCGGGGATTTCGACGGGCGTCTTCTCGAAACGATCCAGGCCCAGATTGCGGAAAACGCCGTTGGCCGCCAGCAGGTCGGCGATGCCGCGATTGGCCAGATCCGCGAACGTGAGCGGACCTTTGGCTTCCAAGCCCGCCAGCGGTTCGAGCTTGCCCCGATGGTTCAGCAGCAGCAGGCCGTCGGCCGCCAGATCCGTCCAGCTATCGTTATTCGCATCGAAGGCGGTCAGCCCCTTGGCGCCCGCGGGAAGCGTGTCGAGGGGCACAGCCTCATACTTGCCGAGCAGGCGGTCGCGATACAGGACGCCCGCGCGGTCGCGGTATGAGACTGCCAGGTCTACCCCGTTGGTGTCGGCGATCAGATCGATCGCCGCGGCGTCGATGGCGTTGCCCTTCACGAACGGGAACGCGGCGGTATCGTCGCTGAAGCCCGCTTCGCCGTTGTTGCGCGCGAGCGCGGCGTTTTCGCCCAGCAGGATGAGGTCCAGATCGTAGTCGTGATCGAAATCGATCCAGACGGCTTTGGCGAAGTGTCCGGCGGGCAGCTTCAGCGGGGATTTTTCAAACTTGCCCTTGTTGTTGTGGTAAAGCGCCGCGCCGTCTGTGGTGATGATGCAGAGGTCGGGCAGGCCGTCGTTATCGTAATCGCCGGCGGCGACGGAGACGATGCCTTTGATCCCGGCCAGACCCGCATCGGCCACCAGCGTGGTTCCGTTCCGGTAAAGCTGCGCGCCGCGGGACGACCAGGCGAGCACGTCGGTGTGGCGGTCGCCGAAGGCGTCCAGCACCAGCAGGCCGGCGCTGGCGGGATCGAAGCCGTCCGCCAGTTTCCGGTCTTCGAATTTCGGCGTTGGCGCAGGCTCGCTTTCGGGACGCGGCGCGATAGGGTCGTAGATTTCCGCGTAGTAGCTCCACTCCATGTCTTCCGGAATAACGGCGCCCTCGGTGAGGGCTTTCAGCTTCCGGAAGATCTCCAATTCGCGGGCGGCGTCGGCGGCGCGGCCTGACTGGCGATAGATGTTATAAAGTTGGAAATGCGGCGCGGCGAGATTGGGGTTGAGCCGCTCGGCGGTTTCGAATTCCCGCACGGCTTCGTCGCGCCTGTCGGCGTTCTTATGCAGGAAGCCCAGGTTGTAATGCGACACCGGCTCGTCCGGGACCAGCCGCAGCAGCCCTTCAAACTGGGCCACGGCCGGCTTATACTCGCCCTCTTTCTTGAAGACGATGCCCAGGTTGAACCAAGTGTGGGGAATCTTCGGGTCCAGCTTTTGCGCGCGCTCCAGTTCCGCGACGCCTTCCTGGGTCCGGCCCGCGCGCAGCAGGGCCAGGCCGTAGTTCACGTGCTCGCGGGCCGAATCCGGCGCCAGGTCCAGCGCCTTTTTAAACTCCTCGACGGCCTGCGCCTGGGTGGTGGGGTTCTCGTAAAAAGCTTTGCCAAGATTGCGGAGGCGTCCGAGGCGGTCCTGCTCGACGCGGGACGCGTCGGCGCCGAAAAGCAGCACGAAAGCCGCAACCGAGAGCAGGACGACGCCGATCCAGGCGCGCATTCGGTTCATGGACGACCCCCAGCTTCTAGGCTGCACTTCTCACAAACATCCGGTAACGGCATAGCGCACGCACTCGTGCGTGCCGCGTCGGCACTCGTGCCGACGCCTGCTCCCGACAGACCGTCCGCGCCTCGCCAGCGTGTCGAGACGAGTCTCGACACGGCACGCACGAGTGCGTGCGCTACGTCATTGGGCATGGTAGAAATGCGGGCTAGCGTTCACTTCATTGTAGCGGTTGATAGCCTTGCCGAGGGAAACCGCCCGCGCTAGAATCGGGGAATCGCTAACCTGTTCAAGAAAAATCTGGTGGCCGCATACTTGCTCCTCGTGGGCGTGCCGGTGATGGGTCTGCTCGGCATTCTGGAGGCTGGGCGAAGCATCCCCGCGCCGTTGTCGATCGGCGGCGAGTGGACCCTGGAGTTCGATCCCGCGGCGCACTGCGCGAACGGCCTGGCCGGTCTGCGGCAGCCGGCTTGGAACATTTCCCAATCGGGCGCCGAAGCCCTCATCACCCTGAATGACGTCCACGCGACTACGCTGGAAGCCCGCGTCAACGGCGCGGCCCTCACCGCCAAATCGCCGGCCGCCGGCATCGCCGCCAGCATCGCCGGCAAACCGGGCGCGCGCACGCTGCAAGGCGAGATGAATTTCGAAGGCTGCGCGCCGATTGCCTTCCGGGCGGTCCGCCAGGCCCCCAAGAGGCGCGCGGAGTGACGCTCGATCTCTTCCATCTGGTGTTGCAGATCGCCGTGATTCTGGTGGCGGCGCGCATCGTAGGATTCCTATTCCAAAAGATCCATCAGCCGCAAGTGATGGGCGAGATGGTGGCGGGCATCCTGCTGGGGCCCTCGCTGCTCGGCTGGGTCGCGCCAGGCGTTTCCGCCGCGTTGTTTCCTCCCGCGAGCCTGAGCTATCTCAACGCGCTGAGCCAGGTGGGGCTGGTGGTGTTCATGTTTGTGGTGGGCCTGGCGCTGAATCCTTCGGAGCTGCACGGCTACGGCCACGCGGCGGTGCTCACCAGCCATGTGAGTATTGCGGCGCCCTTCTGCCTGGGCAGCTTTACCGCTCTCTACCTCTACCCCCGGCTCTCGGACGATGGAGTCACCTTCACCCATTTTGCGCTATTCATGGGCGCCGCCATGAGCATCACGGCATTCCCGGTGCTGGCGCGGATTCTGACCGAGCGCGGCCTGTTGCGCAGCAGAATGGGCACCTTGGCGATCGCCTGCGCTGCGGTCGACGATGTTACCGGATGGTGCATCCTGGCCTATATCGTGGTGCTGGTGCGCGTGGCGCACGCCGCCCGGCCGGCTTGGGTGACGATCGCCGGCTCGCTCGTCTATGTCCTGATCATGCTGTTCGTAGTGCGCCGCCTGCTGCCCGCGCTGGAGCGCGCGTTTCGCAAGCGGGACCAACTGAGCGACAATCTCCTGGCCGTGATCGTGGTGCTGGTGCTGGCGTCCGCGCTGGTTACCGAGTGGCTGGGCATTCACCTGTTGTTTGGGGCGTTCCTGATGGGCGCGATCATGCCCAAGGCCCCCGATTTCACGCGCTATCTGCTGCATAAGTTCGAATCGGTGACCGTGGTGCTGCTGCTGCCGCTGTTCTTCGCCTACACGGGACTGCGGACCCGTATCGGCGTGGGCGGCGGCCGGGCGATCTGGCTTTATAGCGCGCTGGTCATCGTGGTGGCCATCACCGGAAAGCTGGGAGGATCCATGTTCGCGGCGCGCCTGTCCGGCATGCCCTGGCGCGAGGCGGCCGCGCTGGGCATTCTGATGAACACGCGCGGTTTGATGGAACTGGTGATCCTGAACATCGGCCTGGATATCGGCGTGATTTCTCCGGCGATGTTCTCCATCATGGTGCTGATGGCCCTGGTGACCACGTTCATGACCACGCCGCTGCTGGAGTGCGTCTATCCCACGCGCCTGTTCCGGGCGCAGGTGGATGAGATACAGAAGAACGTCGCCTGATTTGGTTGTGGGGCAGGATGGTATCCTGCGGGCCGATTGTTAATCGGCCCAGTTCCTATTTCCTCGCGCCTGCCGCCTTCTTGAAATCGCCGGCCTTCACGATCGAAATCTGCGCCAGATCGATATTCCGCCGCACGGCTTTGCCCACATCGTCCGGCGTCAGCGCGGAGATTTTTTTCTCGAGCTCCGCATCCCAAGCCATCGTCCGCCCGTCGTAATCCCTGGACGTCAGCATGCGCGCCAGCGAGTCGTCGTCGGACCGGTCCATCTGCTGCTCCTGGATCCAGCCGGTGCGGTCCTCGTCCAGCTCCTTCTGCGCGAAGCCGCCGTCCAGCGCTCTTTGCATCTCCTCATGGAACGCGGCTTCCACCTTCGCCACATTCTGCGGCGCCGCGATGGCGAACGCCTCAAACTCGCCATCCTCCTCGTTGGGCTTGGCCGACAGGGTCGAACCCACGCCGTAGCTCAGGCCGTCCTTTACGCGGATGCGCGTGGCCAGCCGCGAATTGAGGCCGCCGCCGCCCAGCATGTAATTCCCGATCGCCAGGGCCGGGTAATCCGCATCTTTGTCGCCGATGTGCAGCCGCGCGGCCGCGATGAACACCGCATTCTGCTTGTCGGGCGTCTCGATGGTCTGGTTCACGGGCGTAATCTTGCGGAACCCGTACGTGACGCGTTCAAAGCGCGCCGGACTCTTCCACGCGCCGAACTGGGCTTCGATTTCCCGCTTCACTGCGGCTGGATCGAAGTCGCCCACCACCGCCAGTTGCCCGTTCGACGCGCCATAGAATCGCTGGTAGAAGGCCTTCGCGTCTTCCAGCTTCACGCTTTTCACTTCCTCTATTTGCTCGGGGATCGAGAGCGTTCCACGCACGTCGCCCTTGGGGAACGGATACATCGTGCGGCTGATCTCGGTGAAGGCCAGGGAGCTTGGCTCCGTCTTTCCGGAATCGAGATTGGTCAACCTTTCCTTGCGGATCTCTTCGAATTCCGATTCGGGCAGGGTGGCCTCTTTCATGATTTCGCCGGCCAGCCGCAACACCGCGGGCAGATTCTCGTGCGTGGTCTCGATGGTGATATTCGCGCTGGTGGCGCCGCCATTCACATAGAGCTGGGCTTTCAGCTTGTCGATCTCGTCCTGAATCTGCTGCCGGTTCTTGTGGGCCGTGCCGCGGATCAGCGTGGCGCCTGCCAGTCCGGCCGTGGCGCTCTTGCCCGCCAGGCTCTCCACGTCGCCGAAGTGCAGATTGATGACGGCGTGTACGCTGGCGCCGCGCGTCGTCTTTTGCAGCAGCGATACCTGCATGCCCGAAGGCAATGTGTAGCGCTGAATCCGGGACTCGATATTTTTCGGCGATGGATCGAACGCCTCGGCCGCCGCCATGGCTGCCTCGCCCTTGTAATCCTTGAGCTCCGCGGCGACGTCGGTTTTGGCCGATATCTCGGCCCGGTCGGGCTTGGGATCGGGGATGAACTCGCCAATGGTTTGGTTTGAGGTCTTCAGATAAGCCGCGGCCACGCGCTGCACATCCTGCGGCGTGACGTTTCTCAGCAGGTCCCGGTCATGGAACAACAGCCGCCAGTCGCCCTGCGCCAGGTACTCGCTGATGAACAAGCCGACCTGCCCGGAGTCGCGCAATTCCATGTCAACCTGCTTTTCGAGGCGGGCCTTGGCGCGATCCACTTCCTCCTTGCTGGGAGGCTCCTTCACCACGCCGTCGATGGTGGCCAGCATGGTGTTGCGCGCGTCGTCCAGAGAATCGGCCGTGTTGAGGATGGCGCCGAACATGATTAATCCCGGCTCGTTGAACTGCATCGCCTGGCCGAACACCTGGGTGGCCTTCTTGTTGTCGACCAACGCCTTGTACAACCGGCCCGACGACTGTTCCCCCATGACGCTGGCCAGCACGTCCAGCGCGGGCTGGTCCGGGTGGCCGCCGTCGGGTGTGTGGTAAACGATTAAAATATCCTGTACGTCGCCGACTCTGCGAACCACCGTGAGCCGCTCGCCATCCTGCACCGGCTCCACCGTGTAAGTCGGCGTAAGCGTGCGCGACGGCCGCGGGATCTTGCCGAAGTACTGGTTCACCAGCGCGACGATCTCGCGCTCATCCACTTTGCCGGCCACCGTGAGCACGGCATTGTCCGGCTGATAATACTTGTGATAGAACCCCTGCAGCTTGTCGATGGGCACGCGTTCCACATCCGACTTGTTTCCGATCACGGGCCGGCCATAACTGTGCGCGAGGTAGGCGGCCGCCATGGTGCGCCGGTACAGCACGTTGAACGGAGAGTTCTCGCCCATCTCGAATTCGTTTCGGACCACCGAGAATTCCTTGTCGAAATCTTCTTTCTTGATGAAGGAATTCACCATACGGTCGGATTCCAGGTCGAGCGCCCACTTCAGGTTTTCCCCGCTGGCCTGAAATGTTTCGAAATAATTCGTGCGATCGAACCAGGTGGTGCCGTTCCACTGGCTGCCGTGCGCGGTGAGCTCCTGCATGATATTCAGGTGGTTGGTGCTGCCCTTGAACACCATGTGCTCGAGCAGGTGCGCCATGCCGCCTTCGCCGGCGCCTTCCTGCCGCGAGCCGACCAGGTAGGTGACGTTGACCGTGATGGTGGGTTTGGACGGATCCGGGAACACCAAAAAATGCAGCCCATTGGGCAGGCTGTATTCGGTGATGCCCTCGACGGAGGTCACTTTCTGCACGCCGGAAGGTAGGTCCTGGGCGGAGCACAGCGCCGGCGCGAGGAATATCGCGGCGGCCAGGAAGAAGCGAAGCAGTCTCTTTGGCGGGTTCATATTCCTCCTATGCTACTCCGAAGCGGCGCTATTGGAAACCGCATCACGCCACCCCGCGCGAGCGCACCAGCGGCCCGAAGACGACTTCCTCCACCGGCTGCGCGGTGGTCACCCCGGCGTAACGGCCGCTGTTGCGCAACGCCAGCTTTTGGATGGCGGCGGCGTACTCGTCAAACGCCTGCGCGTACCGCACGCGCGCCGATTGGTCGAATTGCACCTTCAAGCGCCCGCCCGTTTCAGCATCCTCCAGGTCTAGCTCGCCATCCCACGGCGGAGTGCGGTCCTGTTCCGACCAAATCTGCACCAGCAGCAGCTCGTGTCCGAAATCCGCCAGGAACTGCAGCGCCCGTTCGCAGCCCCGATCGTCCAGGAAATCTGAAATCACGATCGCCAGGCCGCGCTGCGAATAGCGCGAAATGAACTCCCGCATCACGGCGAAGAAATCCGTCTGCCCGCCGGCTTCCATGGCGCCGAGCGAATCCAGCACCGGACCGAAGCGATGCCGCCCGCCCGTGCACAAATGCCGGCGCCCCAGCTTGTTGGAGAAGGGGTGCAATTCGATGCCATCCAGGCGCACCATGCCCACGTAGCAGAGCGCGCCCGCCAGGCGCCGCGCGTAATCGAATTTGCCGCCGGCCTGCATCGACTCGCTGGTATCCACCAGCATGCGCACAGGCACGCGCGGCTCCACCTGGAACATTTTCAGGAAGAGCTTCTCCAGCCGCAGGTAGGCGCGCCAGTTCACCGCGCGCAGGTCGTCGCCGTGATGGAAACTGCGATGGTCCAGGAACTCCTGCCCGGCGCCCGAAAAGCGCGATGGATTGTGCCCGCCGACCAGGCCCGGAAACGATTTTTCCCAGCGCAGGGCCAGCCGTTCCAGCTTCTCCAGAAACTGGCGGTCGAGAATGGGCGCGGAGTCCATGGCCGGGTGGCGAGCTTATGCGGCGGCGTGGGCGGTGGCTTCCTGGATGATGGTGTCCAGGATGCTTTCCGGCGTTTGGCCGTCCGCATGCGCGTCGAAGTTCAGGATGATGCGGTGACGCAGCACCGCGCGCGCCACGTGCCGCACGTCTTCGACGCTGAGATGGTAGCGGCCGCGCATCAGCGCCAGCACGCGCCCGCACTCCACCAGCGCCTGTGCGCCGCGCGGCGAGCTGCCATAGCGGACGTACTTGCGGGCCACTTCGTGCGCTTCGCGCTGCTCGGGCTGCGTCGACATCACCAGTTGGATGGCATACTCCTGCACGTGCGGCGCGACCAGAACTTCACGGCATACCGCACGCACTTCCATAATGGCGTCGCGGTCGAGCACCGCACTCACCTGCGCCTCCTCGCGCTGAATGGTGCGCTCCACGATGCGATTCAGTTCCGCGCGCGTGGGATAAGTCACCAGGATTTTCATCAGGAAGCGGTCGAGCTGCGCCTCGGGCAGCGGGTAGGTGCCCTCCATCTCGATGGGATTCTGCGTGGCCATCACCAGGAATGGACGTTCCAGTTCGTGCGTGGTGGTGCCGCTGGTGACGGTGCGCTCCTGCATGGCTTCGAGTAGCGCGGATTGGGTTTTGGGAGTGGCGCGGTTGATTTCATCGGCCAGCACCAGGTTGGCGAAGATGGGACCGGGCTGAAAGCGCAGGAACTTGGCGCCGTGGTCGCTGGTCTCGATGATCATGCTGCCCACGATATCGGCGGGCATCAGGTCGGGCGTGAACTGGATGCGGGAATATTTCAATTGCAGCGCGCGCGCCAGCGTGCGCAGCAGGGTGGTCTTTCCCAGGCCCGGCACGCCTTCCAGCAATACGTGTCCGGAGGCCAGCAGGCAAATGAGCACGCCTTCCACGACGTCGTCCTGGCCGACAATGATTTTGGCGATCTCGGCTCGAACGCAGGCCAGTCGTTCGACGGCCATTTGCAGCGCCGCTTCGGTTTCCACCTTATTATTGTAGAGCACCGGGCCGGTCCGGGCGGGAGCGGGTCCGGAGATCCGTTGTGACGCGGAAGATTGAGGCGCCAGCGCAGTAGCCATAGCTCATTTATTTACGAACGAAGCCAATAAGCTGCTTATTTACTTGAGCTTGCAAAAACGACGAAACCAATGGCAGCGTCACGTTGGCGGCTGCGAAAATATCTCGAAGACCCGGAGACAGCGCGCTCCTGCATGCTTGTGCCGATGCGGCTCGAAACGTCTCAACAAATGAACCCGGCGGATTCGGCATAATAAGATAGCTTGCGCCCCTGCCGCATTTTGTTCGTCGCGCCTCCCGTGGGCCCCATCGGTTCCGGCGAAGCAGGCGGCGTGGAAACCCATCTACTGAATCTCGCTCCGATACTCGTGGAACGCAGGTACACGGTGGGCATCGTTGCGCCGGCTGGAAGCATCGTGCCGCGTGCCATGGTGTATCAGGTCACGGGTGAGATGAGTCCGAGCGCGACGCGCGCCGAGCGGGCCGCAATCACCGCGGCGCGGACCGGCGGCGTGCTGGAAAATATGTGGGACCATGCGCTCCGCGTGCAGCGCCAGTATGACGCGGTCATCGGTGTCAGTTACGACTGGCTGCCTTTTTACCTGACACCCTTCTTCAGCACGCCGATCAGGCATTGGATCACCATCTGTTCCGCCATGGATGAGGTAGACAGCATCGTCGAGAAGCGTTGGCGGGAGGGTGGACTGAAGCTGGCCATGTATACGGCCGCGCAGGCACGGACGTATCCGTTCCTCGCAGGCGGGCGGGTCCACCTTCTTTATGGAGCGGTGGACACCGCGGTTTTCCAATACAATTCGCAGCCGCAGGACAGACTGTGCTGGGCCGGGCGTATCTCACCGGAGAAGGGCTTGGAGGATGCCATCGCGGTAGCTGGCGCGCTCGATATGCCGTTGGATGTTTGCGGCAAGATCCAGGACGAGTCGTATTGGCAGGCGGCGATGCGCGATGCCGGAGCGCAAGTTGTCTATCACGGGTTTTTGGGGCCGGTGGAATTGCAGCGACGATATGCGAACGCGCGCGCCACGCTGGTTACGCCGCGCTGGATCGAGGCTTTTGGGAACACCGTTATCGAATCGATGGCGTGCGGCACGCCGGTAGTGACATACGACAGAGGCGGCCCGGCGGAGATCGTCGAGCATGGCCGGAGCGGCGTTCTGGCGCCGCCGAAGGCAGGCGTTGCGGGATTGGTGGACGGTGTACGGGAGGCGGCCGGGCTGGACCGGCGCGTGGTTCGCGCGCGCGCCGAGGAATTCTCGTTTGTCAGGATGGCGGATCGGTTTGAGCATTGGATTGAGTCGGTGGCCGGCGACGTTCGCCCCTCGTCGTGTTAGATCGCGACCGTTTGGCGGTCAGGACGCGGGCGAGAGCGTCCCGACTTTCGAACGCCAAGTGGCGCTCGTGGAAGGATTCGCCGTGCTCGGCGCGGCGCCACGCGTCCACGAACCGCCGCGCCGCCTCGTCTTCCATCTCGCCACCGACAGTGATCTTCACATCGCTCATGTGCCGCCTCGCAAGGCCCGCGCAGTCAATAGCCGGCGGCCTTCGCTAATAACAGCATATCGTCAAGAAGCATTCTCAGGTGCGGGCATTGTTCGTACGCTCGGTCCGGATCGAGCTTATTTAATAACGCAGAGCCGTCGACGACCTTCTTGTATTCCCGGCGGTGGGCTCTGTAAACACGATGCAGCAGTTTGGCCGGCGGCTCCTCGAAGTTCACCGATTCCGGCCGGTCTGCTTCGTTTGCCAAGCGGTCCCGGATCGCGGCTGGGAAGATCCCGGGATCGCTCAGCAGCCAGGCTTCGGTTTCGTGAGCCGCGAAATGCTGCCGGAAGCGCGGGTCGCCCACGCGGCGTTCCAATTCGGTTTTGGCCAAAGCGTACTTGGCGTCCGCCGTTAAGTTCGGCGGGTAGGATAACGACGCGCCGTACAGATCCAGAAGACCGACGACAGCGATCAACCCTCCGGAATCGATGTCTTTCTTGGCCCGCTGGGCAAAGCTCTTCAGATAGTCGCCACTTCCGTGGAAGCGCACTGGTTTGACGCCGACCGGATGCGAGAGCCTGGGATCGAGCCAGCGCTTGAGGAACGCGGGGACGGCGCGTTCGGTGGGACCCTCGACGAAGAGCGCAAAGTTCACAGGACGGCGGCGGCCTCGCCCGAGAAGATGAAGCGGCCGAGCGAGTATTCGGCGATCCATTTCTGCAATTCAGCGCCGCGCACGGTCTTAAGCTCCGTGTGATCCCCCGCCCAATCGAAGATGGTCGCCGCCGGGAGCGTAGCGCCGAAGGCGTCCAGCATCTGCGGCGAGTGTGTGCTGAGGATGAGTTGCGTCCGCGTGGCGGCCGCAGCGGCAAACTCGGCGATGATCGGGAGCATGGATGGATGCAGACCGGACTCCGGCTCCTCGATGGCTATTAGCGGAGGCGGATCTGGGGTGGCCAGGATCGTTAACAGGAGCAAAAAACGCAGAGTACCGTCCGACAGATCGGCGGCGCTGTCTTCACGATGGCCATGCCTCCGCCGGATATACAGTTGGATACGGTCCGGTTCGGTCCGGCGAAAGAACAGCTCGGCGTAGTCGTCGGGAAACGCCGCCGACATGCCGCTGTCGATTGCGTCCTTGAATTCGCCCTCGTATAGTGTTTTCAAGACGGGGATGAGGTTTTGGCCATTATAAGAGACACGCGTTTCTTTTCTGGCGACGGCAGACCGTCGAATTGGCGCGTCTTCATCCACGTGCAGGTCCTGGTAGATGGCCCACGCCCTGATCTGTTGCTGCAGCAAGTACGGCGCCGGGTGTATCCATAGGGCTGAAACCATGGAAAGGGCCGTTTCCGTTTCGGGCAGATGTTTGGCCGGATCGCGCGAGAGATCCTTATCGCCCTCCAAGGCTTCCGACACAATCCGAAAACTTGCGGACTGTGGCACCGGTCCTAACATAAATCGGTAGGTTTGTCGTTCTGAGGAGTGGTCGATGCCGGTATCAGTCTCGATCTCAATCTGTCGCGCCGACCCACCCCACAGCAGGCGTGGCAGACCACCCTTGTTGAGCACGAAATCGCGCAAGTTGCCTGCTGCGGAGGCGCGAATTAATTCCAAAGCTCGCAGCAAATTCGACTTGCCGGAACCGTTCGGACCGATCAATACGTTTAGGCGCTCCGGCTTCCACGTCACGTCCTTGAATGACATGAAACCGGCAACCTTGAGCGACTGGACGCACATACCCAGCCATTGTAGCGCCGTCCGCTGCTGCTCCCGCAGCACGTACACAAACTCGAGCGGCATGCCCTGAATCCCGGTTGCTGGCTTGGAGATCCAATGCGATCTTGCGATCGCCTGGGTGCCCTTTGGGCCGCGGTAGGGATTCGCCGCCGCTCGTCCCATTGCTCTTCGCTCCGGCGATGGCTCGCCGGGGCGAGGCGGCGTGCCGCGTGAGCGCCGATGTGCGATGTGCGTGGAAGCGCCGGTTGGGCAGCCACAGCCGGCTAGGGATTTCGCGCCAATCGCGCCGATTTCGCAGGTTTAGTGAGCCGGGCAAAGAGGGCAGCCCGTGAGCGAGCAGGTGCGTTCCCCAAAGCGCTCAGGTCCGCGCGGCCCCCCAGCGCCTCCACTGGACAACGCCCTGCGCTATACTATAGGAGCATTTTGACTCTCATCTACGCGTCGGGACAGGTCTAAGGGGGGCTGCGTGAGTTGGCCGCAACCCCCTTTTGTGTTTGTGACGCCGCGTCGCGGGAGATTGAACTGCAACTATTTGAAGAGGAAACATCGATGAGAGAAAAAGGTACAGTGAAGTGGTTTAATGCGGCCAAAGGATACGGCTTCATCCAACGGGAGAACGGCGAAGACGTCTTCGTGCATTTCTCGGCCATCCAGACGGAAGGTTACCGAAGCCTGGATGAGGGCGCCAGTGTGGAGTTCGAGGTAACCCGCGGTCCGAAGGGGCTGCAGGCGGCCAACGTCACGGCCGGCTAGTAGCAAATGCGGGCGGGGCCGCCCGCAAATCCGGGAACGGATCCGGGCAGCCCCCCGCCGGCGAGTCCCCCCGCGGAGGTTTATGAGTAAAGAAGATAATATCGAAGTAACCGGTACGGTTTTAGAAAAGTTTCCGAGCGGCAAATTCAGCGTCCAGATCGACCATGACCGCGTGGTGTTGGCGCATCTGGCGGGACGGCTGCGCCGCAACCGCATTCGGGTACTGGCGGGAGACAAGGTCACCCTGGAGTTGTCCCCCTACGACCTGACCAAAGGCCGCATCACTTTCCGCCACAGGTAAATTTCCCCCCACCCCTCCCAGTACGTTATGTTACATACATTGCCGATTGCGCCATGCTAATAATTTAGATAGAATCTGGCGTCCCCAGGGCATTGGTTGGCAGCCGGTCACAGGCGTCCGCGAAAGTCCCCCTGAGACCGCGTCCGGATCGACGTAACTGGCGGCGATAAGGGTGATTTGAGGGCCCCTATGAACGACGAGATGACTCCCGAGGAGCAGCCCCCGCGGCGCGCCAGAAGCCGCGCCCGCGTGATGAAGGCGGAGAGCATAGTGGAGCGCGGCAAGAGCGCCCAAGCCTCCGGCCGGTCCCGGAAGCCGTCGGTCGATCCCGCGGAGAACTTGATCGCCGTCCTATCCCAAAAAGTCGTCGGGCAACCCGCGGCCACCCGGGTCATCGTGCCCTACATCCAGATGTATCAGGCCGGGCTCGCCCCGGAAGGCCGGCCAGTCGGCGTTTTCCTGTTGCTGGGACCCACCGGCACCGGCAAGACCAAGACCGTGGAAGCCCTCGCCGATGTCCTGCACGGCTCCGAAAAGAACGTGCTCAAGATCGACTGCGGCGAGTTCCAGATGGAGCACGAGGTGGCCAAGCTGATCGGCGCGCCTCCCGGCTACCTGGGGCATCGCGAAACGCAGCCCATGCTCACCCAGCAGAAGCTGAACGGGGTCACCACCGAGAAGTGCAACCTGTCTCTGGTCTTGTTCGACGAAATCGAGAAGGCCGCGCCGTCCTTGACCCGCCTGCTGCTCGGCGTGCTCGACAAGGGGATTCTGCGGCTGGGCGACAACACGGTCGTCAATTTCGAAAAGAGCCTGGTGTTTCTCACCAGCAACCTCGGCGCGCGCGAAATGTTGCGCGAAATCAACCCGGATTTCGGTTTCCAATCGGTGAGGCCGCCCGAGCGCGCCGATCTGACCGGCAAACTGCAAAATATCGCCCTGGCGTCGGTGCGCAAGCGGTTCTCGCCGGAATTCGTCAACCGCATCGATTGCATCATCACCTATCAGCCGCTCACGCCGGAGTCGCTCTCCACCATCCTCGACCAGCAGATCGCCGATCTGCAGAACCACGTCAACACCCGGCTTGGCGCGCGGTCGTTCACCCTGGAGGTGCCTTTTGAATCCCGCCGGTTCTTGCTCGAAAAAGGGACCAGCGCGGAGTACGGCGCGCGCGAGCTGAACCGCACCATCCACCGCCACCTGACCCAACCGCTGGCCACCCTGGTGGCCACATCTCAGGTGAGTCCCGGCGCACGCGTGCGCGTGGACTTGGCGGACGATGGCGAGAGCCTCCGCATCCATTCGCTCGAAAGCGAGGATGCCCGCACTGCCCCGCACCCCACCGTGCTGCTGGTGGACGATAACCGAGACCTGCTCCACTTCCTGGAACGCCTTATGTCCGATGCCGGTTGGAAGCTGCTCACCGCCGAGTCCGCCGTGGAGGCCCGCAAGCTGGTGGCCGTCGAAAAGCCCAATGCCGCCTTGCTCGATTACATGCTCCCCGACGGCAATGGCGTCGAGTTGGGGGTCGAGCTGCTGCAGTCCCAGCCGCGCATGCTGGTGATCATGATGACCGGCACCATCCTCCCGGCGGAGGAAGAAGCGCTGTGCGAAGAGCACAACTTTCCCGTGCTCCGCAAACCCTTCCTGGCCTCCGACGTGATGAACCAGATTCGCAGCCGCCTCAGGACCACCAGCGCCGCCACCCGCGGCGCGTAGGCTCGTGTGGGGCACGCGCCCCCGCCTGCCAACTCATCGAGCCAGAACGTGGGCCGCGCCTCGGTCTACAGTGTCATGGAACGCTTTGGATCCTGAGTAAACTGTTGTGACCCTTCTGGGCACCGTCGAAAACTGTCCGTGGAGGGCGGGCAATCCTGCCCGCAGCCGGCTTTCAGCCGGCTCTGGCCGCCTAGAAAGGCGGCTGCGGCCAGGATTGGCCGCCCTCCAAGAGTTTTCATCACATAAAGGCAGGATGGTATCCTCTGCGCCGATTGGAAATCGGCGCAAACTGGGCCGATTCACAATCGGCCCGCAGGTTGACAACCTGCCCCACAATCCGCTTGACTTACGAATTACGTGTAATTATAATACGCGTATGGCACCCTCCGCCGCTCCCCAACTCACTATGCGCCAGGCGCTCGCCATCCCCGCCTTCCGTAAGCTGTGGCTGGCGACCCTGGTCAGCATCTTCGGCGATTTCCTGGCGCTTTACGCCATCTTCAGCGAGATGACGTTTCGCATGCACGCGTCCGCGCGCGCCATTAGCCTGGTAACCGTCTTCTTCCTGTTGCCGCTGGCCTTCGTGGGACCCGTGGCGGGAGTCTTCGTGGACCGCTGGCATCCCCGGCGCACCATGGTGGTGAGCGATATCGCGCGCGCCGTCCTGGTGCTGGGACTGGTCTTCGCGCGCGCGCCCTGGCACATCTACGCCGTGTTCCTGGCCCTCAGCACTTTTTCCAGTTTCTTCACCCCCGCGCGATCCGTCGCCATCCCGCAGATCCTCCCGCTGAACGGGCTGATGAGCGCCAACGCGCTGATCCAGCAGACGGTGCAGATCCTGCAAATGGCCAGCCCTGTCCTGGCCGGCGCGCTGGCGGGGTGGGCCGGACCCAGCTCCTGTTACTACCTCGATAGCGCCAGCTTTGTATTCTCGGGCCTGATGATCGCCACCGTCGCCATTCCGGCGCGGCCGACCCATGCGAACAAGGAGGTCAAACCCGTGTTGCGCGACCTGGCATCCGGCGTCCGGTTCATTTTCGGCCATCCGGTGATCGGCTTCGTGATCGTGTCGATCGCGGCGGGAACATTCGCCATCGGCGCTTTCGGCTCGCTGATCGCGGTGTACGTGCGGGACGTGCTGCACGCCAATACATATTTATTCGGCGCTTTGGGATCGACTATCGGCGCCGGCATGCTGGCTGGGGGGCTGGTGGTGACCCCGCTGGCCCGCCGCATGCAACAGAAGGAGCACCTGATCACCGCGGGGATACTGTTGTGCGGGGCCTCGATTGCCGCGATCGCAGCGATACCAAACAGCGTGGCCGCGGTGTTCGGATGCGCGGGCATCGGCATCGGCGCGTCGTTGCTCACGATCGCCGCGATGACTCTGTTGCAGGGACAGGTTCCCGCGGAAATGCGCGGGCGCGTGAGCAGCAGTTCCATGTCGCTCATCTCGATATCCCAGGGTGTGGCGCTGCTGTTTGCCGGCGACCTGGCGTCCCGGTTCGGCATCGCGCCCGTTTTCTATGGCAGCGCGGGGTTGCTGCTGCTCATCGCTGTAGGGGGTACGTTCCGCCTCAGGAGGGCGCCCGCGGCGGCCATGGCCAAGGCGGCTTGAAAGGAGTGCAATCGCATGAAGAAGATGTTTCTTGGTGGAAAAGTCGGGATCGTCGCCGGCGGCAAGAGCGACCTGAAAGACCTGCTCATGCAGTTCCACAAGGGCGATGGCCGCGGCAATGTGGTCATGGTTCGCATCAGCGACGATGCTTTGGCCCGCATGGACCAGTTGGTGGAAGCCACCCTGTTCGGCAGCCGCTCGGAATGCGCCGCTTTTCTGATCGGCGCCGGCATCGCCAGCCAAAAGGAACTGTTCGAGCGCCTGGGTGTTCACACGGACGAGATCCGCAAGCTCAAGGAGCAGCTTCGCCAGGTCGCTTTGGATGCCCTTAAGCCGAACGAGTAGATACGAAGCGAACCCACTTTGCCCCTTTGTTTGCAACAATTCTCGAACGATACGACAAATTGCCTCAGTGGCCCGCTCCGCCAGCCAATTCCGCGCCGGCGCCGCGGCACGATCGGCGTGGCCGGGCGGACCCCGGCCAGCACGCTCGATCGAACCGCTATCGAGCCAAGCCGCCCGCACTGCGCGCGCCCGTGCGCACTCCGGCAGAAATATTTCACTTTTTGTTTTTTTGCTATTGCCTCCGCGCGAAAAAAGGTTATTCTATGGATGATTGTGGCCCGACAACAGGAGGCGTTCATAATGTTTGACAGTAAGAAACTCTCTGCCAACGACGAAGAAGATATGGAAGACTTTCAGGACTACGACGACGAAGAGAATGCGGACAAGACCTCGAAGCTCGACGACTTCGACGACGAAGACGAAGAGGACGAGGAAGAAGAAATCCTGGTGATTGCCGCTGTGGAGGTGGCAGCTCCCGCTCCTGGCGGACCGCCGCCGGAGGCGCCCGCGGCCCCCGCGCCCAAGAAGCCGGCCAAGAAGGCCACGGAGGCGGCTGCCAAGAAGCCCCCCGCTGAAAAGGCGGCGGTGAAGGCCCCGGCCAAGCCCGCAGCTAAGGCTGCGCCGGCGAAAAAGGCGCCTGCCAAGAAGGCCCCAGCGAAAAAAGCCCCGGCCAAGAAGGCAGCCGCCAAGAAGGCTCCGGCCAAGAAGGCGGCAGCCAAGAAAGCGCCGGCCAAGACAGCCCCGAAAAAGGGACCTGTAAAGAAGGCCGCCAAAAAAGCGCCGGCGAAGAAGGCCGCGAAAAAAGCGCCCGCCAAGAAGGCGCCCGCCAAGAAAGCCGCCAAGAAGAAGGGCGGAAAGAAGTAGCCGCGGCCTACTTGTTCACGACGGTCCGGCAGCGTTCGAATAGTTCCAGCAACGCTTCGGCGTATTCTTCGGCAGACCGGCTGGCCGGTTTGCCGGAGAATCCCGCCCCGGACGCGTTCCCTTTTCCGTAGCCTGTGGCCGCCGCAATAAACTTCGTCAGCTCCAGGGCGATCTCGTCCTTGGTTCTTGCTGGAGGCGTTGGGGGCGCCACGGTTTCCTGGGTTTCTTCGGGCATGATTGCTGGTTTTCCTCCGGGGGTATGATACAACTCTAGGGTACAGCATTTCCATGCCGCTCACCGCCTGCCGGCATGTCCGCAAAATGCGCGGCGGGGCTCAGTCCCACCTGCTCGAAGCGGATGACGGCAACTTCTATATCGTCAAATTCCGGAACAACCCCCAGCACCGCCGCATCCTGGTGAACGAGCACGTATCCGCGGTCTTCTTGAAGTACCTGCAAGTCTCCGCCGCGCCGGCCGAGTTTGTGCGCATTACGCCCGAGTTCCTGGCCGCCAACCCGGAGATCTTCATCCATCTGGGCGCGCAGCATATCCCGGTCGCCCCCGGCTGGCACTTCGGTTCGCGGCATCCGGGCAATCCGGAGGTGCTGGCGGTATACGACTTCATCCCGGACGCGCTGCTGGGCGGGGTCGGCAACCTGACGGATTTCCTGGCCGTCCTGGTTTTCGACAAGTGGATGGCCAACTCCGACGGCCGCCAATCGGTCTTTTTCCGCGCCCGCGTGGAGGATTGGCAGGCGGTGGTGAAGAAGGCCTTCGTGGCGGTCATGATCGACCACGGCTTCGTCTTCAACGGCCCCCATTGGGATTTCGCGGACTCGCCAATGCAGGGGCTGTATCCGCGCAAGTTGGTCTATGAGCAGGTGCGCTCTCTGGACGATTTCCAGCCCTGGCTGGATCAGGTGGTGCATTTCCCGGAAGAAATCGTGGACCGGGCCTTCCGGCAAGTTCCCCCGGAGTGGCTGGACGGCGAAGAAGACCAATTCGAGCAACTGCTGGAAAAGCTGCTGCGGCGGAGGGCCCGCGTACCGGATTTGATCGCCGATGCGAGGCGGGGAAGGGTGAATCCCTTTCCGAATTGGGGGTAGGCGGTAGGGGGGAAAGGAAGTCAGGAGTCAGAAGTCAGGAGACAGAATGGCAGCCGCGGCCACTATCTGTTATGCCGCAGTCGAGATTCGCCGCGCGCAGTTTTCGCGATCTGCTTGTATGGCGCAAGGCGCACGCTTTTGTAATGGGCGTTTATCCATTTACGGCCAGCTTCCCAAAGCACGAAATATACGGCCTTTCCCAACAATTGCGGCGCGCGGCTGTGTCCATTCCGGCTAATATCGCCGAGGGATTTCGCAGACGAGGCAAGCCCGACAAAGCCCGCTACACGAACATCGCAGAAGGCTCATTAGAGGAATGTCGCTACTACCTGATCCTAGCCCAAGACCTCGGTTACGGCGACACAACCAACCTAGCAAACACGGCGGAAGAAATCAGCCGCTTACTCAGTGCCTACGCAGCGGCCATTCTGACTCCTGACTCCTGACTCCTGACTTCTACTTTTTACTTTCCCAGCTCCGCTTTTAGCTGCCTATACGCCGTCTCTTCATAGTTGGCCTTCAGCCGCTCGTGTCCTTCGCTGCCGGGACGCGGCGGTTCGCGGCGCTCGGCATGGTTGAGCAGCCCGGCGGCCTCTTCGTCGCCGGGATTCCTTTCGAGCACGGCGCGGAAGCTATCCGCCGCGGCGGGAAACTGTCCGGCCTTCCACAGCGCGTATCCCAGGTTGAAGTGATAATCCGGGTCCGCGCTGTCCCCTTCCAGCGCCTTGCGAAAGCTGTCGATGGCCGCCGTAAGGTTGCTACGCGTCTGGGCCGCGCCCAGGTCGTTGTAGACTTCGTTCAACGGCACGCTGGCCGCTACCGTCTCGAAACATTTCACGGCGGCCGTGTAGTCGCCCGTCTGGTAGCTGGACAGGCCGAGAAAGAACTGGGCTTCCAGATAGTGCGGATCGCCGTGATGCACGCGCGCCAGCCACCCCGCGGCCACGCGGTAATCCTTTTTGCCCCAATACGACTTGCCCAGTTGGAAGCACGGCTGGGAATACGCCGTATCCAGGCGCGCCGCCTGCATGAAGAAGCGGTGCTGCTGCTCCGGATTGGCGGCCAGCAGACCGCGAATATAGCTCTCCAGCGCATCCAGCCGAACGGGCGGCCGGGCGCGCAGAAACTCCTCCTCGGCGGGCGCGGTCTTCGCCGATACAGTCTTCAGCACCTGCCAGCTCAGGCGCGCCTCTAAAGCCGCCAGATCTTCCACGGCCCCGGACTCTTCCAACTCGGGGCCCTGCTCGAACCGTTTCAAGTTGAGGATGCGCGCGCCGATCCGCAGGGTCCCGCGCGATGCGCCGCCGGAAGCGGGGCTGGCCGGTGCCAGATCGTAATGGCCGTAGACCACTTCGGAGGCGTCCAGCGCTTCGCCGGCCTTGATAATGGATGCTCGCGTCAGCACCGCGTTCGACCGCAGCGACAGGCGCCGGAAAACTTCCAGACGGTCCTCGCGCTCCAGAGCAAGCACGCCTTCGGAAACCAGGGATTCGCGCACGGCCTCCGAAATGCTTTCGCCGATCCAATCCACGTTCGTGGAATTATTTGTGGAAACCGATTGATTGGAAAAAGGAAGGACGAGCACTGTTTCGGCGCGCAGTACAAAGACGGCGGAAACGATTAAACCTAAGGACCACAGCCTGTGCATCTACCTTAAGTGTAGCAATGGCCCTCGAGGTTCCGGGGCCTGGTCTTCGCGAGCCGGCACCCGGAACCGCATTCTGACTTCTGTCTTCTGACTTCTGTCTCCTGACTTCTGTCTCCTGACTTCTGTCTCCTGACTTCTGTCTCCTGCTTCTTAGTTCAGCACCAGCTTCATGTTCGTGCCGCCGACCCGGATCTCTTCAACCTTGTTCTTGCCATCGGCGTTGTTGTACGTCACAGCCGTGGAGGGATACTTGCCCTCGGCGGTCTCAACCTTGACAGCCGCCTCGGTGGTGTCGTGGCCGTGCCTGAGCACGATTTTCTGGTCCTGCACTTCGCACTTGTAGTCGCCGGCCTGCAACTGCGTGCCGCCGATCATGGCAGGCTGAAACAGCGTGACGGTGAACGACTTAGTGCTGGCGAAGGCCATCCCGGCCACCAGACACACGAATAACAATGCTTTTTTCATACTGTAAATTGCTCCTTTAAACGTTTGACAGCCGGCGCTCTATTGCACGGGCCGTCTAATAGATAAGACGGTCGCAATGGGAAAATGTGTTACCGGGGCGTATCAGCAAGTTGTCAGGAATTCAGTCACCCGAACCATCGCTGCATCCTGAATGTGCGGTTCCTCTCCAAAGCCCTTCAGCCATTCCATGTCCGGCTCTTTGCGGAACCAGGTCATCTGGCGCTTCGCATAGTTCCGCGTGTTGCGCTGGGCGTAGAAGAGCGCCTCCTTGGCTTTCAGTTCGCCGCGCAACATTTGGACCGCCTGGCGATAGCCGTGCGACTCGAACGGCTTCGCCTCCAGGGGAAACCCCCTGTCGCGGATGCCTTGCACTTCCTCTATCAACCCGGACTCGAACATGCGGCGGCAGCGCTCGTCCAACCTGCGATAAAGCTCGTCGCGATCCGGCGCCAAGCCGATCTTGAGCGTGCGAAAGCCTTCCAGCCGGTCGCGGCCCTCGCGAAACATTTCGGTGACGGGCCGGCGCGCGAGCAGGCGCACCTCCAGCGCGCGCATGACCTTAGGTACGTCGTGGGGATGGATGCGCGCCGCGGCGGCCGCATCGAAGCGGGCCAGCAGGCGGTGCAAAGATCCGGGCTTCCGGCGTTCGCGCGCGGCCAGCCGCTCGCGCAGGGCCGGGTCCCGCGCGGGTCCCCGGAACAACCCTTCAAACAACGCGCGCAGGTAAAATCCCGTGCCGCCGGCGACCACAGGCACCCTGCCGCGGCTCGAAATCGCAACCAGCGCCGCGCGCCCCAACCGGGCATACTCGCCCGCGGTGAAGACCTGGTCCGGCTCCAGAATATCGATCAAATGGTGCGGAACCCCACGCATCTCCGCCGGCGCCAGCTTGGCGGTGCCGATGTCGAAGTACCGGTAAATCTGCAACGAATCGCAGTTCACTACCTCGCCGCCGATTTGTTCGGCAACCCGTAGAGCCAACGCGCTCTTGCCGGCGCCGGTCGGCCCGGCGATCGCCACCACTGGTTTCAATAGTACAACCTCTCCGATTGGTAACACATCTGCACCGGCCGCCGCCGTTATACAATGGAGGGGAACGATTCGACCCTTCCAGGCATCTAGGTCGAAAGGAACCACACGATGAATTTTTCCCCAAAAGCGCTTTTGTTGGCCCTTCCGTTGGCGTGCCTGTCATATGGGCAGACGGCCGCGCCAGCCTCACCGCCGGTCGATAAGGCCGCTGCTTACTACAACTTTTCGATGGGCCATCTGTACGCCGAGCTGGCCGGCGTGTACGGCAATCGCAGCGAGTACGTCGGCAAAGCCATCGACTACTACAAACAAGCGCTGAAGCTGGACCCCGGCGCCAGTTTCCTGTTCGAAGAACTGACCGACCTCTACATCCAAAGCGGCAGGCTCAAGGAAGCCGTTACCGAGGCCGAAGACATCCTGAAGCGCGAGCCGAACAATCTGGACGCCCACCGCATCCTGGGCCGCATTTATACCCGCATGATCGGCGACACGCAGCAAGGCAAGATCAACGAAGAGATGTTGCGCGACGCCACCGAGCAGTACGAAAAGATTACGGCCAAAGATCCCAAGGATATGGAAAGCTGGCTGACCCTCGGCCGCCTCTATCGCACCGCCCGCAACTCCGTGGAGGCCGAGAAGGCCTATACGCAGGCGCTGGCGCTCGATCCGAACAACGAGGATGCGCTCACTGGTTTGGCTATCGTCTACTCGGATGTTGGCGATACCAAGAAGGCGATTGAAAAACTGCAGGCGGTCACCAACAAGGACCCCAACCCGCGGACCTTGGCCGCCTTGGCCAGCTCCTACGAACAGCTCCACGATTACAAGAGCGCGGCCGAAGTGTTGCGCAAGGCCATCGATCTGGACCCCGAGAACAGCCGTATCAAGCGCGCGCTGGCGTACAATCTGCTGCAATCCGGCGGCCTGGACGAATCCCTCAAATACTACAAGGAGTTCGCCGAAGAAGACCCGCACGACACCGACGCGCTGCTGCGCGTGGCGGAGATTTACCGCGAAAAGCGCGATTTCACCAAGGCGCGTGAGACCCTGGATAAAGCCAAAGCCGCCGACCCCGAAAACCTCGAGGTGCGTTACGAAGAGGTGAATCTGCTGGACAAGGAAGGCCAGACCGATAAAGCCATCGAAGCGCTGAAGTCCGTCCTGAAGGACACCGAGCGCAAGAGTTATTCGGAATCGGAGAAGGCTATTCGCCTCAATCTTCTGGAGCGTTTGGGCGACCTTTACCGCGGCGCCAATCAAAACCAGGCCGCCATCGACACTTTCCGCCAGATGGCCGACCTCGACCCGGATTCCGGCGCCCGCGCCGAAGTCCAGATCGTGGATGCCTATCGCACCGCCAAGGACTTCAAGAATGCCCGCGCGGAAGCGGATGCGGCCATCAAGAAGTATCCCGACGAGTACGCGTTGAAGCGGGCCCAAGCGTTTGTGCTGGCGGACATGGGCAAAGTCGATCAGGGGGTTTCCGAATTGCGAGGCCTGCTGAAGGGCGACCGCGACCGCGAGACGCAATTGGCCATCGCCGAAGTCTACGAAAGGGCCAAGAGATTTGAAGATATGGGCAAGCCGTTGGACGCGGCCGAAAAACTATCGGAAACCAAGCCCGACAAGGAAACCGTTTACTTCATGCGCGGCGCCATGTACGAGCGCTTGAAGAATTTCGACGCCTCGGAGGCCGAGTTCCGCAAAGTATTGGAACTGGACCCCGACAGCGCCGGCGCGCTGAACTATCTCGGCTACATGTTGGCCGATCGCGGTGTGCGCCTCGATGAAGCCCAGAAGATGATCGCGCGCGCTCTGGAGCTGGATCCCGATAACGGGGCGTATCTGGATAGTCTCGGCTGGGTATACTACCGCCAAAATCGCTTGGACGACGCGGTCCAGACTTTGGTGCGCGCCCTATCCAAGAGCGGCGTTGGCGACGACCCCACCGTGCACGACCATCTGGGCGACGTTTATCTCAAGCTGGGAAAAACCAAGGACGCCATTACGCAGTGGCAGGCCTCTTTGAAAGAAGCTGAAACCGATCCGCAATCCGATATCGAGCCGGGCGAACTCGCCACCATCAACAAGAAGCTCGAAGACGCCAAGGTGCGCCTGGCCAGGGAAACCGGCACAACCAAATAGAGGGCCGATTAACAATCGGCCCGCAGGTTGCCAACTGTTGCCAACCTGCCCCACAATTTGTGAATCGAGGTATGCTTGGATGTACCCGCGGCGGGGTGTAACCGCGGGCCGGAAGGAACCTGCTCCATGAGTCTGACGATTAATGTTCGTGAAAGCGGCAATGTAGTGATTTTGGACCTGAACGGCCGGATCACCATAGGCGAAGAGACGGCTTCGCTGCGCAACGCCATAAAAGAGCACCTCGATAGCGGGCAAAAGAATATTTTGCTCAACCTTGCAGAGGTGAGTTACATCGATAGCACGGGGCTGGGCCAGTTCGTGGGCAGCTTTGCCACGGTGACCAGCCGGGGCGGCCAGCTCAAGCTGCTCAACCTGCAAAAGAAGCTGCAGGAGTTAATGGCGATCACCAAGCTCATCACCGTGTTCGATACGTACACGAACGAATCGGCCGCTGTCCGCAGCTTCGCGGCGGCAGCCGCGGCCGGCTAACTCGTGGGAAGAGGCGCGACCAGGGGGTCGCGCGCGGACGAGGGCGTCCGCCCGGCGTCCGCTCAATTTGGCGCTACTCCACGTCCGCGGGATCCACGGCCTTCCGTTCTCCGGTTACGGACCAACGGATATAGGCCACGATGTCCGCGATCTGCGGGTTCGTGTATCCGCCGACGGCCGGAGGGTGCTTCCAGCTTGCATTGTCCGTTTTCGATTGCACGTCCGCCGGGGCGAACTTTCGCAACTCGGGCGGCGTTTTGGACAGATCGTAGTATTGCAGCGTGGTGGCGTCGGCGGAGGCGACCTTTATGCCCGGGAACGGGTCGCCCCCCTTCAACTTTATGGTCTCCACGTACTCTGTGCGCGTAGCGCGGATGGCGGTGACCAAGGCTCGTACGCCTATGCGCCCCAAGACTTTGAGATCCGGCCCTACCGCCGTGCCGCGGCCTTTCAAAGCGTGACAGGTTCCGCAACCGGTATCCGCATAGAACAGGGTCTGACCGCGCCCGATCTGCGGGTTCGGCGCGGCCGCCTGCCAGAAGAGCAAAACAGATAACCAGATCATGAGGTCCTCCGACCATAGTATAGTCGGGTGCGGCGCTTTCCGCGCCGCACTACATCTCCAGCTTCCCCTTGTACATCATGTCGCGCACCCGGAATTCGGCCTCGTGGTACGGACCGTAGCCCGGCAGGTACAGATCGAAGGCGATGGTTTTATCCCGTTCGGTAGCCGCGCGCACGTAGACCAGCCGCAGGAACGGGTCCGAGGGCACCGGCGGAAAATGCCCTTCCATCTTGTACTTCTGGCGGCCCACGCGCATGATGGACTCCTCTTCCATGCGGTGCGCCTCTTCGCCGTCCGCCAGCGCCGTCCAGTTCTTGTAGGCGATAGCTACGACCAGCTTGTTCGCGCCTTCCCGCGCAACGTAGTCGACATACTCGGCGTTGAGGGGCTTGCCCCGGCGGCGGGCCAACTCCGCCTCCGCCTCCCGCAACGGGTGCGCGGTGGCCAGATAGACCTGTACGTCGGGCGCGGGTTCGGCCATCTGCGCCCAAGGACTGTCGTGCAGGAGCAGCTCGATTTGGGAGTCGGTCCAATCGCTGGGGGCTTTCGTTTCCCAAAACGGAGCGGCTAGCAGAGCCAATAACACGCACACCAGATGCATAATAGTTCCAATATGGCAGAAACCCGGTATCGTGGCCGCCGCGCCACCTCCATCGAGAACGAACTGGTGCGCATCACGGTGCTGCATGAGGGCGGACATATCGCGGAGATCCTGGACAAGCCCAGCGGCGTCAATCCGCTCTGGACGCCTCCCTGGGAGTCGATCGAGCCTTCCACCTACGATGCGCGGAAGCACCCGGAGTATGGCGCCGACGCCGAGAGCAAGCTGTTGAGCGGCATTATGGGGCACAACCTTTGCATGGACATCTTCGGCGGGCCTTCGGCGGAAGAGGCCGCGGCCGGGCTTACAGTGCATGGCGAAGCTTCGGTGGCGGTCTACGAAGTGACGGCCGTGGACGGCGAACTAACCGAGCGGGCGCGCTTGCCGCAAGCGCAGTTGCGGGTGGAGCGGCGTATCCGGCTGGCCGGACGAATCGTGGAGATCGCCGAGGCGGTAGAGAACGAGGCGATCACCGACCGGCCCATCGCGTGGACGGAGCATGTCACGCTGGGACCGCCATTTTTGGAGAAGGGCGTGACCGAGTTTCGCGCGCCGGTGACGCAGTCGCAGGTGTTGGAGAAGGGCTGCGGAGATTTGCGCCGCTACACGGACGCCCCGGTTTCTGGTGGATTCACCACGCACCTCATGGATCCGGCGCGCGACACCGCGTTCTTCGTGGCTTGGTCGCCGCGCAGCCGCTTGGCTTTGGCCTATATCTGGCGGCGGGCGGATTTTCCCTGGCTGGGTGTGTGGGAAGAGAACTACAGCCGTACGGGCGCGCCCTGGAACGGGCGGACGCTGACGCGGGGCATGGAGTTCGGCGCTTCACCCATGCCCGAGACGCGGCGCCAGATGATCGCGCGCGGCAGCCTGTTTGGCGTGCCGGCATTCCGGTGGATTCCGGCACGGACACGCGTCGAAGTAAGCTATCGCGCGGTGCTGAGCCAGGCCGAGGCGGTGGACGAGGTCCGGTTTGAATATTGAGCTGCGGCCTGGCGGCCCGGACGATTTGGCTTCGATTGCTCAAATTCAAGCCGCGTCGCCGGAGGCGTCCCAGTGGGATGTACCCGAGTACCTAAGGTACGACTTCCTGGTGGCGCTGTGCGACGGGCGCGTCGCGGGTTTCTCGGTGGCGCGGCGTGTGGCCGAGGATGAAAGCGAGTTGCTGAATCTGGCTGTAGATCCGGCATTTCGGCGGCGCGGTGTGGGACGGCGTCTGGTCGCCGCGCTGGCCTCCGGTCATCCGGGCGTCCTTTGGCTGGAAGTGCGGGAGTCCAATCTGGATGCCCGGAAATTATACAAATCATTAGGGTTCTTGGAGGCAGGATACCGGCCCGCCTATTACCCGGATTCGGGTGAAGGCGCTATTGTCATGAACGTTCATTCATGATACTGTCACAAGTAGACGGCAGGTTCCAGCGTGTTCTATCTGGGGGCCTGCCGCACTTCTCAAACCGATGAAGTGAAGATGACCCACCGAGCCTCGTTCCCGAACCACCGACTCGGCGTGGCAACCTCACTGGGAGGAACTGCCCCAATATGGAACGGAACGCACAGGAACAATTCAAAGCGCATCTGATGGAGACAAGCGCGGAGTTTCGCCAGCTTGCCGCGACGCATTGCGATTACGCGAAAAGGCTGGATGAACTGGAAGCTCTGCCGCACCTGACCGACCAGGAACAACTGGAGGAAGTGCGGTTGAAGAAGCTGAAGCTCCGTTTGAAAGACCAGATGGAAGCGATTATGAGCCAATACCGGGCTCAGCAAGTCGCTTGACGTCAGGTGCGCTGAATTTTGGAGTGATTCGAAGCCCGGTCTGGTTCGTCCAGCCGGGCTTTTTGATTCATGCATGAATACGAGTCGCGACACGGATGTGACATAATCGTGCACATGAGCGCGGTTTCCAATTTGGTGCCGGTAGAGGAGTACTTGCATAACACATACCATCCGGATTGCGACTACGTGGATGGGGTTATAGCGGAGAGAAACGTGGGCGAAAAAGAGCACAGCAAGGCGCAACGGGACGTGCTGTTTTACTTCCATGAGCGCCGGCGAACGTGGGGCACTTTTGCGATCCAGGAGCAGCGCGTGCAAGTCTCTCCCTCGCGCTACAGAGTGCCGGATGTTTGTGTCGTGCTCGGCCCGGAACCCGATGAGCAAATCTTCACGGCGCCGCCTTTTCTTTGCATTGAAATTCTGTCTCCGGAAGACCGCCAAAGCCGCATGCAAGAGAGGATCGACGATTATCTCCGATTTGGCGTGCGCTATGTCTGGCTCATCGACCCCTACCAGCGCAGGGCTTGGATCTACACCCAGGATGAAATCCGCGAGGTGCGCGACGGATTGCTGCGCACCGCTGATCCCGAGTGGATCGTTCCGCTCGCCGAAGTGCTCGGCTAATCGCCATAAATTGCGTTGAGCATGGCGGCCGCAGACCGCGAGGTCGCCCCACAACTTACGTGCCGAAGGAGCGATCGTGGCGCGGATGTGACATAATCGTGGTCATGAGCGCGGCGCCGAATTGGGTTCCGGTCGAGGAGTACCTGCATAACACCTACCACCCGGATTGCGATTACGTGGATGGGGTGCTGGTGGAGAGAAACGTGGGTGAGATAAGACACGCGAGGACACAGCGTGCAGCGCTGTTCTACCTGTTCGAGAGGCGCAACCTGTGGGGCATCTTCGCGCTCCAGGAAACGCGCGTGCAAGTCTCTTCTACGCGATATCGGGTACCCGATGTCTGCGTTGGCCTCGGCCCAGAGCCCGAGGATGGGATCCTTACAGATCCGCCGTTCATCTGCATCGAAATTCTATCCCCCGAAGACCGGATCAGCCGAATGCGGGAAAAGATCGACGACTATCTGCGATTCGGCGTGCGCTACGTGTGGGTCATCGATCCGCGGGCGCGACGAGCTTGGATCTATACACCAGAAACCATCCAGGAAGTTCGCGATGGCGTCTTGCGCACTTCCGGCCCGGAGTTCTCAGTTCCGCTCGCCGAGGTGCTCGGCTAATCCCCGTAAATGGCGTTGAGCATGGCGGCCAGACGGATTCCGCCTTTGTACAACTGCCTGCGAACCACGTTGAGGGAGGCTGCGCCGTAGGAGCGCGGCCCATCCACTTTCACGCTACGCAGGCTTTCGGGCGCTTCGGTGGCGCAGTTGCGCGGCTGCACCTCGATGAATTCCGGGATTACCGGAAGGCGCGGGCGGGCCTTGCCGTACACTTGCGTTTTGGAGATACCGAAAGATTCGGTGGCGATGTTGTCGATGCTGCCGTAGTCCTGCCAGCGCCGCAGCTTCCCGCGGAAGCGGGATTCCATCGCGGCGAGCATGCCGGAGCCATCGTGCGCCATCAGCTTGTTCACCAGCGTAACGTCCCAAACCGCGTGCAGGTTGTGCATGGGATCGAAGCCGATCACGTTCACGCAGTTGCCGCCGGCATCGGCATCGCTCACGCAATGCAGCGGCTGATGAATGTCGCCGGCGAAGTGTATCAGGAAGGCCACTTCCTTCGATTCGGGCCACGCGCCATCGGCGCGATGCTGTTTCAAGTTCACCAGGTACTCTTTCATCTTGGCGACGATGCAATTCCCTTGCGGGCAGCGCTCGGCGATGTGGGAAGGGCCTTCGAACAACCCTATATCGATATAGTGCCAAGGCGCTGTTGCGCCCTTGCCGCCCGGCATGTGATCGGGCCAGATGGCGGCGCGCGCCATGGCTTCGGCCAGCAAATCGGCCGCGCCTGGCGGCGCGGCGAAGGTGGCGTCCTGGTTCAAGAGCGCCGCCACGGCCTGGCGGGCGCGGTCGGTCAGATGCGCGGCGGCGATGCGCGCCACGGCCTGGTGTCCCTCATCGCCCCAACACCACGCCTGGCCGGGGGCAAGTAACACCAGGATGACAATCGTTCTGCGCATTCGATACAGCCAGTATAATGGCTTCCAGGAGGGCGCTACATGCAAGGTCCCCTGGAGAGCCTGGAGCAGTGGGACGATTTCGTCAAAGACCGCTACGACCCTAACCGCACGGAGGATGGATTCCGCCAGTTTACCGCGGAAGCGCCGCCGGTGGTGCGCGAGTTCTATCGCCTGAACCACACGCATCAGACGCGCGAGTTCGTGCTGCAAAAGAAGCGGCAGTATCTGGCGCGCGACCATCGGCCGATGGGTATTTGGGAAGCGCTGGAATACTTGAACACGCTGGTGGACGATAGCGACCCGGATACGGATCTCTCGCAGATCGAGCATTGCCTGCAAACGGCCGAAGCCATCCGCGCCGATGGCCATCCGCGATGGTTCGTGCTGGCGGGACTGATCCACGACCTGGGGAAGATTCTTTGCCTCTACGGGGAGCCGCAGTGGGCGGTGGTGGGCGATACCTTTCCGGTGGGCTGCGCGTGGTCGGACAAGATCGTGTATGCGGAATTGTTCGCCGCGAACCCCGACTCGGCCGTGCCAGCCTACCAGACGCGCACCGGCATTTACGGGGAAGGCTGCGGTCTCGACAAAGTCGACCTTTCCTGGGGGCATGACGAATACCTGTATCACGTCGTGAAGGACTACCTGCCGGTGGAAGCGCTCTACATGATCCGGTATCACTCGTTTTATCCCGGCCATCGCGAGCGCGCCTACGAATACCTGATGAGCGATCGCGACCGGCGGATGTTCGAATGGGTGCGCGCGTTCAACCCCTACGATCTGTACTCCAAGAGCGCTGGGCGCCCCGATGCGAAGGCGCTCAGGCCGTATTACGAGGAGTTGATCGCGGAGTATTTTCCGGCGCAAGTGAGTTGGTGAGACATTGCACATCGGCCAACGCGTAGCGCTCGCCGGGATGATCGTCAGCGGCGCCCTGGCGGCAATCAAGATTACGGCTGGGCTGATGGGACACTCCACCGCGGTGGTCGCGGACGGACTGGAGTCCGTGGGAGACGTGTTTGCATCGGGCATCGTGCTATTGGGGCTGACGCTGGCGGCCAAGCCCGCCGATTGGGATCACCCCTATGGGCACGGCCGCATCGAGACCGTGACGGGCCTGTTCGTGGGCTTCACGCTGGCGATGACCGGCCTGGCGATTTCGGCGAATGCTTTGCGCCTGATCCGCTCTGCAATGTCCGACGCCGCGATGCCGCCGCCCGCGACGTTCGTGATTTGGCCGCTGATCGGTTCGGCGGTGGCGAAGAGCCTGCTCTCCGGCGTCAAATTCCACTACGGAAAGAAGATTCGCAGCGCGGCGCTGGTGGCGGACGCCTGGAACGACTCGGTGGATATTCTCTCCGCCTTGGCGGCCCTGGTAGCCGTATCGTTCAGCATCCTGGCGCCGCCTCGATTCCTCGCTGCGGACCATTGGGGCGCCTTCGCGGTGGGACTGATCGTGATCTTCACCGGGTTGCGCGTGACGCGCGATACGACCCTGCAGCTTATGGACACCATGCCGGACCGGGAAAGCATGTCGCACGTCCGCAACGCGGCGCTGACGGTGCCCGGCGTGCGCGGCGTGGAGAAGTGCTACGCGCGCAAGACCGGCCTTCAATACCATGTCGACCTGCACCTGGAAGTGGATCCCGAGATCACTGTGCGGCAATCCCACGAGATCGCCACGGAGGTGCGCATCGTGATCAAGGAGACGCTGCCGTGGGTGGCTGACGTGCTGATACACGTGGAGCCGGCGCCGTAGCCGCGGCGGTGCGGATCGCCGGCCACCTTGCGCCGCGCCATCGCAATCGGGGATGCTAAGTAAAGGCGCAAGGGTAGAGCCGTGAACCACGCCGAAGCCTTCCTCCACGACATCCGCTACGCCCTGCGTGCGCTTCGGAAAGCGCCCGCCTTCGCCGCCACGGCTCTGGCTGCCCTGGCCCTCGGCATCGGCGCGAACACCGCCATTTTCTCGGTGGTCAACACCGTCTTGCTCAAGCCGCTGGCCTACCCGGCGGCCGATCGCATCGTGCTGTTCTTCCAGACCACGCCCGCCGGCCCAAATTATGGCGCTTCGGCCACCAAGTTCAACGCGCTGCGCCGCCAGACGGCCGCCTTCCAGGACGTCTCCGCATACGAATACCGCGGCCCCGGCCTCAACCTGACCGGCGGCGCCTACCCCGAACAGATCCACGGTATTCACGTCTCGGCCGATTACTTCCGCCTGTTCGGCGCGCCGGTCGCGCTGGGCCGCACTTTCACCCCCGATGAAGACCGGCCCAACGGCCCGCATGTGGCCGTACTCAGCTACGGATTGTGGCAGCGCCGCTTTGCAGGCGATCCGCAAATGGCCGGCAAAACGATCTCGCTCAGCGGCGTGCCATATACGGTGGTGGGGATCATCGGTCCTGCCTTCAACACCGAACTCGATGTACCTCCGGACGTCTGGCTGCCATTCCAAATCGATCCCGCGAGCAGCGACCACGCCCAATACTTCAACGTGGTGGCGCGCCTGAAGCCTGGCGTCACGCTGGGTATGGCGAATGCGCAACTGCAACTCGCCGCGGACGAGTTTCGCCGCAATTTTCCCAACATCATGGGCCCGCGCGACGGCTTCGCCAGCGAGCCATTCCAGGATTCCCTCGTCAGCGACGTGCGCCCGTCCCTGGTAGTGCTGGCCTGCGCCGTCGGTTTGGTCCTGCTGATTGCCTGCGCCAACGTTGCCAATCTCCTGCTGGTGCGCGCAACGGGTCGCCAGCGTGAGATCGCCGTGCGCGCCGCCATCGGCGCCGGACGCGGCCGTATCGTTCGCCAATTGCTCACCGAGAGCGTGGCGCTCTCCGTGGTGGGCGGCGTACTGGGGCTGGCGCTGGGACTGGCGGGCGTGCGCGCGCTGCTGGCGGTCGGCCCCGGCGACATTCCGCGCATCGGAGAACATGGAGCCGCTATCGCCATGGACTGGCGCGTGGTGGCCTTCACCACCCTTATTTCACTGGCCACCGGCATCTTGTTCGGGCTGATCCCCGCGCTTGGCGTCGCGCGCGCCGATCTGACCGCAACCCTCAAAGCCGGCGGTGGACGTTCCGGCGCAAGCCTGCATCAGCAGAAGACGCGTGCGCTGCTGGTGGCCAGTGAAGTGGCGCTGGCCCTGGTCCTGTCGATCGGCGCGGCGCTGATGATTCGCACCTTCGCCGCACTGAACGCGGTCGACCCGGGCTTCGACCGGCACAACATCCTGACCATGCGCATGTCTCTGGCCGGATCGCGGTTTCAGAAGACATCCGATGTGAACCAACTCGTCGGCGATGCCGTGCGGCGCATAGAAGCTCTGCCCGCGGTGACCCGCGCCGGCGCCTGTTACAACTTGCCTTTGGAGGGTGCTTTCGGCATTCCCTATAACATCGTGGGCCGCGCATCGTCGGGGGCGCGCTACGACGGCCGCGGCTGGATGGCGGTCTCGCCCGGCTATTTCGATATCTTCAAAATCCCGATTTTGCGCGGGCGCGCGTTCACCGATCGCGACGACAGCGGGGCGGCCCGCGTGGCCATCGTCAACGAAGCCTTTGCGCGCAAGTTCCCGCTGGCAGAACGCCTGGTCCTGGGCCACGGATACGGTCCGGAATTTGAAGAGCCCGCCCGCCAGATCGTCGGCGTAGCCGGCGACGTTCACGATTTCGGACTCAATCGCGATCCGCAGGCGATGGTGTATGTCCCCACCGCGCAGGTTACGGACGGCATCACCGCGCTCGCCAACCGCGCCTCCACGATTGCCTGGATCGCGCGCACGCGCGCGGCGCCCAATACGTTGCGCGTTCCCATCGAGCGGGAGCTGCGGGAATCGAGCGGCGGCTTGCCGGTAACGCAGGTGCGCACCATGGAAGAAGTGGTGACGCGCTCCACCGCGCGCGAGCGCTTCAATATGACGCTGTTGACCATTTTCGGATGCGCGGCGTTGCTGCTCGCCGCCATCGGCATCTACGGATTGATGGCGTATGCGGTCCAGCAGCGCACGCAGGAGTTGGGCATCCGCATGGCGCTGGGGGCCGCGCCGGTCCAGGTGCGCAATACCATCGTGATGCAGGGCATGCGGCTGGCATTGGCCGGAGTGGTGGCCGGCGAGGCCGCGGCTTTCGGTCTTACGCGCTTCCTTGCCAACTTCCTGTTCGGGGTCAAGACGTGGGACCCGCTGGTGTTCACTACTGCGCCGGTGGTGCTGACCGCGGTGGCGTTGCTCGCCGTGTGGCTCCCCGCGTTGCGCGCTACGCGCATCGATCCGGTCGCCGCGCTGCGCTGCGAGTGAAGCCGGTTCGGCGGCTATCGAACGTGGTAGGATATTCTTATTATGTCCACCAGCCAGCCACAAGTCGAATATGTGGCCCACACCAGGATTGGAGAGAAGGGGCAACTCACCATCCCCAAAACATATCGCGACGATCTGGGCCTGGATACCGGCGCCCCCGTAGCCGTGCTGCGGATTGGTGAAGGCCTTCTGTTAATTCCGGAGCACAACCGGTTCCGGAATCTCTGTGAGTCAATCGTATCCGTGTTAGAAGGGCGGCAACTCGCCCCGGCGGACCTGCTGGATACGTTACCGGCGGCGCGGCGGCGCGTCTTCGCTCGCCGATACCCTGAGTTGGCGGCGCCGGAGCGCGGCGGAACGCGGCGGAGCTAGAGCCGTTGACCCAGGAAAGGCGCACCCGGGTTTTCCTCGACTCCAATGTCTTGACCGCCGGAATCGTTTCAAGTTGGGGATTGGACAAAGCCGTCCTCTCGTTATGCGCGGCTCGGATTTGCCGGCTGGTTCTGGCAGAGGCGGTGCGCGAGGAGGTTGAAGAAAATCTTCTGGTCCGCTTGGGCGGGGTGGCGTCCGGCGACGCGAACCGGGCACTCGGCCACTACGCTCACTTGATGGCGTCGATGAAGCCGGAGGTAGTGCCCTATCCGGGTAAAGCGGAAGTGCAGGCGGCCCGCCATCTGATTCGTCATGCAGCCGACGTTCCGGTGCTCCTCTCCGCAATCGCGAGCCGACCCGATTGGCTTCTTACGCATAACACCAAACATTTCACCGCAGCCGTGGCGCGGCGGACCGGCCTGCGCATTGCGACGCCGGTGGAGTTCTTCCGGGCGCTCTCGAAGACGCTGTCCGGCCATGGGCGCCGGGAGACGTTATAGCATAGGAACATGCACAACATCTCCCGCCGTTCGTTTCTATCGACCGCTGCCGTGGCCACGGCCGCTTCGCTCCACGCCCGCGCTCTCCAAACAGTCGGCGTGCAGCTCTACACCGTCCGCCGGATCCTGCCCAAGAATCCGCTCGAAACCTTGCGCGCCATCGAGCAGATCGGCTATCGCGAAGTGGAATGCACCGCGGACCGCCTGGACGACATCTGGCCCAGCCTGAAGGAAACCAAGCTGAAGGCCGTTAGCGTACACCTCAACGCCCCGCTGTTCATGCACCAGCCGGAGAAGCTTCCGGCCGCGCTCGAGGACGCCCAGAAGCACGGCTTCGAATACGTGGTCTGTCCCTGGGTCGACCCGCGCGACCGCGGCGGCGTGGAGATGATCCGCAAGCTGGGCCAGACGCTCAACAGCGCCGGCGAGTTGGCCAGCAAAGCCGGCATGCGCCTCTGCTATCACAACCACGCTTTCGAATACCAGCCCATCGCGGATGGAAGATTGCTCGACGTGCTGATGAAGAGCACCGACCCGCAGCTCGTCAGCCTGGAGCTGGATGTGATGTGGGCGCACGTGGCGGGCGTCGATCCGGTGAGCATTCTGAAACAATATGGCGACCGCATCCCGCTGGTGCATTTGAAGAATGTCGCGCCCGGCGTCGAGCCGCGCTTCAACGAAAATATCCCGCGCACCGCATTTCACGATCTGAGCGACGGCGCGGTGGATATTCCCGCGGTATTGCGCGCCGCCAAGCAGGCGGGCGTGAAGCACTACTTCGTCGAGCAGGATGAAACGCCCGGGGATCCCATCGAATCGCTGCGAAAAAGCTTTCAATACCTGGAAACCTTGAATTAGGGATTGCTTCGCACAAGTTAACAGGCGTTGCCGGAACGCAATCGCGCCGGAAACCGTCTGCTGGTTTTGCAGCCCACTGACTTATTCGTTATCGGAGGCGGACCGGCCGGCCTCGCGGCCGCTATCGCCGCGCGCCGCAAGGGACTGAATGTCACACTCGCCGACGGCGCGCGTCCGCCCATCGACAAAGCTTGCGGCGAAGGACTGATGCCGGATGGCCTGGCCGCGTTGCGCAGTCTAGGCGTTAAGTGGGACAGGCCTCCCGGCCTGTCCTTCCGCGGAATCCGATTCGTGGACCGCGGCATTTCCGTCGAGTCCGCGTTTCCGGAAGGACATGCGCTGGGTGTGCGCCGCACCGTGCTGCATTCAACGATGGTGGAGGTGGCGGCCGCGGCCGGCGTGCGCATGTTGTGGGGCACGACCGTCGGCGGAATCTCCAACGACGGGGTCTCGATCGCGGGCGAGACGGTCCCCGCCCGCTGGATCGTGGGCGCAGATGGCTTCCATTCCCGCGTACGACGCTGGGCCGGGATCGCCGCCGGGCCGCCGGGGAGCCGGCGCTTCGGATTCCGCATACACTATCGCGTGGCGCCCTGGAGCGAGTACATGGAATTGCATTGGGGCGCGGGTTGCCAGATCTACATCACACCGATAGGCCCGCAAGAGGTTTGCGCCGCGCTCATTTCGCGAGATCCGCGCCTGCGCCTGGATGAAGCTTTGGCGCAGTTCCCGCAGCTCTTGGCGCGGCTGAACGGCGCGCCGCGCGCGACCACGGAACGCGGCGCCGTCACGGCCAATCGCAGCCTTCCGCGCGTCTATCGCGGCAATGTCGCGCTCATCGGAGACGCATCCGGTTCGGTGGACGCGATCACCGGCGAAGGGCTGTGCCTGGCATTCCACCAGGCGATCGCGCTGGCCGACAGCCTGGCATCCGGAGATCTCGCGCGTTACCAGGCCGCGCACCGGCACCTCGCGCGCCGCCCCACTCTGATGTCCAAACTGATGCTCAGCATGGACCGCCGAAACTGGCTCCGGCGGCGCGCGTTCGGCGCTATGGCCTTCGAGCCGCGTATTTTTCAAACACTGCTATCCTTCCACCTATGCGTTCCAGACTTCTCCTGACGGCGGTGGCCGTGTGCGCCGCCGCATGGGGCCAGGAGATCGTCCTGAATCCGGACCCCGCGCGCACCACCGTGCAATTCAAGTTGTCCGCCACTCTGCACTCGGTACACGGCAGCTTCAAACTGAAGCGCGGCGCGATCCGCTACAATCCGGCGACCGGCAAGATTTCCGGCGAAGTGGTGGTGGACGCCACCAGCGCCAGCAGCGGCAACGATGGACGCGACCGCCGCATGCATAAGGAGATTCTCGAGAGCGCCCAATATCCGGAGATCGTCTTTACGCCGGACCGCGTCGATGGCGCAGTGGCGCCGCAAGGCGCGTCGCGGATTCAAGTACACGGAATGTTTCGTATTCACGGCGCCGCGCATGAGATCACGCTGCCCGTCGAGGTGCGGATGAACAATGGCCAAGCGTCCGCCAGGACGAGCTTCAGCATCCCTTATGTGCAGTGGGGGATGAAGAATCCCAGCACTACCCTTCTGCATGTGGGCGACAAAGTGGAAATCGAAGCCTCTACTGGTGCGCTACCCTAGGACCATGTCCAAACGCGAAACCGCCACGCTCGCCGGGGGATGTTTTTGGTGCCTGGAAGCGGTCTATGACGACATGGCAGGCGTGCTGTCCGTGGAGTCCGGGTACATGGGAGGCCGGCAGCCGAATCCGACTTATCGCGACGTTTGCAGCGGCGGCACGGGCCATGCCGAGGTGGTGCAAGTCACCTTCGACCCGGATGTGGTTTCCTTCCACGACATCCTGGAAGTTTTCTTCGCCATTCACGATCCGACCACTCTCAACCGGCAGGGCAACGATGCCGGGACGCAATACCGGTCCGCCATCTTCTATCACTCAGACGAGCAACGCGCGACGGCCGAGCAGGCGATTCGCGAGCTGACGGCGGACAAAGCTTTCCACGATCCGATTGTGACCGAAGTTACGCCCGCATCCACGTTCTACATCGCGGAAGACTATCATCAGGAATATTTTGCCAACAATCCGCAGCAGCCGTATTGTTCGTATGTGGTGGCGCCGAAGGTGCAGAAGTTCCGGCACAAATTCGCGAAGAAGGTGAAGCAGGCTCCCTGACGGGTGCTGGGTTCTGGGTTCTGGGTTCTGGCCTACTCATCTCGGACGGTAGAAGGGTTTGCGAGCGCCCAGCACCTGGCACCTCGGGGACGCCCGTCTTGACGAGATCCCGCGTACGGCTCTCGATGTGGAATTCGATCTCGGCGGCAAGCTGGCGGTCGAGGCGCTTCCGTCGAAATAGTGCGTTTATCATAATTCTTGTGGGGCGGCCAATCCTGGCCGCTGCGGGCAGGATTGCCCGCCCTCCAAGGCTATTCCGCGGTGCGGAGGATCAGCCCGATGGCCTCCGCCAGCCGCTCCCATTGCGCGGTCTCCATTTCAAGCCGTCTCCGGCCGGCCTTGGTGAGCGTGTAAAACTTGGCGTCGCGGCCGCTTTCGGATGCGCGCCAGTCCCCCTTCAGCCAGCCGCGGTTTTCCAGGCGGTGCAGCGCCGGATAGAGCGACCCCTGCTGCACCTGCAGCACTTCGCGGGAAATCTGCTGCATGCGCTGCGAGATGGCGTACCCGTGGATGGGCCCCAGCGCCGCGATCTTCAGGATAAGCATATCCAGGGTGCCTTGCAACAAATCTGTCTTTTCCGTTGGCATGTTTGTGTATACGTTACCTAGCCGTTCTACACGTATTATATGCAGGGATATGTAGAATGTCACGGTATCGCCCCAAAAAATAATGGAACTCTCAGGCAACCCGGATCGTAATTCGGGCATGGAGAACCTATTCGCCGATTTGGGGCACGCTATTCGCATGTTCCGCAAGAGCCCCGGTTTCACGGCCATCGCGGTGGCGGCGCTGGCGCTGGGTATTGGCGCCAATACCGCCATCTTTTCGGTAATCAATGCCGTTTTGCTGAAGCCGCTGCCTTATCCGGAGCCTGACCGCATCATGCAGATTGAGCGCGGTTTCCCCGGCGGCACGGGCAGTTCGAGTTCCATCCCGAAATTCAATGCCTGGAAGAACAACGACGTTTTCGAAGGCATGGCGGCTTACGACTTCGCGGGCCCGGGACTGAACGTCGGCGGCAACGACCATCCGGAGCAAGTGAAGGGCATCCACGTTTCTTCCGAATTCTTCCGGGTCTTCGGCGTCTCTCCGGTGATCGGCCGCACCTTCACGTCCGGCGAGGACATGCCCGGCGGGCCGAAGGTCGCGGTGATCGGCTATCAACTCTTCAGCCATCGCCTGGGCGGCGACCTGCGGCTGGTGGGTACGCCCATCCGGATATCCGGCGAGCCCACGACGGTGGTGGGGGTTCTGCCGGCCACTTTCAAATCCGATCCCCCGGCGGATATCTTCATTCCCTTGCAGGCCGATCCGAACAGCACCAATCAGGGCCACTACCTGTTGGTCGCCGGACGCCTGAAGCCTGGCGTGACTTTGCAAGCCGCCAAGGCCGAGATGAAGATCGTCGGCGAACGGTTTCGCCTGGCTAACCCTATGTGGATGGACAAAACCGAGAGCGTCGCCGTAGTGCCGCTGCAGCAAGCCCAAGTGGGCGACGTGAAATTGCCTTTGATGATCCTGCTGGGCGCGGTGGGTTTCGTGCTGCTGATCGCGTGCGCGAATGTGGCCAACCTGCAGCTTGCGCGGGCGTCCACGCGGCAGAGGGAAATGGCCATCCGCACCGCCATTGGGGCGAACCGACTGCGCATCGCGCGGCAACTGCTGACCGAGAGCGTGGTGCTGGCCCTGGCCGGCGGCGTTCTCGGTTTTCTGATTGGCGCATGGGGTGTGCGGGCGCTGCTGGCCATTGCACCGGGCGATCTGCCGCGCATCACCGATAGCTCGCATGCGGCGACGGCGGTGTCGGCCCTGGATTGGCGCGTGCTCGGTTTCACGCTGGCCGTGGCCTTCGCCACCGGCATCCTGTTCGGACTCTATCCGGCCGTGCATGTCTCCCGGTTGGATGTGAATTCGGCGCTTAAGGATACCAGCGGCCGCTCGGGAACGGGCCGCCATCAGAACCGCGCGCGCGGCTTCCTGGTGGTGAGCGAGATCGCCCTGGCGGTGATCCTGCTGGTGGGCGCGGCGCTGATGATTCGCACATTCGCCAGCCTGCGCGCGGTGAATCCGGGCTTCGATCCGCACAATGTTTTGACTTTGCAGACGTCGCTTTCCGGCGGCCGGTACGACACCACCGCGAAGGTGGACAACCTGATCCGGCAAATGACGCCGCGCCTGGAAAGCCTGCCCGGTTTGCAATCCGCCGCGACCGCGATCATGCTGCCCATCGAGGGCGGCATCGATCTGCCTTTCAACATCGCGGGCAAGCCCCCCGCCAAGGGCGCTATGTATAACGGCGATGAACAGTGGCGGTCGGTTTCGGCGCACTACTTCGCGGCGTTCAAGATTCCGCTCCTGCGGGGACGCGTCTTCAGCGAACACGACAGCGGAAACTCCGCCCGCGTGATCGTCATCAACGAGGCCATGGCCAAGAAATACTGGCCAAAGGAAGATCCCATCGGGCATCTCATGACGTTGGGCAAAGGCCTGGGCCCCGAATTCGAGGAGCCCGCGCGCGAGATCGTGGGGATCGTCGGCAATGTGCGCGAAAATGGGCTGACCGATTCCAATCAGGGCGCGATGTATGTGCCGGCCGGCCAGATCACGGATGGGCTGACGCAGCTTGCCAACAAGGTGATCCCGCTGAGTTGGATCGTACGTACGTCCCAGGAACCCACGGCCCTGGCCACCGCGATTCAGCGCGAGTTCCTGGCCGTGGACGGACAATTGCCGGTCTCGAAATTCCGCACCATGGAGCAGGTGATCGCGGAATCCACGGCGCGCTCGAATTTCAATATGCTGCTGCTGACGATTTTCGCGGGCACGGCTTTGCTGCTGGCGGCCCTCGGCATATACGGGTTGATGTCGTATTCGGTGGAGCAGCGCACGCAGGAGATCGGCATCCGGGTGGCGCTAGGCGCCAGCGGCGGCGAGATGCTGCGCATGGTGATCTGGCGTGGCTTGTTGCTGGCGGGGATCGGACTGGCGGTGGGGTTGGCGGCGGCGTTTGGCCTCACGCGCCTGCTCTCGAGCCTGCTGTTCGGCGTGAAGGCGAACGACCCGATCGCTTTCGGCGCGGTGGTGGTCACGCTGGCGGTGGTGGCGTGGGTGGCGGTCTACATTCCGGCGCGGCGGGCTACCAGGATCGATCCATTGATCGCGCTGCGATATGAATAGGTAGGACAGGCCTCCCGGGCTGTCCTATCGCGAATTTCGCATAGCGTGCATGTTCGCCAACATCCGGCGGTGAAATCCGGCGAGGGTGCCCGCGTTGATGCGCGTGAGCCACCACAGCAGCCTTGCATAGAACGGGAATACGACGATGGCTTCGTTACGTTCCACGCCGCGCAGGATGGCGCGCGCGGCGCCGGCTGCGGAGACCAGGCGCACGGGTAGTTTCGCCAAAAACTCGTCTTTATCGATCTTGACCCCGATGGCGTTTTCGTAAATGGCCGTGTCCACAAAGCCGGGACAGATAACGCTGACGCGCACGCCCAAGCCCTCGGCCTCGGCGCGCAATGCTGTCGAAAGCGCGACGACGGCGGTCTTTGTCACGGAATACGGCGCGAGGCCGGGCTCTCCGATCAGGCCGGCGGCGGAGGCGGTGTTGACGATGTGCCCGGAACCTGCGCGCAGCATCGCCGCGTAGGCGGCGGTAGTCCCGTAGATCACTCCCCACAAATTGATGTCGATGGCCTTGCGCCAATGATCCAGCGAAAGGTCGCGCACTTCTCCGGCTACGCCAATGCCCGCGTTATTGAACATGTAATCCAGGCGGCCATGCGCGCGCACGGTGTCTTCCACCAAGCGCTCGACGTCCGCGGCGCACGTGACATCGAGCCGCGCAGCCGCGGCCCGGCCGCCATTTTCGGCGATCGCGGATGCCACCGCTTGCGCGCCCTCGTAGTCGATATCGGCGATCACCACAATCGCTCCGCGGCGGGCCAGTTCCTCGCAGAGCGCGCGGCCGATGCCGGAAGCGCCGCCGGTCACGATGGCTACGCGGTTGTGGAAGGAGTTCGTCATTCCGGGATTATACGCCGGTGCTCCATAAGGGAGCTGTCGACGAGTCTAAACGCGGGTCAATCGCAGACTGAGAAGAGGTTTCACGTTTCGTTTGCCGTGCCGTGCAGAACGGACTCTGCGCCTCGTCTATACCGGCTTCCCGCAGCAGATACAGCCAAAATATGGTAGATGTCCTCTTCGACCACCGGGACGACAATGAATGCGTTCATCGAGGCTTCTGTTCAGCCAGCCAGGCCGCTTTGCGCCTCTCCAGGCGAACGCTCAATTCCTCACCGGAGATGCCTTCGCCACGATCAAGCTGTGCGATGCCCCGCTCGATTTTCTGGTTGATGGCCTGTTCGTTCTGCGCGAGCCATTCATCCTCTGAACGCAGCACCTCTAGCGCCCGCTCTATGACCTCCTCGGGGCTCTGGTAGGCGCCCGAGTGGATGGCCTCCACGATTGCTTTTTCATGTTCGGGCCGAAGGATGATGGTCATACATGTGCCTCTTCCGCTATTGTCGCAACTTTAGGCCCTTAAGTCCTGCAACCAAGGGGCGGCACGAGTGCCGGCACGGCACGCACGAGTGCGTGTGCCACGGTACAATCGCTCAAATGGAACCAGCGCCAATCCAGGTGAAGTATTGCTCGGAATGCGGCCAACCTTGGCCCCAGGAGGAGCTCGCCCGCTTCGGCGACCGGCTGATCTGTTCAAACTGCAAGATCGCCTATGCGCAGAAGTTGCGCGAAGGAGTGGCCTCCGCGGCTACCTTCACTTATGGCCTCCATCGGGACGAACGACCTTCAGATCCAGCGCCATCTTGCCCGGCGTCGCGCCATAGCGGCTGCGACCGTCCCCTGCCCAAGTGGGACGCGCGTGTCGCAGATTCCTCGGCACAGAGTTGAGGCGAAGAAGATACTAGGGCACACCGATCTCTATCCACATCTCGCATATGCGAACCGCCGCGGCCTGCAAATCGAACACCTCCTCGATGGTGCTCGAAAAAACAACATGCTCCCATTTTGCGTACTCTATCACGTGATGCCGTCGATGCCGCCGGTCAGGTGCAGTGCATCAACCCGCGATGGTGCGAATGGCGTATTCTTGGCCGATGCAGTCGAGTTGTATGAGAAATGGGTCAAGGCGAGTCGACAGCGGATTGGCGGCGAGCAGCTACTCGCTGACTCGAATCCCCTATCGTGCATGTTCTGCTGCGCCGGCGCGATGTCCGCGCGGCTGACGCCCCATTCTTTGACAAGATATACAACCACATTCTTCAAAACTATCCCGTCGCAGCTCGCCCGACATTACAGAACCCCCAGCCTGGCGTTAACGAGCTAGTTCCGCCCCATGTCGAGGCATTACTTCAGTCGCCCGAGGGCAGGCAGCCCAAGTGGATAGAATCGGAGTTCAGACAGAGCCTTCAAGGTGTGAGCGCCCTCCTCGTTTTCGACTTGCGGCCCGAGCGGAGGGGATAGCGATCCGAATTGCCGGGCATTATGCCCACCCGGCTGTAGCGCCCTACTTTAAGCCGCCGGCCGCGGCTGATACCGCTCGACGTTAATTTCCTTCGCGCGGCTGCGTGTCTGCGCAATGTCGTAGGAATTCTGCATTCGCATCAAGGTGTCCATATCGACGCCGAACGCTTTCTCGAAGCGAAGAGCCATTTCGCCGGAAAGATCTGCCTTCGCGTTCAGGAGACTGGAAAGGGTCGGGCGCGATACGCGCAGAACCCTCGCCGCGTCCGTCACGGAGAGGTTGTGGGCTTCGATGACTTCGGACCGCAGAAATCGTCCCGGATGAACGGGGTTGTGCATTCGCGTGGTCTTGTCCCTAATGATAGTCTTCATAGTCCACGTCCCATATCTCGCCATTCTTAATCCGAAACGTCAGACGCCAGTTGCGCGTAACGTGCAGGCTCCAGATTCCTTTTCCGATCCCCGGCGAGCTGGTGGGCCCGCCACAATGCGAAAGCACGAAGCTTTTCCGGGTCCTGCATGTCCTGCGGGAACGTCAGCATCGACCGGAGCTTGTCCACGGCGTCCGGAGGCAGGCCTTTCGGCCTGTCCTCCAGATAGAGCATTTTAAGTCCTTTATGGACGAAGGACCGTATTTTCAATCCTTTACACTGTAGCCCATAGCCTTACACCCGTCAACCGCCTTGACAAAAAGAGGGTTTTGGGGGCATCCGGAAGACCGGCTCTAATTGAGTTACCTAATGTACGGGGTAGTAGACCTCTCCGTATTTGGCAGGCTGTACCCGGCTTGTCGGCGGCCTGAATAACTACGCCTGTTTTGCCTCGCGGCGAATTCCCTCGGCTATCCACATCCGCAACTGCGTCTGGTAGCCAACTGACTTGGCCGCCGCGATCTTCTTCGCCGCGGCAATCTGTTCCGGGCCCAATCGAATTGAGATCGGGGATTTTGCCGCGGTATGGCGCTCCCGGATTGAATCCGCCAGCGCCTTCGACAGCTTAGCTGGCTTGCCCTCGGGTAGTCGATCCCACACCTCGGCTACGGAGTGCGTCTGGAAATACTCGGCCGCCGCCTCGTCCGAACGAAAGTTCGGCAGAGGCGCTTTCGCCGCAGGGAGTTTGGTCTTAATATGGTCCACCTTACTTGCGGCGGAACAGGCGCCGCTCACTATCCTCCATGTCGCGGGCCGTAACGACCCGGATCAGGCCCCTGGACAGCCGGCAAAAAACCACAAAGGCCAACCGGCCGTCGAGGGTTTCGCCCAAGGCAACATATAGCTTTTGACGGGTGCGCCTGACGTTGTAGCCGCCGGCAAAAACCTCTTCGACCTCGTCGGGGGTAAACTGGTGCCGTTCGATAAGGAGGATGGTGTCGTCATCCCAGTCGAACCCCGAAATAACACACAAGGAGAGTAGCATAATGTATATACAACTCGCTACCTGCGCAGACGCCGGCGGCGTGCCGGCGCATCGTCCCGACACGACCAGGACCGCACCGGTCACCGCCTCCGCCTGAACGGTAACCCGCGTGCTCTAACGTTCCAACGTGGGGCTGCGCACGATTCCATTGAAAACGGTAGCCCTGGAAGGAAATCATGAGGACTTATTCAACTACTGCAATTACCGGAGCCGTCTTGACGACCCTGCTCTTCGCGTTCGCCGCCTTCGCGCGCGATCACAGCGCCCTGAACGGCACCTGGACGCTGGTGCCGGCCAAGAGCGATTTTGCCGGCCAGCCCGTCGTCCAAACCGGCACCGTGACGATTGCGGATCGGGACGGCGTCATCATCGTCTCTCGCAATTTCACGTATGAAGGAGCCACCGAGACTTACTTCTACCGCGACCTCACCGACGCCGACAACAACGCCACGATTCACACCGGAAAAGACCTCAAGAGCAAAACCAGGTGGGATCACGGCGTCCTGAAGGTGACCACCACGGAATCCGGCGCGGTCACTCTCGAAAGCTACACCCTGGCGGCGGATGGCGACATGATGGTCGATGTAGTAAGGCCGGAGCAGAAGCCCATCACCCTCGTCTTCCAGCGCAAATAGGGCAATTGGCCGGACAGCACGGCTTGCGACCACATAGGGTCACCTGACCATGTATGGTCGGAGCCGAACGCTGCATCGCTCAGCACGCCGCTTCCGATTCAGAAGAGTTTGGTCCGCAACGTGCATCTCGGACAGTGGACCTTGGTTGTACAGGAGGAAATATCATGCACGAGTCACACCGGCGCGCCGCCGAGCAGCACGAACTTGCGGCGCTCGCCCATCGGACCGCGGCGGAGCATAATGAAAAGGGGGACCATCCAGCGGCAATCTGGCATTCGGAACGGGCCCTGGAGTATTCGGATCACGCTTACAAGCTGGCGAAGGAAGCCCACACCAAGTCAGGGCGGATAGGGAGCATCTAAATATGTCCAATCGCGAAAACAGCGGATCGCATTACGAGAACCACCAACGCACCGCCGAACTGCACGATGCCGGCGCGCATGCCTATCGTGTTGGCGAGCAGCACGGCAAACAGGATCACCTGACCGGACACGAGCGTTCACGGCAAGCCCTGGAGCACTCCAACGCCGGCCATCAGCATTCTCAGGCGGCTGCGCCTGGCCATGCCTTCGCCGCATTCGGACACGATGAGATCGCGGCCCTGGCGCATGAACTCTGGCAAGCCAGAGGCTGTCCGGAGGGATCACCCGAAGAGGATTGGTTCCATGCCGTGGAAGAATTGCGATCCCGCAGTCACGGTCGTTGATCCGTCGTGACGATCAAGCAGGGCGGGCGAATGCGCCCGCGCGGCCCTAATCGTTCTCCAGGTATTCTTCAGGGACGTCGTCTTCCGGGACTTGCTTGGTGTGAACCTCGGCGACATCGGGGTCGGGTGCGTCTTCCACGCCCTCGATCGCTTCAGCTTCGAAGTCTTGCCCCTCTTCGACCAGTTCCCGGACGCTCTCCGAGCCTGCCTCCGCCACATCCGACAGTCCCTGAGTGTCGCCGGACTGGCCAGCCGAATCGGGACCGCCCTCGTTCGTTCTGGTCGAACGGACGCTATACGTTCGCATTTCCGGATTGTCTTGATTCTTCATGCGCTTTTTGCCGCACGTGACTTGCCAATGTAACACGGCTCCGCATGACTTTTGGGGGCGCTGGGTGCGGTTTCGCTTTCCGAACCGGCCGACCAGCCTTGTGGCGACCGTCCGGCAGAGGTGCAGGACTTCTGCGGAAGCCGGTGGTACATCGCGACGCATACACGGGGCGCATCGTGAGGGACGCGCCTTGATATACTGCGCATCATGCGGACCACCAGCGCAGTTTGCGCAGTTTCCACGCGGGCCGGCGCAGTCGCTGGGCTGTTCATTATTGTTACGGGCACGGCGGCAGGGCAATACTTCCGCGGCGTTAACGTGTCGCAGGCGGAGTGGGGCGACCCCTGGTCCGCGACTTATGGCACCGAGTACAGCTACCCCAGCGCGCCGACTTTCGATTATTTCGCGGCGCGCGGGCTGGGGTTCATTCGCCTGCAGGTGCAATGGGAGCGGCTACAGCCCGTCTTGGGAGGTCCGCTCGACCCCACTAATCTTGCGTATCTGCAGCAGGACGTCGCTTACGCCAAGGCATCCGGCGCGCTCGTCAGCATCGTGCCGCACAACTCCGCGCGATATGCCCCCAACGAAAGCTTCGTTTCGAATCCGTGCATCATCGACAATCCTTGCCCGGGAAGCCCGGTCAACGTCACGTCGGCGGATCTGGCCAATTTCTGGGTCGAGATGTCCAATGCATTCAAGGATGAGCCGGCAGTGGTGGCGTACGACATTATGAACGAGCCGTATAATATGGGCACCGACGCTAGCGGCAATCCGGTGAACTGGGGGCAAATTGCGCAGACCGTACTTACGGCGATTCGCAATAATGGCGATAAAAAAACGATCATGATTCCGGGGGACCAGTGGAGCAACGCGACAGACTGGTCGAGCGACAATGGCGCCACGGCTTTTATCACCGACCCCGCTAACAACTACTACTATGAGGCGCACGAATATTTCGATTCCGATTACAGCGGGACCTACGCCGAAACATACGATGTGGAACTGGCGGCGAATCCGCAATTGGCTCAGGTGGGAGTCACGCGGCTGGCGCCCTTCGTGAGCTGGTGTACGACCAACAATGTCCCGTGTTATGTCGGGGAGTACGGCATACCGAACAACGATCCACGATGGCTGACCGTGCTGGACAATTTCCTGACCGCTCTGGATCAGGCGGGTCTGGATCGGACGGGCATGCCGGGTACGTATTGGGCGGCGGGCGAGCTATGGGCGACTGCACCCACTTGCACCTGCAGCCTGCTCTCGGTGCAACCTTCGAACAATTTCACCACCGACGCGGAGCAGTTGCCGACGTTGCTGGGGCACCTGAAGCCGGCTACGCTGGTGACGGTGTCGGCGGCCGCCGATTACGGATGGGCCAGCGCGCCGGGCGAACTGGTGACCGGATACGGCAACGTCACGCTGGCGGCGGGTACGGAGCAGGCCACGCAACTGCCGCTGCCCACGACGCTGCAGGGCGCTCAGGTGCAGTTGACCGATAGCGCCGGGAATGTGTCGTCCGCGCCGCTCTTATTCGTCTCGGCTGGGCAGATCAATTACCAGATTCCCAGCGGCGTGGCGGCGGGCATGGTGACGGCGACGGTGTTGAACGGCACGACCGCCGTAGCGACGGGGCTGCTGGAGGTCGAATCTACCGCTCCCACGATTTTCACGGCGAACCAAACGGGCCAGGGCGTGCCGGCGGCAGAGATCCAGCGCGTGCACCCGGACGGCACATACGACTACGAGGATGTGTTCGAGGCGGGAAGCGGCCAGTACGTCGCTGCGCCGATCGCGTTCAACGGGGACAGCCTCTATCTGATTCTCTATGGCACTGGATTCGACGGGGCATCCGTTAGCGGCACCACCGTGACCGTCGGCCAGACTTCCACGACGGTGCTGTTTGCGGGTCCGCAAGGGCAGTTCGCGGGACTGGATCAGATCGACGCGCAACTGCCGGGTTCGCTGGCCGGCGCCGGTCAGGTTACAGTGGCCGTGAGCATCAACGGAGCGGCGGCCAACGCGGTGACGATCGCATTCCAGTAATGCGCGCGGCGCGGCCCTGGTTGTGCTAACGTCGAGTCTGGTTCTGCTTGGGAGGTGACGTTTGCAAGCGACTCTCAATCCTGTGTCCCCGGCGCAGGACTCGATCCGCGCCCCGCAACCTGTCACCCGCAACATCGCCGTGGACGCTTATCGCGGCTGGGTGATGCTGCTGATGATGGCCGAAGTCCTGGAACTGGCGCGCGTGGCGCATGCTTTTCCGGGCAACGGGTTTTGGGCATTTCTAGGATACAACCAGACGCACGTGGAGTGGTCCGGCTGTTCGCTGCACGATATGATCCAGCCCTCGTTTTCCTTCCTGGTGGGCGTGGCGCTGCCTTACTCCATTGCCAGCCGGCTGGCCAAGGGCGGCACGTTCGGGAAGATGTGGGCGCACGCCATCTGGCGATCGTTTCTGCTGATCGCGCTCGGAATTTTCCTGCGGTCGATGTACAGCTCGCGCACCTACTTCACCTTTGAAGACACGCTCACGCAGATCGGGCTGGGATATCCGTTCCTGTTCCTGCTGGGCTTCCGCAAACCGCGCTGGCAATGGACCGCGCTGGCCGCGATCCTGACCGGCTACTGGCTGGCCTGGGCGCTGTACCCGGTGCCGGGCCCCGGATTCAATTGGCAGTCCGTGGGAGTGCCCGCCAATTGGCAGCATTTCTCCACCGGCTTCGCCGCGCACTGGAACAAGAACGCCAACCTGGGCAACGCCTTCGACCAGTGGTTTCTGAACCTGTTCCCGCGCTCGCAACCGTTCGTCTTCAACGAGGGCGGATATCTGACGCTGAGCTTCATTCCCACGCTGGGCACCATGATCCTGGGCCTGGTGGCCGGCCGCTGGCTGCGCGCCAGCGCGCCGCGCATTCCCATGCAGCGCCTACTGATCGCCGGCGTGGCCGGGATCGCCGCGGGCCTGCTGCTGCATTTCACCGGCATCTGCCCGATCGTGAAACGCATCTGGACTCCGAGTTGGACGCTGTTCAGCGGCGGCGTTTGCTTCCTGTTCACGGCCGCCTTCAGTTGGGTGATCGACCTGAAGGGTTACCGCAGGTGGGCCTTCCCCCTGGTGGTCGTCGGCGTGAACTCGATCGCGGCTTATCTGATCGCGCACCTGTTTGAGCGCTTCACCTTCAGCTCATTGCGGATTCACCTGGGTCCGAATGCGTTCCGGGTCCTGGGGCCGGGCCTGGAGCCGCTACTCCTGGGCGCCGCGGTGCTGCTGATTTACTGGCTCATCTTATACTGGATGTATCGGCGCAAGCTGTTTCTCAAGATTTGAAGCGCATACTGCTCATTCCGGTGTTGTGCCTGCTGCTGGCCGGCGCGCTCGTCTATGTGTGCGATTATGTTTCGCTGCGCTATCGGATTCCGAACAACCGGGCGCAATTCGGCAGCGTAGTCGTGCAAGTGACGTGGGTGATCCCGATGAAGGACGGCAAGACGCAATATGCGTTCGATCCGCCGGCCCCGCAGGACTGCGTGAATTCGCTGTTCCCGCATTTCGGCGATCTTCCGTGCTGGTACCTCAACCGGCACAAGCAGCAACAGGTGAACACCGGGAGCCAGTGAGGCAGACCCAAGGTCTGCTGCTGCTCCTTCGGCCCTTGCCCGCGAGCGAAGGCGGCAGGCATTCGGGCAGTGCGTCAGTTTGCCTGTGCGGGTGGATACAGGTAATGCTACAAGCCGCCTGAAAGGCGTCCCCAGAGGGGGCCCCAGGGCAAGATTGCCCGTACCCCAAGACACAACTCGCTACTCCTCCCCGGCATCCCGCGCGGCCTCGCGCGCCTTCCGCACTTCCTCCAGGCGCTCGGCGATGCGCTTCTCCATGCCCCGATCGGTGGGCTGATAGTAACGCTTGCCCGCCAGCGAAGGCGGCAGGCATTCCATGCCCGTGATGGCATCCTCGAATTTGTGGGCGTGCTGGTAGCCTTGGCTGTAGCCCCATTGCTTCATGGCCGCCGTGGGTGCATTGCGCAGGTGCATCGGGACAGGCTCCGCCATGGTCTCCTGCACGTCCGCCTGCACGGCGCTCAGCGCGCGATACGCTGCGTCGGACTTGGGAGCCACCGACAGATAAATCGCCGCCTGCGCCAGCGCCAGGTCGCCTTCGCCGATGCCCAGGAAGTGTACGGCCTGCATCGCGGCCACGGCTTGCTCCAGCGCGCGCGGGTCGGCGAGGCCGACGTCTTCAATGGCCATGCGCATCAAACGGCGCGCGATGTACAGGCGGTCTTCGCCGGCTTCCAACATGCGCGCCAGCCAGTAGAGCGCGGCATCGGCGTCGCTCGACCGCACGGATTTGTGGAGCGCGGAAATCAGGTTGTAGTGCTCTTCGCCCGACTTGTCGTAGAGCAGCACCTTGCGCTGAATGGCGTCCTGCACGGCCTGTTCGGCAATCTCGTGCGGCGGCGAGGCGGCCACGGCGGCTTCCAGCGTGTTGTAGGCGGAACGCGCGTCGCCGCCTGCGTAGATGGCTATCTGTTCCAGGAGGCCGGAGGGCGCTGCGATTTCCAGCTCGCCGAGCCCGCGTTCGCGATCGGCCAGGGCGCGCTGCAACAGCCCCACGATTTCCTCGGCGGTGAGCGCGCGCAGCGCATACACGCGCGAACGGGAGAGCAGCGCGGCAATCACCTCGAAGGAGGGGTTCTCCGTGGTGGCCCCGATCAGAACGATGTCGCCGCGCTCGACATATGGCAGAAACGCGTCCTGCTGCGCCTTGTTGAAGCGGTGGATTTCGTCGATGAATACGATCGTGCGGCGGCCCATGCGGCGCAGGCGCTCGGCATCCACCATCACCGCCTTGATCTCCTTGATGCCGCTCAATACCGCGCTGAAGGGGATGAACTCGCAACGGCTGAGCCGCGCGATCAGCCGGGCGAGGCTGGTCTTGCCCACGCCCGGCGGTCCCCACAGGATCACCGAGCTTAACTCGTCGCGCTCGATCTGCTGGCGCAGGGGCTTGCCGGGCCCCAGCACGTGGTCCTGCCCGGCAAATTCGTCGAGCGTTACCGGCCGCATGCGATCGGCGAGCGGCCGCTTCTTGTCCACCCGATCCGGATTGCCGAGCGGAGCTGCGTCGAACAGGCTCAAGCGGAGAGCGACCTCTGGCGCCGGGCTTCGTAGAGCAGAATGGCGGCCGCAACCGCCGCGTTGAGGGACTCGACGCCCGAGGTGGGGATGGAAATATCGATGGCGATGGCGCGCAGTTGCGGACTCACGCCGCGCGCTTCGTTGCCGACCACGATGGCGCAGCGGCGCGAGAAATCCACCTCGCCCAAAGGCTTCGACGGAAGGCGCGAACTGGAGGGCACGCCCGCATAAATATCCAGCTTGTTCTGCTGGAGCGCCGCGCGCGCCAGCGGCGCATCCAGGCCATAGGCGAAGGGCACGCGGAACAGCGACCCCGCGGCGGCGCGCAGCGCTTTGGGATTGAAGGGGCTGACTGTGCCCTTCAAGAACATGATCCCGGTGGCGCCGAACGCCTCGGCCGCGCGCGCGATGGTGCCCGCGTTACCGGGATCCTGCAAGCCATCCAGCACCACCACCAGGCTGCGCCCGCGGAACAATTGCGGAAGGTTCCAAATGGGCGGCTGGACCAGCGCGATCACGCCCTGGCTGGCCTCGGTGCCGGAGATGAACGGGAAAAGCTGGTCGGAGGCCACGGCCACGCGCAGGCCGGTGAGGCGCTTGACGTGGCTCTCCACCGCGGACTGCACGGACTCCGAGCACAGCACCACCTTGACGGCGCAGCCGCTGCGCAGGGCTTCTTCCAGCAGGTGAAAGGTCTCCGCCACCAGGTAGCCTTCCTGCGTGAGGCCGCCGCGGGCGATGGCGCGCCGCACGTCTTTGACGAGCGGGTTGGCGGCGCTGGAAATCGTTTCGGGCTTAGGCATCTTACAATGTGTCTGGGATCAGAATAGCGCAGATGAAACGCACCGTATGGAATGTGGTGGTGGCGGCGTTCTCGGTGGCCATGCTGGCCACGGCTTGGGTGTCGATCCGCGTCGAGCGGCAGGCAACGCGCGAGGAGGCGCAGCCGGCGGACGTGATCCTGGTGTTGGGCGCGGCGGAGTATCACGGACGGCCGTCGCCGGTGCTGAAGGCGCGCCTGGACCATGCGCTGGATCTGTACCGCCGGCATCTGGCGCCGCGCATCATGACCACGGGCGGCGCGGGCGGCGATCCGGTGTTCACCGAGGGCGACGTGGGCCGCGACTATCTGACCAGCCAAGGGGTGCCCCCGGAAGCGATTGTGGTGGAGAGGGAGGGCAGCAGTACAGTGGCCTCCACGGCGCTGGCGGGCGAGATCATGCGGCGCATGGGGATGCAGTCCGCCATCGTGGTGAGCGATGGGTACCACATTTACCGCGTGAAGAAGATGCTCGAAGGCCGGGGAATCATAGTCTATGGGTCGCCGCGGCCGGAGCGCGCGCGAGATAGTTTGGGGTACCGGTGGAACTATGTGAAGCAGGCCGTCGGGTATTTGTTGTGGAAGTGCGGCGTGCCGGTGTGAGGGGGTTCCGTGCTGGACCGGCCGATCTCCATCAGACCTCGATTTGAAAATCGGAATAGTGCTGGGGCGCGGCTTCCTGCTCGTCGACGCCGCGCACGTCGGAGAAGCGCGGGCCTTTGCGTAGCGCCGCGGCCAGGTCGGAAAGCTTATCGGGCGGTCCGGCGGCGCACACCTCCACGCGCCCGTCGTCCAGATTGCGCACGTAGCCGGTCAAGCCCAGCGCGGATGCCGCGCGCTGCGCATAGTCGCGATAGCCGACTCCTTGCACGCGCCCGCGCACGAGGTAGAGGCGTGCGGTTGGGGGGTGGCGGGACATGGAAAAACGAGAATAGCACGAGGAAAATGTTGCAGATTGGAGAGCGGTGCCCAGCTTTACCTCAGCAATTCTTCCACGCTCGGGGCATCCAGCAGGCGCTCGTGCAGAACTTCCAGTTCGGATACTGGCATCGCCGCCAGTCTTACAATAGCCCAACCCGGCACCGCGCCGAAGCGCTTAGTAATTATCCGGCTCAGGATGGTAAGCATGCCTTCGCGCACGCCTTGCTGCCGTCCTTCCATCTGGGTGTCCCTGAAGAGGGACCCAAAGACATCGTGATCTAAGATACTGGCCGTAATCGGCACACCCGCGCCTCCTGCCGTTTCCGTCAAAGCGCCGCAATCCCGCCCAAACCCGTCAACTCCCCAGCAGCTCTTCGACGCTCTTGGCGTCCAGCAGCCGCTCACTTAAGTCCTCCAGGTCGCATGCCGGCAGTGCGGCCAGCCTTTCGCTGGCCCAACCCGGCAGCGGGCCGAAGCGCTTTTCGATCAGCCGGCGCAGGATGGCCAGTTCGCCTTCCTGCCGCCCTTCCTGCAGGCCCTTCTTAAATAAGGGACCCAAGACATCGTGTTCTAAAATGCTGGTCGTAATCGGCATATTTTGCGCCTCCTGTTCCATCGTTTCCCCAAACGCCGCAATCCAACCAGTATAAACAACTGGGCCGTCGCTTTGTCCCGCTCCGCCGCGGCGAGACCGGCGATCCGCTCCACAATTTTGCGCACCGCACCTCTATGGTCCCGCAATCGGGCCAGCAATTACATTATCACCAACGTCTTCACTTTCCAGCAGCCGGTTTCCATCCAGCGCCCGAATGTCGATCAGCCGGTACTCGAACAACACGCCGGGACCACGCAGTGCGCTTTGCATCCGGAGTTGTGGTTCGCCCACGTATAGCACGACCTGTTGCGGGAATCCGTAGTGGGTCAATTTGCTTGTGGGGCAGGATACCATCCTGCCCCACAGGCCGACGCGCGCATGGTGGCGCTGGCTGGACCCTGTAACAGCAGCTTTAGGGCGACGTCGTAATCCTGCACGAAAAGGGGTGGAATATTCGCGGCTTTTTTCTCGCCCGCTCAGAACGTGAATCCCACCAGAAACTCGCCTTGGTTCAGATTCGAGTGCAGCAGGCCGAGCGCGTCGCTGATTTGCGTGGAGTTCCATCTGGTGAAACGGATCTCGGGCGAAATGTGCAGAAAGACGACGTGAATATCCACACCCCCACCCACCACGAATCCCATGGTGGTGTTTCGCGTGACCGCGGGAGCTTCGGTTTCCAGCACGGCCGGACTGATTTGCGTAATGGTTTGCTTGAGCCCGGGTATGGTATCCCACGCGACGCCTGCGTCGAGGTAGGGCTTCACCACCGGAAAATGAAAACGGTATTTCAACAACAGCGGAAACTCCCAATCGCTCCCACTGGCGTTGATAGTCGTGAAGCCCGCGATATTGCCCGAGCCGCTGTAGCTCAGCCGCCGGTACAGCGCGTCGAACTCGACGCCGAGTCCCAGCGGAAGCCGCACTTCCGCCATACCGCCGATGATGTATCGCTGGGTGGGCGCGGTATAGTCGAACGTGCCGTTGCCGGCGGCCTCCAGGAAATCGGTGAGCGGTATACCCGCCTTGATCCCCGCCGAAAACGGCTGTGCGAAAACGGACATCGATCCCAATAAAAATAGCAGCACTGATCGCATGTCGCTTCCTACGGATAGATGCCGCCGCGGGTTACATCCAGGCCGCGCTTTGGTATCATTTCTAATCGTTTCTCCGGCAGCGGCCATCGAGAACAATGGAGAGAGCAACATGAGCCATTATTATGAAGACTTCACCATCGGCGGCGTGCATGAATCGCGCGGGCGTACGGTAACGGAGGCCGATATCGTCAATTTCGCCGGCATTTCCGGCGATTTCGTGGAGCTGCACACCAACGAGGAATTCGCGCGCAAGTCCCCGTTCGGACGGCGTATCGCGCACGGCGCGCTGGTGTTCAGCATCTCCACCGGGCTGATGACGCAGATGAACCTGATCAACGACACGGTGCTGGCGTTCTATGGCATCGACAAGCTGCGATTTACGGGTCCGGTATTCATCGGCGACACCGTGCGGGTCACCAAGCGCGTGATCGAGTTGAAGGAGAAGGACGCGGAGCGCGGCATCGTCACCTTCGAAACGCAGGTTTTGAATCAGAACAAGGAGCCGGTGATCGTTTACACCGACAAGCTGCTGGTCAAGAGAAGGCCATGAGACCGCTCGACGGGCTGGTCGTTCTGGATTTGACGCGATTGCTGCCGGGCGCGGCGGCCACCATGCAACTTGCCAACTTCGGCGCGGAAGTCGTCAAGATCGAAGAGCCGGAGCGCGGCGATTACGGCAGGTGGATGCCGCCGTATCTGGATGGCGAGGGTGCCGTATTCCACATGGTGAACCGCGGAAAGAAGAGCGTCGCGCTGGATTTGAAAAGCGATAGCGGGCGCGAAGCTTTTCTGAGGCTGGCCCAAACAGCGGACGTGGTGGTGGAGAGCTTCCGTCCCGGCACGATGGCGCGCCTGGGCCTGGGTTACGAAACGCTGCGCGCGTCCAACGAGCGGCTGATCTACGTGTCGATCACCGGCTATGGGCAAGACGGGCCCTGGGCGGCGATGGCCGGGCACGACATCAATTATCTGGCGCTGGGCGGCGCGCTGGAGGGGAACGGCGTGTGCGGCGGACAGCCTGCCATTCCCGGAATTCAAATTGCGGACTTGGCCGGCGGCGCCATGCAGGCGGTGACCGGCGTACTGCTGGCACTGGCGGCGCGCGCTAAGACAGGCCAAGGGCAGGCGGTGGACGTCTCGATGGTGGATGGCGTGGCCTGGCTGCTGCCCGTCGCGCTGGGCTTCCATGCGGCGACGGGCGATCTGCCCGCGCGCGGCGATGGCCTGCTGACCGGCCGCTACGCCTGTTATCGCGTTTATGAGGCTGCCGACGGTCGCTGGATCGCGGTAGGCGCACTGGAACCGAAGTTCTGGCGGGCGCTGTGCCGCGCGCTCGAATGCGAGCAGTTCATCGCGGACCAGTTCGCCGAAGGTCCGCGGCGCGAGGAGATCGTTGCGGAGTTGTCGCGCATCTTCCGCACGCGCACGGCGGAAGATTGGTTTGAGCGGCTGCGGCCGGCGGATACTTGCGTCACGCCGGTGCGAAACGTGGCCGAAGTAGCGGCACATTTCGGCCTGGGCCGCGGCGATTCGGTGGTCGTGCCCAGGCTCAGCGATACGCCGGGGCGGCTGGGTGGCGCGCCGCCAAGATTGGGCGAGCACAATTCGGTTAATCGGCCCGTTAGCGACGATTAAACAATCGGCGCGCAGAATGCCATCCTGCCCCACAAGCAACATTACAACTGGGGGCGCAGGTGCAAAGTCCTGCCAGCCACGACGTAGACTTGCTCGACGAACTTGGTCTGACCCAATTCCCGTATCTCGATGTTGTAGTTGCCGGGACGCAGGTGCATCGACTTAGTCTGTTGCGTCATGCCCGCAAAGGCGCCGTCTATGAATACTTCGGCGTTCTTTACCTTGGTGTCCAGCTTGACTTGACCCGCGGCAGGATAGCCGTAACCGTAATAAGCCGGACCCCAATATGGTCCCCAATACCCGCCCACACCGTACCGGATCGCGGCCGAAGCGCTCATCGGCGCCATCATCATGAACGCCGCCGTAAGAATCAATAATCCCTTTTTCATATGCCACCTTCCACCGGAGTGAAGGCAATTCCCATGCCACAAAGCAAGTCTTTTGGTGTCAGTTAGTTTGATGGATACCAGTTGGCCGCAAGTCACCAAGCTGGCCGAACTCAGCCACCGCCGCATACTAGAAAAATGCTAGGATCGTGCTTGACCCCCTATCTCGAAATTGGCGGCGATTATCGCGAGGTGGCGCCCGGCATACACATGCTGGAGTTGCCGCTGCCCTTCTCCCTGGGCATTGTGAACGTCTGGCTGGTGCGTCTGGAATCAGGCTGGCTGCTGATCGACACCGGCATGCGGACGGATGTCTGCTTCGACGCGCTGGCCCGCGCGCTCGAAGGCCTGTCGGTCGACTGGCGCGACATTCGCCGCATCCTGCTCACCCACATCCACCCGGACCACATCGGACTGGCCTCCAAGCTCATTGCACTGACCGGCGCGCCTCTCGACCTGCACAAGGCGGATAACGAGCTTCTGGTCCACGTCACGAACACGGATCTACATCGCGACTGGCAACAGGAAATACTGACCACAGCCGGCGTCTCGCCCGAAATGCGCGCGCTGGTGCATGCCTCCATGTTCGAGATCCAGCAAAGCTTCGAGCGGCTGACGCCCGCCCGCCTGCTCTCCGGCGGCGAGACGATCGCTACGGCGCACGGCGCGCTCAAAGTCCTCTGGACGCCGGGCCACTCGCCCGGCCACGTCTGCCTTTACGACCGGGAGCGGCGCGTGCTGATTTCGGGCGATCATATCCTGCAGCACATCTCCCCCAACATCGGATGGCAGCCCGGCCGCGACGCCTTGGGCGAATTCCTTTCCTCGCTCGATCGCATCGCCGCGTTAGACGTGGATCTGATCCTGCCTTCGCACGGCGCGCCGTTCACCGGTCATCGCGAGTGGGTGCGCAAGACGCACGCGCATCATGCCGAACGTTGCGCGCGTATCGTGACGCTGTTGGATGGCGGCGCAACCACCGCCCACCAGATCGCCGAGAAGCTGTGGGACCGCCGCCTTTCGCCGTTCCACTACCGGTTTGCGATCTTTGAAGTGCTGGCGCACCTGGAATATCTGGAGCGGCGTGGAGTTGTGTGCGCCGACCGGTCGGGTGGCGTGCATCGCTGGGTTGTGGGGCAGGTTGGCAACCTGCAGGCCGATTGTTAATCGGCCCAGTTTGCGCCGATTAACAATCGGCGCGCAGGATACCATCCTGCCCCACAGTTAGGGAGCGGGTACCACGATGTTGCCGGTGTTGCCGTTGATAGCGATCGTCCCTTTAGCGGTGGCGCCGTCGCTAGCCGCGCCCGACGGATAGACGAAGTTCAACTGATAGATGATCTCGCCGGGCGCGGCTCCGCAATAATCGACTGTGGCGTTGACGCCGCCGATAGTGAGGGTGCATGTATTTGCCGTCCACAGCGCCTCCAGAGGGGCCGGTGTGCCATCGGTGAGCGCGGAAGTCGTTGGGCCGAAGCCATTGCCCCATAGCGTGCAGACCGCTCCGGGCTGCAGCGTAATTGTGTTAGTGCCGGCCTCGATAACACCGTTCGGACAACTGAGGATCGCCACGCCATTCACGCCGAATGCCGACGGCGCGGTGCTCGCCAAAGTGATGGGAACCGCATTGCTCAACACGTTGTTGAGCATCACTTCGACGTTCAGCGGCGGTCCCACCAGGCTATCCCACGGAACCGCGAAGTTGATCTGGTCCGCCGACAGGTAGGTGAGCGGCGAGGCCGCCCCGTTCACGAATACCTGCACGCCGGAAGTGTCCTCCGAGAACATGCCGGCCGCGGAATCGAACGTTGAGCTGTTGGTGGCGGCCGCCAGGCTGGGACCGTAGATGCTTGCCAGGCTGCCGGGGGTCAACGCGGGCGCGCCGGTTGCCGCATCCACAATGCCGCCCGCGTTGACCACCGGTCCGGCAGTGCTGACCGCCTGGTAAACGCGCACGTAGTCGACGAGCATATCCTGCGGGAACTGGGTCGTCGAATTCGGAGATCCCGGCCAATCGCCGCCGACCGCCACGTTCAGAATGATAAAAAAGGGGTTGCTGGACAGGTTGAACACCCAGCCATTTCCGGCATCCGACGCCAGGTCGGTTTCATAGAGGTTGCCATCCACATAGAACTCAATCTCTAGCGGCGACCACTCTACGGCGAAGGTATGAAAATCGTCCGAGAGTTGACCACTCGGCAACTGATACTGCGCGGTCGCATTGTAATTGTTCGGGCCGTGCAGGCTGCCGTAGGCGATGGAGGGCGTGAACCCTACGTTCTCCATGATGTCGATCTCGCCGCACGCCGGCCAATTTATGGTTGTAATGTTGCTGCCCAGCATCCAGAACGCCGGCCACATCCCTTGGCCGAAAGGTATTTTGATGCGGGCCTCGATGCGGCCATAGTCGACCCCATAGAGGCCTTCGGTCTTGATGCGCGCCGAAGTATAGACGCCCGGGGAGGGGTTCTCCACGTGGATGTCCAGGTGGCCGAGCCCATCCATGTGGGCATTCTCCGCGGCGTTGGTATACGTCTCGAGCTCATCGTTGCCGCAGCAGTCGGTGCCCAAATCGTAGGTCCAATAGGTGGGGTTAGGCTGCGAGCCGGCGGGCCCGTTGAATTCGTCGCTCCAGACGAGCTTCCAGGACATCTGCGCCGGGGCTGGCTGCGCCACGGCGGAGGCTGCGGCAAACAAGGCCGCGAATACAATCGCATTAACGGTGCGCATAAGTATATATTAAGCTTGATTCGAACACTTTATGAAGACCCTTCTTCCCGTAATGGCCTTGGCCTGCGCGGCGCTTCACGCGCAGCCAGCCGCTCCACTCGCGTTGCGCGAGCACTGGGCGATCCAATCGTCCGAGCTGGACGAGGATTCAGGCGACGTGATTTCCAAGCCCGGCTACAAGACGACGGGCTGGTACCCGGCCACCATGCCATCCACGGTGGTGGCCGCGCTGGTCCAGGACCACGTGTATCCCGACCCGGGGTTCGGCATGAACCTGCGCGCGTTCGCCGGCACGAGCTATCCGATCGGGACGAATTTTTCCAATATCCACATGCCGCCGGACAGCCCATACCGGGTTCCCTGGTGGTTTCGCACGGAGTTTCAGGCGCCCCAGGAGCACAAAGGCAAGACGGTCTGGCTGCGCTTCGACGGCATCAACTATCGCGCCAATGTCTGGTTGAACGGCAAGCGCATCGCGGATTCCGGCAGCATGGCCGGCGCGTGGCGCCTATTCGAATACAACGTGACGGAAGCCATTCGGCCGGGCGCGGCCAACGCCCTGGCGGTAGAAGTGTATGCGCCGCTGCCCGACGATCTCTCGATCACTTTCGTGGATTGGAATCCGGGTATGCCGGACAAAGACATGGGCCTGTGGCGCGACGTGCATCTGGACGCCACCGGCCCGGTGGCCATCCGCTTCCCGCAGGCCATCACGCATCTGAATCTGCCCGCGAACGACAAGGCCGAGTTGACGGTCGGCGCGGAAGTGACGAACGGGACGAAGCACGCGGTGAGCGGCACGCTGAAGGGCGAGATCGAAGGCATCTCCTTCGCGCAGGAAGTGCGGCTGGCGGCGAACGAGACGAAGGTGGTGAAGTTCACGCCCGACAAATTCGCGCAGCTCAAGATCGACAATCCGCGCCTGTGGTGGCCCGTGCAGGTGGGCACGCCCAACCTCTACACGCTCAAGCTGCGGTTTGAAACGGGCGGCGCGGTGTCCGACGAAAGCGCCACGCGCTTCGGCATTCGCGAGGTGACTTCCATACTCGACGAGAAGGATCACCGGGTGTTCCGCATTAATGGCAAGAACATTCTCATCCGCGGGGCGGGCTACACCTTCGATATGATGCTGCGCTCCTCGCCCGAGAAGCAGGAAGCCGAGCTGAAGTATGTGCGCGACATGCACCTGAACGCCGTGCGCCTGGAGGGCAAGCTCGAAGACGAACATTTCTTCGACCTGGCCGACCAGATGGGCATCCTGGTGACGGCGGGCTGGTGCTGCTGCGATTCCTGGGAGAAGTGGGAGAACTGGAAAGACGAAGATCGTTCCATTGCGGCCGCATCGTTGCGCGATCAGATCCGCCGGCTGCGCGGCCACCCGTCGATCTTCAACTGGATGAACGGCAGCGACAACCCGCCGGTGGCGGAGGTCGAGAAGAAGTACATCGATATCGTGAAAGAGCTGGACTGGCCGAATCCGTTCGAGTCGTCGGCCACCGAGAGGCCGACCGAAGTCAGCGGGAAGACGGGCGTGAAGATGACCGGACCGTACGATTGGGTTCCGCCCAATTATTGGCTGCTGGATAAGACCCGCGGCGGCGCGCACGGCTTCAATTCGGAGACCGGCCCCGGACCGGCCATTCCGCCCATCGCGAGCCTGCGCAAGATGCTGCCCGAGGATCGCCTGTGGCCCATCAACTCCTGGTGGGATTATCATGCGGGCGGCGGCGCATTCAAGGATCTGAAGAACTTCACCACGGCGCTGGACGCGCGCTATGGCCCGTCGAGCGGCGTGGAGGAATTCGCGCGCAAGGCGCAGGTGATGGCTTACGAAGGGCACCGCGCCATGTTCGAGGCCTACGGACGCAATAAATATACGTCCACGGGCGTGATTCAATGGATGCTGAACAACGCGTGGCCGTCCATGATCTGGCATCTGTATGACTGGTATCTGCGGCCGGGCGGCTCCTACTTCGGCGCCAAGAAAGCCAACGAGCCGCTGCACATCCAATATAGTTACGACGATGCGTCAGTGGTGGTGGTGAATTCCTTCTATCAAGCTTATCCGGGCATGCGGGCGCGCGCCTGGGTCTATAACATCGATATGCGCGAGATGTTCGCCAAGGACGCCGCGCTGGATGTGGCCGAGGACAGCTCCACGCGCGTGCTTACGATTCCCGCGATTGACGGCTTATCTTCCACTTATTTTGTGCGGCTGGCTTTGGAAGACGCTTCCGGCAAGACGGTGAGCACCAACTTCTACTGGCTTTCGACCAAGCCGGACGATCTGGATTGGGACCAGTCCACGTGGTACTACACGCCGGAGCGGAGCTACGCCGATTTCACTGCGCTGAATGGGCTGCCGCCGGTGGAGCTGAAGTACTCGACCGAATCCGAAGTGAAAGGCGGCGACGGCATCACGCGCGTCACGGTGGAGAATCCTTCGCGCAGCCTGGCGTTCGCCGTGCACCTGATGGTGAAGGCTGTAAAGCGCGACGAAGAGGATGCGCGGGAGGAAGCCGAGATACTGCCGGTGCTTTGGGAAGATAACTATTTCCCGCTGTTGCCCGGAGAGAAGCGCACCGTGGCGGCGGCGTACAAGGCGGCCGATGCGGGCAAGCGGCCGCCGGCGGTGCAAGTGGAAGGCTGGAACGTGAAGTAGGACAGGCCTCCTGGCCTGTCCAAGCCGGCTGAAAGCCGGCTGCGGGCAAGATTGCCCGCCCCACGCTGCACGATACTTTGGTAGACGCGCTCTGGTAGACAGCCTGCTATACTGCACAACTGCCATGCCAAATCGCGTTGAACTAATGCAGGGCACCCTCGACCTGCTCATCCTGCAGGTGCTGCAGTGGGGGCCGCAACACGGCCATGGCATCGGACAAGCGATCCGCATCCGTTCGCAGGAGGCGCTGCAGGTCGAGCATGGCTCCCTCTATCCCGCGCTGCACCGGCTGGAGCGGCAAGGCTGGCTCGCCTCGGAATGGAAAATGTCGGAGGCCAACCGCCGCGCCCGCTATTACAAGCTCACGCCCAAAGGCAAGCGGCAACTGGTCGCGGAACAATCCCGGTGGAAACAACTGGTGCGCGCGGTCGCCCGCACCATGAAGCCCGTGAAGGAGTGAACGCATGTGGCGCCTCTTCAGAAAACAAGCAACCGACGCGGATCTCGAAGAGGAGCTTCAAGCTCACCTCGAAATCGAAACGAAACAGTGGATGGAGCGCGGCCTGACGCGCGAGCAGGCCGAAATGGAAGCCCGCCGCCTGTTCGGCCGGCAGTTCGGCAGCCGGGCGCTGGTCATGGAAGCCACCCGCGAAGTTCGCGGGCACGGGGGCTTCGCGCGTCTGTCGCAGGACATTCGCTATGCCGCCCGCGTTCTGCGCCGCGCACCCGCGTTCACTGGCGCGGCGGTGCTCTCGCTGGCGCTGGGAATCGGCGCAACCACCGCGGTCTTCAGCATCGCCGATACCATCTTCTTGCGGCCCCTGCCCTATGCGGACTCTGGACGGCTCGTTTGGGTGGCGATCCGCGATCCCAGCATCGGCCTCGAATTTCTGCCTTCGCCGGATTACGTGGCCTGGCGCCGCGACGACCACGTATTCCAAGACCTGGCCGCCACGCAGGCCAGTTTCAGCAGCACCATGCTGCTGGGCGGGCCCGATCCTGTCGAAGTGCATGCCGGCCGGGTTTCGGCCAACTTTATCGACACATTCGCGGTCACACCCGCGCTGGGCCGCACCTTCCGGCCGGATGAAGAGCTGCCCAACGGCCCCAAGGCGGTCTTGCTGACGAACCAATTCTGGCGCGATCGTTTCCAAGGGCGGCGCGACGTGCTGGGCGCCGTCATCACGCTCGACGGGCAACCATATGCCGTCATCGGAGTGCTACCGCGCGCGTTCATCTATCCGGTCGATGTCAAGATCGACCTTCTGACCACGCTACCCGTTTCGCCCACGGCCAGCCATCGCGATCGCAGCATGTCGACCTGGGCTGCCTTTGGACGGGTCAAGCGCGGCGTCACGATGGCGCAAGCGCGAGCCGACGTCGATATTCTGTACGCCGCCAGCAAACGGGACGACCCGCAAATGTTCCGTGCGTTTAACAGCGTCGTGTTCCAGCCGCTGCGGGAGCATCGCGCGGGCAACGTGCGCACGCTGCTATTCATTCTGATGGGCGCGGCCGGCTGCCTGCTCGCCATCGCCTGCGCCAACGTCGCCAACCTGCTGCTGGCGCGCTGGTCGGCGCGCGCCCGTGAGCTCGCGGTGAGGGCCGCGGTGGGCGCCGGCCGTGGCCGCCTGGCTCGCCAGTTGTTCACCGAAATCGCGCTTCTCATCGCCGCGGGCACCGTGGCCGGCATGGTCCTGGTTGCAGGGGCGCTTCGCGGATTCGTGCACTTTGCCGCCGGCGAGTTGCCGCGATTGAGTGAGGTCTCCACCGATTCCCGGGTCTTCGGCATCGCCCTGCTGGTCTCACTGGCGACGGCCTTGATCTTCGGCGGCCTTCCCGCGTTACGGGCCGGGCACATCGACCTCCATTCCGTTTTACAGCAAGCGGGCCGCGGCGGCGCGGCGGGTGGGCACAGGGTCATGCGGCGCGTGCTGGTGGCCGTAGAGGTGGCTTTGTCGGTGGTCCTGCTATCGGGCGCAGTGCTGCTGTTCGAAACGCTCTGGCACATGCAGAACGACCATCTCGGTTTCCGGCCGGAGCATTCCCTCACCATCCGGTTGCGCGCGGCGGGATTCCAGGGTACTGCGAGCGATGCGCTAACTGCCGGCGTCCTGGCGGAGATGCGCCGCATTCCCGGAACCGAGGCGGCCGCGCTCACCCAGTGTACGCCCCTTTCGATAGGCGCCTTTTGGGTTACGTTCTCGCGTTCCGACCGGCCGCTGCCGGAGCGGTTCCATCGCGGCGATAACATTGGCGTCTGCGGCGCCGGCCCCGATTACCTCAAGGCCGCGGGCACGCGGTTGGTGGCGGGCCGTTTCTTTGCGGATGGCGATCCACCAGGCTCGCTGGCAGTCGTTAACGAAACGGCGGCCCGCGCGTATCTGCCTGGAGAGAGCCCCATCGGCAAACAGATTCTCGGAGGGCGCGCGGGGCCGTGGAAGACCGTGGTAGGCGTGATTGCAGATACCAAGAACCAGGGGCTGAATCAGCCAGCTTCACCCGAGGCGCTCGTCAACGACACTAGAACGGCGAATGCCGCGAGTGTCCTCTTCATCGTCCGGACCATCGCCGGCGAGGGGGCTTTCGCACGCGCCCTTCACGATCAAATACGCGCGGACCATGCCGGCCTCTTCGCCAGGATTGAAACTCTAAATGAAGAGATTGGCGAGTCGACCGCCAGCCCGCGCTTCAACACCGTGCTGCTCTCCACATTTGCCGCGGTGGCATTCCTGATGGCCATCGTCGGCTTGTATGGCGTGCTGGCTTTTTCGGTGGCGCAGCGCAGCGAAGAGATCGGCATCCGCATGGCTTTGGGGGCAACTCCCGGATCCGTGCTCGCCCTGGTGATGAAAGAGGGCGCGGCGCTGATGGCGGCAGGCGCGCTCGCGGGCGTGGCGGCGGCGTTGGTTTTGACCCGCTATCTCGCCACGCTGCTCTACGGCGTCGCGCCAACCGACCCTGGCACGTACGCGGCAGTCGTCATCGTACTGGCGTTGGCCGCATCGGCTGCGAGTTTCCTGCCGGCGCGCAGGGCCGCCATGCTGGATCCCGTGGTTGCGCTACGTCACGAGTAGCGTGAGGATTGCGCATTTCTGGAGCGCGAATTTCCGTGAAGTCCTGACCACCCGAATGGGAACCTGTCATCCGCGCGCAGCTTGGCGTAAACGGGATGCCGGTGCTCACGGAAACGCGAATGGCCACCCGGTGGATTCGCGATACGGAGAGGCGTTACGAGCGCGTACGCCGCCTGGCGGGGTAGCGTCTGTTTGGCGTGGGTGCTCCGGAGCCCTGGCGGCAGCGCAAAGCGATCCCCGGCCCTTGTCCATCCGAGTGTCACAGTCGCCGGGCAGAACTCTTTATGCTAAGCCGACCGAAAGCTCTTCATTACGCCGTTGCATAATAGAAATCCGGTTTAATGTCAAACTCTACTTCCAATCCTGGAAAGGGGTTGGATGCCATGAAGGCATCGATTTGGCTCCTATACTCCGTCCCGCATTCGTGCAGGAACTCGTCATAGTTGACGATTACATATGCTATTCTTTTTGCTTCGGAGGATTGGCAATAGCTTATCATCTGCTGTCTTGCTGCCTCTAAAGTGCTCTTTAGCTTTACGAAGAACGCTTCTGGCAGTTTAACGAATCCGGCCCCAACGGAACCGTCGTTCATGCGCGCCGTTTCCTTTTCCGATCTGTTTATCGTCTTGACCTCGCATATCACTTTTCCAGATGCCAAGCCTCCTTCTAAGTCTGGGGTCTTTTGGCCCCGAGCGCCCGACCTTCGGACAAATGTTACTTCCCTGCACCCGATCCGTACCAAGTAGTTGTATCCCTTCGCCTCATTCAACTTATCGCAAAGCGCCTGCCACCCACGCTTTGGATCCTTCCTCGTGAGCAGCGGTACCAATTCTCGCTTGAAATATTTCCATGAGGGATCATCAAGACCTTGCAGGTCTGCCTCTCTTTCACGAAAATCCTTTAGAATACATCCTTTGAGGCTAGGTCGAGACAAGTATGCAACATAGGCGTGTGCGGACTCGGGGCCCTCAACCTGCTCCCGAAGCTCATAGAGCCGAGGAAATTCTTGGCGCTCCATAAATGCCCCTTTGTTTTTAACCGTACATTTCTGTCCGCCCTCAGGTCATTGACCCATTTCTGGGTCGAGCACCCGAATTCGGCCGCGGCAGCGACTCAGAACGCTTCCGTTCCCCGGCAGAGATACGCAGCGTGTTTGAACGCCTCCAAAACGCGTGTTGCTATTGACTCATCATAGAATTCCAAAACGGCTCTATTATGGGTCTCACTCTCTATCGTATTGCCGGGATCATGGTGCGTCTCGCAAAGAATGACTTTCGATGTTGCGTGAAGTGTAACCCTCCAATAGTCAACTTGTTTGTCGGGTTTATAAGAGTCAGTTAGAGAGAGAATAGTGTAGCCCTTTTGCAAGTCGCCTCGGGGGACACCTCAAAACCGGCCAGTCGGGGACACCTCAAAACCGGCCAGTTGTAGACCGTCATCCAGGACTT
>Ga0302325_10000870_pt1 | contig 80578 bp, 68 predicted proteins | sample Palsa_T0_2_FD_201948 | JGI IMG/M metagenome (GOLD analysis project Ga0302325, IMG submission 201948) | Peat permafrost microbial communities from Stordalen Mire near Abisko, Sweden - Palsa_T0_2 | ecosystem: Environmental > Terrestrial > Soil > Palsa > Peat permafrost | place: Sweden: Abisko... | reverse complement strand
ACAACCATCACGACGGCGAACAACATCGCTGGGGTGACGGCAAGAACAAGTTTTAAGAACCTGAACATCGTTCCACCTCCGTTGGCAATCGTCGGGGGGCGCGGTCAAGCGATGCGCTTCCCAAAACATTCGGATGACTTCGAAAACTCGAGCTTCTAGAACTTAACCAGAATATCGATGTCCACGATCGACTCGTCTCTGCGTAGATCGGGGAACCACACGCTGCTGGTGTTGCCCGGGCTGCCGCAGTTGGTTTCGGCGGTCGTGAGGCTCTCGGTCATGGAGGAACTTCCGTTCGTGCAAGCGTAGAACTGGGGGTATCCATTGTTTGTATAAGGCACGCCCGTCGAACCGGGCGGCGTAATTCCTCCGTGGCCAGTCCAATACGGCACGCTCGCGTGGCGATAATCGTACTCCCAGCGGAAGGTGATCCACTGTTTCGGCATGTAGTCGAACGTGAGCGAAGAATCCCAGGCCTTGAACGGGTCCGAAGGGTTCCCGGTAAAGTAGGGCGCGCTGATCGCGGCGGAGGAAGCGGTCTCACCATTGATGGGCGGGTCCAGGACAAGATAGCGTCCGGGATTGTTGATTTGGCCTCCGCCCACGGTGAGTGCGAAGGTGTCCTTCTTGAACCAGGTGCGATCGTAGAGCATGTAGCCGATAAAACTCTGCTTGGGATTGATCCCCGGTCCAAAATGGTCCCCTCCGACCGAGTTCACATCCCTCCTGTCACCATGGCAGCCCACGCCTTGCAGATATACACCGGTCGAGGTAGTCGTGCTGGGGCCAAACTCACAACCCAAATCGCCGGTGAAGGTGAAGGCCATCTTGTCCAGCGTTTGTCCGGGCTGGTCGTAATACTTGACCTCGACGCTGTTGTCGGTGTGAATGCGGCCCCGATTCGGGATGTACAGATCGTCGTGGCCCAGGCCGTAATTGTTGGAGATGACGTTCACCCAAGGCCTCGGTGTCCACTTGACCTGTCCACCCAGACCCTTCCTCGCATTGGCCGAGCCATACGATTGCCATCCATTGATGAACCACGGCTCAATTTTCAGGTGGGGGTTGGGGAAGATCTGCACTCGCAGCCCCTCGAAAAACCAGGGCGTGTTCGAAGAGACATAAGAAGGTTGGTAGGCCCAGTTATCGAAGTTGTAATAGCTGAAAAGCCCGATGTAAGACATGAAAATTCCCGCGTCGATATTGATCCCATCCAACGCGTTGATGTGATAACCGCCGTAGGCTTCCGATAAAAAGCGATCCGCTTCGTTCAGCGTCCATTGCCCCTTGGTATAGCTGGGGTCATTGCGCACGGTCGCCGTGGAATAGAGGCCGAATTGAGTCATGAATCGGGCGCGAACGTTGTCGTAGTGGAAATCGCCGCCGATGCCGAGCTGTTCCAGCTGGATTTCATTGGCGCGAAATATTTCGCTCGACCCGCCGATCGAGTTGTCGATGGGTTTATTGAAATCGTAGTTGTAAGTAATGTCGGCCCGGATTTCCGGCGTGAAGAATTTCGAATCGAAGGCGGTGTCCTTGTTGCGCGGGTTGCCGTTCAGCCAGGTCCAATCCCAATCGGAAAAGGGCGCGATCTTTTCCTTTTGTGCGGGCGCAGAAGCCGCGGTCCCGCTTTGCGCCTGAGCGAGCGAGGCCTGCGCGAACGAGCCCGCGGCCATGTGGAGCTCGGGGACATTCGGCCCACGGGATAGGGCGTCGGTTCCTTCGACAGCCGATACCGTTTTCTGCCCATTGTTGTTTTGCAGTTCCGCTTCGAGTTCCTCGATCCTCTTTTTCATCGCATCAAGCTCCTCGAGGATCTCCTGCTGGGTTCGCCGATTGGTCGCGGCCACCGCTCCCGGAGCACTCAGGCTGGCGTCAGCGGTTTGTTGACCATCGAGAGGCAGCGTCAGCAGAACCGAGGCCGCCACTACCAGGGCCACCCATTTGCCAGTTTCGATTGCGGACTTGTGCACATGATTTTTCGTATTCATAGTCACTTGATCCTCCAGGTCGAGTAGCTGGATTGAATTTTCGGAAACAAGCTCTGATCGTAGCTCGGATCGTTCGGCGCGGCGACCGATTCTACCCTTCTTTCAGAAGCACAAAAGCGCAGCATGAAAACCACTACGCTGCACACAATCATGCGAAGACCAGTTTCATTCTGATCGCCGGGGCACAGTTGTCAGGAAGACGCCGCGTAGATCATTTGACTACCGCCAGCATAAAAGAACGATAAAAGGTACGTAAAGATTCCGTAAAGAGTGCCGAACTGGAACCAGCCAGGAAGCCTAGCAACCCCATTCTGCCTCGCCTGGTCTGGCAAAATACGGGCGCTTCGCTTGCTCTCCCTCGGATGTCGCACCCAGTTCGAGCAGCGTCAGCCGAGCAGCCGCGATCATTAATTTGCGCTCGTTTTGGGATGTTTGCTCCCAGGAAAAAGTTACTTCCTGGCTCATGGGAACGTCGAAGTCACTTGCGAGCGCCTCATGGTAGTGATGAAACAGTTTCGCCAAATCTTCCGCGGATACATTCTGAAGAGCCGACATAGATCCCCAGCCTTTCCCTGCGAATTCATATCTGTTCCCTACAACCACTCCATTCGATAGCGAAAGCCGTAAGGATTGGATAAAGAATTCGTAGAATCTTCGTCAGGGCGCATCAGCCTGAAAATAGGGGGTTTATTCGCCGGGCTCGAAGCGATAACCCACCCACGGGTCGGTCACGATGTAGCGCGGAGAATTCGGCGCCGGCTCGAGCTTTTTGCGGAGTTGGGCCACGAACACGCGCAGGTATTCGACCTGTTCGGTGCTTTCGCCACCCCAGACCGCACCCAGCAAGGCGCGATGCGTCACCACTTTGCCGCTATGGCGGGCGAAATATACCAGCAGATCAAATTCCTTCGGAGTGAGATGGACGGAGCGGTCTTTCACCGAAACGGTACGGGCTCCGGGATCGATCTTGAAATCGCCGACTTCGATCGGCTCAAGCTCCGAGGCTTCGGTTCGCGCACGGCGAAGATTGGCACGGACGCGCGCCAGCAGCTCTTCCATACCGAAGGGCTTGGTCACGTAGTCGTCGGCGCCGGCATCGAGAGCCTGGACCTTGGTCCGCTCTTCGCCGCGCACCGAGAGCACGATGATCGGAATTTGCGTCTTGCACCGCAACCGCCGGCATAACTCGAGTCCGTCCATGTTGGGCATGGTTAGATCGGTGATGACCAAATCCGGCGACCAATCTTTCATGATCTCCAGTGCAGTCTCGCCGTCGTTGGCGACGCGGATGTCGTAACCGTGACTGGACAGGGATGTCCGCAGCACGCGCGTGATCTGGGATTCGTCGTCCACCACCAGGATGTGTTTATGCTCCCCAATCATCCCGGCTCCTGGGTCACGATGTGCACGTCGACCGCGGGGGCGTCGCGCAAGAACTGGTGGATCGCCGAGAGATAGAAATATCGCTTCCATCCCCGGGTCGCGGAACGTCCGAAAACAACCTGGGTGATGTGCTTCTCGTTGACGAATTCCGCGACCGCCGCGGACACGCTCTTCCCCTTCAGCCGTACGATCGATGCGCCCACGTTCTCCGCGAAGTGGACATTCGTGGCCAAGGTCCGCTGATTGGCGTCGCTAGCATCCTGGCCGAGGTCGATATAGACGACAAACAGCTCGGCATTCATGGCCTGGGCCATACGGGCGCCGCGCGCAATCAGGTATTGCGCCGCCGGATTCGAACTGATGCACACCGCGATGCGTTCGCGGATGGCAACCGCGCCCCGATCGTTCTCTTCCTCTCCGCGGTGCTGTTCGAGGCTTTGGTCAACCTGTTGCGCAACCTGACGTAATGCCAGCTCTCGCAGGGCGATCAGGTTGGTCTCGCGGAAAAAATTTCCCAGTGCCCGACCCACACGTTCCTGGGGATAGACGTCGCCGCGCTTCATGCGGTTCTGCAGCGCTTCGGGAGTCAGGTCGATCATCACCTCTTCGTTGACTCTTTGCAGCACCCAGTCTGGAACCGTTTCCCGCACCTGGATCCCGGTGATTCCCTGCACCGTTGGAGTCACGCTCTCCAGATGCTGGATGTTCATGGTGGAGAGAACGTCGATGCCCGCATCGAGCAGCTCGAGCACGTCTTCATAGCGCTTGCGATGCTTGCTGCCCTCGATATTGGTGTGCGCCAGTTCATCGATCAGGGCGACGCAGGGCTTGCGCGTGAGAATGGCGTCTACGTCCATCTCTTCGAAAAGCGCGCCCTTGTATTCGATCGCCTTGCGCGGCACCACTTCCAGGTTGGCGATCAGCTCCCCCACCGCTTTCCGGCCGTGGGTTTCCACCACCCCGATCACCACATCTTCGCCGCGATTGTGCCTGCGGATCGCTTCGGTGAGCATGGTGTGGGTTTTCCCCACGCCGGGAGCATATCCAAGAAAGAGCTTGAACCGGCCACCCTTCTTGGTGGGCGAACATTCCTCCAGCCACTGGTCGGGAGTCTTGGGCATCGCGATTATTGTCGTTGAGACGTCGCAGTTTGTCGATGTCTGGAACAACAGTGTCGGGAAACAAGCGTCGCAAACACGCGAGGGTTCAACAACGTCCGAGGTCCGATTGCACCTTCTGTAATCCGACCTCTCACCTCTAAGCCCACCTTTGTCATACAATCGGCTCGTGAAAGCCGTCGCCAGATCTGGAACCGGATACCTGATCGCGGCGCTGTCGGTTGCCGGAACCACTCTCATCGGCTACCGCTGGCTCCATCTGAATTCGACCACGATGGCACTCGTGTTCCTGCTGGGCGTCCTGGCGATCTCCGCGTCGTGGGGTTTGCGGCAAGCCGTTTTCATGTCGCTGATCGCGACCCTTACGCTGAACTACTATTTCCTGCCTCCAATCGGCACCTTCAGCATTGCCGACCCGCAGAACTGGATCGCACTTTTCGCCTTCCTGCTCACCGCCTTGGCGGTCAGCCAACTCTCGGAGCGCGCCCGGCGAGGGGCGCGCTCTGCCATCGAGCGACGGCAGGAACTGGAACGTCTCTATGCCTTCAGCCAGTTGCTGCTTTCAAGCGACAGTCCGGCTGAACTGTTGAATCTGATCCCGCGCTACATGGTGGAGTCATTCGGCATAAGGTCAGCGGCGATTTCGCTTTCCAGCCGCGATGACATTTATCGTTCTGGTCCGACCATCGACGGATTGGAATCGCGCGATCTGCAATTGGTTTGCATGCGCGGCGAACCGCGATTCGACTCCGTGCACGAACTGGCGTTCATGCCGCTACGGATGGGCACGCGCGTGGTGGGCGGCATGGGTGTCTCCGGGTCGATGCTTTCGCGGCAAACCCTGGAGGCCATCGGCAGCCTGGTGGCCATCTCCATCGAGCGCGCGAGCGCCATCGAGAAACTCAGCCGCGCCGAGGCTTCCCGCGAAAGCGAGCAATTACGATCGGTCCTGCTCGATTCGGTCACGCATGAGTTTCGCAGCCCGCTCACCGCCATCAAAGCCTCGGTAACGTCCCTGCTCGGCCGGCCGCACCATTCGCCGGAGGAACGCCAGGAACTGCTGACCGTCATCAACGAAGAAAGCGATCGGCTGAACCGGCTCATCGGAGAAGCCGCCGAGATGGCGCAGTTGGATGCCAACAAAGTGGAATTTCGCTTCGCTTCCGCACCCATCGGCCCCGTGATCGAGGAGGCGCTCGATGACCTGAAGCAACTGCTGGGGCAGCATCCGGTGGAAGTGAGAATTCCCGCTGACCTTCCCAACGCACGCATGGATTCGGCTCATACCAAAGAAGTCCTGGTGCACCTGATCGAAAACGCTGCCAAGTACTCGCCCGCCGGTGCTCCGATCCGCATTACGGCCGAGGCGAAGGACGGAGAGCAGATGCTCACCATCAACATTGCCGATCGCGGGCCCGGGATCGACGATTTTGAGCAATCCCTGGTCTTCGAAAAATTTTACCGCGGACGAAATCAGCGTGTGCAAGTCCACGGAACCGGCATGGGACTGGCGATCTGCAAAGCCATCGTACAAGCCCACGGTGGGCAGCTTGGCGTCACCAGCCAGTTGGGGCACGGCTCGGTGTTTTATTTTAGTTTGCCGGTGGCGTGATGGGAGTTTGGTGGGCCCACTAGGATTTGAACCTAGAACCAACAGATTCACCAACAACGACTGAAAACGAATGATTTCAGCGACTACCCCAACGCTGATTCTGGTCACAAGCAGGCAGATGCGGTCGCAGTTGTTACCCCAGATGTTACCAAACGGTCAGTGCACCCTCGCCCCGCCGCAGCACCGCTTGTACTTCTTGCCGGAGTCCGCAGGGTGCATTTCATTCCGACCGACTACATTCCGCAAGCTGCTTCTCAAGGCTGTATGCCGCGCCATTCTGCGGATTCTAAATTTCGATCCGCCTTTCGCGTTCTCATTCGTTCCTAGCGGCAAGCGACGATTTAGGTGTGTTGCTGTTCCACTTCTCCCCGCCTCGTCCAGAAATACACGGCGACGGCGACATTTACGGCGGCTAGCGCAAGGCCGAACTCGGTGGTATACCACAAGGTCTTTCCCGTGTTCCGCATGATGTTGTCGAAACGGTCTGGATGAACAGATTGTGGCTGGCGTGCTGCACAGCCGCTGTCCACAGACTTCCTGACTTCAATCTCATCCATGCGAACGCAAAACTGTTCGAGACAATCATCACTGCAAAGCAGCACATTGCGTACCAGCGATTCGTCCCCGCGTTGTAGTCGGCAAATAGCAGCAACGGACTATGCCATGCTGCCCAGATCACACCACTCAGTAGGCTCAGATTGGTGTATGACATCTGCTTCGCCAACTCCGGTACTAAAAATCCGCGCCAGCCGATTTCCTCCCCCAGCGCCGTAGATATGCCCCTAATCAACCCCGTGGTGGCGGTGAACAGTAACCAGAGGGTGAACGCTCCCCACGGAGGCATACCACGCAACCCGAAACGCTGCGTGACTAGAGCAACCAAATCCAAATTCCATCCGCCCAACCGCAGCGCCCACACCGTCCCGTATGCGATCGCCGCATACCCGAGCGGAAGGAAATATGCAGCCGCAATGTAACGACATTCCGGCCATCTCCAAGCCAATGATCGGGAACTGCGCCCAATAAGATGGCAAGTCACCATCGTCGCAAGCGCCGGACACCACATGACGGCGGTGATCATCGTGCCGAACGCCATACCAAATGACCCGACCAGATGACCAGCAACCAGATTACTGAACTGAACAAGACTGTAAACAAGAGGTACAGACAGGTAGCTTGTTTGGGTGTGTCCCGCATTGGTCTCGACGCCAACTCAGCGCGTGATAGCGGATGTTAACACCTCAGCTTCAGATATAACATCAAGAGTGAAGGAACCACCTCGCCCGCCGTAGAGGAGCCGCAGGGGACACACTTCCATTCCGCCCGACCTTGGGAGCGGTGCGCCAAGTCGAAACGTTACCGCGCCCACGCGAGACCATCGGCTCCGCTGCCGGCGCCGATCAACTGCACGCCCCAGTCGCCGATATTTATCGCCGCCACCTGATGGCTGTGGTCGCACGACACATAAGCGACTTGACCGTCCGGTCGGATCAGCACCTCTTGAGGAGCCGAGGGCACACTGATGCTCTTGACGACTTGCAACTTCGCCAGATTGACGACCGCCACGGCATTCGCATCCGGCAACGCCACCAGCAGCCATTTTCCGTCCGGTGTGGACGCGGTGCCATATCCTGTGGCACTCAATGTGATCCAGCGATCAACTTTATGGGTAGCAGTGTCGATAACCGCCAGCCGTGGCTTTTCTGTGTCGGAGGTAAACACCCAACGACTGTCGGGCGAGATCGAGATTCGCTGCACGTGTCCTGCAACAGGGATCACCGCGAGAGTTTTTTGCCCGGCGAGGTCGAGCACCGATACCGTCCCCGGTCCCACGTTGGCGGTGTAGCCCTTGCGCCCGTCCGCACTGATCGCCAGCATGTGGGATTCGGCCTGCCCGGTCGGAACGCTCCCCACAATCTTTAGGGTCAGGGGGTCGATGATGGTTACAGATTTGTCTAGCTCCGTAGTTACATAGAGGAGACCATCTTTCGGCCCCAAGACGGCGCAGTGGGGCCTTACGCCGTGCCCAAAATCGATGGTGCGGATTACCCTGCGTTCACTGAGGTCGATCACAGCCAATGTGCTTCCGTCGGTGCCGGGCATTCCGACTCCAGAGTTGCCATAGATCGGTACGAATGCCCGCTTCCCATCGGCAGATGCGGCGACCTCGTGCCCCGTCACGCCACCCTCGGCGACGGTCGCAATCAGCCGTGCAGCCGTTGGATCAATGAGACCGAGAGTCTGATCGCCTTTATTGGCGACGAGCAGCAGGCCGTGCGAGGGTGATGGAACGGAGAAGGCTGCGATCAACAGTACTGCGAAAATCGGTGCCATCAAGGAAAGAATCCCAGTCATGATCATTCCGTGTTGTTGTGGTCTTTGGCCAGCTTTCTAAGCAGGGCAGCGGCCTGTTTGTTGGGTCGTTGGTTTGAAAGGTGGCGCTCAAGCCAGTCCATCATCTCTCGTGGACTGCCGAAGTTTTCTGCATCGCCATCGGGCACGTCAGTTCCAAAGATTTCCTCGATGAGCATCACGGCTTCAACGAGATGAGGCTATCCATCGCTCGGGGAAATCATCGGAACATTTTAGCAGCGAAGAGTTCCTCGGCTGTAAAGGCGCTGTGGAGCCGAACCCGACGCTTAGGTCATTTGGCTGATGGTCGGCGCTTTTGATCATGCAACACCTCCCGCCGGAGTCTGCTCCATATTGCTCATTGCCGCCCTTACTGTTTCTAGTTTTTGACGGAATAGCGAACTGACCTCCAGTGACCTAGGGAGGTTTTCCGGGTGGGAATACAGTCAAATTGGGAGAGAAACGTTTTCAAGGCGCGAGCAGATTCTGAAGTCACATCATCATGGCAATCGCATTTGCACTTTTGGTGTCCGATGGTCCAGTGACAATCGGGGGGTTCAGCCTCGCCTTGCGAGAATTATCGGTTTCGCTCGAAATATGTCAGGAGGCGTCGGGCGCGGTTCGCCTTTTGAACCGCCGAAAGTTCGATGCTGTTTTCCTTGATCTACAACTAGGACAACAGTGCGAGCTGATTTTGGATGCTGTGAATCTCTCCTTATCGAACCGTAAAGCGGTGACGTTCGCCATCACCAGCAGTGATGTAGACGCCAAAGCAGCTTTCCGCAGGAGGACAGCGTTTGTCTTTGAGCGGCCTCTTTCTCCGCAGTCAATCCGCAACACACTCAAGCCTGCTTACGGACTGATATTGAGGGAACGGCAGCGCTACTTCCGCTGTCCCATCTCTAACCCAGTCACCATCCTCAGAAGAAACATGCCCGACGTTCGCTGCCGAACCGTGAATATCAGCGAAGGAGGAATGGCGGTAAGTGCAGTAGTTCCTCTCCACGCAGGCGAAGACGTGCAGGTTCAATTCACCTTACCGGATCACAAAGAGCCATTCTTGGCCAAATCGACAATCCGCTGGCTGAAAACGGGTCGCGTTGGAGTCCGCTTTGTGTCTCTTCCGCTGGAACGCAAATCTGAGTTACAAGAGTGGCTATCACGAAAGCTGGAAGAAGCGATTCCGGAGTCCGTTGCGCGTCAATACCATCAAGGTGATGGAACGGCGCGGACTCATCAGGCCCGCCAAAGGCGGCGGCCTGCTCACTATCGGGTGGCGTCTGAAAAAGAAATAAATTAGGACCTGTGTTCGGTGTACTGCGAAAAATATCTGGGATCAGACATTCGCCTCGATTCCCCACGCTTCCAGCAAATCTTGGGGAACATACTTGCTGTCTTTATGCTTTTTCGCCCATTCCTTCAACGGAATCGAATTCCGATATTCCTTTTCTGATAGCTTCAATCTCCGCACCATCTCGTCATCTCGTCGAACGAAGTCGGCATCATCTAACCGTCGCTTGTTCAAACGACTGCTACGGTCGGTCTTTTCAGTCCTTCACCAGCCACGCCAGAGCCTCGTCGCGGGTCTTAAAAATAGGAAATTCGCGGCGGCAGAAGCTTTTCAGGCTCTCGACGAACCCCTGAGGAAGATTCTCCGCTCCGATGAATGCCGATTTCCTGACAAAGGGCTTGTCAAAGACGGCGGTTTCTTTCAAGACCCGGATGGCGTCCGCGTCGAAAGATGCTCCCGTGAAATCCGAAAGCATCAGAACTGACTCACGCGGACGGGTACTCACAACGTCGGGCAGCCCTCGGAAAATCACTTCGACCTCACGAGCCGAACATTTTGACATGTCTAGCTGAAGAATCTGCTTACTCTGATGGGCAATGAACCGAGTACGGTCGGTCATGTATCAACCTACTTCCTACCTCCTACTGACGGTCTTCTCGAACGAACCTATCCTTTTCCAGCGGACGCAGTCGGTTTCCGGCGAGAGAACGTTTCTCCACGATGGCGTCGTAGAGGCTTTCCTCCACAGTTGCCAAGTCGGTGGCGCTGTCGAGTACGACATTGGCAAAACGTTTGCTGGGCAGCACGTACTGCCGAACTGCTGGTAGCACGTTATTCTCGTACTGCCACAGGATGAACTCCAGAGAGCGCCCGCGCTCGGTAATGTCTCTCACTTTTCGGCGATGGAAACAGACTTCGTCAGGAGCTTCTAAATAGATGGACAGGTCGAAATATTGGCGAAGTTGGGCGAAATGCAACGCGAGGATACCTTCCACGATCAGCAGCGACGTGGCAGGAATGTGTTCTCGTCGGTCGGTCACGCCCAAATGCTGCGCAAAATCGTAAATGGGAGCCTCGAGGGCATTGCCTGCGGCATAGTCGCGGATATGGCTCTCCAGCAGTTTCACATCGGTTGCATGGGGCGCGTCGTAGTTCTGCTTTGCTCGTTCCCCCAACGGCAGATGGTTCATGTCCACGGCGTAGATTTCCATCGAGAGAACGTGACCTTTGAGACGAGAGGCCACACGCTGGGCCACCGTGGACTTACCGCTGCCGGACGCTCCGGCCAGTCCAACGATAAAGACACGCTGCTTTCCAAGACCTTCGATTGATTCGGAGCCGGGTCCTGCCTGAAGCTGCATACTTTGATTGTAGGCAGAATCTTGGGCGTGGATTCGCACGGAAGGTCAGTCGCAAAGCAGGTCGCACTGTTCCGGCAGACACCTCTAAGGTTGGATTGTGGACGAACAAAAGAAGTGCTTTTCGATTGGCGGAATGGCCCCTCGTAACTATGGTGAGCTTTTCGGCAGGAGTACGGTCCACATGTGGGAATAACGTCCGAGGTCAGCAGGCGCAGGCGGTTGGAACCAAAGATGGAACCAAATCGCCCTGTGCAATGAATGACTCGTTCAAACCCGCATGGATACTGGGGTTTGGTGGGCCCACTAGGATTTGAACCTAGAACCAACAGATTATGAGTCTGCTGCTCTAACCGTTGAGCTATGGGCCCCAGCCTTTGTTTATGAGTGTTGCAGCATCTTACGACCGGTCAAACGAACCGTCTGTCCACTCATCTTGCCCTTAAGAGACTGCTTTTCCGGTTCCTCTGAAGGAAGTGCGACGCCGTTTCGACGTGGCCGAAACACCCCCCCGGGTTTCCGCAGGCTGTTCGGTACCGGCTACTGTGTGCTCGGTGGCACGACGGGCGCTGCGGGAGCGGCCTCCGCTGCCACGCTGCTGTTGACGAGGTCCTTCAATTCTTTGCTGGGCTTGAAGAAGGGGATCTTTTTCGCCGGAACTTCCACCCGATCGCCCGTCTTCGGGTTGCGGCCCACGCGCGGCTTGCGCTGGCGCGTGCGGAAGCTGCCAAAGCCGCGGATTTCGATCTTGTCGCCCACGCGTAGCGAACGCACGACGCTGTCGAAGATCGTGTCTACAATCACTTCGCTGTCTTTGCGGGTTAGTTCCGCCAGCCGGGAAACTTCTTCGATCAGGTCAGCTTTGGTCATATGCTTCGTCGCTCCCCGTCTATAACCTTCTCAAATTTAAGGGGTTCTGCGCAAGTGGGGGAAAAGGCACTGGTTTCATCGTAGCCCAGGTTTGAAAAAAGGCGACATGCGAAAGGCGATCCAAAAGCAGACCAACCACAACCCCCCGAAAAAAACGAACCATCCTGGTCTTGACGCGGATAAGCTCGAGCCCCCGGTTAACTTCGCAAGAGCGACGAGGGCGACCTCGACTACGAACGCGAATCCCACATAAATCAGAGCGCTCACGAGACCCAGCCTGAGGATGATCATTTCCGAGCCTCCCCATCTTCATTTTCATTTCCAAAGATAGTAAAAGCCCACTTGCTGCTCGAGCAGCTTCTCCCGCGTGGGCAGATAATCGGAAACATCGCCAAACAGCAGATCCAATCCCGACCGCTTCTCTTTTGGCGGCCACACGAGCGTCGGTTCGCCGGAAATATTCACGGCGCGGGCCGTATCCTTTACCGCACCTTCGAAATCCGCGATCTGATCCACCATTTTCATCGATAGCGCCTGTTCGCCGGTCCAGACTTTTCCGTTCGCGATGGCGCGGATGTCCTCTTCTTTCGCGTGCCTCCCGGCGGCTACGGCCTGAATAAACTGGGTGTGCATGTTGTCAATCAAGCCCTGCATGTACTCGCGTTCCGCGGGCGTCATTTCGCGCGTCGGACTGCCCGTGTCCTTGAATTCTCCCGCCTTCATGGTGATCGCGCTCAGTTTTGCCCAGCGCAGTAGCTCCCCGTAGTTCACCCACTCGGCGATCACTCCGATCGATCCCACCACGCTGCCCTTGTCGGCATAAATCTTGTTGGTGGCGGACGAAACGTAGTACGCACCGCTTGCGCCGACGGTCTCAATCGAAGCCACAATCCGTTTCTTCTTTTCGTCCCGGATCCACTTCACTTCCTTGTAGATCTCTTCCGAAGCGGCCACGCCCCCCCCGGGCGAATTCACGTGGATGATGATCGCCTTGACGGAATCGTCATCGGCAAATTTCTTCAGCTGGGGAACGATTTGTTTCGGAGAGAAAATCACGCCATCGAGCTCAACCACGGCGATCTTGGGCCCGAAGGCAGAAAACGATTCTTCATCGCTCCCGCCAAAGCTCAAGTAGACCAGGGTGAAAACCGCGACCACGAACAGCGCAAACAACCCGCCGCCCACCAGGAACCATATCCAGATACGCGAACGCCCTTCAGCCATAATCAGACGAGTGTAGCACCGGGCGCCTTAAAGCATGTCGTAAACCCAGCAACCACGAACGGCGCAAAATGGCCCGCCGCCGTCCGCAACCCAAATTCAACTGCGCGAACTGTAAGCCCGTCGCACGGCACGGCGCCACAGTGTCCCGATTATGAGTTAGGAGTGAAGAGGAATCTCCGTCAACATTTTCGGGTCAAGAAGTTGGCCTAAATGACATCTCAACCCGGTCGATCTGTTTTCATCTCACTTCTTTCATTTCACTTCAAAGGCGCGCGCATCGATCGGCATATTATTCGACACTTCGAGCCCCTTCAGATCCCAGTCCGATAGGGTCGTCCTGCCATTCTGGAGCTCCTGCGAAAACTGGATGTCGTAGTGAGTCGGCAGGGTAACGCCGTCGGCGGTCTTGAAGTCGCTGAATTTCTCCGTCAGGCGATAGCGGTTTGGATTCAGCCGGGCTTGAGCAGTTTCCGGACTTCCGCTCGCGACTCTGCCTGTGTCGAGCGTCGCAGCCAAGGGGTTCGAACCCGTGAGGCTCTGGGTCACACTATAGCTGTAGGTCGTCTCCACGTGGCGATAGGTTTGCGGATCGAAGTAGAGATGGATCTCCAAGTCGGAATTCTTGTGGGGGCGATACCGAAGGTCGTAAAGGTCTTGACCGTCTATTTTCTTGAGACCGTCAAGACTCAGTTTGGCTTTGCGCTCCTCCAGGTTCAAAAGGGGCCAGGCCGTCGTCAGCACACCTCCCAGGAGACCCTCTCGAATGACTGCATCTTGCACAAACACGAAGCTCCCGAAAGCTGAACGTGTTTGTTGAGCGCCAGAGAAGGCAACCTTATCCTTGTCGCCATCAAAGATGAACTGTTCGCCCCGATATTCGTTGTTCGGCAGTTTCAACATGACTTGGAACTTCTTGCCGTCGGAAACCATTTGAGCCTTTCCGTCCAGAACTCCGGCGCCGCCGACCAGGATCCTGAACTCGACGGGTCCTTGGGCCACGCGAGTCTTGAGACCGGCCCGAATGGTAGGGCTGGCAATCGAATCCAAGTGTTGCGCGACGAGTTCGTCAGCGTTGGCGGGCGGGGCAGCGGCCAAAGCTCTGCTAACCAGCACGCAAGCTGAGCAGAGCAGGACCAGCGTTGCGATTGTGGCGTTCCATTTTACGCTCATGATTTTCTCCTAAAACTTTGGTGAGTTCTCTGGAATTCAGAAGTTGCTGCAGTGCACCCGAGTGTCTCCGCAGAGCTGATCGGCAAAGCCAGATTTTACTCCTTTTTGAAGCCTTTGGATGGGGAATCCTGATGCTTGCAGCCCTGACCTCCCCGCTCCGATTCGACGTGGGAGCCGCATCGTCGCTTCCTCCTGATCGCCTCGGCGGTCGCAGGATCTCATCGCGAAAAGGCACTCGCTCGGTAGGGAACCTGCGGGGTGTATAATCGCGCTGGCGTGCGTGTTCGGGTCGAAACTCGAGTTTAGGCGGAACCACCAAGAAGAAGCTGTCCGCCAGTTCCCAAGCATCTCGGGCCATCGGCAATCCCCCTACTCGATCCGCACAATTTGAACGTCAAGTGACAGCATCTGTAAATTAATTTGGCGAGACTCGTCACCGGGCCCATGAATCAGACTACCTCTTCTGCGATCCTTCTTTGTCTCGCATTGACCGTCGCTGGCTACGCGCGGGATCAGAAAGCGATCGATCCGGAGTCCTCCTCCGAAAAGTCATCGCCGCCCCCGCAAGGGACCCCGAGCGCGCAGCTGTCAAATTCCGAGTCGCCGGCCGAGAATCTAGACTTCACCGTTTCAAAACACGTCCACGAGGTAAACCTGATTTTAAGCGTCACGGACTCGAGAGGACGATTCGTCGACAACCTAACAGCCGATGACTTCCGGTTGCTCGACAACCATAAATCTCCGCAAAGACTGACTTACTTCCAAGCCCGGACCAATCTCCCTTTGCGCGTAATTCTGGCGATCGATGTCAGCAGTTCCATCCGCGACCGTTTGCGTTTTGAACAGCAGGCCGCCAGCATTTTTCTCAAGAACACCCTGCGCGGGGAAACGGATGAGGCCGCGATTGTCACGTTTGGTAGCACCGTGCAGGAGAAAACTGCGGGTATGACCGGTGATGTCGGTGCGCTGGATGCTGCAATCCACGCAGTGCAAGCGGGTGGGGAAACCGCGATGTATGACGCGATCGTGACTTCCAGTGGCAAACTCCATGAGAACAGGAGAAAATCCGCAGTGCGCCCGGTGATCATCCTCATCACCGACGGCGTAGATACTGCCAGCAAGATGACACTGAAAGCCGCGGAGGAGGCTGCGATTCGATCCGAGGCGGCGATTTTTGCTTTGGACGCGAACTCGGTCTACGAGACCGATCCGAAGGGCCGCCTGATCCTGGAGAAACTGACTCGCGAAACTGGAGGTTTCGTTTTGCCAGGACGGGAGAATTCCGACCTGAAAGGCGCGTTCCGTACGATCGAAAAGATCCTGCGCAGTCAGTATGCTCTTGGGTATCCGCCGCCCGATCTGGAGTTGGATGGCAGTTTTCGTTCGATTGAGGTGACTTCCATTCGACGCGGCCTGCGGGTGCACCTCCGAAACGGCTACTACGCGCCGGTAAGGTAGATTGCCCTAACCTGGACCGGATGGAGTGCCGCATCCGTCCCGACTTGACGTACACTCAATCCCGCACATGCGCGATCCCGTCGAACTTGAGGTCTTCAAGAACGTCTACCACTCGATCGCGGAGGAAATGGGAGCCGCCCTGCGCCGCACTTCTTTTTCTCCCAACATCAAGGAGCGCCGCGACTACTCCTGCGCCGTCTTCGATTCCGAAGCGCAGGTCATCGCCATGGGCGATCACATGCCGGTGCACCTGGGCTCGATGCCGATGTCGGTCGCTGCTGCTGTCGAACAGGGTGAACTCGAACCCGGGGACGTCGTCATGCTCAACGATCCTTTTCGTGGCGGCACCCACCTTCCCGACATAACGCTGGTCATGCCGGTGTATGTTCGCCGAACGAAGAGCGGCAGGGGACGTCGACCGCCCCACATCACACCAGACTTCTACGTCGCTTCCCGCGCTCATCACGCGGATGTGGGCGGAACGTATCCGGGCTCGATGGGCCCCTGCCGTGAAATCTTCCAGGAAGGCTTACGAATCCCTCCCGTCAAAATCATGCGCGGCGGAAAACTCGTCGCCGACGTGCTGGCACTGTTGCTCACTAACGTCCGCACACCGGACGAGCGTGAAGGCGACCTGGGAGCTCAGATTGCGGCCTGCCAGACCGGCGCCCGGCGCCTGCGAGAAATCTGCGACCGCTACGGCATCGCGCGCACGAAGCAAGCCGCAGCCGATCTGCTGCTCTATTCCGAAGCGATGATGCGCGCCTTCCTGCACACCATTCCGCCCGGCCTCTACCAGGCCGAAGACTTCCTCGATGATGATGGCGTCGAAAACAAACCGGTTCGCATCGCCATCGCCATCGATGTCAAGGCCTCTGGTTCGACGCGGGGAAAGACGCGGCAAGCCGCGTCTCTAGCGCGGCTTCCGGCACAGGTCACCGTCGACTTTACCGGCAGCGATCCGCAAGTCCAGGGTGCGATCAATGCGGTCGAGGCCATCGCTTACTCAGCCTGTTTCTATGTCTTCCGCTGCCTGCTCCGCGAGGACGTAGCTGCCACCTCCGGCCTCATGCGCCCCATCCGTGTCATCGCGCCCCCTGGAACCGTGGTCAATGCAAGACCTCCCGCGGCCGTTGCGGGCGGAAACGTTGAGACTTCGCAGCGAATTGTCGACGTAGTTCTGAAAGCGCTGGCGCGGGCAATTCCCGATCGCATCCCCGCCGCAGCCTCGGGCACCATGAACAACCTCACCATCGGCGGCAGCGATCCCCGCACCGCTCGGCCTTTTGCCTATTATGAAACCATCGCCGGTGGCATGGGAGCTCGCTCTACCAAAGACGGCGTCTCCGGCGTCCACACCCACATGACCAATTCCCTCAACACACCGGCTGAGGCTCTCGAATATGCCTACCCGATTCGCTTGCGGCATTATTCGTTTCGATCAAAGAGCGGAGGATCGGGTCTCCACACCGGGGGCGACGGAATCGTGCGGGAAATCGAAGTTTTAACCGATGCACAGGTCACTCTGCTCGCGGACCGCCGTTCCCGTGGACCCTACGGCCTGGCCGGCGGAGCCGACGGCGAACCCGGCCGCGCTTTGATCATCGGGCGTGATGGTTCCGCGCAACCGATCCCTGGCAAGACCAGCGTTCGGCTGCGTTCCGGGGAGAGAATCCGCATCGAATCCCCGGGCGGCGGCGGCTGGGGCAGAACCAACGCCTGAGCCGCAGCCGACGCGGAGTTTGCCGTTCGCGCGCCGGGCGTCCCCGCCCGGCAGGACGGGTGAGACGACCGTCCCTGAACCGCGCTCGAGGACATTTTTCGAATCTCTTTATTCTCGGCACACTCGGCGGTAAATCCCACTTTTCGCTAGAATCAAACTGCACGCTAACAGGATTCCCCACGATGAGATTCTTGCGCTCCCTTGTTTTCGCAATGGTTCTAGCCTCCGCCTTTTTCTACTTCACCACCTATCGCAACGAGCACTTCCATTCCGCCCAGTGGATCAGCCATCCCCAGCAGGTCGAAATCACCGAAGCCGCCGGTAGCGAAGCGTTCGACGCCGAGGAGCAGAACAACATCAACGTCTACCGAAAAAATATTGGGGCCGTCGTCAACATCACTTCGAGCGTAAAGGCCTACGACTTCTTCTACGGCGCGTATTCGCAGGAGGGCCAGGGTTCCGGTTTCGTCATCGATAAAGCAGGCCACATCCTCACAAACGATCACGTCATCGCCGACGCGCAAACCATCGAGGTCACGCTTCACAATCGAAAGAAATACATGGCCACCATTGTCGGCACCGACCGCCCCCACGACTTGGCCGTGCTCCAGATCAAAGCTTCCGACTTGCAGCCAATGATTCTGGGCGACTCGGCAATTCTGCAAGTCGGCCAGAAAGTCTATGCCATCGGCAATCCCTTCGGGCTCGCCGGAACGCTCACACAGGGCATCGTGAGTTCGATCCGCGGAGTGCAGGAGCCAAACGGCCCATTCATCGAAGAGGCGATCCAGACCGACGCCGCCATCAACCCCGGCAACTCCGGCGGCCCGCTTCTCAACTGGCACGGCGAGGTGATCGGCATCAATACCATCATCGCCTCGAGCGTTGGACAGAGCGCCGGCATCGGCTTCGCCATCCCCATCAACACCGCCAAAGCCGTGGTCAACGATCTGGTCACCCTGGGACGTGTGCGCCGCCCGGCGTTAGGCGTTCGCACCATCCCCATCGACCCCGAACTCGCCGACGAGCTCGGCCTGGCCGCCAATTACGGGCTCCTCCTCATCCAAGCCGTACCCGGAGGCGCCGCCGATCGCGCCGGATTGCGCGGCGGCTCCGAACGCGCCCAGCTCGGCAACACGATCATCATGATCGGCGGGGATTTGATCGTAGCGATCGACAGAGATAAAGTAGAGAGCCAGCAGGATCTCGCCCGGATCATGAACAAACACCGCGCCGGCGATACGGTGAAAGTGACCATCTTCCGGGGCAAGAAACAGCTGGAGGTGCCGGTCGTGCTGGGCGAAGCCAGAGATCAGGTGTAATTGGGCGCGGGCGCGCACGCCGTCGATGCGCAAGACCGAGCGCTTGGCTTCGCGCTGGCCCACAGCCGAGCGACGTTGGTCAAAGAAACCGACGGTTGCAGGTCAACGGTGGCGAGCCTTGCGCGCTATCATCCCTACATGCCCGACGTCGAATGGATCCGCAAGCTCTGCCTATCTTTTTCCGACGTAACCGAGGATATGCCGTGGGGCGACGACCTCTGCTTCAAAGTCCGAGGCAAAATCTTTACCGGCATGGTCCTCTCCGACGGCCGGTTCCCGCGCATCACTGTTAAATCCGCGCCGGAGACATTCCACGAACTGCTCGAGATCGAAGGCATCTCCCCCGCGCCCTACGTCGGACGCTACAAGTGGGTGACGCTTGCCAACTCCAATGTGCTGCCCGCGGATGAACTCGAATCGCTCATTCGCCAGTCGTACGACCTGGTTCGAGCAAAAGCGCCCAAGCTGGCTGGAGCGGGCAGGAAAATGAAACGTCGGTCTGCGAAACCCCGTTCCGGGAAGCCTCGATCGGCAAAGCGTCGTCGAACCAAGGCCTAAGGAGGCACGTTTCGGCATCCTCCGTGTTGCCGGGCGTTGGCGGTGAAGAGTTGGCGGTGAAGAGTTTGACTCCCCGCGGCCCGCTGGGCTAGCCTCGTAGTTCCGCCCAAACCATGCGAATTCAGCCTCGGGATCGAATACGGCGTCTGCTCCGCTCCCTAATTCGTTTTCTGACCATCTGTAGTCTGTGCGCTGCTCTCGCCGCCCACTTCGCGGCCTCGCCGCTGCGTCCAACGCACGCTCCGCACGCCATGGTTGCCAGCGTCCACGAGCTTGCATCGAGCGCTGGTGTCGAGATGTTGCGCTCAGGAGGCAACGCCGTTGACGCTGCCGTTGCCACCGGCTTCGCGCTTGCCGTCGTCTATCCTCGGGCCGGAAATCTTGGCGGTGGCGGCTTCATGCTTTTCCGTACCCCTGCCGGGAAAACTCACTTCATCGACTTCCGCGAAAAAGCGCCCTCCGCTGCCACCGAAAACATGTATCTGGACGCCCAGGGCAACCTCATCAAAGATGCGAGCGTTGTCGGATACAAGTCGGTAGGCGTGCCTGGCACGGTGGCGGGTCTGGTCTACGCGGAAAAACAGTATGGCAAGCTGTCGATAGAAAAAGTGATGGGCCCCGCCATCAAGCTCGCGCGCGATGGGTTTCCATTAGCCTACGAGGACACGCAGGATCTGAAAAACGATAAGCACCTCAGCCAGTTTCCGGAGTCCAAACGCATTTTTCTGCGCGACGGAACTTACTATCAGCCGGGCGAGATCCTCAAGCAGCCCGAACTCGCCCACACCCTGGAACGCCTCGCCCAAGATCCCGACACGTTTTACCACGGCGCCATGGCCCGTGAACTGGCGGCGGCCATCCACCAAGGCGGAGGCCTGGTCACGGCCGAAGACCTCGCCGCCTATGAAGTCAGAGAACGCGAGCCGATTCGCGGCTCCTATCGCGGATATGACATCATCAGCGCTCCGCCGCCATCCTCGGGCGGTGTCGCGCTGGTCGAGATTCTCAATATCCTCGAAGGCATCGACCTCGGGAAGTTCGGCAACCGATCCGCTGACGCCATTCACCTCGAAGCGGAGGCGTTTCGCCGCGCCTTCTACGATCGCGCGGAATTCATGGGCGATCCCGACTTCGCGAAAGTTCCGGTCGCGCAGCTCATCGACAAAAAGTACGCGGCGGCATGGCGCGACTCGATCGACCTCAACCATGCCAGCGCAAGTAAGGAGCTGAAACGCCCCTCTATTTTCAGTGAGCTCGAGCGGGTCGCGCAGTCACGCTCGACCGCGATTGGCGAACCTGAAAATACGACCCACTATTCCGTCGTCGATGCCGAAGGCGGCGCCGTCGCCGTAACCACCACGCTCAATGACTCCTTCGGCTCGCGCGTCACCGCCAGCGGGCTGGGCTTTCTGCTCAACGACGAGATGGATGACTTCGCCGCCAAACAAGGCGTCCCCAACATCTACGGGCTCATCCAGGGACCGCCGAACGCGATCGGTCCGGGGAAGCGCCCGCTCTCGGCTATGACGCCAACTCTGGTGTTGAAAGATGGCAAGCTCTTTCTGGTACTCGGCTCGCCCGGCGGCCCCAGGATCATCACCATTGTGGCCAACATTCTGATCGGCGTTGTCGATTTCTCCCTCGACCTTCAGGAAGCCGTGAACGCACCCAGGTTTCATCATCAGTGGCTCCCCGATCAGATTTTCGTCGAAGACCGCCTCTCTCCCGATACAATGAATGTTCTGCGTTCCAAAGGACACAAAATAAAAATCGACTATTCCTGGGGAGACTGGGGAGACGGCGAGTGCATCATGATTGACCCGAAAACGGGCGAGCGCCTCGGCGCCAGCGACGGGCGCAACAACGGGAAAGCGGTGGGTTACTGATGCTGAGGGCGGTATCGACATACGTCTATGTCAAGGAACGGCTCCATCCGGGCTTGCTGGACGAGCTCGTCAAGGCGGGAGCCCAGACGATTGAAATCTTCGCCGCCCGCCAGCACTTCGATTATGCCAATCGCAAGCAGCATGTCCGCGAAATTGCCGATTGGTTCCACTCGAGCGGGATTCCACTCAATTCCGTGCACGCGCCCTTATATTCCGACTACGATTGGGGACGCTCCGGATCGCCGCCCGTCAACATCGCCTCCACCGACCGCGCCAGCCGCATCGATGCCATGGACGAGATCAAGCGCGCACTCGAAGTCGCCGAGCACATCCCGTTCCGCTTTCTCGTCCAGCACATCGGCAATCCCAACGACGCCTTCGACGAAAAGAAATTCGAAGCGGCCATGACCTGCGTCGAGCACCTTCGTGCCTTCGCCAAACCGCTGGGCGTCAGACTGCTCGTCGAAAATATTCCCAATGAACTGACCGCGCCCGATCGCCTGGTCGAGTTCATCAAGACCATGCATTTCGACGACATCGGGGTTTGTTTCGATTGCGGCCACGCCCATATGATGGGGGGGATTCCGGAGAGCTTCGCCACTTTGAAGAACCACATCTGCTCGACCCACGTGCACGACAACACGAAAGACAAAGACTCGCACCTCTGGCCGGGCAAGGGATCGGTCGACTGGAAACAGACCATGGAGTTGCTGCGCACGGCACCGCAAACGCCGCCCCTGTTGCTCGAGATCGAGGGCGAAGAAAAAAAGAGCCCGAGCGAGGATGTAATCGCCAGCTTCCGAAAGCTGGAAGAGGCGTAGAACTCGACCAGTTTTACCTCCGCAATTTGACCTCGAACCTTTTATGGCGATCAGCACCATCGCGGAAATCGGCAAACACGAAGGCCAGTCCGTCACGATCCGCGGATGGCTCTATAACCTCCGCGAAAGCGGCAAGCTTCTTTTCCCGCAATTTCGCGACGGCTCGGGCGTCATTCAGGGCGTGGTTCCGAAGAACGCCGTCGCGCCCGAAGTCTTCGAGGCCATCAAAGGGCTCACCCAGGAGTCGAGCGTCATCGTCGAAGGCAAGGTCCGCGCCGATAAGCGCGCCCCCGGCGGCTATGAGCTCGACGTTGTCAATGTCCAGGTCGTGCAGCGCGTGCCCGAGACCGATCCCTACCCCATTACTCCGAAAGACCACGGGGTTGACTTTTTGATGGAGCACCGCCATCTTTGGCTGCGCTCGCAGCGCCAGGCTGCCATCTTGCGCGTGCGCGCCGAAATCATTCGCGCCGCGCGTGATTTCTTCGACAGCAACGGATTCACTCTGACCGATCCGCCCATCCTCACGCCCGCCGCTTGCGAAGGAACCTCCACACTGTTTCCCGTGGACTATTTCGAAGAGCAGGCCTATCTTACGCAATCCGGGCAGCTCTACATCGAAGCGACGGCGATGGCGCTCGGCAAGGTCTATTCATTCGGTCCAACCTTTCGCGCGGAGAAATCGAAGACTCGCCGCCACCTCACCGAATTCTGGATGGTGGAACCTGAAGTGGCCTACGCCACGCTCGACGACTTGATGGAACTCGCCGAAGGACTGCTGACTTTTCTCGTAAAACGCTGCCTGGAGCGCCGTCGCGTCGACCTGCAAACCATCGGGCGCGACCTCGCCAGGCTGGAGAAAATCGAGGCGCCGTTCCCGCGCATTCCCTACGACGAGGCGGTCCAGAAATTGCAGGAAGGCCACGCGCAGGGCAAGCTTGAAAATGAATTTGAATGGGGGGGAGACCTCGGCTCGCCCGACGAAACCTATCTTTCATCGCTCTACGACCGGCCCGTCATGGTCCATCGCTACCCGGCGAGCGTGAAGGCTTTCTACATGGAGCCCGACCCGCAGCGCCCCGAACTCGCTCTTTGCGTGGACGTCTTAGCCCCCGAAGGTTACGGCGAAATCATCGGCGGATCGCAGCGCATGGCTTCCTACGACTTGCTGCTCGAACGCATTCACGAGCACCATCTGCCCGAAGAAGCGTTCAAGTGGTATCTTGATCTCCGCAAGTATGGCAGCGTTCCCCACTCCGGTTTCGGTATGGGCATTGAGCGAGCCGTGGCCTGGATCTGCGGATTGGAGCACGTGCGCGAGACGATCCCTTTCCCGCGCATGCTGCATCGACTGTATCCGTAGTTCAGTGCTCGGTCCCCAGTTCTCAGCAAAATCGGCGGACTGAGTCGAACTGAGAACCGAGAACTGACTTATGCCTCAACGGAGCACGCCGTTCAGCAGTATCAGTCCGCGCCAGATCCGGGTGATTGGCGTTCCTCTTGACCTTGGCCAATCGCGACGCGGCGTTGATATGGGTCCCTCGGCGGTCCGCGTCGCCGGACTGGAAGCGCGCCTTGAAGCCATCGGGCACGTGGTCGAGGACGCGGGAAATATATCGGTCGCGATCCCGGAACAAAAAAAACAAGGCGCGGTCAACTCCAAATATCTTAAGGAAATCACTGCGACTTGCGTGAAGAGTGCGGACCTTGTGTTGAAGACGCTCGAAGGCGGCAAGGTTCCTCTCATTCTCGGCGGCGATCATTCTGTAGCAGCGGGTACGGTGTCAGGCGTCGCCGAGTTTTACCGCCGCAAGAACCAGAAAATCGGCTTGCTCTGGATTGACGCGCACACCGACATGAACACGCCCGACTCTTCTCCAAGCGGCAACGTCCACGGCATGCCGCTCGCTGCGATCATGGGCCTGCCTCCCTTCGAATTGGGCAGGATCTACGACTTCTCGCCGAAAGTGCGGCCAGAAAATTGCGTGTTGATCGGCATCCGCGATGTGGACAGCTTTGAAAAGGAAAACATTCGCAAATCCGGAGTCGAAGTCTTTACCATGCGCGACATCGACGAACGCGGCATGCGCGCGGTGATGGAGGAAGCGCTCCGCATGGCCGGGCGCGGCACCGCGGGTTATCACGTCTCGCTCGATATGGACTGGATCGATCCCGAAGACGCGCCCGGCGTCGGCACTCCGGTGTGGGGTGGCGCCACCTATCGCGAGGCTCATCTAGCCATGGAAATCATCGCCGACGATGGACACATGCTGAGCTTTGAAATCGTGGAAGTGAATCCGGTTATCGACGAGCATAACCAGACCGCCGATTTGGCGGTAGAGCTCTCACTGTCCGCGTTTGGGAAGAAAATCCTGTAATGGAAGTCGCCGCCCAGTCCTACGAACGCCATCGAATCAAAACAGGAGTTGGAGGAGGCGGTGCGGCCACGCACCAGCCAATCGCCGGGGAGAGAGCCAGGTCGTCAGAGCCCTGCTCGATGCCGAAAAAGCCGGCGACCAGATCTACGCTGCGCCTTGACCGATCGGGAAACTCGATCTCGACGGGAACGCTGGAGAGTCCGGACGGAAACGCGCCGGTCGCGATCCCGCGGGTGGCAAATCGCCTGAAAGTGTTGTTAGGCGCATCGGGTTCAGAGAGGATCCAGTGGTCGCGCCCCCATTCGAAGACCATGCTGCGCCGGCGCTTGGGAGGATCGTCAAGATAGGGGAACAGATCCGCGATCCAGCCGGTCACCAGGTCCGTGGCATAGGCCTTCCGAGGCTTATAGATCGCTTGCCAGAACTCGCGGTTGGGACGGCCCTTGGCAGTCTCAATGAATTCGTCGAGGATCGGGCGCAACCGCTCGACCCACCAGCTGAGTTCAAATGTCGCCAGCATCTCGACGCGGTCCCGGATACGCTGCCAGTCCAGCACAGAGCCCGTCAGGGTGATCGCGGGTATGCCGCAGACGCACTGCATCTCGTACTTGAAATAACTGGAGTAGGTGTCCATCAACGCCACTTCACTGGCGGTTCGACTCTCGAGCGTGGTGGTAGAAAAATCGCAGGTCAGGTTTTCGTGCAACACAGGATCGGTCGCTTCGCGGATCTGCGCCGAAAGACCGGCAATCGCAACCTTGAAGTCATCGAGAGTCCAGTCGGCGAGCTTTTGAGTGAGCGACCGCTTACCCTGGTGGCCGACCAGACGATGGCGAAATGCTTCTGCATTCGCAGTGATGTGATGGCCAAATCCCTGGGCGATCACGAGCCACAAGCAATCCGGCGAGAGTATCAGAGGGCGGTGCTGGCTAAAGGCGGTTTGGACCGCCTCGATCAGCGGATGGCATCGGTTGCACTCGCCGGGATCGGGAACATATCCGGGATATCTTTTCGAGATCGAGTCGTATCGGGCATTGATTACCTGCTTCTCCGGGTAGGAAAGAAAGATGATCTCGCGCTTGAACCGCCCAGACAGACTGCTCGTCAGGCTTTCCGTCCAAATCGGTTTTGCGGCTGGAGTGACATCGTCGACCAGGAATGGCGTGGGCCCGGGCCCGCTCAGGATCTCTTGCGACATGTTTCAAGACCCTCCACGCTTTACTGCACATCGGAAACTTTTCCGTTCAGAAAAGTAACCTTGATGTCTTTGTAGACATAGATCTGCTTGGTGCCCAGATTCACGATCTTGTCGGGCTGGCCGATGGCGGTTACCACTTGATCGATGGTCTGCCCCTTTTCAATCTGCTGCGGCGGGGGCGGTGGTTGTTGCGCCTGCGCTTGTCCTTGTCCTGCACCTTGGTTGTTGCCTTGCTGATCGTTGTTATTGCCGCCTTGCTGTCCGCCGCCCTGATCGCCGGCGCTATCATCCAAGGCGAGGAGTCCGGCAATGGTATCTTCCACCTGGGATGGGCTCGTATTCGCGAGCGTTCCTTTCGGAAACTGGAAAACCACGTCGGCTTTGAAAAATGTAGTCGGACTGACATTGTTGCAGGAATCGCAGTCAACGATGCCCATGATAATCTGGTCCTTCGGCAAATTGACGGTAATCCTTGCGGGATACACTTTTGTGTTCACCTGGAAAAACTGGGTTGTTTGCGTTTTCCCAACTTTGCTCATGAGGGAACCGATGCCCTTTGAAACCAGGGGATTCGGAGAGTGAACCGCGCCGTTTTCATACTTGGTGGAGAGAATACTCTGGTCGGAATAAGGCACACCGAGGACTCCACCCTTTTTTACGACGAGGATCGTGCCCTGCTCGACGACGGCCGCTCCGCCTGAGTCCGCACCCATCTTCACGAGCGTGTATTGCGCCTTGAGCTGATCTTCTAGCGAAACCGTGGCTTGAGCCAACACGTGGCTGGGTGTGATTCCGACAGCGCTCAAACCGATCATCAGGACGGCCCTTTGAATTTTCTGCCGCATTGCCAACTTCCTCCTGTGAGGTGCTGCTCCGCTCCAGTCCGGGCAAGAGCGTTCCTATTGATTTTTCGTAGTGCCCGTGGAGAGCCGGACGTCGCCGCCCGGCTGGTCCTCAAGCGCTTTTTCTTCCCGCTTTACTGGGGCTGCTTGGCCTCCGCTTCGGCCGCGTCCGCATCTTTCTGCTGCTGTGCCAGATCGCTGCTTACGCTCGTGTCTGGTGTAGGTGGCGGGACTTCACCAGGCTGCGTTTTGGTATCGGGAGCGGGCGGCATTCCGTTCTTTCCCTGCTTTTCGGACAACTCCTTAAGCCCGGCGTCCATCTTGATCCGCAGTTGATTGTGCATCTCCTGCAGGTCGTCGACGGAAATTCCGACGGTAGCGCCCACCGCGCACTCATCTTTCTTGCTGCTCTTCACGGTTGCGTTCACCATGTTGTCGCTGTCCGGCTGGTCGGTGGTGCGGTAGATCACATCGCCGGCAGTCAGCGCGCATTCGGTGCCATCGGACGTCGTAAGATCCTCGTTGTTCGATACCACGAAGATGCGGATTTTGGGATCGAGCGCCGGTGGCACCTGGTCTCCGCTCGAAGCCGGAGCATTTGAACCAGCCGCCGCGGCATCTTTTTCCGCTGCGATCTCGTTCTTCATCTCGTCGGAGAGCGCCTGCTTCACCTCGGGACTGAGTTGGGTTGTGCCAGCTGCCGGAGGTGCTCCTCCGCCCAACATGTAGGCGCCATAAGTGGCCTGGAGTTTTGCCGCAACCAGGGGATCGGTCGACCACAACGCAGCGATTTCATCCGCCGAAGCATTTTGAATCGCTGGTGGAATGACGGCGCCATTGTTGTCGCCTGGGTCGGCGGCCGCCTCTTGTTGCGCCGCGTAGGCAGCTTGCAGATTTGCGGCAATCAGATAATCCGTCAGCCAGAATGCGGCAGTTGGATACACCGGATACGGTGTGAACCAAGGACCATAGAAGCCATACCACGGCGCCCCACCCCAACCCCACGCGCCTACACCCCAGTAAACCGGAGCCGGCCACGGATTGTAGGCCCACCCGTAATACGCTGGACCCCAATAAACGCCGGGAGCGTAGCCGTAATACGTACGGCCGCCCCAGCCGTAACCGCGATAGCCATAGGCGTAGTAATGTCCGCCGCTAAAGTAAGTTCGCTGGTAATAGGCGTGGCCGCCGCGATTGAAATAGGCGCGCTGGCTGTATCCGCCATGCCTTCCGTAGCCGACAACTGTGCGCCCATTGTGCACACTCGTGACTTGCCGACCGCCATGTATTCCGTGATTGATCGTCATCCCGTGAGTTTGGATCGAACGAACCGATCCATTGCTGCGAACGGTCGCCGATCCCCCATTCTTCAGGGAAACGGTCTTGCTTCCCGCCGGGGCATGCCGATTGTTGGCGGCGTTGTTCGCACCCGGCCGAGAGTTGGCAGTGTTGCCGCCCGGACGAGCGCCCGTGTTGCCACCGGGCCGAGTGTTCGCTGCATTGCCGCCCGGACGAGCACCCGTATTGCCACCGGGCCGAGTGTTCGCTGCATTGCCGCCCGGACGAGCGCCCGTGTTGCCACCGGGCCGAGTGTTCGCTGCATTGCCGCCCGGACGAGCGCCCGTGTTGCCACCGGGCCGAGTGTTGGCGGTGTTGCCGCCGGGTCGTTGAGCCGGGGCGGCTGTGTGCGGCGCGCTCGCCGGCCTGCTGGGAGCCGAGGGGTGGGGTGCAGGTGCACTTGCCTTCTTGTTTTGTGCCGATGCAAATGCGGTTACGGTCAGAAGAACCAGGAATACGGACCATTTCGGCAGGACGTTCTTTCGGTTGCACGAATTCATAGCCACTCCTGTGAGATACGAAGCTCGTTCCTTATGAATCCACCGGCGGGAAGGCCCGCGCACTGGACAAATTCGTCTTTGATCACAGCCATCCAGCGTCCGGCAATCCAGCGTCCGATCCCGCGCATGGATTTCTTCGATTGAGAGCTCTCGGTCCGCGCGCCGTGGGGGAGGCCGGGCACTGGCTTTAGAAGTCCCGACAATTTCACACCCGTTTCACGACGGTGTCAAGCAAAGCTCGTCCAAATTTACATATTGAACCAAGGCAAGGACCTGCCCGTCGCGGCGCGAATTGAACGAAGTCTTCGCCCCGCTCTTCGACCGAACCCTGGGCCATCGACCGCTTACGATCTGTTGACCACTTGTTTACGTCGGTCTGACAACACTTTGCTTTCGGGTTCGTAAGCTGCCCGTAGTACGACCAAAAAAACGGAGGCAAGCGTGAAACGCAAAACATTCAAAGGCAAATTTCTGACGGGCAAGTCCCTTACCCCTGTCATCGTTGGGTTGGTTTTTTCCTTCGGTATCATTTCCGCCGCGGCGCAGACCAATTCCTATCAACAGACAAATCTGGTTTCCGACATGGCCGCTGTGGCCAACAACACCGACTCCGATCTCGTCAATCCCTGGGGAATTTCCTTCTCCCCCGGCGGACCTTTCTGGGTCGCCGACAACAAGAGCGGTTTTTCGACGGTCTACGATGCCAATGGCGTTACGGCGCTTTCTCCGGTGACCATTCCTGCGCCTGCCGGCGACACCTCGGCGGCGAAGCCCACGGGCACGGTCGCCAACACGGCGACCAGCGGCTTTCTGGTCAACGGCGCTCCCGCTCAGTTTTTCTTCGATACACAGGACGGAACCATCTCGGGCTGGTACAGCGGGAGTAGCGCGGTTCTTCTCGTCAATCACTCCTCGAGCGGGGCCGTTTACACGGGCCTGGCGATGATCACCAATGCCACGGGAACGTTCCTGCTGGCCAGCAACTTCTTTAGCGGTCAGGTTGAGGTCTACAACAGCAGCTACCAGGCCGTCACCCTGGCCGGATCATTCACCGATGCCGGATCTCCGGCGCTGCCTGCCGGCTACGCTCCGTTTGGGATTCAACTGATTGGCGACCAAGTCTTCGTGACCTACGCAGAGCAGAATGCGGCGAAGACCGGCGAGACCACCGGCGCCGGGCTCGGTTACGTCAGCGTATTCGACCTGAACGGAAACTTCTTGAAGCGCTTCGCTTCCGCCGGCACATTGAACGCGCCGTGGGGAGTGGCGCAGGCTTCGGCCAACTTTGGCATGTTCAGCAACGACTTCCTCATCGGGAACTTTGGCGACGGCACCATCAATGCGTTCGACGCCAACGGAAACTTCCTCGGCCAGATCCAGGACCCGACCGGCGCGGTGATTTCGAATGGGGCGCTCTGGGGTATGGTGTTCGGCGCGGGGGGAACGGGCGATCCTGACACGCTCTACTTCACCGCCGGTTTTGCCGCCGGCGGGCACGGCCTGTTCGGCTCGCTCGCGGCCGCCACTCAAGGAACCGCCACCTTTTCGCTCGCCGCCGCGCCTGCGTCCGGCACCGTTGCCGCGGGCGGGTCCACCAGTTTCACCCTCACAGTTACGCCGGCCAACGGCTTCGCCGACCCGGTGAGCTTCTCATGCGTCGCTCCGACCGGCATCACCTGCACCTTCAGTCCGGCCTCGGTGACACCCGCGGGCGGCGCGGTGACCACCACGCTGACCGCATCCGCAACTACGCCTACCGGCACCAATCCCTATAACCTGCCGAAGTTGATGGGGATGGCATTCACCGGACTGGGCGTGTTCGGCTGCTTCCTGGCGGGGGCGGGTACGAATCGACGGCGTTTGTTCTCGCTGCTGCTGGGCGGGTTCGCCAGCTTGCTGATCGCGGGAACAATGCTCGCTTCGACCGGATGCGGCAGTTCGAACAGCACCGCCAACCAGATGAATCCAGCGCCGGCTTCGATCGTGGTCACCGCGACGTCGGGCGCGCTGACGCAGATGACCACGATCAGTCTCACGGTGCAGTAAGCGCAGGGTCAGACCGCCTCGATCGTTGTAACCGGTCGCCGTAACGCGCAGATCGAGAAGGTCGCGCGAGGAAAAGCAAGAGCCGATCGAACCTGATGGCTCTGCTTTTCCTTTTGCGCGGCTTTTCGTGCCCTCGGAAGCAACGGGAACCAAGGCTCGGAACCAAGGCTGGGATTGACTGAAAACACGGGGGGCGCCAGACTGAAATGGCATGGCAATTTCGAAGCTTCGGGTGGGCATCCTTTTCGGCGGACGCAGCGGCGAGCATGAAGTGTCGTTGCTGTCGGCGGCGTCGGTTCTCAATGCAATTGATAAAACGAAATATGAAGTGGTTCCGATCGGCATCACCAAGGATGGGCGCTGGCTGACCGCGGAGCATGCCGAGCGATTGTTGAAGGGCGAAAAGCACGCGGGAGAAGGCGCAGGCGCCACGTCGACTTCGCTTCGGGCGGGCGATCCGGAGGCTACGCCGGGGGCGGCGTTGCTGGCTACGGGCGCGTCGGTGGTCGTTCCTCCGGAACCTGCGCGGCGCGAGGCCGGCCTGACGCCGTTTCAGACCGACGCGGCTACGCTCCGTCGCGCATCCGACCGCGCCATCAACGTGGATGTCATCTTTCCCGTGCTGCACGGAACTTTCGGCGAAGACGGCACCATTCAGGGTCTGCTCGAACTGGCCGACATCGCCTACGTCGGTGCCGGCGTGCTCGGCTCTTCGGCGGGCATGGATAAGGGCGTCATGAAGTCTCTGTTCCGCGCGGCAGGATTGCCCATGGTGAAACACGTGAGCCTGTTGCGCGGCGAATTCGAGCGCGCGCCTAAAAAGGTGGAGAAGTTGGTGGAGAGCAAGCTGAAGTATCCCGTCTTTGTGAAGCCGGCGAATCTGGGATCATCGGTCGGAATCTCGAAGGCGCACGATCGCCGGGAACTCGGTTCGGCGATTGCGGAAGCGGCGAAGTTCGATCGCAAGATCGTGATCGAGGAAGGCGTCGGCGGAAAAAAGGGTAAGGCGCGCGAGATCGAAGTCGCGGTGTTAGGCAACGATCATCCCCAGGCATCGGTTGCGGGAGAAATCATTCCGTGCAAGGAGTTCTACGACTATGACGCGAAGTATCTGGTCGAAGGCTCGGAAGCAGTGATCCCGGCGAAAATCACGAAAGCGGAAATGAAAACGGTGCAGCGCCTCGCGATCGCGGCGTTTCAAGCCGTCGATTGCACTGGTCTGGCGCGCGTCGATTTTCTGATGGACCCAAAATCGCGCAAAATTTTCGTCAACGAGATCAACACCATGCCCGGCTTCACGGCGATCAGCATGTATCCAAAGATGTGGGCGGCGTCGGACTTGTCGTATCCCGATTTGATCGACCGGCTGATCCAGTTGGGGATCGAGCGGCATAAAGACAAGAAGCGGAATCAGTACAGCAGGTGAAAAAACCTTAAAACCGATTCGCTTGTATGATGGAGATTCGGACGCTTGAACGGCGCACGAATCGGGGCAGGCATCCCCAACCGCCGATCGAGCAGGAGGCGCCATGGCGCAGACTCATTACACCAGCAAGACCAAACGTCGTCCCAAAAACAGCAAGCGCAAGGACCCCTCCGCGGCTACCATGGCGGCGTTGCGCGAACGCGAAGCGGCTGCAAAAAAGTAGGCTCCGGGCTCACAAAGTTTTCGCCGGTTGCGGCGCTGAAGCCCGCCGCACCGGACGCATTGTTTTGCGCTCCGCTTCTTGTCGGTTGAATTGCTCGGTCGGGTCCGCGGCGAACGTTCTCATAGCCTACGCGTTTGGCCACGATGCAGGCGACCGTTCGGTTGCCCCACAACACGAAAAAGGGGACATTTCTAATCAGTGAACGATGGGGACATTTCTATTGTCGCTTGACACGGCCGGAAATCACGCTTGACAGACCGATCGGCCGGATGTAAAGTATTTTGCAGGTTTGCTCTTCATTGAGCGAGCTGGAATTTCATGCAGAGTGGCTGAGGGACGAGCCCTAGGACGCCACGGCAACCGGATAGAGATCATATATCTCAATCGCAGGTGCCAACTCTCGCCCGGTAACGGGGACCATGAGATTCGGGGTAGCGAAATTTGTTTCGCATTTCCCGAGCCTCTTTTCCCATTCGGAAAAGGGGTTTTGTGTTTACTGGGGTATTTTTACCCGGCTCGTCCCGCAGTCACGGAAAGAAGTTGCACAATGGAGACGAGCACGTACCAGCTCCGCTGTCGCGAATGCGGCAAGACCTGGAGCAATCAGCCGCGCAGTATCTGCGAAGACTGTTTCTCACCACTCGAAGTTACCTACGATTACGATTCGTTGCGCTCGCGCGTTTCGCGCGACCTGTTCGCCTCGCGCGCGCCGAACATGTGGCGCTATCGCGAGTTGCTGCCTCTGCCGGCGGGATTTCAACCGTCGCTGCCGGTCGGATACACGCCGCTCGTGAGCGCTCCGCGGCTGGGCGAAAAGATCGGATCGCGGCGACTCCTGGTCAAAAATGACGCCGTTTGTCTGCCCACTTTGAGTTTCAAAGACCGCGTGGTGGCGGTTGCGCTCGCCAATGCCCGGAGTTTTGGATTCGATACCGTGGCTTGTTCCTCGACGGGGAATCTGGCAAACGCGGTAGCCGCGCAAGCGGCTCGCGAAGGATTGAAGGCATGGATTTTCATTCCTTCGGATCTGGAGCCCGCGAAAATTCTGGGAACACAGGTGTTTGGCGCGGACCTGGTGCGCATCAACGGCAGCTATGACCATGTCAATCGCCTGTGTTCGCAAATCGCCGACGAGCATCGTTGGGGATTCGTGAACGTCAATCTTCGTCCGTATTACGCTGAAGGCTCGAAGACGGTGGGCTACGAAATCGCCGAGCAACTGGGCTGGCGTTTGCCCGACAATATCGTGGTGCCGATGGCCGGCGGCTCGCTGATCACCAAACTCAAGAAAGCGTTTGATGAATTGATTCTCCTCGGATTGGTCGATCCCAAGCCGGTTAAATTCTTTGGAGCACAGGCGAGTGGGTGCTCGCCGATTTCGACCGCGATCAAGCAGTACAGCAGCGAGATTGAGCCGCAGCGTCCGAAGACGATTGCTCGGTCGCTCGCGATCGGCAATCCGGCCGACGGACACTACGCGTTGAAGGCCATCACCAAAAGCGGGGGATGGTCGGAAGACGTCTCCGATCCCGAAGTTGTCAGCGGCATCCAGTTGCTGGCGGAGACCGAGGGCATCTTCACCGAGACCGCGGGGGGCGTCACGGTTGGAACGGCGCGCAAGCTGATCCAGCAGGACCGCATTCTGCCCGACGAAACGACCGTGCTCTGCATTACCGGCAACGGACTCAAAACCACCGACGTGCTGGCGGACAAGTATCCGGTCGAAATTCCGATCGCTCCTAAGCTTGCTGAGTTCGAGGCGTATCTGGCGGCGAAGTCGGCCGCGCTGCCGGCGGCTGAGACGGTGGCAGCAGCGGTCGTCGGCCGGTAACACAGTCGTCTAACGACTGACGATCAGCGACCCGTCGCTGAATCCACGCGTTTTGGTTCGGGCCTAGGCCCGGGAGGTTTTTTGCCATGAGCATTACGGTTCAAATTCCCACGGCTTTGCGGCGGCTTACTTCCGGGACGCCGAGCGTCATTTGCTCAGCGGCGAACCTCAGCGAGCTGTTCGCCGAGCTCGACTCGCAATTCCCCGACTTGAAGCCTCATTTGCGGGATGAAGCGGGGGAAACGCGGCGCTTCCTGAACATTTATGTGAATGAGGAGGATATTCGCTTCCTCGGCGGCGCCTCGTACTCGTTCCGGGACGGCGACGAGGTCCTGCTGGTGCCTTCGATCGCGGGTGGACTGCGGTAAGAAAACGACGGCGGCTTACTGGTGATGGAGTCGCCGTTGCCTCATCTTCTATCTCTTCTACCTCTAAGCTTTGCCCTCAGCTTTCGTCTTTCGCTTTAAGTGGTCTTTTCCTAAAACCCCGGAAAATATTTGTCTCGCTGGTACGTCTACATGGACGAAGCTCTGGGGAGACCTTGGGGGCGATCCCTGCAGGGACGTGTTATAATCTAACTAACTGGTTAATTATATGAAGGCATCGGGCACGGTTGTTCGGCCGCATCGCGCTGAGGGTCATTCGCGGGGCGGCCGGGTCGCTCACCGGCTGGGAACTCGGGGGCAGCCGGCGGAGAGCCGGGCGGCGATTCTGAAAGCTGCGGTTGGGGAATTTGCCGAACACGGAATTGCCGGAGCGCGGACGGACGCGATCGCTCGCGAGGCGGGCGTTAACAAGGCGCTCCTTTATTACTACTTCAAAGACAAAGATGCGTTGTACGAAGCGGTGCTCGACCATGTGTTCAGCGGGTTGCGGGCGCGGGTGATGCCGGTCCTCGAGAGCCAACTGCCCCCGCGGGAGAAGATGCTGCGATACCTGGGCACGTATTTCGATTACATCGCGGCGAATCCCCGGTTTCCGCGGGTGGTGCAGGGGGAGTGGGTGCGCTCGGGCGCGGGCACGGCTCGCATGCAACGAATTTCGAAGGAGTACTTTCGCCCGATTTTCGAAAAACTGGTCGGCGTGTTGCAGGAGGGAATTGCGGCGGGGGAATTTCGGGCGGTCGATCCCATGGATTTTGTGCCTTCCGTGGTGGCGGTGATCGTATTTTATTTCACGTCGGCTCCGCTCATGAAGACGCTGCTCAAAGTAGATCCGTTATCGGAGGAGCGGATACGGCAACGACGGGCGTTTGTGCTGGACTTTATTTCGGCCGCACTGTTTGTTTCTTAGCGGCCAGCGGAGATGCGGGGAGATTTGATATGAGTGTTCGGAACAAATTTCTGATTGTGCTGGGGGTCATTCTTGCGATTGCCTCGGCGTACTACTTTTTTTCCACTCCTAGCGGGAAGGATCTGGTTTTGGTGGGGACCGTGGACGCAAACCAAATCGTGGTGAGTCCGCAGATTCAGGGACGGATTTCGAGGCTGTTGGTCGAAGAAGGGACCCAGGTCAAGCAGGGAGATTTGATCGCCTTGCTGGATCCCTCGGAGTTGGAGGCGGAGGAGCGGGCGGCGGCGGCGACGATTGCGAGTATGCGCTCGCAGATGAGCGCGAACGAGTACACGCGGCAGTCCACGAAGGGATCGACATCGAGCGACGTGGCAAATGCGCAGGCGAAGCTGCAATCGGCGCGCGCGCAACTGGCCCAGGCGGAAGCCATGTTGACTCGGGTTGAGAGCGACAGCCGGCGCACGATTGGATTAGCGCAGGCGGGCGTGGCATCGGATCAGGACCGGGTGCAGGCGGAGATGAATCTGAAGGCGCAGGAAGCGAGCGTGCAGTCGCTGAAGGACCAGGTGACGGCCAGTCAGGAGGATCTGAATTCGGCGATCGCACGCACGAATCAGGCCACGGCCGCGCAGAGTACGGTGGCATCGACGCGGGCCCAAGTAGAGAACGCGGTGGCGCAGATGAAGGAAGCGGAAGTCCGGCTCGGATATACGAAGATTTATTCGCCGGTGACGGGTACGGTGCTGGTGCGAGCGGCGCGCGAAGGCGAAGTCGTGAATGCGGGGCAGGCGATCGTGACCGTGGTGGATTTCAGCGACACCTGGGCCTTCGCCGCGATTCCCGAGACCGACGCCGATCACATTGGAATTGGCGACACGCTGCGGGTGCGGATGCCGGGGGGCACGGTGATTCCGGGAAAAGTTTTCTACAAGGCGGCGGAAGCGGATTTCGCTACCCAGCGGGACGTGGGGCGGCGGAAGCGGGATATACGGACGATCGCCTTGAAAGTGCGGTTGGAGAATCCCAAGGGGGCTTACGTGCCGGGAATGACGGCAGAAGTGCTGGTGAGCCCGCAGCAGTTGAAAGGCACTTAGCCGAACTGCGCTCGGCCGAAACCGGGAGGGACGAACGGGTCCGTCGCCAGGCGAGTACAGGAGATTGCAATGGTAGTGAGCAAGGCAAATGGAGACGATGCGAACGGCCTGAGTGTTGCGGCGTCGGAACTCAGCCTGCGGGGCGAGGTGGCGGTGGATGCTCCGAATGCGATTGAAGTCGAACATATCGTGAAGCGATATGGCGACTTCACGGCGGTCGATGATATTTCATTTGCGGTCAAAGAGGCGGAAATTTTCGGGCTGCTCGGGCCCAATGGTGCGGGGAAATCTACGTTGATCCGGATGATGACCACCCTGATTCCGATTTCGGGCGGCGCGGCGCGGGTCGCCGGGCATGATGTGGCTCGCGATCCGGACGCGGTTCGGCGGACGATCGGGGTGATTCCGCAGGCGCTGACGAGCGATCTGGATTTGACGGTGGAAGAGAATCTGAACATCTACGCCAAGTTGTACGACGTTCCCAGTAAGAGGCGCAAAGAAGCAATTGACGAGTTACTGGAAACGGTGGACCTTACGAAGTGGCGCGGAGCCCAGACCAAGACTTTGTCGGGCGGAATGCGACGGCGGCTTGAAATTGCCCGGGGGCTGGTGCATAGTCCGAAGATTTTTTTTCTGGATGAGCCTACGACCGGCCTCGATCCGGTGTCGCGCGTGGCGGTTTGGGAGATGCTGACGAGCATCAAGGCGAAGCGGAAGCTGACGATCCTGATCACCACGCACTACATGGACGAAGCCGACCGACTGTGTAATCGAATAGCGATTGTGGATCACGGAAAACTGGTGGCGCTCGACACGCCGGAGGCATTGAAGGCGAGCGTGCCCGGGTCGAACGTGATTGAGGTACAGTTCGACAATCCTCCGGCCGACTGGGAACAGCGCCTGCGGGCGTTGCCGGGGGTGACGTCGGTGCAGAACGAAAGCGCGGGAATGTTCCGGATCCTGACGTCGAACGGGTCGGGCACGACGACGGATCTGGTGGAGATGGCGGTGGTGGCGAGGGTGTCGTTGAAGACGCTTACGGTGCAGAACACGACGCTCGACGATGTGTTTGTCCACTACACCGGGCGCCAATTGCGGGATGAATTGGTCAAAGCCTACGGGTACACGATGCCGCAGAGACCGGGGTTGCAGCCATGAACCGGATGATGGCGATTATCGAGCGCGAGATGCGCAAGTTTTTCCGGTCACCGACGCTCATGATGGTGTCGATGGTCATGCCCCTGGTGCAGTTGATCGTGCTGGGGAATGCGTTTGGAGGGAAGATCCGAGACGCGAAGATGGGGATCGTGGACGAGGATCATGGGACGCAGGCGATCCGGATCAAGGAAGCGTTTGACGCGGTGCGGGCGAATATGCGGACGTTTATCGCGATCCCCTATGACAACGAAGTGCAGGCGCGGGAAGACGTACGGGACGGCAAGATTCAGGGCGCGGTGATTATTCCGGCACAGTATTCGAAGATGGTGTACGAAAAGAATCATCCGCGGATCGCGCTGATTGTCGACAACAGCGATAACTTCATGAGTTCCACGCTGGAAGACGAAATGACGTCGGTGACGGACGCATTGAACCAGCCGGATGTTTCGCCGCGGCTGTTGCAGCAGACGGCGTTGCAGGTGGTGGAGCTGTATCCGTACATCGAGTACATGAAGTTTCTGCTGCCGGGATCGATCGCGCTGGCGATGTTCGTGTCGGTGATGATCGGCGGGGGGATGCTTTATATCGACGATAAAGCGCGCGGCGTGCATGAGGGATATCTGGTAACTCCGATTACGAAGGCGGAGCTGGTTCTCGGACTGAACGGGGCGGGCGCGATCAAGGCGGTGATGACCGGGATCGTGATCACCTTGATCGGATCGCTGCTGGCGGGAGTGGGGACGATCTTCCACCCGGGCACGATCCTGGGGTTGCTGGTGATGGTCGTGCTGACCTCGCTGGCGTTCAATTCGATGATGTTTCTGCTGATGGCGCGGGTGGAGGATCCGCTGGTGCCGCGGGCGATGTTTGGGATTCTGAATACGCTGCTGTTTTTTCCGAGCGGATCGATTTATCCGGTGGAGGCGTTTCCGGCATGGCTGCGGGGGATTGCAAGAGTGGATCCGTTCACGTATGCGGTGCATGGATTCAAGTCGCTGCTGCTCAAGGAAACGGGACTGGGGGCGATTGTTCCGGACATGATCTATCTGTCGATCTTTGCGGCGGTGACGCTAGCGGCGGCCGTACCTCTGTTTAAGCGGACGCTGTAGCGGCGGTCGTTGGTCGTTGGTCGTTGGGGTTGGTTCGTAGCGGGTCATTCTTCATTCCTCGTTGGTCGTTGGTCGGTCGTCGTTCGCTTGTCGCTTTTGCTCGTCTCGGACGACTCGCTTGAAACCCTGTCTTGCGGGCCCGTCGGGGTATCGACCGATCCTAGTTCATTCGCTCTCGTTTCGCATCCTTCGGGAGGTCGAGTGCCGAACTTGGCAAATGAGGAGGGTTCACTTTCACATCGGAGTAGATGACCAGACGAGAGTCGCCGCCCGGCAGGTAGAATTTCTGTTGTACCGGGCAGTTGGTCTTCACCGAAATCCACAAATCGACTCGGCTCAGCTGTTTGAGGACGTCCGGCGATTTCGGCGTCAGTTGTAGGTGTACTGAGTCTTCGGCGTCCACCCGCTCGCCGCCAAGATCGCCAATGTCATAGTTGGCTTCGAGTTCACGTCCCGGCATACCAAATCCGAGCAGAATCAACTTCTGAGCGAGATTTTTGTACTTGCCGATCTTGTATTCGCGCACGACATTCAGCTTGGGGTAGTAGATCTCGACCGTCTGCCCCCTGAAGGCAATCCCCTGAGCATCCGGTCCAGTAAAGTTGATCAGGAAACGCAGTTCGTTCTGTGGATATCGTTTCATGACCACGGTGCCCATCTGAGTCTCGTCTTCATTGATGATTCCGGTGTGCGTAATCGTGCGAATATTCGCCGTCGCCCCGGTAAACGACCGGGCCGCTTGATCGAGCCGAGAGAATATCTCGACCCTCGATTGCGCGCAGGCGTGGTTTGGACCGGAGGCGCAGAGTGCTAGCACCCAGACCGCAAGAGTAAACCGGACCCATTGTCTTCCCACCGGGCATCTTGTTCCCCGTCCGAGACCGCAATCGTCATTCATAGGACAGCGCCTGGATGACATCCTGTTTTACTGCCTTCCATCCGGGAAAGATCGCCCCCAGCAGGGCTCCTACCACGGAAATCGCTCCGGCGATCGGCCACCACCGGTAGACGGTCTCTTGGGTCAAGCTCGCCGGAACCGCGTGCATCATCAGCCACCGTGTTCCATAGGTCATGATGATTCCTAGAGCGGTGCCGAGGATTGCGATCAGCAAAGTCTCACGGAACAGCAGGTTCAGGATATAGCCTGAGGAGGCCCCGAGGGCTTTGAGCACGCCGATTTCCCGAGTCCTTTCCAATACCGCCGTATACATGGCCATGGATACGACGATGAAGCCCACAATGACCGCGATACCGATCACTACGCCAATGAAGTTCCGCAGAAGCCCGACGCTATTGATGGTCAACAGCGAACTAAATTCTTCCATGGTATAGATGAAGTAGTCCGGCATTTTGTCCCGCAAATCGTTCACGACCGACTGCGCACGATTTGGATCGTCCACCTTCAGATAGATCTGGCTGAGCTTCCTCGAATTACCGGTAAGGGTCTGGAGGACGCTGAGCTTTGCACAGACGCGGGCGAGTTTCCCGGATTCAAAAATCCCCGCGACTCGCCAGGTGTGGTTCATCAACTTAAGCATGCTTCCAACCCCTAACCTCCTCTCCTTGGCATAGTATTGGTCCACGATTACGTCATCGTCACTCTGAAAGGGGCCGCCTTCGAGGAACCGGAAGCCTCCGCTCAGTTGGTCGAACTGAGCAAGATCGATGCCGGTGAGTGTGTCAAAGCCCGACAGCGGTTGAATCATCGTGCCGGTGGCGAACGTGACATGGGGTTGCTTCATGAAAAACGGCAGCAGATCCTGGTTCATGGGAGACGAACTGAGGCTGATCACGGAGGTTCCCGGCGGACGGACCACGATGTCCGCCCCTACGCCCCGAGCACGGCGTGCGGTCTCGTCCAGCGTTCCATAACTGATGCCGACTAGCGTCAGGATCATCGTCACCTCGACACCGATGGCCAATACGCTTAAGAACGTCCGAACCGGCCTCTGGCGAAGGTTTGCAAGAACGAGTCGATTGAGCAAGGCCGCATTATAATGCCCAGCCCGGTCCGCTTTCCCGATTCGCAAATGGGAATTGGGGAGATTCGCCGGAGCAACGCGCTCGAAACCACGGCGGAAAGGGGGCGGCACATGAAAAAGCCAGCGCACTTGGCCATTTTCTTGTTGTTATGAAATTGGCGTAAACTTTCAAACCATGAAACATGGAATTACCCTAACCATCTTGGGATTGGCTTGCTTTGTAGCTCTCCGATTCCCTGCGAGCGCAACAACCTGTGTGTCCACAAAAGCATTCAAAGTGAAAGAGGTCTGTGGAAGAGTCACTAATCCTTCTAACGAACCGATTACTCACGCTCAGGTCGATTTGTTGAAAGCTGGGTCCGAGGTTTCAACTGGAGTCCTCACCGATGATCTTGGGGAATTCATAATGCCAAACGTCCCCAGTGGACAATACGAGATGAGGGTAAAGAGCGAAGGATACGTGACCGCGGCGCAACCAATCATCGTGACGAAAAACAGTCGAAACACTCGCTGTCATCACTCGGCACAAGTGCGTATTCATCCCGGCTCGTTGGGCTGCAGCACCGTCACGAAGTGAGCTGACGATCGCGAGCGAGGGTCGGCTCAGCATGCGCCCGCTACTGCAGGGGGTCGAGTCAACAGCGTGATCGGCGACATCGAGCGGCTACTGCGCCCCTGATCGGCGTAAACAATTGAGTCTATCTGTTTTCAACATTTGAGCTAGGGACGTACTTTACCGTGGCTTGCGAAAGCCGGGATCGGCGAGCAACAGGTGTTCGGGGCGAATCAAGGGTTGGTCCTCGGATAGGATCAGGGCGCGTTCGATTGCGTTCTGCAGTTCGCGAATGTTCCCGTTCCACGGCTGGGTTTTCAGCAACTGCAGCGCTGGCTCGGATAATCGCGGCGTGGGCCGGCGCGCGGCATATTTTTCCAGGAAGTGCGCGGCCAGTTGTGCAATATCTTCGGAGCGCTCGGAGAGGGGCGGAATTTCGATCGGGAAACCGCACAGTCGGTAGTACAAGTCCTCGCGGAATTTTCCCTCGCGGACCAGGCTCAACAGGTGTGCATTGGTGGCCGAGATGACGCGCGCATCGACGCGCACGACTTCGGAGCTGCCCAGGCGTTGCAGCTCTTTCTGCTCCAGAAATCGGAGCAGCTTCGGCTGGAGGCTCAAGGGCATCTCGCCAATTTCGTCGAGGAACAGCGTGCCTCCCTGCGCCGCTTGGATTCTTCCGGCGTAGGATTGCATGGCCCCGGTAAAGGCGCCGCGGGCGTATCCGAACAGTTCGGCTTCGAGCAGGGTTTCAGGAATGGCGGCACAATTGACCACCGCGAACCCACGCCCGGCGCGCGGACTCAGCTGATGAATGGCGCGGGCCACAATTTCCTTGCCGCAACCGGTCGGGCCCGTGATGAGCACCGTGGTGGTGCGCGAGGCGAGCAGGCGCGCCAGCCGATAGACGGGCTGCATGATCGACGAGTTGCCGATCATTCCCGGCAAGGGAGCTTCGATCATGGGCGCGACCGGGATCAGAAATCTGTCCCTGGCATCCTTCATGGTCCGGGTTTTTTCAGCTGGAGCCGATCCTGAGCGCAGTCGAAGGGGAGCATTCCCCCCCATGTGGCAGGGGGAGGGATCGAAAGCGGGCGAGGTTTCCGGAAGCAGGTCTTGGTTCTGTTCGAGCGCGGCGGGTTCGGAATCGCTTTCGGGATCGAGCAGCACGACTTCGATGCCGGGATAACGCTCGCGGACGGTGCGGCTGAGTTCCTCGGCGTCGAGGTCGGGAAGGCAGCGATCGAGAAAAAGCACCTGCCAGAAGCCGCTTTCCAAATGGACCAGGGCTTCGGCTCCTCCGGTGGCTTGTTGGAAACGGCGGACCGGGGAGCGCAGACTTTCGAGAACGCGCTGACGCACGACGTGACTGGGACTGGCCACCAGAATGTGGCTGGGATGGTGAGGCGGGGTCGGAAAAGTCGTCATACGGTCGATTGGAAACGGATTTGGTTAGAACCGGATTAGAGGAAGATTAGAAAGCTCTGACCGAACCAAACCTTTGTGTAGCGCCAGCGGAAAATTCTTCTTTACAGGGGGACGATTTCGTAGGCGCCGGGCACTTTTTGCCGGGTCATTGTGTCGGACCCGCTGAGCTCGGCTCATTCCTCGGCTCATTCCTCGGCTCATTCAACGGCTCATTCAACGATCGCCAGGAGATCGCCGGGATTGACCGCTGCGCCCGCGCTTGCCGATATTTTCTTGACGACACCTTTTTTCGGCGACTTGATTTCGTTCTGCATTTTCATGGCTTCGACAACCACGATGCCCTGGCCGGCTTCGACCTCAGAATTCTCCGCGAGCAGCACACGTACGATGCGGCCGGGCATGGGGGCCAGGATTTTGATGGGGCCCTTCTCGTCGCCGACCGCCCTTTGGCGGGAGCGCAGGGAGCGAAGATCGCGCAATTCGACCGCGAAGCGGGCGCTGCCGACCCACAGGTAGAGATCGGTCGCGGTCTGCTCGCGCTTGATTTCGTAGCAGTGACCATCCACTAAAAGCGATAGAACGTCAGGCCGCGGAATGAGCGCGTCGACATGGATCGGTTGGCCGTCCAAACGGCACTCCCATCCGGCGGCCGCTTTTTCGAGCTCGAGGCGGTGGGGTTTCGCTCCCGCTTCGCCTCCGAGTTCGCTTCCGGATTCGCTTCCCGATTCGCTTCCCGATTCGCTTCCGACGATGATTTCGTAAACCATACAATCAGCGCAGTCCTTCCGAGCGACCCTGTTGTTTCCAGTTGGATGGAACTGTGGTGCCACCGGTGCCGCCATTTCCGCTGACGGACGAACCTCGGTCGAGCACGGCAAACATTCCGGCGGCCAAGGCGGCGATCGTCTCCGGCGCTTTGATTCCGGGATTCAACGCGAGCGAAGCTCGAGACGGGCTGGCCTTTCTGAGCAGGCGATCCAGGTATCCGGTATCGAGTTTTCCGGCCCGGAAATCCGCCTCGCCGACAATCCGCCGGAACAGGGAAAGATTGGTCTTGATGCCGGCCACGAAATATTCATCGAGCGCTCGTTCCAGCCGCATGATGGCCTGCGGCCGGTCGCTGGCATAGCCGATCAGCTTGGCGAGCAGGGGATCGTAATCGATCGGAACATTCCAGCCTTCATACATGCCGCTGTCGCGACGGATTCCCGGTCCCGAGGGCTCGAGCAGCACCTTGACCCGGCCGGGGCTGGGAAAATAATTGTTCTCCGGATCTTCGGCGTAGATGCGGCACTCGATGGCGTGTCCGCGAATGGCCACCTCGGACTGCCCGAAGGGCAGCTTCTCGCCGGCTGCGATCTGGATCTGCAGGTGCACGAGATCAAGTCCGGTGATTAATTCAGTGATCGGATGTTCCACCTGCAGGCGCGTGTTCATTTCGAGGAAGTAGAAATTCTTTTGTTCATCCACCAGAAATTCGACCGTGCCGGCATTGGTGTAGCTGGCGGCTTCGGCCACCTTCACGGCAACCTCGCCCATGCGACGACGCATGTCAGGGTCGACCATCGGCGATGGCGCCTCCTCGAGAACCTTCTGGTGCCGTCGCTGGATGGAACACTCGCGCTCACCGAGCCAGACGGTGTTGCCGTGCTCGTCGGCCAGCACCTGCATCTCGATGTGGCGCGGGTTTAGGATGGCCTTCTCGAGATAAACTTCGCTGTCGCCGAACGAACGCTCGGCTTCGCTCCGGGCGGATTCGAGGGCGGAACGAAGTTCCTGGCGGGTGTGAACCAGGCGCATGCCTTTGCCGCCGCCGCCGGCCGCGGCTTTCAGCATCACCGGATAGCCGATGCGCTCGGCGACTTGTTCTGCTTCTTCGGCAGAGGCGAGGCCGCGCGAAGTTCCGGGAACAAAGGGCACGCCGGCTTTTTCCACCTGCTGGCGGGCGCTGGTTTTCGAGCCCATCATTTTCATGGAGTGCGGAGTGGGCCCGATGAATTTCACACCCGCATCGACGCACGCTTGGGCGAACTTCGCGTTTTCCGAGAGAAAGCCGTAGCCAGGATGGATGGCCTCGGCGCCCGAGCGTTTGGCTACCTCGAGGATTTTGTCGATACGAAGGTAAGAATCGACCGCTGGAGCCGGGCCGATCGGATAAGCCTCGTCGGATTTACGGATATGGAGCGCGGCGCGATCGACGTCGGAATAGACGGCAACGGTAGCGATGCCCATTTCGCGGCAGGCGCGAATGATGCGCACCGCGATCTCTCCGCGATTGGCGATCAGTATCTTCTTGAACATTCTGCCGGGACGCGAACTGCCGCACTGATTTTACCTGCGGAAGGCGGAGGCGTGCTCGATCTTGTTTGCGGTTGTGGTTCGAGGTTCGAGGTTCGAGGTTCAAAGACCTCGTGGTGATTCGCGCACGCCCGAAAGACTTGGGTTCGCACCCGGGTATCGCTTGAGCGATACCGCCGGGTTGCGATGGATGGGAAGATTGGACGCCCCTTTCAGGGCTAGGGGCGATCTCCCGGGCGCGTCGGCACTGTCATTCAGATGGAACGGGCGAGACGCCCCTCTCACCCGAGCGAAAGATTCACTTGTTCTGATCCATGACGATTCCGCCGCCGCCCGGTTGTTTTTCAGCCTTGGCCTTCTTGGTGGCCATGGTTTTGTCGACCCACTCGTCGGCCGTCTTCAAGTCGGCAGCGCGGGCGGCCGGGTCATCGCACTGGATATCGGCGCGTTCCCGATACATAAGATTCATGTAGGCCATGGCGTCGTCGTAGTCGGGACGAAGCTGGAGCGCCTTGTTCAGATTATCGATCCCTTCCTGCACGTTGGGCGTGTTTTTCTCCCTCAACATGGCACAGACTTTCTTGTCCTTCGCCGGCAGCGCGTCATCGGGCTTCATGGCGAGCTTGGCGCGCTCTTCCTGACGCGGCACGTAGGTCTGCGTCCAATCAATGACGGCGACCGAGTAATACGGCTCGGGATCGTTCGGATCGACCTCGGAAGCTTTCTTGTAATACTCCTTGGCCAGGTCGAATTTCTTCATCTGCAGGTAGAGGTAGGCAATACCTTTAATGCTGTTGATGTTCCTCGGATCCACCTGCAGCACTTGCTTGTACTGATCAATCGCCTGCTCGCCGAAGCGGTTGTTCTCGGGAGTATCGGCGCCCGGAATGTACTGCTGGGCAAAAGCCGTGGCCAGATACAGGCGGGCATTGATGAGGGACGGATCGAGGGTGACGGCTTGCTGGAAGTGGTCGATCGCCTGCTCGAACTTGGAGTTCTTGTAAGCCTGCACGCCCTTGTTGAGCTGATCGCGCGCCTTTAGCTTGTTGCAGGCGGTGCCGGAGAGCAGCACCACAGCGGCGGCGAAAACCACCAGGAGCCTTTCTGTAGTTTTCATTGCTTTGTGAATCTCCCTTGCTGCAGAGTGCTAGAAATAGACCTGAGGAGAAACGACCAGTGAGGCGCGTCAATAAAGTTTCTCAGATCGTCCGATGGTCGCGATTCTAGCCGCCCGCTTCAATTTTGGCTGTGATCAAGCCGACCTTGTCGACCCCGGCCGAATGGGCGATATCAATGACGCTGGCCACGTCGGCAAAGGGGACGTTGTCATCGCCCTTCACGAACATGACCTTTTCGGCGCGGGTTTTGAAAATGTCCTCCAACCGGCCCTGCAAAGTCTCCCACGTGGCCTCGTCCTGATTGATCTTGAGTCCGGGCGGATTGCCGGCGCCGTGGTCGATCAGTTGAACGACGATGGTGCGATCGGGTGTGGGCGGCGGCTGTTTCTGATCCTTCGGTGGAGGCTGGGGTACCAAGGCCTCCAAACCCTTCGGTGTCAGGGGCGTGATCACCATGAAAATGATCAGCAACACGAGCAGCACGTCAATCAGCGGCGTGACGTTCATGTTCGCGTTCTGGCCCCCTTTGGAGCCAATTGCCATAGCCATAGTCGATCTCCTGTCTTGCTACTGCCGCATGGTTATTGCCCACCGGTTGGCGGCGGTGGGGGGGGTACGGTGCCGGGCGGCGGGTTCATCGGTCCGGCTTTCCTTTGATCCGTCAAAAGCCCGAGTTGATCGACGCCAGCGGCGCGCACATCGTCGACCACTTCGACCACCCAGCCGAATTTTGCCCGCATGTCGGCTTTGAGAAAGACCCGTTTGTCGGTCCGGTTTGCGAGTTTGTCCTTGATCTTCTGCGTCAGATCATCGGGTTTGACGACATCGGTGCCGAAGAAGACCTTGTCATCGCGCGTCACGGCAACGAGCAGCGCGTCTTCCTTGTCGGCGTCGTGCATATCAATCGGATTGTTGACCTTCGCCATGTCCACGGGAACGCCATGTTGCAACATGGGTGTGATCACCATGAAGATGATCAGCAGCACCAGCATCACGTCCACCATCGGAGTGACGTTGATGTCGGAGTTGACGTTGGCCCCTTCGTTTCGCTTCGCTAATGCCATTGAATTCTGTCTCCTGCCTGACGCTTCCCCGGGGCGCCCCAACCTGATGATTACCGACCGAGGATTCATGACTGTGGAGGCGGGGCGTCCCCGCCTGGCCGCGGTCAAGTGGACGGGCGAGCCGCCCGTCCCATCCCTTCAGCAACTCAAGAGTAACGGTCAGCCCCTTAGGACCGGCGCATGCTCCGGCGCTTCAGAAAGTAATCGATCAATTCGCTCGAGGAGTTGTCCATCTCCACGTCGAACGCTTCGACGCGCCCGGTCAAATAGTTGAACATCATGACGGCCGGAATGGCTACGAACAAGCCGACGGCGGTGGTTACGAGCGCTTCCGAAATGCCGCCCGCGACCGCTGCCAGGCCGGTTGCCTTTTCCTTGGCGATGCCGTTAAAGGCGTTCAGAATGCCGACCACGGTTCCGAACAGACCGACGAACGGAGCTGTCGACCCGATCGTCGCCAGACCACCCAAGCCACGCTTCAGTTCGGCGTGGACAATCGCTTCGGTGCGCTCCAAGGCGCGCTTGGAAGCTTCGATGGTCTCCCCGGGAATCTCGCCCGGACTATCCTGGTGGGCTTTAAATTCCATGAGTCCGGCGGTGACCACCTTGGCCAGGTGACTTTTCTTGTTGCGCTCGGCGACCTTGATCGCCTCGTCGATCTTGCCTTCGCGCAGCGCTCCGGCAACCGCGGGAGCAAAGGATCGGGATTGATTGCGGGCGGCGTTGAAAGCCATCCAACGGTCAATCATCACGCCAATCGACCACCCCGACATGATGAACAGAATGATGACCACGGCTTTCGCCAGAAGCCCCATCTGCTTCCAGAGCGAAATCGGGTCCCAACCGACCGAGCTGTTGTCTTGAAAAAGCCAGGCGGCGAAAAGATGGAAATTACAGAGTGCGACTGCTGCCAGGTTCACGACCATGAGTTGCTTTCCTCCTCAGAACTGTTTCTAAATGCTTTCAAGCGCTGCTTTTAAACTTCGCGCCGTAACGGGCAGCGAAAACAGCGCATTCCCGCCGCCCGACCCTAACCCTCGAGGTCGGCTGACCAGAACATACTGCCATCGCTAACACGATGCTCTGATACGAATCCGCGGGTTTGTTCCGAATCCCCGGACCAGAATCGTTCAGAATCGTTTGATGCAAGAAAGCCAAAACTGGGCAGGGTTGCCCCCAGGGCGATCGAAACCACCCCGTTCCACCCCGGTCCTGTCTCTGAAAAAGGTAGGACGGGGAAGGGCTTGAACTGCCACAAAATTCGCTCCAAACCAGCGCAAACCCAAGCGACTGCAGCGAGCCCGAGAGAGTGCCTAGCCCCCGGACAAGCTGAAGATCACATCCACCTGAGTCTCTACCGCCACCGGCTCCCCATTGAGCAGGTAGGGCTTGTAACGCCACTGCTTAACCGCTTCAATGGCAGCCGGCGCCAGCATGGGGTGGCCGCTAATCAATTGCAGGTTCTGAATCGTGCCGTCCTTGCTGATTTCCGCCTGCAGCAGGACATGCCCCTGAATGCGGGCCTGCTTTGCCAGCGGAGGATAATTGGGCTGAACTTTCTTGATCAAAAGGCCAGTCGAGACGCCCGACGAAACGCGAATGCGCTGCGGGGCCGCAACTTTGGGGATATCGACGTGGCCGGCGCTGAGGATACCACCCATCACGCCGCCTGCCGAGCCTCCGGGAATGCCGCCCGGGACCCCGCCCGGAACCCCGGCACCCAGATCCGGCGGCGCCTCTTCTTCCTTGATCATCTGAATTTTTTCGGGAATCTTGGTGGGAGTGCGCAACTGGCCATTGATCACTTCGCTCTGGATCTTCACCACCTTAGGGGCCGCGGCGGGCGGTGGAGGCGGCGGGGGTGGCGGCGGGGGCGCTACCAGGAAGGTCATCAGCTGCGTTTTGGGCAGCGCGTCGGTATAAATCAGAGGAATCAGGATCAGGATCCCGATCAGCGCGAACTGTCCAATAAAGGAAACAATCGACGTAAACAAGCGCTTGGTCTTGAGCTTATTCCCTGACTCAATGAGGCTGTCTTCAAACATACGCTTCTCCTACACGACACCGTACGAGAACTTAGACACCGGCCGCGACCGCTTTGCTCCCGCTTTCGGGGAGCTTTGCCCTGGGCCCCTGCCAACTCTTGGCCGGGGACAGGTGAAGATTCTACGCCCAATGGCCCGAAATTCAGACCTTAACTTTTTCCTTCGGCTGGGCGGGGCCGGCGCCAGCCCGCACCGGCATGGCAATCGGCCTTTTTCCCCGGCCTCCCCGCCAATCCTGGTAGGCGACCAGAATCGGGGCGGCAATCGCGATCGACGAATAGGTCCCGATCAGGATGCCAATGACCAATGCGAGGCTGAAATTATGCAACACCTCTCCGCCGAAAAGAAACAGAGCAAGCACGGTAAGGAAAGTCAGGCCCGCTGTCAAGATGGTTCGACTTAAAGTCTGATTAATACTTTTGTTGACGATATCGGAGAGGGTGTCCCGCCGGAGCAGTTTGATGTTCTCCCGGATGCGGTCAAACACGACAATGGTGTCGTTGTTGGAGTATCCGATCAGGGTCAGGATGGCTGCGATCACGGTCAGGGTTATTTCCCGGTCGAGCAGCGAGAAGACGCCCACCGTGATCAGGGTGTCGTGGAATACCGTCAAAACGGCGGCGACACCATAGATCCATTCGAAGCGGAACCCCAGGTAGATCAGCATTCCCCCCAGCGAGTAAAGGGTGGCCAGGAGCGCTTGTTTGCGGAGCTGCTGCCCAACCTGCGGACCGACGATCTCGACGTTGCGGATCCCAAAGTCGGAGACAAAGAAGTTGTCCTCGAGCGAGGAGACGACCGCCGGATCGGCCGCAGTTTTCAGCTCATCGATCGAACCGAGGACGCCGCTTTTTGTCTTGTCGCGATAATCGACAATCGCCTGAGCGATGGCGGTGTAGCGCGGGTTCGCGTCGGCGCCGGATCCGAGGTGGAGCGGATCTTTCTCGAGAAGATCATTCAAGATGGTCAGGGAACTGGAGTTGTTGAGATCCTGTTTCCCCTGTGCGGCGTGGCTTCCGAGCGCCTGTTTGATCTGGTCCTTGCCCTTGCTAAGATCCTGTTCGCTCGTCTCCTGCAGATCGAGCGCGATCAGTACTTCGTTATTGGAGGCTTGTCCGTAACGTTGCACGCGCGCATTCTTTAAACCGGCGCGTTCGATCTCATCGTGGATGGCAGAGGGATCGGGAGTGTGCGAGTACTTCACATAAACCAGCGTGCCGCCGCGGAAGTCGACGCCCAGGGGAACGGGCGATCCGGTTGTCGCCCAGCGGTGGCCCATCGAGATGATGCCCGCCACGCTGAAGATCAACGAGAAGGTCAGGAAGTACCACTTTTTCCCGAGGAAATCGATATTCGTATTTCTGAAGAATTCCACGCTGCTTACGATCCCTTCCAATCGGTTGTTCGTTGTTCGTTGTTCGTCGCTGGTCGTTCGTCGTTGGTGGTCCGGACTGCCCGGCCCGGTTCGTTTCGCTTCCCGAACGACGATCGATCACGACCAACGACCAACGACTGCTTTAGATACTCAATGCTTCCCCGCGTTGCTTGCGGCTCAAAATCCAATCAAAAATCACGCGCGATACAAACACCGCCGTGAACAGGTTCGCGAGCAGACCGAACACCAGCGTGGTCGCGAAACCCTTCACCGGCCCGGTCCCAAAGATGAACAGAATCGCGGCCGAGACAATGGTCGTCACGTGCGTGTCGACGATCGTGATCCAGGCGTGGCTGAAGCCCTGCTCGACGGCTGAGGGCGGCGTCTTGCCGTTCCTCAGTTCTTCACGGATGCGCTCAAAAATCAGCACGTTCGAGTCAACTCCCATACCCACCGTCAGGATCACGCCGGCAATGCCCGGCAGCGTCAGCACCGCTCCAAAGTAGCCCATGAACCCGAGCAGGATGACCAGGTTCAGGATCAAGGCGACGTCGGCATTCACGCCCGCCCAGCGGTAGTAGATGAGCATGAAGATGAGGACGGCGAGCATCCCGAAAATGGCGGCACGAACGCCGGAACGAATCGAATCGGCACCGAGCGATGGCCCCACCGTGCGCTCTTCAAGATACTTGATGCCGGCCGGCAGAGCCCCGGAACGCAGCGTCATCGATAGGTCCTGCACCTCTTGCTGCGTGAACCGGCCATGAATGACGCCTTGATCGTGAATCGGCTCCTCAATGGTTGCGACCGATTGCACTCGATTGTCGAGTACGACCGCCAGCCGATCCTTCACGTGCGCCGAGGTGAAGGAATAGAACTTGCGGCCCCCGTCGCCGGTGAGGGTAAATTTGACCTCGGGCTGCCCATTTTCGTCGTTGCCCGGTTGCGCGTCACGCAGATCGCGGCCGGTGACGGCCGAAGCGCGCGAAATCAGGTACCACGCGTCGCCGCTTTCGCTATCGCTTGCGTGGAGAGGCTTGCCCGAAATCAAAACGGTGTCCGGAGGCAGCTTGCCGCCGTTATCCTGATAGGCGGCAGCCTCGCTTGAATAAGGCCCGCCCACCGCTTCCTTGATTTCAAGCATGGCGGTCGACTGCATGATTGCCTTGACCCGCGCCGGATCGTCCACCCCCGGAAGCTGCACAAGAATCTGATAATCGCCCAGGCCGTGTTCCTGAATCACCGGCTCACTGACGCCCAGCTGATCGATTCGATTGCGGATGGTCTCGATGGCCTGAGCAACGGCCCGATCCTTCAATTCTTTGAGGCTCTGCTGCTTCATCGAAACGGTCCAGGAATTTTCCGCGCCCGAGATGGCATCGTATTCCGGCAGCCGGTCGGAAATGATGCTCTTGAAATCGTTTGTCTGCTCCGGCGGCACACCCTTGACCACGATCATCTCTGGATGGTTCACCGGATCGGGCTTGTTGATGTCGGCGTAGTTGATTTTGTGCGTCCGCAAGTCTTCCTTCAGACGCGCAATGGCGTTGTCGGAGTCGACGTTGACCGCGTCGTTCACCTGCACCTGCAGGATCAGGTGGGTTCCGCCACGGAGATCGAGGCCCAACTGAATGCGCTCGGTAATTGACGCCAACAGGCCTTTGGCCGACCAGTCCTTGGGAATACCGAATATGCCCGCCAGGAAAACCAGCAAAATCCCTAAGATCAGGACCAACTTCCAAGTAAGGTTCTTATTCATGAAAAAACGCCTGCCAGTAGAATGGCTGCAAGCTCGCGAGCCTCAAAGCAATCTCTCGATCGATTGCTCGCAGCCCGCAGCTCTCTACGATTTCCCTTCTTCCGCCGTGGTCACCGATACCACCGATGCGCGGCTGATTTCGAGCTTCAGATTGTCGGGCGGCACGCGCAAGGTCAGCGCATCGTCCTTGAGGCTGATGATGGTCCCGCGCAGACCGCCGCTGGTTACCACCTTGTCCCCGTTTTTCAGTTCACTCAGCATGGCCTGCCATTTTTTCTGTTTTCGCTGCTGCGGCAGAATCAGCAGAAAATAAAAAATGGCAAAGATGAACAGCAGGGGCGCCAGCCCAAGCAGACTCGTACCTCCTGGCATTTGCAACCAAAACGCCAATCCGCTGGGCGTACCAGATAAAATGGTTTCGACCGCCAAGTCTATCCTCTGTAACGAAATACCCGATTAACCGGGGCAGCCGGAAACACCCTGTTGGGGGCGAGACCGAACGGAACACGGCACAAGTTTGCCGTTTGACGTTCTACGTTCTCCCTAAACTGCAGGAATTCGTTCTAGTCAGGCCCGGGGGCTACCGCTTGCGGGCTGGAACCGGCTCTGCAACGCCCCGGTCTCCCGGAACGGCACAGAAAGAAAAACACCTTATCCCCAAGCTCAATAGAATGCCGGACGGCTCGTGAGGTGTCAAGGTCGGTCCGCCGAATTTACCGCCGGGTCGCGTCTGGGGCACTCTCGCCCGCCCGGATCCAGGCCCGGACCCTGCGCATGGTGGCCAGGTAATGGTGCAGATTGTGGACCGTATTGAGAACTTGGGCGAGCAGTTCGTTCGAAGCGTAAAGGTGACGCAGGTAGGCGCGAGAATAACGCCGGCAGACGCGGCAGTCGCAGGCGGGATCGAGCGCTCGATCGTCCTGCGCGTACCGGGCTTGCTTGATCGAAACCTTGCCTTCGGAAGTGAACAGCAATCCATGGCGAGCGGCGCGCGTCGGGAGCACACAATCCATCATGTCGACGCCGGACTGGGCGTATTGCGCGATTTCCTCGGGAGCGCCGACCCCCATCAGATAGCGCGGTAGGTTCGAAGGAAGGTGTTCGAGCGTGGAGAGCACGATGTCGCGAGTTAGCTCGCGCGGTTCACCGACGCTCAGCCCGCCGATGGCGTATCCCGGAAACCCGATGTCGATGGTGCGCCGAGCGGATTCGCGCCGCAACTCCCGATCCATCCCGCCCTGGACGATGCCAAACAGAGCCTGCGTCTGCCCGGCTTGCCTAGGGGCGGACGCATTGGTCCGCTCCGCCGAGCGAGGATCCGAGGAACCCGGCACGCCTGCCCGGACGGATGCGTCCGGGGCCAGTTCGGCCGGGCCGCCCCAAAGGACCTGGTGCTTGTGCCTTTCGAAATAATCTTTGCAGCGCGCACCCCAGCGCAACGTCAGCTCCATCGAAGCCCGCACACGCCGAGCCTCGGCCGGATATTCCGTGCATTCATCGAAGGCCATGATGATGTCGGCGCCCAAGCCGATCTGCACCTCCATCGCTTTTTCCGGACTGAGAAAATGGGGAGAGCCATCGAGATGCGAGCGGAAGGCCACGCCCTCCTCGCTGACCTTGCGGAGATCGGTCAGGCTGAAAACCTGGAAGCCCCCTGAGTCGGTGAGGATGGCTCGATCCCACGCCATGAACCGATGCAGCCCGCCCATTTTCCGGACGGTCTCGATTCCGGGCCGCAAGTAAAGATGGTAGGTATTAGACAGCAGAATCGAGACGCCCAGTTCCTCGAGCACGTCCTGCGAAACCCCTTTGACCGAAGCCAGGGTCCCGACCGGCATGAACACAGGGGTCTCGACTTCGCCGTGCGGAGTGATGAGCGTGCCGGCGCGGGCGGCGCCGCGGGTAGCTTCAATCTGCAGGCGAACGGACACCGAGCGATTTTAACGTAGGGACGAGGCTTGCCCCGGTCTCCCGGCTCCGATTCAGTTCGCGTTGGCGTACCGATTCTTCACCACCTCGCCGCCCTTCATCACAAACTTCACCCGCTCGAGCGTAGTGACATCGGCCAATGGGTCGCCATCGACGGCAATGATGTCGGCCCATTTGCCCGGCTCAATGGTTCCAACTTTGTCCGACCACCCGAGCAGGTCGGCATCATTCACAGTCGAGGCCTGGATCGCCTGCAACGGTGTCAGCCCGAGCTTCACCATGACCGCGAATTCATGCGCGTTGAGGCCGTGCGGATACACCGCGGCGTCGGTCCCGAAGCCGACTTTCACTCCCGCGGCAAAGGCTCGCGCCACGTTCTTGCGCGCAGCCGGCATCACTTCGCGTCCCTTGGCAATCAGCTCGGCAGGCGTGCCAATCTTCTCCGCGTTTTCCAGAAACCAGTCGGCGAGATAGAGGGTTGGTACAAGATAGGTGCCGTTTTTTTTCATTTCGGCGATGGCCGCGTCGTCGATGTAAGAACCGTGCTCGATCGAATCGACGCCTGCCTCTGACGCCCAGCGAATGGCCTCGGCCCCATGAGCGTGCGCCGCGACTTTTCGTCCCAGCCGATGCGCCTCCTCCACAATGGCTTTCATCTCCGCGAGCGTGTATTGCGACGCCTGCGGGTTGTCTCCCTTCGAGAGCACCCCGCCCGAGGCCATGAACTTGATCAGGTCCGCGCCATATTTGATGTTCTGGCGAACCATGTGGCGCACGCCCTCGACGCCATCGGCCACGCCGTCGCTGGCAGCGTGAGATTCAAAGGGCAGCAGGTTATTGTCCGCATGGCCGCCGGTAATGCTGAGAGGCGGCCCGCTGACCAGCATGCGCGGCCCTGGAACGTCGCCCGCATTGATGGCGTCGCGCAAGGCAACGTCCGCGAAGCCGCTCGCGCCCACGTTGCGGACGGTCGTGAAACCCGCGTCGAGTGTGACCCGGGCGTTGCGCGCTCCATAGAGTGCCGCGCGCGGCACCGAAATTGCCAGGGTCGAGTAGCCGAAGTTGGTGGTCATCGTGAGGTGGGTGTGCGCGTCAATCAATCCCGGCAGCACGGTGGCGTTCGAGAGGTCGATCAAGGTCGCGCCGTTTGGCACGACTTGATCGACCGAGCCCGAAACTTCTGTGATCTTGTCACCCTGAATGAGGATGGTTTGGTTGCTAAGCGTCTTGCCCGTTTTCACATCGAGCAGGCGTCCGGCGTGGATCACCACGGTTTTTGACACCGGCGGGGCTTGCCCCCAGAAAAGGTTGAGACAGGAACCCAAAAGAAGGTACACAAACAAATAACGGCTGATCTTCATTTCATTCCACCCCCGAGCGGGAATTGAGACTGGCCGAGTACGTTACAACCTTGGCGAGGGAAACGGCAAGCTTCCGAGATTCGTTTGAGATTCGTTCGATTTGTTCGTAGATGCTCGAAGAGCATGTCACCCCTTAACTGCAACGAGACTTTGTCACCCTCTAACGACGGTGACGATGAGTCAGAAAGAGTTCGAACGAGTGAAAGTGACTGAGAATGCGGCCAGTGGAAGGCCGAGCGTATGCGAAGCCCGCCTCCTTCAGCTGCGTAAACGCCAGGTGCAGCGCCGCGCCCTGCTAAAGCTCCTCACCCGGGCGCGGAAGAGAAAAACGCATCGATCCACTCTCCGGCCGCCCGGCTTTAGCGGCCGTTCCTGAATCGACTGGGGTGACAGAGTCTCGGTGCAGCTCGTACAAATTTTCTCATCGCAATGACATTTCCGAGATTCGTTTCCGAGTTTCGTTCATGGATTCGTTCATGATCAGGCGCGAACTCGGACGACCCTCGCGATCCAAAAACGGGCATGCACTTCCGGGTTCTCTGCCCGGCCGTGCGCCATGTCAGAATTGGGTCAAGTTCAGATTCGCTCTCAATTCTAGCCATTGAGGTGCCGACATGATCCCCCATCAGCACATGTATGTATCGCGGATCCTGCTAGCGGGAGCCCTTCTCGCGCTCGCCGGCCGGAGCTCGGGCTTGCAGTTGATGAATTCCGGAAGTTTTTCTGGAGCGGTTGCGAGCGAGCGTGACCGCTCGACCGACGCTCCTGCCCGCCTCGCTAGGGTGGCCAGCATAAGGCCGAGCTCTGCCGAGCTCAAGGGTGGCGATTCTGCCGAAATCACCATTCACCTCACCCAGCCTGCTCCAGCCAACGGGCTCGTCGTGCGGCTGGCGAGCTCGGATGCGAAGTTGCTCAGAATTCAGGCGACCGTGAACATTCCTTTTGGTCTCTCGAGCGCCAAAGTCTGGGCGACGACATCGCCCGTCGCCTCCGATTCGACCGTTGCCGTCACCGCCTTCGACGGAGAGCGCGTGGTAGGGACCTCGCTCGGTCTCGCGGTTCCCGAGACCAAGGCCCCGTTTACGATCGGGCTCCATCCAGCCACCATTAAGATCGCTCCGGGGAAATCGCATTCGATCAAAGTTATAACCAAAGTCACCGACGGCTTCAGTGAAGCACTGCGGTTGACCGCCTCGAATGTGCCGGACGGGGTCACCTTGACGCTTACTCCTCCGGTGATTCCTGCTCCCGGGGCCGGGACTTCGGTGGCCGAGATCACCGTTTCTGACAGCGTGCCGGTTGGAGCCTATTCCCTGCAACTGACCGCGAGCGACGGCGAGACCTCCGAGAGCGCCGATTTGACTCTGAAGGTGGCTACGCCGGGAGCCGGGGCGACATTCAAGGGGTGTTGGTACCAGCAGAGCGGGAATCGCTACCAAGGGGTTCAGATCTCGGTCGACGACCCTGGCACCTATCCGTTCAACGCGGTCTTGTACTACGGCACGACCTGCAATGCCAACGATTGGGCCGATCAGATCGGGTTCGGAACCCTCATCCAATTCGGCGACTTCGACTGGATTTTCTGGTTCGACGCTTTTGCCAATCAGAGTGACATGTCCGCGCTTTGGTACGTGGGGAATGAGCAATCGCAGTGCGTGAACTACACCGTGGCTCCCGATTGTCCCTGACTTGCTGGCGGTCGATCGAGCGGTCGGCAAAGACGCGAGAGCGGTCGGCCCGGGCTCGACGGCGAACCTAGACCTGGACCGAACGTCGCGGTGGATTGGACAGAAAGAATCCCCGCTGCATTAATTTTTCGTTAAATTCGCTCCATCCGATTGACCGGGCTTTCGTGGCGGCATTACCCTGCGATGCCTATGAGCCAAGAGGATCTTGATCAACTGCGCCTTGCCTACAAAAAAGCAGTCGACGAATGGGTCGAGGCGATTCGCGCCGAAGAAGCCTTCGCTACTCCCGACCATTCGATGATCGCCATGGAGCGGTGGGATGATGCCCACCTGACCGAGCACGACCTCCACCGCAAAGCCGCAGAAGCACGCCAAGCCTACAAAGACGCGCTTCGCAGGGTGAACTACGGCATCTAGCAGCGCGCCTGCCTGAGCGGTCAGGGCGCCGTCGCTGCTTGGTTGCGCGCTCACTTGAAGATGCGCGACGTATCCGAGGGAAACTCGACGAGCGTCATACCCGCATTGCCGCGATCGAGATCTTCGTCCTGGCTGAGAAACGCGTAACGCTCGCGCAAGTCCTGCGAGGCTCGATCGAAAATGCTCCAGTTTTCGCCGTGCACCACCACCCGCACCTTGCCTTCGCGCTGCCACGCGGCCATCTGCTCGCGGATCGCGGTGCGGATCGCGCCACCCTTCCCGGAAGATCCGTAGCCGTGAATCATCTTCACGACCGGGCCACTCGCTCCCCGGGGCGCATAGAACGACTCGAGCAATCTCCGCTTCGCCTGCTCGACGGTCGGCATGCCCTCCTTGAGGTTCAGCACGATCAGTTTTTTTTGTGCGGGCGGAGTCACGGCTTGTATTCTACGAGCCGCTACACCTTTCGGAAATCGTCGTTCGAGCAACTGTGCCCGATATCCCCGCCAATCCGGTCCCGAACGGGGTGCGAGCGATCGCTGCATTGTTCGCTCTCTCGGCGATCTATCTCGGCCTGGCAGGCCTAATCATGCTGGCTCGTCCGGGCTCGATCTCAATGGTGGCCGGTGCGCCGCTGCTGTTCGGCCTCGAATTAGCGGGTCCGTACATGTTCGTTCTCACGGCCCTGGTAGGAGGCGCGGTCGCCTGGGGCCTTACCAAACTCCATAACCTGGTCCGCCACGCCGCACTGCTGATCGCGATCGCCGGAGTCGTGATGCTGGTACCGCCGGTTTCAGCCGCAACCGTAATGGTCGAACCGAAAGCGCTAGCCTTTGGCGGGCTGGGGATTATCGTGCGCGTGATCGTGGTGTGGTATCTATCGCGCGCAGACGTGGCGGATGCATTCCGCCGTAGCCGATAAGGCACCCTCCAGAAATCAGCTCATCCCGCGCAGCCGGCTCTTCAGGTCGTCCGGATGGGCTGCAAATTCGAGGGCTTCTTCCCGATCGAGGTGCCCGTCTTTCACGAGGCGTGACAGGGACTCCTCGAGACCGATCGAACCCTTCCCTTTGGTCATCGTGATCTCCTGATTCAGGTGCTGCAACGCGTTATGGCGGATGTGCTGGCGCGCCCCGTACCCGATCATCAATAGCTCAACCGCCGGAATCCGGCCGCCTTTGCGGCTCGACAGCAACGTCTGCGTCAGGATGGCGGAGATCGCCAGAGCCAGTTCCTGCCGAATCGTGTTTTGCCGCTCGAGCGGGAACGAATCGGAAATGCGCGAGATGGCGGAGGCGACGTCGGTGGTGTGCAGAGTCGAGAGCACCAGATGTCCAGTTTCAGCCGCCGAGACCGCGATCGCCATGCTCTCCGGATCGCGCATCTCGCCGACCACGAGCACGTCCGGAGCCTGGCGCAGCGCCGCCCGAAGAGCGGTCGGAAAGTCGGGCGCGTCGGTTCCGACTTCGACTTGCTCGATCACGCTGCGCAGGTGCTGGTGCTCGTATTCGACCGGATCCTCGATGGTCACGATGTGGCGCGCCTCGCGCTGGTTGATCTCGTTGACCAGCGCCGCGAGGGTGGTGGATTTCCCAGCGCCGGCGGCGCCCCCGATGAGCACCAGCCCGCGACGCAGCGTAGCCAGAGTGGCGACCTCGGCCGGGAGGCCCAGTTCGCCGATCGATGGCACCTTCATCGGGAGCGCGCGGATGGTGGCTGCGGCGTGACCGCGCTCGCGATGCAAATTAATGCGGAAGCGCCCGAGACCGGCAATTCGATAGGAGGAATCGGCGATCTGCACGGCGCGATACTGACCGGCCGCGACCGGCGTCAGCGCTGGCTGCACCAAGGCTTCGATTTCGGAACCATCGAGCGGACGGCGCCCGATTGTTTCGACCGCACCATTGCTACGAATCGAGGCCGCGGCTCCGTGAACCAGCAGCAGATCGCTCCCCCCGCGCCGCAGCAGTTCTTCGAGAAAATCGTGCAGCGTGCTGTCTTCAGAGAACGCCGTATTGCCTCCGGGCACCGTGATCGGTAACTATTGATCGTACCGGAGAGCGATGCTTGCGTCCGAACCAAGCCGCTGCCACTCGCCAACCGCCAGGCGGGAACAGAGGTCCTCGGGGGGCGAGCCGACTTTCGATCGGTTCCCGCCACCGGGCACGCTCGAGCCAAACCTTCCATGCGAACGCGTTATTTCTTCGTGCGCGCCCGCGCCTTCTCCCCCACGCGCTCGCTGACCTGGAACGTTATTTTGCCGGCTTGCGGGTCCGCGCCCACGATGACGTGGTCTCCGTGCAGCACCTGGCCATCCAGAATTTTCATCGCCAGCGGATCCTGCACCAGCTTCTGAATGGCGCGCTTCAGCGGACGCGCCCCAAAGTTCGGATCGTATCCTTCGGTGAAGAGCAATTCTTTCGCAGCATCGGTGAGCTCTAACGAGATTTTGCGGTCGGCGAGCAGCCGGCGCAAATCTTCGAGGCGCAAGTCGACAATCTTCACCAGTTGTTCCTTGCCGAGCGGCGCGAACAGGATGATGTCATCCACGCGATTCAGGAACTCAGGTTTGAAATGCGCGTGCAGCGTCTCGATCACCTGCTTCGAGGCACGCTCGAAAGCTTCCGGGGTACGGATGTTTTCCGACTGCAAATACGAGGACCCAAGGTTCGAAGTCATGATGATGACGGTGTTTTTGAAATCAACCTTGCGGCCTTTGCCATCGGTGAGGCGTCCATCATCCAGGATCTGCAATAGGATGTTGAACACATCCGGGTGCGCCTTTTCGATTTCGTCAAACAGAATGACAGCGTAAGGATGCCGGCGCACCTGCTCGGTGAGCTGTCCGCCTTCTTCGTATCCCACATATCCGGGAGGCGCGCCGATCAGGCGCGACACGGCATGCTTCTCCATGTATTCGGACATGTCGATGCGGATCAGGGCGCGCTCGTCGTCAAAAAGAAATTCGGCCAGCGCTCGAGCGAGTTCGGTTTTACCCACGCCGGTCGGGCCCAGGAAGATAAAAGACCCGATCGGCCGCTTGGGATCGCTCAGCCCGGCGCGCGAACGCCGAATCGCATTGGCCACGCGTTCCAACGCTTCATCCTGGCCGACCACCCGTTGTCGAAGCCGGTCTTCCATGTTGACCAGCTTCTTGACCTCGCCTTCGAGCATCTTCGAAACCGGAATGCCGGTCCATTTGGAAACGATGCGAGCCACGTCCTCTTCGTCGACTTCTTCCTTCAACATGCGGTGACCGGATTTGCTGTCGATCTGCGCGGTGACTTTTTTCAGTTCTTCTTCGGTCTGACGAATCAGACCATAGCGAATCTGCGCCACGCGTTCGAGGTTCCCCTTGCGCTCCTCGGCGGCTTCGTCGACTTTCAGCTGTTCGAGCTTTTCCTTCAGGGCGCGCGCCTTGGCAATGACATCTTTCTCCTGCTTCCAGTTGGCCTTGAGCGCGTTCGACTTTTCGCGAATGCCGGCCAGTTCCTTCTCGACATGGGCCAGGCGTTCCCTGGAATTCGGATCGTCTTCTTTTTTCAGCGCCTGCTTTTCGATTTCCAGTTGTGTGGCCCGCCGTTCCAGTTGATCGATTTCGGTGGGCATGGAATCAATCTGGATGCGCAGCGAAGAGGCGGCTTCGTCGATCAGGTCGATCGCTTTGTCGGGCAGGAAGCGGTCGGAAATGTAACGGTGCGACAAGGTCGCCGCGGCCACGATCGCCGAGTCTTTGATGCGTACTCCGTGATGCACCTCGTACTTTTCCTTCAGCCCACGGAGAATCGCAATCGTGTCTTCGACGTTCGGCTCGCCCACGAAAACGATCTGGAAGCGCCGTTCGAGTGCGGCATCTTTCTCGATGTACTTGCGATATTCGTTGAGCGTGGTGGCGCCGATGGCGCGCAATTCGCCGCGGGCGAGCGCCGGCTTCAGCATGTTCGAGGCGTCAATGCTGCCCTCGGCGGCTCCCGCGCCGATCAGGGTGTGCAACTCGTCGATGAAGAGGATGATCTGGCCTTCGGAGTCCTCGATTTCTTTCAGCACGGCCTTCAGTCGGTCCTCAAATTCACCGCGATATTTGGCGCCCGCGAGCATGGCTCCCAAGTCGAGCGCCACCACGCGCTTATTTTTCAGGGCTTCGGGCACGTCCCCGGAGATGATGCGCTGCGCAAGACCTTCGACGATGGCGGTTTTGCCCACGCCCGGCTCTCCGATCAGCACCGGATTATTTTTGGTGCGCCGCGAGAGCACCTGCACCACGCGGCGAATCTCTTCGTCGCGGCCGATGACCGGATCGAGCTTGCCGCGGCGTGCCTGCTCGTTCAAGTCGCGGGCGTAGCGCTCGAGCGCCTGGTACTTGGCTTCGGGATTCTGGTCGGTGATGCGCTGCGATCCTCGGACGGCGGTGAGGGCCTTCAGGATCGCGTCGTGAGTCGCGCCGTGGCGGGCCAGCAACTCCTGCGCCGGATCGCGCTTCAGACTGGTCAACGCCAGGAGCATGTGCTCGGTCGAGACGTATTCGTCTTTGAAGGTGTCGGCCTCTTGGAACGACTTCTCGAGGACCTGGTTGATCTGCGACGACATCGTCGGCTGCTGCGCACCACTGCTGCCTGAGACCTTGGGCAGCTTTTCAATTTCCTTGTAAAGTTCGCCGAGCACGGCTTGCGGGCCGATGCCGATTTTTTCGAGTACGGGCGCAACGATGCCTTCGCGGTCTTCGACGAGCGAGGCCAATAGATGGGCCGGAGCGAGTTCCGGGTTGCCGTGCTCGGAGGCGAGCTCGTTTGCGCGCTGGATGGCTTCCTGCGCTTTGACGGTAAATTTGTCCCAACGAATGGGCATGGTTTGATTCCTCGATTGCCATGTCACTCGGAGCGCAACGAAGAGCCACTTACAGGTGGCTTGCGGCGAACAAATCGAGCGTTTGCTTCGCTGCGCTCGGGTGACCGGCCTTCCTGATTTTCAAATGAAACGGGAGGCACCGGGTTCTCGCCTCCCGCCAAGTTTACACAGTGATCTAGCGAATCAGTGAGGCGGCGACGAAGAGGCGGCCATCATGAAGAGGGAGGCGGCACCTCTGCCGTCCCCCTCTGATTTTGCCTCCTGCCGGGCTTGGCCCGGCTGGACGGGGCATGGCCCCGTCTCCGCGCGAACACTAGCTTATGCGGCTCGGCCGGCGCCCTTCGACGCTTTCGCTTCGAGATTGTTCTCGCTGCCAGCTTTTACCGAACCGGCGTTGACCAAACCAACGTTCACTTTGATCTGCTTCGGCTTGGCTTCGGCTTTCTTGACCAGCTTGACCTTCAACACGCCCTTGTCATAGTCGGCCTGGACGTTCTCCTGGTCGACAGTGTTCGGCAGGGTGAAGGTGCGGGTGAAGCTGCCATACTGACGCTCCACGCGGCGATAGTTTTCTTCTTTCTCTTCCTGCTCGAACTTGCGTTCGCCGTGCACGGTCAGGGTGTTGTTCTCGATGCGGACGTCGATGTCTTTTTCATCGATTCCGGGCACTTCGATCTTCAAAGTGACGCTGTGCTCGTCTTCATAGACATCGACCGGCGGCCGAAACGCGGTGTTTGAAAGGGCCTCTTCGCGGCCTTCATTTCCAAAAGAATCGTGGAACAGACGGTTCATGCGGTCCTGGATGGAGGAAAACTCACGGAAAGGCTCGTAACGGGTAATCAAAGTCATGACTTAACTCCTTCTAGTTGAGATTCACGCTGGAGCGATTGGAAGCTCCCGTTTCATCATTAGCGTAACTACAGTATAAAATATTAGTGTGTTATTGTCAAGTACAGGATATGCTTGTTTTTCAATTGCTTACGGCAATAATCAAGCATTGAAGGTAGTCCGTTTCGGGCACGTTTAGCAGGATCGGATGGTCCTTCGCCGCTCCCCGATGCTCGAGCACGCGCAGCGATTTGTGGGCATCCTGCGCGGCGTCGGCTACGACTTTGAGGAAATCGGCTGGGCTGACGTGGAACGAGCAGGAGCAGGTGACCAAAATCCCACCGGGACGCAGCATCTTCATGGCACGCAGGTTCAGTTCCTTGTAGCCGCCGAGGGCTTTTTCGAGGTCGCGCTTGGTCTTGGCGAACGCTGGCGGATCGAGGACGATGGTGTCGTAGCGCCGGTTCTGAGCGGCGTAATCTCGCAAGAGGTCGAAGGCGTTGGCCTCGATCCAGTCCAGTTCGCGGCCGTTCAACAGCGCATTGTTTTCTGCCATCTCGAGCGCCGGCCGTGAGCGATCGACTCCGGTCACCTTCGAGCAGCTTGCCGCCAGGTGCAGGGCGAATGCTCCCTGGTAGCAGAAAGCGTCGAGCGCTTCGCCGTGTGCGTACCGCGCCGCCGCGGCGTAGTTTTCCCGCTGATCGAGGAAGGCTCCGGTTTTCTGGCCTTCGAGGCCGTCGTAGTAAAAGCGAACGGCGCCCGTTTCGGCGCCCGACGCTTGGACGCCGTTCATGTTGATGATGGTCGAGCTCTTCGCTCCCCAAAGCAATCCGGACTGCCGCGGCGGCAATTGCTCAAGTTCTCGAATGCGGACATCGACCCGCTCGATGATCCCGGCAGGCTGCAGTTGTTCGCGCAAGGTTTCAAGAGCGGCTTCGCGCACGGGAGCCGCATCCACCGCTTGCGTCAAGATTTGCAGCGTGATTACGTCGTTATATCGATCGACGATGAGACCCGGAAGAAAATCGGCTTCGCTGAACACGATGCGGTAGGCGTCGGTGTCGGAGACGAGAGCTTTCCGGTAGGCGATGGCAGCGCGAATGCGGTCAGCGACCAGCGCCGGCAGATCAAGCACGGAGCCGTGAGAGATCATCCGGATCGCGATCTGGGAGGAAGAGCTGTAAAGGGCGGAGCCGAGGAATTTGCCACGGGAATCGAAGACGCGGACGAGCGCGCCGGGGGGGATGTCGCCGGCGACATCGACATCCGAACGGTAGACCCAGGGGTGCCGGGCTTGCAGGCGGGCGACGCCTCGGGCAGACAGTCTTACGGAAGGCTCCGCCGACTTGACGGAGGCACCTCGTTTTTTCGGCATGGGTCAATGTTATAGCGAACCAAGCGATCGCGAACCAAGCGATAGCGAACCAAGCTTCGATAGCGCCGACCACCCCGGTTGTCGAAACCAGCCACAGCCCGGCCGGACTCACGCTCCGACCGACCCATGCTCGGCCGGACCCATGCTCGGCCGGACCCATGCTCGGCCGGACCCATGCTCCGAGCAATCTTAGAGGGGCCAGACGGCCAGCACTCTACAAAAACGGCCTGCTTAGGATCGAATCACGATCCCATCCAGATTCCGTGTGCGCGAGTTCGGCAATCCCCCCACGCTGGCCGTAACCGCGCCCGTCATCACCTTCTGCCACGCGATCTGGAACTGCTCCATCTCCGACGCAGTTCCGATCGTGATGCGGGTGTAGGTCGGCCACGCCGGCCAGACCCGTCCGATCAACACATTTTGCTTGGCCATGGCATCGATCGTCGGTTTCGCCGGGCGTTTGCTGTCGAGCATAAAGAAGTTCGATTCGGACCGAATGTAGGAATATCCGTTGCGGTCGAGCCAGGCAAAGACTTCGTCGCGAATGCGCGCGTTGATGCGCTTGCGATCGGGGACCAGCTGTGCGTCTTTCAGGCTGGCCGATGCGGCGACGACCGCGGTCGTCGGCATGGCATTCCAGCCGGCGTAGTTCTCGATTTTCTCCAGCAGGTCGGGACGGGCAAACACGGCTCCGCAGCGCAGGCCGGCCATTCCATAAATCTTCGAGAAGGTGCGCAGCAGGATCACATCCTTGCCGGCTTTGACCAGATCGATGACCGAAGGGGCGTCCGAAAAATGAATGTAAGCTTCGTCCACCAGCACGATCGACCCTTTGGGCTTGTTCTCGACCAGGTATTCGATGTCGGAATGGCTGGTCAATGTGCCGGTCGGATTGTTGGGAGTGCAGACATAGAACACGCCCGCGTCGGGCGCAGCCGCCAGCATCGCGCGCACATCGTGCGCGTAGGCTTTCGCTAGCGGTACTTTCACCACCTTCGCGCCCACCGCATGAGCCGTAAACATACCCGCTTCGTATCCCGGATCGGCGGTGACATAGCTGCGTTCGGCCGAGCAAAAAATGGCGACCACGTGATGCAGCGGCTCGCTTGAGCCGGGGTAGACGCGAACCTGCTCCGGCTTCAGCCCTTCCACTTCAGCGAGCGTCTTGCCGAGATCGTCGGTTAGCCAGTCGGAATAACGGCCGCCCTGCTCGACCATCGCGGCTGAGGCTTCGCGCGCTGCGGCACACGGCCCGAGCGGGTTTTCGTTGGCGTCGATACGGATGGCATCTTTCGGCCCCGTGCGCGGTCGCGCCTGGGCCAGCATCGGTTCGGTGACAATGCGCCATGCGAGCGCTGCCGATGCGGCGGCAGAGAGGCTGAGAAACGAACGCCGGGATGCGGATGGAATCTGATCGTTGGCCATCGATTCACCTCGTGCGGCAATCTTACCGCACATTCGCCGGCGCCCGATGATCGAGCTGCGAACACCAGGCGGCGCCGATCCGCGCCCGAGGCGAGCGAAAAAGACTTCCATTCCCCGAGCCCTGCTCGGGTTTGTCGATTCCCGCAGGAGTCTGGCGACGGTGCGAACCTCCCCGAATTCTCGCGCAGCAAGGAAAGGTGGCGAAAGGTGGCGACTAGTTTTGCAACAGCTGCTTCACCGTGGCGATATCGTCGGTGTCCGCACTCATGCGGGCGGCTTGGGACTGCGCTTGGCGGGCCGCATCTGCCTGCCCTGCGAGCTCGAGGGCCTGCGCGAGCAGCAGATAGCCGACAGGCGATGGCTGAAGCTCGGCCGAGCGCTCGTAGTTCGCAACCGCGCGGGGGAGATCGCCCGCCCTCTGCGCCACCAGACCCAGTCCTCGATAGGCGGGAGAATTCCAGGGTTGCTGTTGAACGCCTGCTTCGAAGTCGCGCTTCGCGTCTTCATATTCTTTCAGCGAGTAGTGCGCATAACCGCTGTTCACTCGGGCCGTCTCCAAAAGGGTAGGGTCTTTCGTGAATTCGATGACTCTGGCGTAGCCTTCGAGAGCTGCCCGATCGTTGCCGCGCATCTGGTCGTAGGTTGCGATGTTGAGCGTGGCCAGGGCGTCGTCGGGACGCAAGAATCTTGCCCGCTCGAGGTGCGGCATTGCCTGTTCAATCTTGCCCTGGGCAAGCAACGCCGTGGCCAGGTTATCTTCGGCGGTGTAGTTTTTCTCGGTGATCGCGAGGGTATGCGCCCACAGGGTGACGTTGTCGCCCCAAAAACTCACCTGCCGGTCGAGCGCAACTCCGAGTGCCAGCAGCATGGCCACGGTGGCGGCCGTCGCTACCGCGGTCGGGACCTGCCAGCGTTCCATCAGATCCGCGGCGCCCCAGCACACGATTACGAAAATTCCGAGCAACGGGATATAGGCGTAACGGTCGGCCATGGCGTGAACGCTGATCTGAACCAGCCCAATCATCGGCACCAGGGTTCCCAGGAACCAGAACCACCCCACAAAGAAAGGGCGGCGCTCGCGAAAGATCACGGCCAGAATCGTGAGGGCGAGAATTGCGCACGCCGAAACCGCAGCCTCGGGAACGCTGATCGCAAGCTCCGGATGCGGATAAACGAGCGCCAGATTGACCGGCCAGAAGGCTTTTTCGAGATACCTGACGTAGGAGATGGCAGCATTTCCGAAATGGATCCAGAGCGGCAGCTTCGCCTGGGTTGCGTTCGCCTCGACCTTCATGGTGATGACCGCGCTCGCGGCCGAAAGCGCGAACCACGGCACTTTTTCCCCAATCAACTGCCAGAAGGTCGGGCCGCGGCCGGGCGCGATCTCAGTCTCGCCTGCCACTCCATCCGATCGCGACCGAGGTTTCCCGATTCGACCAAGGGGCCAGTAGTCGAGCAGCAGCAGAGCAAACGGGAACGTAATCACCTGCGCCTTGGTCATCAGGCCGAAAGCGTAGGCCAGGGTGACGGCCAGGTAGCGCCCGACACCGGGCCGGCGAGTGTACCAGCCATAGGCCGCAAGTGCGACTAGAAAGAAGAGCATGCTGAGCACGTTCTTGCGTTCGGAAATCCAAGCGACCGACTCGACGTTGAGCGGATGGAGAGCGAAGAGCGCGGCCACCACCAGGCTGCGCCAAGGAAAGCCCGTGGCACGGCTGAGAATCAAGAACAGAAGCACCGCATTGGCGGCGTGGAGAAACACGTTGATGGTATGCGGCCCGGCGGGGTTCAATCCGAAAAGCTGGCAATCGAGAGCATGCGACAGCCAGGTGATCGGGTGCCAGTCCGAGGTCTCCGAGGTCTGAAAAGCCCAAACCACGGTGTTCCACGTGACTCCGGAACGAACCCGAACATTATCGGTAACGTGTGCCGCGTCGTCATAGTTGAGAAAGGGAGCGCGGGTAACGGGGCTGTACAGCGCGAGCGTTCCTAGAACCAGCAGAAGGCAGCCGATCAGGTTCCGCTTGTGCGGAGATTCGAAAATAGGCGAGCGGAAAACATGGGCCTTCGCTGGTCGCTCGTCGTGGCTCTGCTCCGAATCCATTTTTTTTTCGAAACCTGACTGTATTGAACCTAAACCCTCTCCTTTAGCGCCAGTGCAGGACATGGTGCATGAGCGTGCGTGGGGACGGGGTTCGGATTCATCCGGGCGCACCGGAGGCCCGCCTCCCCAGGCACATCATCGATGTTCGACACCATGAGCTCGAAGCCATTTCCGATCGAGGGCGTTAATTTGCGAGCAATTGCTTCACCGCCGCAAGGTCGCGCGCGAGGTCGGGAGTCATCCTGGCTGCTTCAGACTGCGCTCGGCGGGCCGCGTCTGTCTGGCCACCGATTTCAAGGGCCTGGGCCAGGAGCAGATAGCCAACCGGGGTGGGCTCGAGTTCGACCGACCGTTCATAATCGTCGGCAGCCCGGGCGATGTCGCCCACTCTTTGCGCGATCAGGCCGAGGCCGCGATAGGCCATTGAGTTTCCGGGCTGCTCCTTCAGGGTCGCTTCGAAGTCCAGTTTCGCGCTGTCGTATTGTTTCAGGGAGCAATGAGCATACCCGCTGTTGACTTCGGCCATGGCTACCAGATAGGGAATCTTCGTGAATCGAGGTACTTTCGCGTAACCCTCAAGAGCGGCTTGATAGTTGCCGTGAATCTGCTCGTAGCTGGCGAGATTGAGCGTGGCCATGGGGTCGTCGGGCCGCAGGAATCGTGCCCGCTCAAGGTGCGGCCGGGCTTCCTCGATCCTCCCCTGGGCAACCAACGCAGTCGCCAGGCCATCCTCGGCGATGTAGTTTCCCTCGGTGATTGCCAGCGTGTGGGTCCAGAGGGTGACATTGTCGGTCCAAAAACTCACCTGCCGCTCGAGCGCCATGCCGAGCATCATCAGGATCGCCGCCGCGCCGAGCGCCGACACCGCCGCCGGCACATGCCCGATGTCGATCAGATCTGCCACACCCCAGCAGACGATTATGAAAATTCCCAACAATGGGATATAGGCGTAGCGGTCGGCCATGGCTTGCACACCAACCTGCACCAGCCCGATCATCGGTACCAGGGTTCCCACGAACCAAAACCAGCCCACAAAAAAAGGCCGCCGCTCGCGAAAGATCACGACAACCGTGGTGATGGCGACAATTGCGAATGCCGACAGCGCCGCACGCAGGAAGTCGATCGAAAGCTCGGGATGCGGGTAGACCGGTGCCAGATTGACGGGCCAGAAAGCCTTTTCGAGATATTGGACGTAAGAGATGGCCGCGTTTCCCAGATGAATTGAGAGCGGAAGTTTCACGTGAATTGCATTCGTCTGTACCTTCATGGTGATGACCGCGCTCGCCACCGACAGCGCCAACCAAGGTACTTTCTCCCAAAGCAATTTCCCGAAAGACAATCGCTCGAAGCGACCGAACGGCCAGTAATCCAGCAGAAGAACAGCCAATGGGAACGTAATGACCTGGGGCTTGGTCATCAGGCCGAGCACAAAAGCCGCGGTCACGACCAGGTAGCGTCCTACGCTCGCCCGGCGCGTGTACCAGCCGTAAGCGGCCAGTGCGAGGAGGAAGAACAACATGCTGAGAACATTCTTTCGTTCCGCGATCCAGGCCACCGACTCCACATTGATGGGATGCAGAGCAAAGAGCGCGGCCACCATGAAACTCGGCCAAACCAGGCCCGTGGCACTCTCGAGAATCAGAAACAGAAGCACCGCGTTCGCCGCATGGAGAAACACATTGATCATGTGCGGGCCCGCCGGGTTCAGGCCAAAGATCTGGCAATCGAGCGCGTGCGAGAGCCAGGTGACCGGGTGCCAGTTTGCCGCTTCCGAGGTATGAAAGGCCCAAACGACGGTGCTCCAGCTGAGGCCGGCATGAACCTGGGGATTGTCGGTGACGTACACGACGTCGTCAAAATTAAGAAACGGAGCGCGGGTGACCTGGTTATAGAGCGCGAGCGTGGTCAGGACCAAAAGCAACGAGAGAATCAACCTGCGTTTTTGCGGCGACTGAAACATGGAGGACCGAACCGCGTGCAGGCGGGGCCGTGGTTCGGTTGAATCGATCGAGTTCACTGGACCTGTTCCTCAATCCGAGCGCCGTACAAAACCGATGCAGCAGTTGTCAGAGAACCTTTGTCCACCGTATTAGATTGTCAGTAACTGCTTCACCATGGCAATGTCGGGATTGAGATCTGGGGTCATGCGCGCGGCCTGGGACTGTGCCGCTCGGGCCGCTGCTCGATCACCGCCGGTCTCGAGGGCCTGCGCCAAGAGCAGATAACCGAGCGGTGATGGCTCGATCTCGACCGCGCGTTCGTAATCCTCGGTTGCCTGCGCGATCTCGCCGGCCCTCTGCGCCACCAGGCCCAGTCCGCGATAGGCCGCCGAATTTCCCCTCTGTTCGGTCAGCGCGGCTTCGAAGTCTTGCTTTGCCTCGCCATATCGTTTCATCGAGTAGTGCGCATAGCCGCTGTTGACTCGCGCCATCGTCACCCAATAGGGATCTTTTGTGAATTGCAATACTCTCGCATAGTCCTCGAGAGCGGCCTGATAGTTGGCGTGCCCCTGCTCATAGGTCGCGATGTTAAAACTGGAGGTTGGGTCGTCGGGCCGCAACAAGCGCGCCCGTTGCAGATGCGGTTGCGCGGCTTCCACCGCTCCCTCGGCAACCAACGCGGTCGCCAGGTTATCTTCGGCGATGAAGTTCCCCTTGGTGATTTCCAGAGTGTGCGTCCACAGGGTGACATTGTCGCTCCAAAAACCAGCCTGCCGGTGAAGCGCCAATCCGAGCGTCAGCAGGACGGCACAGGTGCCGACTGCGGCCGCGGCCGCCGGAACATGCCACCGCCCAATGAGATCGGCGGCGCCCCAAGTGACGATTACGAAAATTCCGAGCAGGGGGATATATGCGTACCGGTCGGCCATCGCCTGAATCCCAACCTGCACCAGTCCGATCATCGGTATCAGCGTTCCGAGGAACCAAAACCAGCCCACAAAAACAGCGCGGCGCTGTCGGAATATCACGGCGAGAACGGTCAAGGCGATGATGGCGAAGGCCGACAGGGCGACCGCCGGGATACTGACCGAAAGCTGCGGATGCGGATATGCGGGCGCCAGATTGACCGGCCAGAAGGCTTTCTCGAGATATTCGACATACGAGATCGCTGCATTTCCCAGACGTACCCACAGCGGAGGTTTCACTCCCATGGCGTCTGTCTGCACCTTCATCGTGATCACCGCGCTCGCCGCCGACATCAGAAACCACGGCACTTTCTCCGCGACCAGATTCCACCAGGATCGCTTTCGGCCGGTTGCGTCCTCTCGCTCGCCTGCATGCTCGTTTGGTTCCTCGAGACGGCGCAAAGGCCAGTAGTCGAGCAGCAGCAGTGCAAACGGGAATGTGATCACCTGCGGCTTGGCCATCAGGCCCAAAGCATAGGCGCATGTAACCGCCAGGAATCGTCGGACCCCGGGACGCCGCGCGTACCATCCGTAGGCGCCGAGCGCGATCAGAAAGAAAAGCATGCTGAGCACGTTCTTTCGTTCGGAGATCCACGCCACCGACTCGACATTGATCGGGTGCAGAGCGAAAAGGGCGGCGACCACCAGGCTGCGCCAAGCTGCGCCCGTAGCAGCCTCGAGGATTAAGAACAGGAGCACGGCGTTGGCGGCATGGAGAAGCACATTGACGGTATGCGGGCCGCCCGGGTTCAACCCGAAAATCTGACAATCGAAAGCGTGCGACAGCCAGGTCAGCGGGTGCCAGTTCCCCATTTCCGTCGTGCGAAAGGCCCAGACCACCATGTTTGAGCTGACTCCGGCACGAATCTCGGGATTGTTGGTGACGTAAGCGACGTCATCGTAATTGAGAAAGGGCGCGCGGGTAACAGAGTTATAGAGCGCCAGGGTTGCAAGAAAGATCAGCAAGCAGAAAATCAATCGAAGTCTTTGCGGGGCTTCGAAAATGTCAGTCCCCGTCAGGCGCGAATTGGGCTTCTGCTCCATCGAAACCATGGAATTCGTTGCATCTTGGCGCGCGGTTATGGGAGACAATAGCATGTCTCAAACGGCGGTTCCGGTTACAAAGGTACCCCCGCAGTCCCTGATTTTGGCTGTCTTAGGAAAGTTTGGCGTTCGGCTCCGAGTGAACTCAGTGCGCAGCGGGCTGTTCGGCCGGCGAGGACGAATGACCCTTGAGCGTGGCTCGGTGCTCGCGGCGGATGGCCAGCAGATCTTTCTGAAGAAGATCTAGAACATTCGAAGGAATCTCGGAGCCCCATTCGTCGATTTCTTTTTCTTCCCAGTGGCCATTAAGGCGGAGGGCAGAGTCGGTGAGGTCCTCGGGGAACGCCTGGCGGTAATTTCCTTCGCGCATCAGCACCTCGCCGAATTGGCGTCCGGTGTGCATTTCGTAGATGCGCCGGGTCGCACCGCCATCGCGATTGGTGTACACCAGAAGCACTTCACCTTCCTCGGGATAATCGGGACGGTAGAACCACGCCTGCGGCGCGTCCGCCTTGGGGCGTGCGCGTTTTCTCCCGGTGACGGTCACGACTTCCTGTTCGGGCTTCACTTCGTTCCGAAGGTCGTAGTAATAGATTCTCTGACAGGTCTCGCAGACCATCACCTTCTCGCCATTCCGCACTTCGTTATAAGTCTGCGGTCGCAGCATCACCTGGCAGCCCATGCATTTGTGGTCGCGGACTTCGGCGAGGCCACTGCCCCGGAACTTGGCCACACGTTCGTATTGGCGAAGAATATCCTCGGAAATCTCGTGCCGCAGAGCGTCGCGTTTGCCGTTCCACTCGGAAAGTTTTTTCTGATCTTCGGCGGTAACTCTTCGCGCTTCTTCCTTTTCTTTTTCGATCTCGGCAGTTTCCGCCTTGAGTTCGGCCTCCGCCGCCTTGACTTCCTTTTCACGCGCGTCGACGTTGACCATCACCTCGAGGATGCGGTCCTCGTTGAGGCGGACCTCCTGCTCGGCAAACTGGATCTCGTGCAGCAGCGCCTTATATTGTTCGTTGGTTTTAACGTCGAGAGACTGGTCGCGATACTTCGAAATCTTGCCTTGCAGATCTTTGATGTTGGCTTCGAACTTCTTGCGGTTGGCCTCGTCACCCTTGGCGGCGGCCCGTGCCTTTTCCAGTTGCGCCTTGGTCCCGGCCAGCTTTTGCTCAATCACAGCCACGCGTTTCGGCAGCGAGGCCACTTCGTCCTGCAGCCTGCGGATTTCTTTGTCCGCCTCCTGCAGCTCCAGCAATTTTTCGATATCAGGAAGCATCGGCTCCTAGCATCACAACAACGATTCTAGCATGTGAGAGGACGGGCTCCGCCGCGTCTCGGCCAATCGAGAGCAGTTCCCGGATTCGCTCGGGCGGGCGCGACCGAAGCCGTCGGCTTGATTGGGCGATCTCGCATCCCGGAACGGGCGCGTCGACCGCCCGGCGCAAAAGGCGCGCCTTTCAAACACAAGATCGATCTCCGTTTTTTGCGCGCCCCGGTCGCTACTCCGATACGCGTTGCAGTTCGCTCGTATTTTGCTCGATACCGATCGGATGACCGTCGCAGGGGGACCTCCATTGGGTGTCTTGTTCGTAGAGCAGGGTCGTACCGCGCAGGCTGACATGAAAGATCCTGACGCCGGGGTTGTCATAATTGTAGCCAGACTGCCGGAATCTTGGAGCACAGCCCTGAGGCATCGCGACGGTGGCTTTGCCCTGACTGATCGCGGCCTCGAAAAAAGCCCGGCTGCCAAATACTTGGGTGTGGCTGATGTATAAGGATATCTGGGATCCACTCTGCTCAACTTTCAGCCGCAGCGGGTGCGCCGCGTCTTTCGGGTTCACCTCGGCCCACACGCCGGCAAAGTTCGGAGTGGGAGCCTGGGACTGCTCGAACCGCTGATGGCCGGTCGCTTGATCGGTTCCGCCGGCAGCGTTGTCAACGGCCGGCTGATTCACCCGTCGATACCTCAGAATGCGCAGATCCGTGCCCATCGGATGTTTAGGAGAAGGCACTTTGTAGTGGAACGTTGTTTCCCAAACCAGAACCGAACCCTCCAGCCTCCACGTAAACGTATCGACCAGCGCCGCCTCGGCTTCGTTCGCTACGAGGTGCCAATTTTGGCCGTCTTGCGCATGGAACGTCTGATAGGTCACCGTGCCCTCTCTGGTAATCGGCGACTCGTGCGTCCGGATCTTTACGAGCGACCCCTGCTGAGTAATCGTGAGGCGCCCGGCATCCGCGCCAGCCGATTGATGTTCGCCCCTGTAACTCGCGTCGATCAGTTCCCAGGTGCCGGCGAAATTGGGGATGGAGGCCTGGGACGGCGGCTCGACTGTCGATCGGTTTGCAGCCCCCCTCTCGGCGACCGTTTGGGGGGCGGCGTCCGGATTGGTGGCGGCCGCTCGAACGGCTCGCTCGTCTTCGGTTCGCTTTTGGTCCTCCGTCAATTGTCTGTTCGAGGCGTCCGGCGCCGCTTGCCTGACCTTAAACTCCTCATCCCGAGAGGCTTTCCTGCTTTCGTAGGAGGCATACCAAACGCCAGCTGCGATCGCCGCCGCCGCCATTCCCGCAAGAGCGACGGTGCGCCAGGATTTGGTTGCCGTTCGCCTCTGGTCCGGCCGCAGAGAGCCCGCGCCTTGGGCGTCGGCTGGCGCGGTACCGTTTGCGACCAGACCTTGCGCCCGATCGCCTTTTGCCCGGACGCTTGCACCTTCCGACGGCAAATTGCCCATGTGCCGCTGCAGCGCCTTGACCAGCAGTTGAATGTCGGCATCCCAGCGGGCATGGGAGAGCTCTACGCCATTGCGGTAGGCCAGTTCCTTCAGGTCGTCCGGGAGCTGTTCGGCGCGCGGCATCCGCGCCTTGGCCACCAGGACGGGCACCACCGGGATGTCCCGCTTCAGCGCGGCGGCGGTTTCCAGCCGGACAAAATCCAGGGCGTCGTCCAGTCGCCGCCGCCCGCTTTCATCCTTCGCATCGAGCCATGCCGGGCCGATCAGTGCCAACAGCACGCCGCACGAGGATACGCTCTCATCGATCACTTTGCGGAAGTCGAAACCGGGCTCGATCGCAGTCACATCCATGAATACCGATCGCTCCCCGAACTGCCGGATAAGATCGTCGTACAATCGGCCAGCCTGGCCTTCGCTGTCATCTCTTCGGTAGCTGATGAAGATCGCGCGCATCGCTCGCATTGCCTCCGGCCGGGGTCTTGAAGCTGCTGCACGGAACATTCAGCCAACTGCGGGGAATGAACCAGGGAAGACAGATACGATAATCGAGGACACGCTCGAATTCAATGCTCCGAGTTCACAATTCGCGCTCCCCGCCCGCGGCGGGCCCGTCCACGATCTTGCGGTCCTCGGTTGTTTTCGCGCGCGCGGTTTTCGCCGTCCCGATTCCGAAACAGCGCTCCCGACGCCCTGGGCCGGGTCTGTGGTAGCCTGCGAAGTTTGGGCGAACCCAGACCGAATCGCCTGGAGGCCATTTTTGAAGCGATCTGATCTTGCATTCTTGTGCTCGCATTGTCTCGTGCTCGTCATGTTCGCCATCGCCACCCCGGCGCTCGGCCAGCAGGACAAAGCCGGTAACGTCCTGGTCGAGCGCGTCGGCGACACGGCATTCATTCAACTGCGCGCACCCAGCTTCGAGACGCTGACGGCGCGGCAGCAGGCATTGGCCTACTGGCTGACCCAGGCTTCGATTGCCATCGACCCGATTATCTATGACCAACTGTCCTCTTACGGTCTCCAACAGAAACGTGTGCTCGAAGAAATCATGGCGCATCCGAAAGGAATCGATCCGGCGGCGCTCGCGAAGATATCAGAATTTTCGAAGCTTTTCTGGGCCAACCGCGGCAATCATAACGATTTCACTTCGCAGAAATTTCTACCCGCTTTCAGTTTCGACCAGCTCGAAAAAGCCGCGCTCGGGGCGCAGCAAAACGGGGCTTTTCAGACCGCATATGCCGATCTTCCGCCGCTCGAGACTCCGGCCGATTTGACTCGGGAGCTCGAGTCCTTGCGGGCTTCGCTTTTTGATCCCGCGTTTGAACCGATGGGTACCGCCAAGAGCCCGGTCGGCGGAAAAGACACGATCCAGGCGAGTTCCAACACCTTTTATCAGGATGCGAGTCATCCGAGCATCAGTCTGGAGCTTCTGAAGGGATTTCAGGAAAAGTATCCGCTGAATTCGCGAGTGGTGAAAGGCACGGACGGCAAACTTAGGGAACTCGTTTACCGCGCCGGCACGCCCGACGACAAGGTTCCGCCCGGACTTTACGCCACGTTCTTGAAAAAGAGTAATGAGTGCTTCGAGCGAGCGCGCGGCTATGCCGAACCCGCGCAGGCCCAAGCGATCAGCCACCTCATTCGCTACTTCCAGACCGGCGAGTATGCAGAGTGGATTGCATTTGGCACTGCCTGGGTTCAGAACGACGCGATCGTGGACTTTGACAATGGCTTCATCGAGGTCTATCGCGACGCCCGCGGCGCGAAGGGAAGCTCGCAGAGTTTCGTAACCATCACCGACCAGGCGCTCACCACTGCCATGAAAAAACTGGCGGAAAATGCCGGCTATTTTGAGCAGAAGGCTCCCTGGGATGCCCAATACAAGCTCCAGTCGTTCAAACTTCCGGTGGTGAAAGCGGTCGAGACGCTGATCGAAACTGGCGATTTCGGCGTAACCACGATCGGCGACAATCTGCCGAACGAAAACGAAATCCACGAAAAATACGGTTCCAAGAATTTTCTGTTCACTGGCAGCAGCCGCGCTCTCGAAGAAGCCACCGGCCAGACGGCCTTTGCCGAGTTCGCAGCCAGTTCCGCCGAGATCGAGCGCAACCAGAAATACGGTACCGAGGCGGGCGGCCTGATGACCGCCTTGCACGAGGTCATCGGGCACGGCTCGGGAAAACTGAGCGAGCGCTTGAGCGGTGGTGCGCAGCCTTTCCTCAAGGAGTATTTCTCGACGCTCGAGGAAGCGCGCGCCGACCTGATGGCGCTGTGGAACGTGTGGGATCCCAAGCTGAAAGAACTCGGCCTGATCTCAAACCAGGAAGAAGTTGCTCAGGCCATGTATGACAACGCGGCCCTGGTGGCGTTGACCCAACTCCGGCGCATTCCGCAGGGCGACACCATCGAAGAGGACCATGAGCGCGACCGGCAGTTGATCGCCGGCTACATCGCCGACCGGGTTCCGGGCTCGATCGAACAATTCACGCGCGACGGCAAAACCTACGTGCGCGTGTCCGACTATCAAAAGATGCGCCAGGGCGTGGGCATGCTGCTCCGAGAACTCATGCGCATCAAGGCGGAGGGCGACTACAACGCGATCAAGGCGCTGGTCGATCAATACGGCGTCCACTTCGATCCGGCGTTGCGCGACCAGGTGCTGGCGCGTTATCAGAAGCTCAACCTGCCGACTTACTTTGCGGGTATGAACGCTCGGTTGAGCGCGAGCTTTGATAATCATGGGGATGTCCAGAAGGTGAAAATCGACTCCTTCAACGATCCCGTACTTCAATATCTCAGTTACGGAGCGATGTACGACAAGAACCTGGCGTTCTAAAGGCCGTGTCTCAGCCGAGAGAGATGGGGCCAACCCCGTCTGCGGAAAAGCAGCAAAAACCGACGTTCCGACTTTGGTAATCTGCCGTGCTGCCGCCCCTTGATGCAAAATTGTAAGGAGAATGCCGTCCACCGTCATTACGCAGAAGGGGCAACGGGGCTCGCGCGTCAAGCTGGGCGGGTCGATCCTTGCCCTGGTGCTGCTTGAAAATGGGCGTCAGATCCGCGGCCGCCTGAATCAGCTTTCGCTCAACGGAGGGCTGATCTCGCTCGAACAGCCGCTCGACGAGGGCATCTCGGTGACGGTCCTGTTTCACGTCGGCTCGACCAGCATCCGCTGCCACGCGCACATGTTGTTTCCGATGTGGGCGACCCAGGGATGCCTGCAGCCTTTCCGCTTCTTGGATTTACCGGAACCTGACGGCACCAGTCTGAATCGAGAACTGAACATCCTGGTCCGCAGCGGCGCATCTGCCGAAGAAGAAGACAGAGAAGCGACCGCGTAGGCGCGCGCTTCGCGCACGAGCGCAGCGCTCGGCCCCGAACCGGGCATCTGATTTCGGGTGAATGCTGCCCTGTCACGAACCGGCAATCTCCCGGCCGCCACCTGGAGCGAGATCCTAAACCGCCGGATTCACTTCCCCGCCGCCGCCAAAATATCTTCAAGCGAATACTTCTGCAACTCGCCGATCCGCTCGATCGTGATATCTGGCTTCGGATACTTTGCCACCTGCACGGCGTCGAGCGCGTAGTGCCCCTGGCGCGGAAAAACAGTCGTCACTCGGGCACCCCAGTGCTTCTTGAGGGCCGCCAGAATCCGCACCTTGTCGTCCACCATCACGTAGTGCGTGGCCGGATACTTCGCCTCCACGTCTTCGAGTTCGAGTTCCTTGTGGATATAGATCAGGATATTGTCTTGAAAGATCTCATGCAGGCCAGAGCGGTCGATCTTTCGCGGTTGAAACACCACGTCGCCGTCGCTCATGATCGCGGCCGTCCCCAGCCGCTGCGCATGCGCTACCGCATCGAGCGATTCCGGAAACAGCCGGTTGGCAAAGGGATAATTGATCATGAAATGCGAGACGGCCAAAAGTTTCGGATCGCGCGGATGCTCGATGCGATAGCGCTGCAGCGCACCCAGATAATCGGCGTATCCGAGTTCGGTGCGCATTTGCTCGAAAATCTCCCAATAGCGCCCGGCGCTGAATTCGCCCACTCGGTTGATCAGGTGCCGCTTGAGATCTTTCGACACGTGATCGTTGTCGAGCAGCGTATTGTCCACATCGAAAAAGAACACGGTGGTCGGTTTGGCGGCGGCGTCAGTCATAGGATCTCCAGAACGATCTCGACAATCGCGATCTTTCAGAATCAAAGCTTTCAGAATCTAAAGAGCGACCTATCATGCCAGAAAACACCCCCTATGTCACGATCGGACCCCGCAGGAGTCCCACGTTTTTGCATGGGAACAGTTCCAGGGCACGAAAATCGCGGCTGCCAACAGGGACTTGTCAGGGACCATCGCTTGTAGTACAAAGGCGGCGGCGAAACAGATAATGAATCGACGGGGCGGATGCTGTGACTCTGCCTCACAAACCGGGCGAATCCTTTCTCGCCCTCCCAGGAGTTAGACCTTCGTGGAACACGTTGACCCAGCCGTCATCAATCGTTTCGACACACGCTCGGGCCGGCCTTGTGAATTCTGCCGGGACGAAGACCCGCAATTTCCCCATCGCCGCCCGCTCGACCAGATGGTAGCGAGCAGCCGCAAAGCATGTGCTTCGGCGCATTTCACCGAGGACGGTTATGTGCGGCATCGGATGCTCGAACTGCGCCGGCTCAGGTCCCGCGCCCCGCTTTCTGCGGCCTAACCGACCAGATTTTCGCCCCGCGTTTTTTTTCGCGCAACCTTCGAGGCACGGGGAGCTCCAACCGGCTAGGTCCAAGATTAGGTGTATTCCATGCTGGCCGGGATGCGTTTCGGTTGGCTGTTTTCCTTCTTGTTGGCGTTCTCTTCCGTCTATCTCTCGGTTCAAGCTCAGATCAGCGGCGTGCCTCCCTCAGGTCAAGTTCGATTGGTTGGTGGAAACCGATGAACGGGAACGCCCATGCATAACGTCCATCGGCCAGTCGGTGACCGGGGTATAACAATTTTGATGAATCACATGGGTGGGACTACGGTAGGAATTGCCGTGACAGGAGTCTTGATCAGAAGATTAAGCGCTGCGACGTTCCTGCCCGTATGTGGCCGTTGCTTGACGCGACGCTTCTTGGACGCGGTCGCGGTAGAAATCTGCGAAAGACACTTTGGACTTTTGTCTCCGATCCAGTATGCCTCCCTTGGGAGGGGGTTCAGGCGACAAGAATTTCGATCCAACTGCCAATACCGCTACAAATCCAAAAAATGCTGCCAACACCCCCAATACGCTCTGATACGCCATTCATTTCCTCCGCTCGAGCCACATGCCAAACCCAAGCATTGCTAGACTCAGTAACAGTGCTGCAGCCATCCCCTTTTGCGCTAATCGATCTACCTTGTCCTTCGCCCTTTGGGATCAGCAAATCTACCGGAACAAAAATCAAGATTAAGACTGCCGCCTCCCGAAAATATTCTCCGAACATTTCGGAGAGGCTCTTGGGCTTGTGGGGGTTGAGCCCTTCTATCGCCGACCTGATCTCCTCAACAGCCGGACGTATAATCTCTGCATCGAGATACTGAGTAAAAAAACCGCAGTCTAGCGAGGCGTTGGCGATTAGGCAGGATATTTCGACACTAGGGATAGCAGGGGGTTCCCTAGCGCCCTCTTTTCTCGTCGCTTCTCTTGGCTCCGTTTAAGCTTTGCTTGTTCCTTTAACAAGTCTTCCTTCGAGAAAGTCACTACCTTTCGGAACGCCAGG
>Ga0302325_10000865_pt1 | contig 80948 bp, 46 predicted proteins | sample Palsa_T0_2_FD_201948 | JGI IMG/M metagenome (GOLD analysis project Ga0302325, IMG submission 201948) | Peat permafrost microbial communities from Stordalen Mire near Abisko, Sweden - Palsa_T0_2 | ecosystem: Environmental > Terrestrial > Soil > Palsa > Peat permafrost | place: Sweden: Abisko... | reverse complement strand
CTGCTCCGCTGGTGCCGCCCGCGGTGGTTACGGTAACATTTGCCGCTCCGAGCGCAGCAGTGGCGCCAATGGTAAAGGTGGCGGTGATCTGAGTGGGACTTACCACGGTCGCCGCGCTGACGGTCACGCCGGGATTGCTGACGCTGATAGTGGCGCCGGCGATAAAGTTAGTACCGGCGAGGGTAACGGGGACGCTGGTGCCGGGGTTTCCGCTGGGGGGACTGATCGAGGTGAGTGTGGGAACTGGGGCATTGATGGTGAAAGTCACTGCTCCGCTGGTGCCGCCCGCGGTGGTCACGGTGACGTTGGTCGGTCCGGTCGCGGCCGTGGCGGCAATGGCGAAGGTTGCCGTAATCTGAGTGGGGCTGACCACTGTCACCGCGCTGACGGTCACGCCGGGATTGCTGACGCCGAGAGTGGCCCCCGCGATGAAGTTGGTGCCGGTGAGGGTGACGGGCACGCTGGCCCCGAGCAATCCGCTGGGAGGGCTAATGGAGGTGAGTGTGGGCAAGGCGTTGATGCTGAAAGTCACAGCTCCGCTGGTGCCGCCCGCGGTGGTCACGGTGACGTTGGCCGCTCCTATCGCCGCAGTGGCGGCAATGGCGAAGGTTGCTGTAATCTGACTGGGACTTACCACGGTCACCGCGCTGACGGTCACGCCGGGATTGCTGACGCTAACAATGGCCCCCGCGATGAAGTTGCTGCCGGTAAGGGTGACGGGTACGGTGGCCCCGAGCAATCCGCTGGGCGGACTAATCGAAGTGAGTGTCGGGAGTGAGGCACTGATGGTGAAAGTCACAGCTCCGCTGGTGCCGCCCGTGGTGGTCACGGTGACGTTGGCCGCTCCGGTCGCCGCAGTAGCGGCAATGGCGAAGGTCGCCGTAATCTGAGTGGGGCTGACCACGGTCACCGCGCTGACGGTCACGCCGGGATTACTGACGCCGACACTGGCCCCCGCGATGAAGTTGGTGCCGGTGAGCGTGACGGGTACGGTGGCCCCGAGCAATCCGCTGGGCGGACTAATCGAAGTGAGTGTGGGAGATAAGGTATTGATATTGAAAGTCACAGCTCCGCTGGTGCCGCCCGTGGTGGTCACAGTGACACTGGCTGCCCCGGGCGCGGCATTTGCGGCGATGGTGAAGGTGGCGGTGATCTGGCCGGTATTTACCACGGTCACCGCGCTGACGGTCACGCTGGGATTGCTGACGCTGACAGTGGCGCCCGTGACAAAGTTTGTTCCGGTGAGGGTGATGGGGACGCTGACCCCGGGGTTTCCGCTCGGGGGACTGATGGAGGTGAGTGTGGGGGGCAGATTGAGTTGCGTAACGACGAAACTACTTATATAGCTGCAATATAGTGTTCCGTCCGCGGGGGGCGGCTGAACGTAGTCGGGACAAACGGTAATGCCAGCAGTAACCGGCGAAATTAGGAGATCGGACGTGACCGTTGCGGTGAGGGTATTCAGGCTCTGAATTTGAGTTGCGAGATCCGGGCTGCAGCTTGTCACAACATCCGGCCCACACCATTCCGCTGTTACCCCCGCGATGAAGCCGTCGCCCTGAACAGTAACGTTCGTTGGGGGGCTTCCAGCGACGACCGAATTCGGAATAAGGGTATCGATTACGGGAATTACGCTGAAGTAGTATGCGTTGGAGGTACCGGCCACAGGATCGACCACGGAGATGGTGTTCGCGGAGACTGCGACCAGCAAATCAGGTGTAACAATTGCGGTCAAATCTCCCGAGTCTCCAAAAGTAGTCGCAAGACCCACCGAGCCATTCCAAAATGCCTGGCTACTGGATGTAAAGCCGCTTCCTTGGATCGAGACGGTTACGGAGTCAGTGCTATTAACATCCGCCCACGCCGGAGAAATGCCTGATATCGAAATATCAGCCGGCTCAGGGCGCTTTGTCCGTGTCACAATATTCGCCATTCTTGGCGAGGCCGGAGGGGGGACTTTACTTGTCGCCGCACTATTCTTTCTCGCGGCGTAGCCACTTCCTGCGACTACGATGGGGCGTTGCGCTCGACCGAGATCAACCTGGATCAACACCGGCAAGCCAATCAACGCTAAGTTCAGTAGCCGGAACAAGTAGCCATTAATTTTAAAATTCGCCAAACTTAGCCTCCATGCCAAACTTCTTTGCGTTATCGATACGCCCGAAGGTTCACGGCGGGGTATGCGCCGATAAAGTATAAACGCAAACCCGCGGCTAAATCAAGAAATTTATATTTTTATGGATTCCGCGCGAGAACCAACGGACGCGTCGTTCGCTTTTACTGGCCGGCGCGTTTGTTGAACTGCGACCGGGTTTCAGGCGTATCCGGTAGCAAGCACCGAAAGCCGACGTGATTTGCGCTTCCCTCGAAATGTGCCCTATAGGATAGCCTCAAATGCTTCACAGGGTCACTATCGTATGAGCCCCCGCGCGCCACGTGGGCCTTGCCGGAGGCGGGTCCCCGAGGATCTGCATTGGGCGAATCCTTGTAGTATAAAGGGCTGTAAAAATCTTGGACCCACTCCCAAACATTGCCCGCCATATCGAAAAGCCCAAAGTTGTTTGGGTCGAACTTCTTCACCGGCGCTGCGCCTTCATACTGGTCATAACCAGCTTTGCCTAAAAAATTGGCCCTTGCCCGGCTTTGCTTCATATCGGGAAAAGGGAATACCTGATTGTCGCTTCCTGCTCGCGCCGCATATTCCCATTCCGCCTCCGTTGGAAGCCGTCCGCCGGCCCAGGCGCAATAAGACTGGGCTTCTTCCCAGGTTACGTACACGATCGGATATCCAGGCACCTTCCAGCCTCCATCCCACATGGGCGCTTTCGGCATTTTGCCGTGTATCACTTGCTTGACGAAATACCGGTAAGCTTCAACTTCGACTTCCGTCTCCCCCAGCCAGAAGGGTTCGTTGATTTCCACGGGATGTTGGGGTTTTTCGTTGTCCTCGCAATCGCGTTCCGCGGAAGGCACGCATCCCATCAGGAAACTACCTTTGGGGATGTAAACATACTCCTGGTGATCCTTGTTCCAGGCGACAGAGCCCTGTTTGGGCCAAATATCCTTGAGAACAATAACCGGCTTCGGCGGCGGGGGTGGAATAAAATAGAAAGAAGCGCCTCCGACTGGATATGGCTGCTGCTCACCCCTCGACGCCGCGCTGACCTCCTTCTGCACTTCCTGGACGATCTCAGTTAGATTCAATCCGGGCTTTTGCAGCGCGCCGACCAGGGCCCTGGTGAAGGAACCGATTTCTCCGGATACTGGCACGACTTTGTTCGGAGCAGCGTCAAACACCAGTACCGTATCCGCCTGGTCCCCTTGTGGGCTGGCCAGTCCGCGTGCGCCAAAGCGCTGCTCGAGCCGGTCGCTCTCCCAGCCAGCCTCGATGAAAAATATTTTCAAAGCCAGTTTTTTGTCATCCAGAAGATTCTGCAACCGGCCAACAGCATACGCCAGTCCGTATGCTTTTCCCTTTACCTGAGGATCGAAATCCGTCGGAACCAGATAGTTGTCTGTCTCCTGTATTCCATATCCGGAGTAGTACACGAGGCAAACCTCGTCAGGCCGCAAGTCCTGAATGAATCCTTGAATCGCTTTACTCAGAGACTCACTGGTAAGGTCCCGCTTCGATACGACATCGAAATGCAAGTCGCCCAATACCCCCGACATGGCGTCCGCCCCGGCCCGGGCAGCGGGGATGGGAGGCAGGAATCGGTACCGCGCGTTCCCAATGACCAAGGCCTTCAACCTGGGACCAGGGGCAGACTGTCCCCACAATCCGATGCCAAGGGGACATATGAATAGGAACAGACTGGCAGCTTTGGCCGGCCATGGGAGCACAATTTTCCGTGTATCAGGTCTGGATCTGCCCACCGAGTCACCAGTTTAGCGCGCCAAATGCACTAAGTGCGCTACTGTGCCGCAATCCGCTACTTTATTACGGTATGACGGTCCAATGGATGGTAACGATCTCGAGTGTTTGTCTGCCATTGTTTCGAATTCTCCATTGGTCGTCGGCAGCCATGTAATCGACAGTTACGTCAGGCTGCGCCGCACGCACGGTTAGGTTTGCCATGCGCACGAGCGGAATGGCGCCGTTAGTGATTCTACCCGGGCTGCCTGGGAGCACGTTGCTGCCATCCGGGGCCACCCGCACATCACCTCCAGGAGGCAGTTCTCCTTGCCAACTCGCATCGCCATGAAGCACCCCTTTATATTGTTCGTACGTGAGACGCTCTACCACTGGTTTCGGCAGCTCAAGCTTCTGTGCGGGGACGGATGCGGTTGCACGCTTGGTGACTGTGAGGGTGACATGAACCGGTCGTTGCATGCCGCTAGAGGGCACCAGAACCAGCAACGCCGGATATGTGCCTGGATCCAAACCCTCGGGCTCTACCGATGCGCGGATTCCAGACTTCCCGCGTTCAGCCTTGAGCCAGTGCTGTTTCGATTCGATCTTCTTGACCTGCCCCTGCGATACAGAGATTTGCTGGGCATCCGGCCGCTGCCCGCCGACCTGGTATTCAAAATCCAGCTTTGAGGGATCGATTTCGAGGGTGTCCGGGGGGGCTGCGGCAACTGGGCCGGGCGGCGCTGGTTCTGCCGGTCGATCGACGACCAGGTGGACGGATATTACAAGCGTCCCGATCACCTTAGCGTCCGTTTTCGGTGTGAGTCTTATTGTCCCCAGGATGTCGCCGGGCTGCAATCCCTGTGGCTGGACACTGACGCGCAAACGATTCAGTTTGTCGCCTTGGTCCGGTGTCACCACCAGCCACGGGGCACTGGTCGTGACGCTGAAGGGAATACTTGGGTTGTTCCAAACAATGTCTTGTGGATTTGGACTCCCCAGCGAGCCCATTCGGTAATTAAATAGCAGCGCTCGCGGCTCGGGATCCAGGCTGATCGTTGAAGCCGTTGAACGGAAAGCCAGCTTCAGGATGACCCCAAATGCAGCGATAAGTAACAGAACCGGGACTAAGACGATTGGCCTGCGATACCAGGCTCGTCTTTCGGGCGATTGAAGCGCAGTGCGCAACTGCAACAACCTGGTTTCATCAGGGTATGAAGAAAGGCCTTGCTCAACCTCAGCCAGCGCGCCTGGCACATCGCCGTTTGCCCGAAGCTCGTGAGCCCGCGAGAGGCTCTGGATCACAAAGTCTTCCTGCCTGCGCCGGAATTCTTCGAGCGCCTGAACCAGAGTTGCGTGCAACTCGATGAGGCTGAGCTCAGTTGGATAGTAGGAAAGTCCCTGCTCGATTTCTGATACGGCGCCCTTCAAATTGCCGGAAGCTTGCAATTTCCGGGCCTTGCCGACGCACCTGGAGACGAACTCCTCCTGCTTGTTTCGCGCGGTTTCCACGGCCTTCTGAAGCGCGCCAAGCATGTTCCGGAGCCGGTCGTCGTCCGGATATGAGGAGAGCGCCTGCTGGACCGGTTCCATGGCGCTTTGGAGATCCCCGGAACCCTGTAATTTGCGGGCTTCGGTTAGGGACCGCGTGATGAGGTCCTCGCGCTTGCGGCGGGAATCGCGCAGCGCCCTTTGCAGGCTGGCAGATGTTTCCTGGAGGCGGGAATCGTCCGGATAGTTTAAGAGTCCCTGTTCGACGCGGGCGAGCCCGTCCTGCAGTTTCCCAGCGGCTTGTAGCTCGCGAGTTTGGGCCAGGCAGACAAGCACAAGCTCCTCGCGCTTAATGCGGAATTCCTCCAGGGCCTGGTGCAGAATCGCTTCCAGGTCCCGAAGGCTGAATTCCTCTGGATACGAAGAAAGTGCTTGCTCGACTTCCGCCAGGGCCGCTTTCAGATCCCCGGCCTCCCGCAGTCTCTGCACTTGCATGACACACCGCGATACGAATTCCTTCTTGCGGCGTTGGGCATCCTCAAGCGCCTTTTGGAGCGTCATTGACAATTGGTTCAAGCGGAGTTCATCCGGGTAGGAAGTGATTCCGCGCGTGACTTCTTCTAAGGCGGCTTGCAGGTTGCCGGCCTCCTGCAGTTCGCGGCACCGGGCCATACAAAGCGCGATAAACTCGTCTCGCTTGCGCCGGGATTCCTGAAGCGCTCTCTCCAGGCCGCCGGCGATGAGCAATAGCCTGGGCTCGTCCGGGTAGGCCGAGAGCCCTTGCTTCACTTGTGCCAGGGCAGACTGCTGGTCGCCGGCATCCTGGAGTTCGCGGACCTTGGTGGTACAAGCGGTAACGAACTCCTCCTTCTTACGTTGGGATTCCTCAAGCTCTTGTGTCAGCACCTCCGCCAGTTGACGGAGCTTAGTTTCCCGCGGGTAGGATGAGAGCCCTTGTTCAACCTGCACCAGCGCGGCCGGCAAATCGCCGGCATCCCGCAGCCTGCGAGCCTCGCCGGCGTACCAGGTAATGACTTCCTCCCGACTCCGCTTGGATTCCTCGATGGCTTTCTTGAGGCTCGCGGATAACTGCAGCAGCCCCGGTTCCTCCGCATAGGTAGTCAGAACTTGTTCGACTAACCCCAGCGCGCCCTGCAGATCGCCGGCCGCTTGCAATTCGCGCGCTTGAGCCGTGTACAGCGCGATGACCTCGTCCCGCTTGCGCCGGGATTCCTGAAGTGCTTTTTGCAGGCCGGCCGATAGCTGGATTAATTCTCGCTCACCCGGAAAGACCGAGAGCCCTTGTGCGACCCGCGCGAGGGCGCCCGCCGGGTCCCGGGCCGTTTGCAACTCCCGTGCCTCGGACAGACAAACCCGGACGAACTCATCGTGCTTTCTTCGATAGTCCTCCAGCCGTTGGTGCAAAGTAGCTTGTATCTCCCGAAGCTGGAGATCCTGAGGGTAGGAGGAAATGCCTTGTTCGACTTGTGCCAGCGCTCTCTCAAAATCACCACCGTCCATCAGCTTGCGAACTTCATTGAGACACCACGCCACAGATTCGTTCTGGCGATGTTGGGAATTCTTAAGCGTGTTCCATAATTGCGTCAGCCTGGATTCGTCCGGATAGGAGGCGAGGCCTTGCTCGACATGAGCCAAAGCGGCCTGCAGATTTCCCGCCTGCTGCAGTTCCCGTGCCCGGACCAGGCAAAGCGCTATGAACTCCTCCCGCTTGCGCTGGGATTCTCGAAGTTCTTGCTGAAGATCAGTGGCAATAGCGACTAGTCTGCGTTCACCAGGGTAGGCCGAGAGAGCTTGCTCAATCCGCGCCAGGGCGGCTTTCAAATCTCCGGATTCCTGTAATTGCCGGGCCTGGCCGAGGCAAACGGCGACCAACTCTTCCCGGGACTTGCCCAGCGCTTCTTTGAGAGAAGCCTGCAATTCGATAAGTTTGCTCTCGTCAGGATTCGCTGTAAGGCCCTGCTCGACTTTCGCCACAGCACCGGGAAGATCTCCAGCGTCTCTTAGCTTGGTAGCCTGGTTGACGCACCAATTTACAACGTCTTGCTGATGGCGCTGAGATTCCCGCAGAGTTTTTTGAAGGCTGGCCGACAATTCTACCAGCTTGATTTCTTGGGGGTAAGCGGCGAGTCCCTGCTCGACCTGTGCCAGGGCGCGCTGAAAATCTCCGGATGCCTGTAGCTCTCGAGCTTGATCTACACAGCGCATTACAAATTCGTCGCGCTTGCGGCAGGATTCCTGGAGCGCTTTCTGCAGGGTCGCCGACAATTGCACCAGTCTGGGCTCATCGGGATAGGAGGCGAGACCCTGCTCGACTTGCGCCAGGGCTTCTTGAAAATCCCCGCTCGTTTGTAATCTCCGAGCCTGGTGAACAGATTGCGTCACTATTTGTTCTCGCTTCCGGTCTAACGCGAGGACCCTGAGGCTATTCGCCAGCGTGTTTCCGGGATCCAGCATCAGGGCATGTTGAACGAGAAGCTCCCCGGACTCCCAATCCGTGTCTAATGCGGCACGCGCCTGTTCCAGCAGAATCTCGACCAACTTGGAGCGCAGCGGTGAATTGCGCTCGTCCAACTCGTAGGCCTTGCGTAAGGCGGCAATCCCGTCTTTATAACGTCCCTTTGCGCATAAGTCGCGCCCCTGAACCAGCAGTCTCTGCGCTTCGTTGATGCGTTCCGAGCCCTGTCGGGCCAATTTTTCCAGATCGGATAATTCAGCGTCGCCGGGAAACTCGGCGACCGCATCCCGCAGCAGTTCCATGGCCCGCGCGAAGTCACCAGATTCCAATTGGCGATCGATCTGCTCCACCCAACGGGACTTGGCCTCGGTACGGACGAGCTGATCCCGTCTCTTCTTGACCCGTTCAATCTCGAATTCCAAGCCGGGATACTGGTGATAGACGCTCTGCAGAATCTCCCACTGCCCCAGCGCTTCGTTGAACTGGCCGCCCCCCTCGGAATTGCGCGCTTTGTTGACAATCGATTGGACCAAATCCCGCTTGTCGCGCATAAGCCGCAGTGCCCGTTCAAAGTGAACCTCGCCGGGATGCAAATCGAGAGCTTCCTTCAGGATGTTCACGCGGCGCTCTAAATCAGGTTCAGCTTCCACGCTCCGGTCAATTTCCGCAATCCGGGCAGACCACTCTTGCCGCTGCCGTTCTTCGACATCGAACTTCAATGCCTGAAATAGCGCGTGGCCCGGATACTTCGTCAGGTATTGATCGCATACTGTCAGGGCCATCATGAAGTTGCGGTCTACGAGGTGCTTTCGCGCTTCCTCATATGCGCCTCGCAGGGCATCATGCTCGGAACGTACCTGATTGTAAAAGGACTGTATCGAGACACCCCGCTCTGGCGCCGAGGAATCTGGCGCTTTACGATCCAGTTCCACAAGGCGCTCCAGTTTCGTAAGCGCCACGCTCACATCGCCGCCCTGCCAGGCATTGACGGCAGACTGGTAGAGATGTTCCTTTTCCGTCCTGATTCGCAGGTACTCCTGTTCCCGGCGGTCGATCTCTGCAAGCATCTGCTCCGCGCGGGTGTCTTTGGGCTTGATCTGTAATACGCTCTGCATAGCGCCGCGGGCATGGCTGAAAGCATGGTTGTCAAGGTGCTGCCGCGCCAGCCGGAACCACTCATCGATTTTCTGCTCACTGCGCCGGTTCTCGACTGTATTTCTTAGCGACAAAGCCGAGGTGTTATTCGGATCCAGTTGCAGTACGTCCTGGATTTTTTGTAGCGCTAACAGGTATTCTTCCTCGTCGATCCGAGTACGGGCGCTTTCGAGCAGTTGCAGGATGGTCTTTTGCCGCTTGCCCTTTTCAATCTGGCTCCGCAAAAAGGGGATGGCCGGGTCCAAATGACCCTCGGCCTCCAATTCACTTAGGATTTCACCGGCGAACTGGTAGTCACTCTGCTCGGTGGCCTTCGTCGCACGCTGAATTCGCGGCTGTATGCGGATTGCGTCGAAGATCTCGATAGGTTCGCTCCGAAGGGCCTTTTGCAGAATTTCGGAGAATTCCCGCGCACTCGAAAAGCGATACCACGGCTGCTTCGCGATGGCCTTATGAACCACGCGGCTCACGAGTTGGCTGACCGCCGGATTCAGATCTGAGGCGGGAGGCGGAATACGATTCAAGATGGCCTGTACCACCTCGTTCTCGCTGCTGCCTTCAAATGGCCGCCGGCGCGTGAGGGTTTCGTAAAAAACCACACCCAGCGCGAAAATGTCCGACAAAGCCGATGCAGGCTGCATCTGAACCTGCTCCGGCGCCATATAGGGGAGAGTACCGCCCTTTATGGTCATGCTCGTCTGGGTATCGACCATATGGACCATACCAAAGTCGATAATCTTCACCGAATCGTCCTGCATGACGAAGATGTTGCTGGGTTTCAAGTCACGATGCACGACCCCGTTTTCGTGGGCAGCCTGCAATCCACGGCAGGTCTGCATGATGATTTCCACAGCGCGGTCGACTGTCAGGCGTTGCCCGGCATCGCGGATCAGCTCACCCAACGTTACCCCTGGGAGCAGGGGCATCACGAAATACGGTTTGCTCTCGCCTTCATCAGTGAACTCGCCGATGTCGAAGATCTCGATAATATTAGGGTGACTGAGAGACGCCAGGACGCTGCACTCTTTCCGGAAAAGTTCCACCGCCATCCGGTCGGGGCTGCCGCGAATGGTCTTGAGGGCGACGTCGCGGCGAACCACGGGATCATATGCCCTATACACCAAACCCATGCCGCCCCGGCCGATGGGTTCCTTCAGCTGGTAGCGATCGATGGATTTGGATTCAACAGCTTTTTTGGATGCCGGCGGCATAGGGGTTCCGATGCGTTTCTTTACTTAGGATAGATCCGAAACGAAGCGAACCGTTGGTAGCCGCATATCACCGCTCACTTACTTACCCGGCGGCTCCTCGATCCCGAAATCGTACCCTTTGCCGTAGTTGCCCTTGGCCGGCTCGGCCGAGCCAATCTGAAAAAACAGGTACTCTCCCTTGGCGAGCTTGCCCGTGGTGATCTTGAATAAGTGCGGGCCCACTTCCAACGAATCGAACTGTCTCATCGCAGCAGCTTTGAGTTCTTCCTTGGGGCCGGGCCCCATCTCGATCTCCCGGCGCTCTTCCTTTCGTTCCAGGGCAACCAGGACGACTTCTTCGATCCCTTTGCCTTCCGGAAGGCGCATGTAGAATATGAGCGCGCTCGCCTCTTGCACTCTTGTTTTCGACGTTGGCCCAACCAGATACGCGATGATCTTGCCTTTCTTCATGAGTACCTTGCCCAGCCCAGCACCCTCTTTCGCCCCCAGCATCATCTTCAAATCGATCTTTGCGGGAACCTCTTCCGGAAAACGATATAGCCCAGGCTCGGATGGGACTTTGGATGCGTAAGCATCCTCGGGATACTGCTTGGCGGGCACATTCGGTTTCGGGGGAGCAGACAGTACGTCGGATGCACTGGTGGTCACAGGGGGCGGGGGCGCGGGAGGATTATAGGGTTGGGAGGGATCCAGAAGGAACTTAATGACATTATCGCTGACTCCGGATTTTTTGAGCTCAAGCAGTTCTTCCGTGCTCAAATCGAATGCCTTACCGTTCTTTTTGATCTTTGTAATGATCAACTCTTCCGCTAATCCGGTTTGAGACAATTTAACGACTTCTTCCACGGAAAGCGGTGTGCTGGTCCTCGACGGCTGGGCGTCTTGCCGCCCAAATTGCGCACCGGCCAGTACCAGCACGAGCAATACCGAGTGCCAAAATGAGCGGCTCGCGATCATAAGCTCCAATTGAGATTAGATCAAATCGGCAAAGCTTGCAAACTGCGCGGATCTTGCAATCTGTCACGGTAAGGTGTAACGTTGTCTTCCTGGGACGATGCATCCGGACTCTCCAGAGCGACACGCGAAAGAAGCCCCCGAAAACCTTGCTCTCCTCTATCAGGGCTTGCTTACGGGAATCGTTCGCATGCAGGCTGGACGGCAGCACATCACCGACGGCGAATCCTTTCGACGGCGCACGAAGGCGGCCTTGCAGGATGTAGAACGGGACGCTGTGTCAGCCGGTTACGAAGGGCAGGACGTACGAGACACCCACTTTGCGGTGGTTGCTTTTCTGGACTCCGTTGTACTCCATTCGAACGACTCCGTTCGAGCAGAGTGGGAGAGGAAGCCGCTGCAGGAGGAACTATTCGGCCAGACGGACGCCGGGGTGGTTTTCTTCGAAAAGCTTGAGCATTTCCGTTCGAGACGCGACTCAGAGCAGTTGGCCGACATTCTAGAGGTCTATCTGCTCTGCCTTTTGCTGGGTTTCGAAGGCCGCTACTCGGGAGGTTTGCGCGCGGAGTTAGACAGCATCGCGGAAAGAGTCAGAAGGCGGATCGACGATATTCGGGGGCGAAGCGGCCAGCTTTCGCCGAACGGCGGCTTGACATCATCCTCCACACCAGCGGCGCCAGTGGAACCGCAACGCTTCAGCCGTTTTCGCATTGTAACGCTCGCGTCGTTAATTATCACTATTCTCTGGTTCCTCTGCTTGAAATTGAACTTAATCTCGGCTAGCGACCAACTGCGGAGCAGGTTGTTCTAGCCGGAGTTGTAGGCTACGGTGACGATCAAGACTCTCCTGTTTTCCTTGTTCTTATATGTGTGTCTGGTGTGGGTGGGTGCCGTGTACTGGCAGGCCGGCGCGGAGTTCGGACTTCGATGGACTGCAATCGGCCTGATAGCCGTCCTGGCATTCATCATCGCCGCGCGCCTTTTCGGCTGGTGGCGGCTTTGGCGTGCGAAGGCTGCGGCGCGGCCAATCGCCCCCGCCAAGTCCGCTCCACCGATTCACGAGGACGACGCAGCGCTGGCCGCTCTGATTGCCGAAGCCAACGCGACTCTCGCCAAAGCCCCCGCCTATGCGGGCAAGCGCGAAAGCACGCCGCTTTCCGGCATGCCTTTGTATCTTCTGATTGGTCCGGAAGCTAGCGGCAAAACGAGTACGTTTCTCAACTCTGGTTTGGAGCCACAGTTGCTTGCCGGCCAGGTAGCCGGAACCGCTCCTCTCGTTCCTACCCGGCTTTGCAACATCTGGCTGGTCAAGGATGCAATCTTCGTAGAACTCTCCGGACGTGTATTCAGCGGCGACCTTAGCCGCTGGACTCAATTACTGCAAGTGTTGCGGGGTGGCGCTTCCGTTCCGCTGTGGCGGCGGCTTTGGAAAGAGCCCGAACAGGGCTTGGCGCTTCGCGGCGTGATCGGGTTCGGCGATGTCAAGGAGTTCATTGGCACGCCGAATCCTCAATTCCTGGAACGTCGCAGCCGCGACTGGCAGCAAAGGCTTTTGGCCATTGGCGATGTCTTCGGCGTTGAATTTCCCGTCTATCAGGTAATCACAAAGTGCGACATAATCCTCTTTTTCCGGGATTTTTTCCGCCGACTGCCGGAGCCGGAGACCAATCAGGTCCTGGGTTGCACTCTCCCGCTTCACGATACGGGTCCGTCGGGCGTGTCGGGGGGCGTGTCTGTGGAAGACCAGGCAAAGAGCCTCACCCGATCTTTCCGTCCCCTCTATAACGCTCTCGCGAAACGGCGAATCGTACACCTCGCGCACGAGCCCGACCCGGCCCTCCGGCCCGCGATATACGAGTTTCCCAGGGAACTCAAGCGCATACGGGCGCCGCTCGTACAGTTCTTAAGCGACACGTTCCGCCCGCATCCGCTGCGGCCCGGCCCACAACTCCGCGGGTACTATCTGACTGCGGTTCGCGAAGTGGAAGTGGCCCTAGCTGACCTGGGCGAGTCTCGCGCAGATTGGTCGCTTCCAAAGCTGGGGATGGAAGCCACGCGATTGTTTAACGCAGGGGATGCGACTCGGATTTTTCGCTCCGACGATCCCAGTAAGAGCCCGAAAGCCGGCGGCGCCGCGCTGGCCACACGATGGATTTTTGCCTCAGACTTATTTCACAGCGTCATACTCTCGGATGGCCCGGCGCGGAAAGCAATACCGGTTGACCGCCGCATCGAACTGTATCGCCGAGGCATCTTAGCGGCGGCAGTCGGGCTCTGTGCTCTGCTGTGCTCTGTTTTCCTGTGGTCCTGGGTCGGCAATCACAGACTCTTGCACGACATCGAGAGTGCCGCAGACATTCGAAGTCAGCAACACGGAAGCACGACCCTTGCGGCATTAAGATCGCTCGATGCTCTTCGCGATCAGGTTGAGCGGCTGACAAGCTACGATCGGTACGGCCCGCCATGGTCGCTGCGCTGGGGCCTTTACTCCGGCGACCGGCTCCTGGAGGTTGCAAGGAGCACGTACTTCCGGGGCTTTCAGGAGCTTCTTCTCAGCAAGTTGAACCACGACATGGTAGTTCGGCTCGAAGGTGTTTCAACGACCCCCGCCGCAAGCGATCCGTACGACTCCGTCTACAATCTCTTGAAAACACACTTGATGATTTCAACAGGTAACTGCAAGGCCGAGCCTGCTTTCGCTTTCCGAATTCTGAGAGAAGTCCGAGAGCAAAGCGGCCTGGCCACTGGATCGTCCGATGAAAAGGCGCTCGCCGATAAGCAGATTGAGTTCTACGCAAACGAGCTGCCTTATGGAAATCCGTGCCGATTGACGGAAAATGATGGCGCGGCTGTGGATCGGGCACGGCTATATCTGCAAAAAATTAAAGGCATTGACAAGATTTACAAAGACATATTGGAGACCGCCGAAAAAGAACTGACGAAGCCGCAACGGCTTGGCGACCTCGCGCCAAATTATGTCAAGGTGCTGAGTGGCCCCGGAGAGCTGAGCTCCGTCTTCACGCCAGCGGGCTGGAAAGTGGTGGAACAAGCTTCCAAAACACGCAATACCGCGCCTGGGGAGTCCTGCGTGACAGGGGAAGCGTCAGGTCTCGGTGGGGAACTAAAGCAAGACTTGAAGGTCGCGGCGGAAATTCAGGGGCTGTTTGTTCGCGACTATATCGCCCGGTGGCAGAACTTCGTGAAAGGATTCTCGGTCGCCCCATATAACGGCCCGGAAGACGCCGCAAACAAACTGGAGATCCTGGCGGGGCACCGATCTCCCTTGCTGGCGCTCTTTGCGATGACTGCCGTCCAGACCTACTTCCCGACGACGGCGGAGGAGCCAGGCTTTGTGGAGAAGAAGGTTATTGAGCCAATCAACAAGGCTTTCAAGAAAGCCGGAAAGGCGGCTGATCAGTTGAGGGTCGCTCAGTCGAGCGCGCCGGAGGTGAGTAGTCCCGCCGACATAACGCGGGCTTTTCAGCCCGTACACTGGGTGGTGCCGCCGGCCACGGCCAGCGAAAGCTGGGTGGGCGACAAGAACAACGCGTACATCGACGCGTTAGCCCAATTGAGCCACTCGATGCAGGAGATCGTCCGCAATAACCTCGATCCGGAAGTTCAGAAAGCAGCCAGTCAGAACTACGATAAAGCGATGGATGCAGCCCGGCAGATTGCCAGGGGATTCAAACCCGTCGGCGTCGGCGGCCTTGATTCAACGGTGGAGACCTTGTTAGAGCAGCCCATCCTTCGCACCAAGGTTTTCATCAACACCGACATCGACAAAGTTGAGGCGGGCAAGCTTAACGGCGAACTTCTTCTGTTCTGCGGGCAGTTGAAAGGTATGTTGCGTAAGTATCCGTTTCAGCCATCCTCCAAAGATGATATCGGCCTCGAAGAACTGGCAAGCTGGTTTGCGCCGGGCGGCGTTATCTGGAGATTCCAGGCGAAATCGCTGGGCGAGCTTACAGTCAAAGACGGGTCTCAATGGAAAGTCAAAGATCCTACAAAAAAGCCTCAGGTGACACAGGAAATGCTCGCCTTCCTCGACCGCGCTCAGGAGATCGCGGACGTATTCTATCCCCAAGGAGCGAATAAACCACAACTCAACTTCACTTTGCGGCCGAAGTTGGACAGCCGTTATAAAGACTGGACAGTGGAACTCATAATCGACGGGCGGACCAGCCAGTGGACGTCATCGGTCATCCAGAAACCGTTCGTCTGGCCGGCCCCGCCGTTGAGCACGGAACTCGGAGCCGTAGGTCGAATCATATCGCCGCAGTCGGTCGCGGTTCCTTTTGCCTCAGAAGCCGGGCCATGGGCAATCTTCCGGATCATGGGGGACGCCGAGCCTCGACCCCGGTCCACAAAGCTTGTGGAATGGAAGTATTTGCGCGCCGGCAGCGGGCGAAAGGAGCCGATCGAGCCTCCCGTTCAGATGGAAATTGTCGAGTTTCCTGGGGGCAAAGATGTATTCAGTCCGATGTTCTTTAGCTTGCAGTGCCCGCAAAAGGCGGTTCAATAGTGGCTGAACTGCAGGCTGGCCGATCCGAGCGGCGTCCCTCTTAAAAAAACCTGCCCTGACAAGAAACGCTTGCGCTGTGAATTGCACTATTATGTGAGGGCATTACGGAAACCAAAAGTTTGCCCGAAGCCCAATAGGCATTTACATGGTTTTCGGATCGTGCTAGACTTCGTCTGTGCAAAAAGTATGAAAAAGCCCAACAACCCTGGGGGAGGATTTGCGGCGATGGACGCCAACCCCTCCGAAGGAACTTTGAACAATGCCTAAAGAAAGCCTGCAAAAGAAAGTCGGCCGTGTCCGCCCTCCGCGAGTCCAAATCACCTATGATGTACAGGTCGGCGATGCTATCGAAAAACGCGACATACCCTTTGTCGTTGGAGTATTAGCCGATCTGTCGGGTGTGCCCGACAAGCCTCTTCCGCCTATCTCGAAAAGGAAGTTCGTTTCCATTGACCGGGACAATGTAAACGACGTAATGAAGAAAATCGGCCCGCGGCTCGCCTTCAAAGTGCCCAATCGTCTGAACGAGGACGATACCAAGTTAAACGTCGAATTGCGTTTTGAGAACATGGACGATTTTCAGCCGGCCAAAATCGCCCAGCAGGTTACGCCGCTCCGCAAGTTACTGGAGTTGCGCAATAGCCTGGCGAATCTGCGCAGCAGTCTCATCGGCAACGAAAAACTGGAAAACCTGCTGCAGGAAGTGATCCAGAATCAGGAATTGTTGCGGCAGGCCGGCTCGGAAGCCGGCGTCCGCCCAAGCGAGCAGAAGGAGAGCTAACGTGCCGGCCGAACCCAAACCGATGATCGAACCGCAGCCTGGAGCGGAGACCACCACCGAGAGCCTTAGCCTGCTTGACCGTATAGCCGTGGAAGGCAGAATCGGACAGACCGACCAGGAGCGGTCCGCCGGCAAGCTGTGGCTCAAAGACCTCGTACAAGAGGTCATGACCGGCCAGATGACAGTGTCCCGGGACACCGAGGTAATGCTCAACAGCCGCATCGCGGACCTGGATGCCTTAATTTCGAGACAGTTGAACGAGATCATGCACGCCGAGCCTCTGCAAAAACTGGAGGGTTCCTGGCGCGGGCTGCAATATTTTGTGATGCAGACCGAGACTTCGACCAGCCTGAAGATCAAGCTGATGAATGTCAGCAAAACGGATTTGTTCAAGGATCTCGACAAGGCTATCGAGTTCGATCAAAGCGCCCTTTTTAAGAAAATCTACGAGGAAGAGTACGGCACGCTGGGTGGCAATCCTTTCGGCGCCTTGATTGGAGATTACGAGTTCGGCCGGCATCCGCAGGACACCGCACTGCTCGAGAAACTGTCCGGGGTCGCTGCCACCTCGCACGCGCCGTTTATCGCCGCCGCCACTCCTGCTTTGTTTAACATGGACAGTTTTACCGAGCTAGCCGGGCCGCGCGATCTGGAAAAGATCTTCGACAACGAAGCTTATTTGAAGTGGAACATGTTCCGCAAGAGCGATGACTCCAGGTACGTTGGCCTGTGCCTGCCTCATGTCCTGATGCGCCTGCCTTACGGCAAGGACACCACGCCGGTGGAAGAGTTCGACTACGAGGAAGGCGTGGATGGACGGGACCATTCGAAATACCTTTGGGGCAACGCCGCCTATGCTTTCGCCGCGCGGCTGACAGACGCTTTTGCTCGTCATGAATGGTGTGCCGCCATCCGCGGAGTAGAAGGCGGAGGATTAGTGGAAGGGCTTCCCGCTCACACTTTTATCACCGATGACGGCGATGTGGCAACGAAGTGCCCTACTGAGATCGCCATTACGGACCGCCGTGAGAACGAGCTTGCAAAGCTCGGTTTCATTCCGATGTGTTATTACAAAGGCACCGATACCGCTGTGTTTATGGGTGCGCAATCAGCGCAAAAACCCCAAGTCTATCTCGATCCGGACGCGACCGCCAATGCCCGATTATCAACTCAGCTTCAGTACATCCTGGCCTGCTCGCGATTTGCGCATTTCTTGAAAGTGATGATGCGGGATAAGATTGGCGCCTTCATGTCGCGGGATCAATGTGAGGCCTTCCTAAACAAGTGGATCGCCAATTACGTGCTCCTTGACGACATGGCGTCGCAGGACCTGAAGGCCAAATTCCCCCTGCGGGATGCGCGCATAGAAGTGGCGGAGATCCCAGGGAAGCCCGGCGCGTACAACGCTGTGGCCTTCTTACGTCCGCACTTTCAGCTGGAGGAGCTCAAGATTTCTTTGCGGCTGGTGGCGAAGCTGCCCGCCGGAAAGGGCTGAGGGCGCTGGTCGTAAGCAAGTGGGTTGCAACGCGCGTTGCAAAGACAATAGGCGTAGTTTTGGTCCTCTTCCATGCCCGATGGGGCCAGAGCGATAACTGATAGTTATTTAGGAGAACTTACATGGCTTTTCACGCTTTTGCAGATTTTGGGGACGATGCTAAGGGCGAATCCCTCGACGACGGCCACAAAGACCAAATACAGATTCTCTCCCTCAGTACCAGTGTCGTGCAGCCGAAGTCTTCCTCACGAATGGTTGGCGGCGGCACTGTGGATCAAGCTGAGTTCGGGGATTACGTGATTAGAAAATACGCCGACAAAGCCACCCCTAAGTTGTTGGAGCTAGCCAGCAACGGCAAGCACATCGCTAAGGTGACGATCGAGATTCTGAAGCCGATTGGCGGCAGCGCCACTAAGTATCTGGTTCACGAGCTGAAGAATGTGGTAGTACACGCGTACCAGACCGATGCCGACGGCGGTGGCAGTGAGAATTATCCGATCGAAACGATCACCTTGGGTTTCGACCATGTTGCGGTCACCTACACACAGGTGGGCCAAGACGGCACTTCGAAAGGCAATGTGGCTTTCAAGTGGGACCGGGCCAAGGCAAAATCCGCATGATGTCCAATTGTTCCGCAGGGGTAAGCCATGGCCACTGCCTCACCGGTTACTACGACTGCCTCTTTCGGTACTGACGACCTTCTTGATCCGATCTCCGCCGACCATCCGGCCGGAATCGAGTTGCGCTGGACTCCGGAGTGGGATCGGATTAAGGAGGCCCGCCGGTCTGATGACGGTTTGGAAGCGGGCAAGTGGGCCAAAAAAGAGTCCAAATCCGCGGACTGGCGGCTGGTGCGAGAGCTGACTGGTACCGCACTCCGCGAGCGCTCCAAAGATCTCCAGCTGGCGATGTGGATGACCGAAGCCAACGTCAAGTTGGACGGGTTTGCCGGGCTGCGGGATGGGCTGCGGCTTACGCGCGAGCTAATGACTCGTTACTGGGATAAAGGGCTTTACCCTCTGATGGAAGACGGTGCTGAGGACCGTGCCGGACCCTTGCAGTGGTTGAACAATAAACTGGTGGATTCGATTACCGCCGTCCCGATCACGGCGCGTGCCGATGATGGTCAGAATTACAGTTACATCGATCTGCAAGATGCCCGCAGGGTCGGATCCGAGGCCAGTTGGAAGACCGCGGATGAAATCATCGATGAAACAAAGAAGAGGGCCTACGAGGCTGCGATCGGTCAGGGCCACGTCTCGATGGACATGTTCAATCGCGCCATCAAAGCAACCACACGAGCGGACTACGAACCGTTGCAAGCGATTTTCCAGCAAACCTGCGACGAATTCTCGGTGTTGGAAAAGGTTGTCGACGAGAAGTTCGGCGATGCCCCCCCGAATCTGGCCGACTGCAGATCAGCATTGCGTGAGATCAAACAGGAGATCTCGGATATCCTGGACGGACTGCCGGTTGTGCCGGCCAAGGCTCAGTCAGGCACCGACCGTTCAGGGGCAGGTGAAAGCACGGAGCCGGTGCTGGTCCGTTTTCCGATTTCGCTCCAGAGTAGGCAGGCATCCGAGGTGGAGCTGGGCGACTCGTGGCACGAGGCGGAAAAGCTCGTGTACTCCGGCCAAGTCGATAGAGGGCTGGCCGAGATGACGCGCCTGGCCGCCAGCGAGACCAGCGGACGCCATCGTTTTAAGCGCAAATTGTTGCTGGCGGAGGTCTGCCTGGCCAGCAAGCGTCAGCGTTTAGCCCGCACCATTCTGGACGAACTGGGCGAGCAGATCGACAAATTTCACCTGGATTCCTGGGAGACATCGGATTTGATCGGCAGTGTTTGGATCAAACTATACACGATGTACAAGCAAGGCGTAGGTGGTCCGCCCGATGCCGATCGGGCCGACAAGCTTTACGAACGCCTGTGCAGGCTCGATCCATGGCAGGCCCTCGCCTGCGGTGAGTAATAGGCCATGGCCACGGAAGATAGTCATCGTAGCTCTGTTCTCTCCATTGTCGATCGCCTAACCGATCTTGACCCGGATTCTAAAAAGGAGGCTCGGTCGAGCTTTTGGGAAGATTTACGCGAATCCAAGGCGTCGTTGTGTCGCGATCTTGCATCCCTGCTTAACACACGCCGAGCGGAAGACGAGATCGATCCAAGCTATGAGGAGGCGAATCATTCGATCCTGACTTTTGGCATAGCCGACTTTACCTCGTACAACCTCAAGAACGGCACTGAGCAAGAGCAAGTGCGCCGCTCGATCGAACGGGCGATCCGCCTCTTCGAACCACGGTTAACCCGAGTGACAGTGACTCTGGAGCCGCTCGACCCCTTGCGGCCATTGCTGAGGTTTCAGATATCCGCGCTCTTGCGGATCCAGCCCGCCGCGGAGCCGGTGGTCTTCGACGCTACATTGCATCGTGACTCGCGCCGGGTCGCGGTTTCGGGGGCGGACTCATGAGAGACGAGCTGCTGCCTTATTACGAGCGCGAGTTGACGTTCATCCGTCAAATGGCAGGCGAGTTCGCGCAAAAAAACCCAAAAGTCGCTGGCCGTCTGCTGCTGGAGTCCGACAAGGAGTGTGAGGATCCGCATGTGGAGCGGCTGATCCAGGCATTCGCGCTGTTGGCCGGACGGGTACACCACAAGCTGGACGATGAATTCCCCGAAATCACCGAAGCGCTCCTGGACGTGCTCTATCCTCACTATTTGAGGCCGGTTCCTCCGATGGGCATTGCGCAGTTTCAGCTCGATCCGTCTCAGAGCGCTGTGCCGGCCGCCACTCACGTACCAACGGGCACTGCCATTCAGAGCAAACCGGACGGCGGGCACGTCTGCTCCTTCCGAACTTGTTATCCTGTCGCCCTGTGGCCCCTGAGGGTGAGCGGCGCTTCGGTTTCGGTCACCAATCGCTTCGCCGGGGCGGGCCTGTCCGCCGATGCTGCTGCCGTGATCCGCATCGGCCTGGAATGCCTGGGTGGGCTGCGGTTCGGCAGCCTGCCGATCGACTCCATTCGCTTTTGCCTGCATGGAGAAAGCGCCGCCGTCCATACGCTGTATGAATTTCTATTCCTGAATGCGCTGCGAGTCACGCTTCGAGCATTGCCAGCCAAAGACGGCGCGCCGCAAGCAATTCTTCCCGCCGCGAGCCTGCGCCAAGTGGGATTTACCCAGGCCGAGGGGATCTTGCCTTACTCGGACCGCAGCTTCCCGGGCTACCGTCTGTTGCAGGAATACTTCACTTTCCCGGAGAAGTTTTTCTTCTTCGATCTGACCGGACTGGATCGCTTGGCAAAAAGTGATTTCGGCGGAGCGTTCGAAGTTCTGATCTCTTTGAAAGAACCGGAGCAGAGGCACCGGCTCATCGCTTTGGAACAAAGTGTCAACCTAGAGACCTTTCAACTTGGTTGTACGCCGATCGTGAATCTGTTCGAGCGCATTGCCGAGCCAATTCGCATCACTCAAATAAAAACGGAATACCGGATCATCCCCGATCAGCACCGCCAATCGAGCACCGAGGTCTATTCGGTCGACCGCGTCACCTCAGCCGCAACCTATCTCGAGAAGCCGCAAAGTTACGAGCCCTTCTATTCTTTGCGTCACGGCCGCCAGGATGAAACGCACAAGCGTTTCTGGTACACGCACCGCCGCCCTTCCTTCCGCGAAATCGGTGATAAAGGCACAGAGGTTTATATTTCCCTCGTCGATCTGGATTTCAACCCGGCTCTTCCGCCTGTGGAGATGTTATCGCTGCGCGTGACGTGCACCAACCGGGATCTGGCTGCGCGCCTCAAGTTTGACGGCGAGTTTGGCGAACTGGAGGCGGAGGGTGTCGCTCTGCTCCGTACCCGGTGCCTCCTTAGGCCTACCGAGGCCCGGCGCCCGCCCCTGCGCGGCGGGCTGCAATGGCGACTGATTTCCCATCTTTCTCTGAACCATTTATCCATCGTCGACAAAGGACGGGAAGCCTTACAGGAAATTCTTCAGCTTTACGATTTCTCGAACGACCCTGTCATTCGAAAACAGATCGCCGGAATCTCTAATGTGGCCAGCCGCCCATGCGTTAGCAGAGTGACTTCGGAAACCGGTGTGGCGTTCTGTCGGGGTACCGATGTGACTGTTGAATTCGATGAGGACCAATACGTCGGCACCGGCGTCTTCCTGCTGGCTTCGGTGCTCGAAAGATTTTTCGGATTGTACAGCGCCGTGAATTCCTTCAGCCGCCTGAACGTAAGAACGAAGAAAGGAGTATTGAAGCAGTGGCCTCCCCTGGCGGGCGAACAGATCCTTCTTTAGAAGAGGCCCTGTTCGATCGCGGTTACGAATTCGAATTCTTTCAGGCTGTGCGCCTGCTGGCCCGTCTGTTTCCACACCGCAAGCCGGTGGGTGGATCGGCCAAACCTGCCGAGGAGATCGCTCGCTTTGGAGCCCGGCTTTCCATGGCATTTCCCCCCAGCGCGGTGCACGATATTGAGCGAGTTCCCGATTCGCCCGATCCAGTCCGCATGACCGTGGCTTTTCTGGGCCTCACCGGTACCCAGGGTGTTCTGCCGCTGCACTACACCGAGCGGCTGATCGCCCGCAAAGCGGCCAAGGACAATGCGCTCGCGGAATTCTTCGATCTGTTTAACCACCGTTTGTTGTCCTTGTTCTATCGCGCTTGGGAGAAGCATTGTCCTCCGATTCTCTACGAGTCAGCCGCTGCCAGCGGACGTCAGCCGGACCCGTTCACCCAATACCTGTACGATTTGATCGGCATGGGCACCAATGGCCTGCGCGGGCGGATGGATATCAAGGATGAGAGCCTTTTGCTATACGCAGGTCTGATCGCACAACGTCCGCACTCGGCCAGCGCGCTGCGCGGCATCCTGCGGGATTATTTCTCTGTGCCGGTAGAGATAGATCAGTGTCTGGGAAGTTGGTATGATTTGGAGGATTTGGACCGCAGCTATCTGTCGGCCGAACTGGAGCGCAACCAATTGGCTGTCGGCGCATTTATCGGCGATGAGGTTTGGAATCAGCAGGCCCGCTTCCGCATTCGGGTGGGCCCGGTCGGCCTTGATCGTTTCGTCGAGTTTCTGCCAGGCAGCCGCGCATTGGCTCAATTAATGGAGTTGACAGGATACATCGTCGGCCAGGCGTCGGCCTTCGACGTTCAGGTTTTTTTGCGCGCAGCTGAGGTTCCGTACTGCCGGTTGGACGATGACGGCTTCGATGCTCCGCGACTCGGTTGGATGGGCTGGCTCAAGACCGAAGAGTTTCGAACAGACGCCGGCGATGCGATGTTTGAACGGATAAATTGATGGCCCATACGCAGACGAATCGTCGCATCGCTATCTCGACTCCTCTCGGCCAGGACATCCTCTTGCTACGCGGGTTCACCGGCTCGGAAGCCATCTCCCAGCTCTTTCACTTCGATCTCGATCTGCTGTCAGAAAGCGATTCGATCAACTTCCAGGACATAGTCGGAAAGAACGTCACCCTGCGGATTTTCGACGCGACCGGCGCCGAGCGCTACTGGAATGGTTTCATCAGCCGGTTCTCTCAAGGCGCGCAGGACCACCAATTTATCGCATACCGCGCCCAGATGGTCCCGTGGCTCTGGTTTCTGACGCGCACCGCCGATTGCAGGATCTTTCAGAAAATGAAAGCTCCCGATATCATTCAGCAGATTTTTAAAGATCTCAGTTTTCAGGATTTCGAGCTTCGTCTCTACGGCGATTTCACCACGCGCGACTATTGCGTACAGTACCGGGAAACGGATTTCAACTTCGTCTCGCGGTTGATGGAAGAGGAGGGGATCTACTATTTTTTTCTGCATCAGCAGGACAAGCACATCCTGATACTGGCGAATGATCCAGCGGCGCAGCAGCCGTGCCCCGGCCAGAGCACCGCGCGCTATGAGTATCATGGCGAGGGCATCACGTATGATGAGGACCTCGTGACCGAATGGCGCTATCAGGAGGAGTTCCGGACGGGAGCGTGGACCCACACAGACTACAATTTCGAAACGCCCAGCACCAGCCTGGCGGTCACTGTAAACGGCAAGAACCCTTATGAGATTTATGAATACCCTGGCGAGCACAGCGTCCGCGCCGATGGCGACAAACTGGCTCGTATTCGCCTGCAGGAACAGACCGCCGCGTGCGTCGTCAGCCAGGGGTCGGGCTGGTGCCGGTATTTTTCTAGCGGATTCCAGTTTGCTTTGCAAAACCATTACCGGACTGACCTGAACCAGACGTATCTGCTCACGGCGGTGCGTCATGTTGCCACGCAGGACGATTACGAAACTGGCTCTGGTGGCGGCGGGGAGTTGGCCTACCGGAATACCTTCGAATGCATCCCGTCTTCCACGCCCTTCCGGCCGCCGCGCGTGACGCCGGAGCCTTTCGTGCAGGGTTGCCAGACGGCGATGGTCGTCGGTCCGGCAGGCGAGGAAATCTATACCGATAAATATGGCCGCGTGAAGGTGCAGTTCCACTGGGACCGGGAAGGCAAGAAAAACGAGAACAGCTCGTGCTGGATTCGGGTATCGCACCCTTGGGCGGGGAAAGGGTGGGGCTCGGTTTCGATCCCGCGTATCGGCCAGGAGGTGATCGTCGATTTTCTGGAAGGCGATCCGGACCAGCCGATCATCACTGGCCGTGTTTATAATGCCGAGCAAATGCCCCCGTTTGGCATGCCGGGCGGAGCGATGGTCAGCGGGATTAAGTCAAACAGCACCCCGGGCGGCGGGGGCTCCAACGAAATATCGCTCAACGATACTAAGGGAAAAGAATTGTTCCATATAAATGGTCAGCATGACATGACCACGAATGTTAACAACAACCAATCGGAAAAAATTGGCGTGGATAAGTCGAGTAGCGTTGGCGCTAATAAGACGATTCAGGTTGGTGGCAATCATAACGAGACTATCTCGGCGAACAAGATGCTGAGCGTTGGAGGCACCCATACAGAGACGATTACCGGTACGATGACCCAAACTGTGAGTTCGTCGAAAGCCGAAACCATTGCGGTCGCCAAGGCACTACTGATCGGAGCGGCTTACCAGGTTGGCGTCGGCGCCGCGATGAATGAGACTGTTGGTGGGCTGAAGGCGGAAGAGATCGGCGGGGCGAAAGTCGTCCTGGTCGGAGCCATCAGTAAAGAGATGGTCGGCGCAAGCAAATCTGTTACGGCGGCCGCGTCGATCTCGCATAAGGCTGGCGCCAGCATTTCGGAGATGGCGGGCGCCAGCATCTCCGAGAAGGCTGGCGCCAACGTGTCCGAGAGTGCCGGCGGCAACATCTCATCTAAAGCGGGAGGAAACATCTCCCAGGACGCAGGTGGTAACATCAGCGGCGTGGCGAGCGGAAAGATCGGGTTAGAGTCCGGCGGCGACGTTGCGGTTTCGGCGGGGGCGAACGGCTCAATCGAGGCGGCCAGCGAACTCACCCTCAAGTGTGGAGGCGCTTCAATCTCGTTGAGCAGTGGCGGTGAAATCACGATCAAAGGCACCGACATCACAATCGACGGTTCCTCAATCAAGATCAAAGGCTCCGGGGACGTAGGCATTACGGGCAGCGAGGTCAAGCTGAACTGACCGGATTCGAGGGACCATCTGTGCTCGAACTTAATAGCACCTACCTAAAGGTCGGATGGATGTTGCACAAGGTGCACTTCCCGCATTCTACTCTTACCGTAATCGCGAAAGGCACGTATGAGCTTCGGAACGGCGCACGTGCGTTCCCCTCGAAAGAACAGGAGGAAATTTCAGGCGATCTGCATGCCCTGGACGATCCGGCACGAGCAATGCGCTACAGTTCCGATTTCGTGCCATACAAGCCGAACACGGATGTTCTGCTTGCAGGCCATTGTTATGCCCCGGGTGGTCGTAGTGTGGACAGGCTGCCTGTGTCTTTATCGGTTGGAGACCGGACGAAACGCTTGGTCGTGATCGGAAATTGTTACTGGATTTCGGACTTCTTGCCAACTACCACGAAACCCGAGCCGTTTACGACACAGGAGCTAAGTTATGAGAACAGTTACGGAGGTCCTGGATTCGATCGTAATCCGATTGGAAAGGGTCATGCAGAGATAGAGCTGCCCAATGGCTCCCGAGCTTTGCCTCGTCCTAATATTGTGTATCCCGAGTACGAGTCCCGCAGTGCTGATGCTCAACGCGAACCGGCCGGTTTCGGTCCGTTCCCCTCGATGTGGCATCAGCGGCGATCTAAGACGGGCACATATCACGGTGCGTGGTTGCGGCAAAGATGGCCGTGGTTTCCGTCGGATTTTGACTGGAGTTTCTTCAACGCGGCGCCTCCGGATCAACAATTCAACCGATATTTAGCTGGCGATGAAAAGTTACGGTTCGAGAATCTTCATCCTGACATACCTAATTACGAGTGTTCTCTTCCCGCCGTTCGGGTACGATGCTTCTATGCCGATGTTATCGGTGCCCCGATCAGCTTCTCTGAAGTGCTCATCGCGCTCGATACCGTGTGGATCGACATGGACGCGGAGAAGGTTATCTTGGTCTGGAGGGGCGTAACGGATTTACGTGCCGACCAGATAGGCAAGCGTGACTGGCTTGTCGTGGCGGCTGAAGAACCGTCCGAAGATCCCAAGCCCTTAGAGTTCTATGAGTCACTCGCAAGGCGGCAGGCGGAAGCGGTAGAAGAACCCGAATTATCGCTCACCGATGAAATCCCGGACGCCGCGACCGCTCTGCTTTGGCCGCAGGTCCAGTGTAATGCTCCTTCGGCTGAGGTGTGCCTCGACCAATACGCGCGCGGACAATCGTTTCGAGGACAGGATCTGACAGGCGCGGATCTCTCGAATCTTTCCCTGACGGGCGCCGATTTCCGAAACGCAATTCTGACCGATGTATTGTTTCGGCACGCCAGACTCGCGGGCGCAGATTTCGAAGGGGCTGTCCTGGCGGGCGTTGACCTAACCCTAGCGGACCTCGAAGGAGCCGTCCTTTCTGGTGCGGATTTGACTGGAGCTCGACTGTCAGGCGCGCGATTAAGCTCCGCCCGACTTGAGCGCGCAGATCTCTCACGGGCAATCCTTCGTGAGGTCACCCTCGAAGGGGCCCACGCCGAAAGCGCTATCTTCCGCAACGCCGACCTCTTCCGTGCGGTTTTCCGCAGAGCTTGCCTCAAGCAGGCCGACCTTTCCGGGGCCGCGCTCCATGAGGCGGATTTTTCCGAAGCCGTTCTTACGAACGCATCGATGGAGGAAGCGGTGGGCTTCCCCATTTGCGCCGAGCGCGCCGATCTTACGGGGTTAAGGGCGGCGGGTGCCGTGCTATGGAGTTCGAATTTCCGTAACGCGATCGGGGCTGGATCTCTCTGGCAGCGTGCGCAATTGCGGAAGGCTGTGTTTGTCGGATCGGATCTCAGCGGAGCTGAGTTCGATGGCGCGGGCTTGTCCGGCGCCGATCTGTCCGGGAGTATTCTGCGTGGCGCCCGACTGGTGGGAGCGAACCTCCGCGGGTCATCCTTCAGGCACGCCGACCTTTTCAACGCATCGGTGGAGCAAGCGGATCTCACGCAAGCCAGTTTCGCCGGCGCAAACCTCTACGGACTGAAGTCTTTTGAATGTGTCATAGACAGGACTGACTTCGATGGCGCAAACATAAAACACACACTGTTTGAGGTGATGTCATGATCGTGACGACCCGTGAGCAGCTTCAGGCAAAGATCGACTCAGGCGAAATCCTCTCCGGTACTATCATAGAGTCCGCTGACCTTCGCGGCTTCGAGCGCCGCGACGCGGACCTGCATGCCCTGGTATTTCGGAACGTCAACCTCGATAATTGTGATCTCGCTGGCGCCGATCTGGGGAAAGCGATTTTTGAGAACGTTCTATTCCGAAATGCGCGCTTGAGTCGTGTGAGTTTGCGTGGCGCGACTCTTAGAGGTTGCGATCTGTCGGCGGCTAACCTCGACCACGCAGATCTTCAAGACGTGAACCTCGATGGGTGTTGCCTCTTAGAGGCCCTTCTGAAGCACGCGGATCTGCATGGTTGTTGTGCAGCCACAGCAAACTTCCAAGCCGCAAATCTTTCGGGTGTGACGGCATCTTCCGTCGTGCTCCGCGGCGCTCGTCTCAAAGGCGCGCAATTGAGCGGCGCTGTGCTGGAAGACGCAGATCTGCGCGGGGCAGACCTCAGTGCGGCAGTTCTTGACGACGCACACCTGGTTCGGGCGGATCTTAGGGATTCCAACCTGCGCGAAGCGAACTTCCGCGGCGCGCAATTCGGCCGGGCCAATCTGAGTGGTCTTGACTTGAGTGGTTGCGCTTTGCAAGGCTGTGATCTTTCGGGCGCGCTACTCGTGTCTACCCAGCTGTGCAATGCCTCGCTTGCAAGGTGCGATCTCACTGGAGCAGATCTCACGGGCGCTGATCTCACCGCAGCGGATCTATCCAAATCGGTTCTCGCTAAAGCACGATTGGGAAACGTTGTTTTGGACGGCGCATTACTGTCCGGTGTCGACCTTAAAGGCTGCAAGCTGGTTGGAGCGCATTTCAAAAATCTGACATTGAATGGCGCGAATCTCGCAGCCATGGACCTCCAGCGAACGCGTTTTGAGAACACGTCGCTCTCCCGTTGCACCTTCGTGGGGGCAAACCTGGCCTGGGCCGATCTTTCCGGCTGCGATCTTACCGACACCGATTTCGCGTGTGCGACGCTCACGGGTGCCTGCCTGATCCGCGCGAGAGTCAAGGGCGCCCAGTTCAAACGTGCGAAGCTCACGGGCCTAAAGGCCGACGAGATCGTTGGACGATCCGTCCATTTCGGCGGAGCCTCACTACAAGATGCATCGTTTCGTGACGCCAAACTCGAATCGGCCTGCTTCGACGACGTTTGTGCGGAGACCACCGATTTTAGCGGAGCAAGACTTGCGGAGAGCTGGTTTTCACGAGCTAATCTCAAAGGAGCGCAGTTTGCCGATGCTGACTTGGCGTATTCCAACTTCTCCCACGCGTGCCTCCATGGTGCCAACTTTGATCGAGCGAATCTGCATTTTGCGAACCTGCATGCCGCCTCCGGTACGATCGCGTGCTCTGTCGCGGCGGACTTGCGCGGCGTCAGGGGGACTGATGTGGATCTGCTGGAGGCGGAGACATATATCCCAGTTGCTAACGTACGGTCCGGGAGCTGAAGAGCATGCTCGAGAATACTGAGAACACGATGACTGCACCGCTCGGCGGCGCGAGCAAAGAATGCACCGGTGTTCTGGATGTGGAAGGCATAGAAACAATAGAGATCCGCGACAACCTCGGCAGGCCTAGAGCGCGATTCGACCTCTTGAGCAACTCCGCCGACCTTTACGCGGCCGATTCAGAACTTCGTTTTCGGGTGACCGACGGCAAACTCGAGGTTGCGTGCTCAGCCGGAATTCGATTCGTAACACCAAAGGTGATGGAGTTCGTCGCCGGCGAAGGTGTGCGCATTGCGGCCGGAACGACGTCATGTCAAATTATGCCGGCAGGCGTCAAGTTGGCTGGCGAGGATGTAACCGTTGTGGCGAACTCTGTGAATCTAAGTGGGGCCACGCTGAAGGCCCGCCTGGAAAGGATCACGCTCACGGTAGGCAAGCTTGAGCAGTTCGCTGATAGAATCTTCCAACATGCGCGGCACAGCTATCAGCGGATAGAAATGCTTCTCCATACCCGTGCCGGAAGAATCCGAACCGAAGCCGCCGAGTCGCATTTGCTGGAAGCGGAATCCCTGCGAGTTGTGGCGGAGGAAGAGGTTCGGATTCAGGCGAACTCCATCAATCTAAACTAGAGGAATTGTATGAAGCCAGTCTTGACGAATGGTGGAGGGCAGTGCTTCGGGTTCCCAGACACATGTAAGACACCCAGTCCCGCTGGCCCGGTGCCCCTGCCCTATCCCAATATAATCCAGAACGCAGACGGCACTGGAGCGGGTACGGTCAAGATCGAGAACAAGGACGTTTTGCGCAAGGGCGACCAATTTCGCATGTCCAGCGGCGACGAGGCCGGATCGGTCGGCGGCGTAGTTTCCAACCGTTTCAAAGGAAAAGGGGAGATCAAACAAGGCTGCGACACCGTGAAAGCCGAGGGTAAGGAGGTCGCATATCTGCTTGTCACCGTGGGGCACAATGAAGGCTCAAACGACAACTTTCCGCAGGGAGGTGCTCTGAAGCCCGGTCAACTGAAGGTGAGAATCCGGAGCGTGCGAGGCAGGCGCCGAAAGGTCAAGCAGAAGCCTCGTAAGTATGAGGAGGGAGTCGTCGAAGTAGCACCCAATACTTCGGTCCGAGACGCGGTTTCAAAGACGGCGGGCCAGGAAGGCCAAGCACTGATCAGCGCGAGTGAGGGCGTCGGCGAAGCCGGTGCGAGAAACGTGTTGAGGACTCTCGCCGAGAGAATTGGCGGTGGTCTTTCCCAGATGTGGTCGTTCACCGGATCGGGCGTCTTCGACGTGGTCGGCAAATGTGCAAATGGGTTGGTGATTATCATCGAAGCCAAGGGCGGCGGATCTGGATTGGGCTACGCCGGCGTGGAAGGGGAGGGCCTCGTCCGACAAGGTACGCCCGAGTATGCCGAGATGATCACCGAACGGATGGCCAACAGTGGCGTGGAAGCGCAGGAAGAGGCCGCAGAGGCGATCAAAGGCGCCATGGGGAAAGATAATCTGTTATACGGTGAGGCGCGGACGAGGTACAGTGGCGATCCGCCGAAGCCGAGCAAGACGAAATTTCGGAAGTTTGATCCATAGTGACTGTGAGGTGTGGGTTTCAATGAGAACCGTTGGACATGATCTGGACTTGGCTGCCATTCAAAGACAATTGGACCGCGCACGGGCTGCAGTCCACCCTGACCCGGCAGAACAGAAGGATGCTCGGGCGCGGGCGAACGCCTACTTCTTTAAGAACCTCGTCGACAATGGCTTAACCGTTGCCCGCGCAGGCTACTTGTACGATCTCGGCCCCCCCGAAATCCAGAAGGTGCTTCGAGATGCGCTCTTCTACGCCCAGGAAATGCTGGACATCGCAGGCGCGGTGAGCCCTATCGAAATCCGCAAATATCTCGGAGCAGCTCTGATTTCCGGGAACGTATCGCTGGTCAAATGGCTGGCTCAATTACACAAGGATAGTTACACGCTCCCAGCGATTGAGATCAACAGGGCCGGCTATATGCTAGTTCAGGCCCTTCAGGCTGGGGCACTGGGGGAGCGCAAGGAATTCGACGCTCTCCAGAAGGAATTCGCTGCCAACATCTCCTCGAAGAAGCTCAAGGTGAATCCCCGCTCCGCGCAGGAGATATACGAACCCTTATCTGGGCTCCTTCAGAGCATCAGTCTCCGCGATCAGGCGGCTTTCGAAAAAGCATGGGCAGCGCAGGCTGCGGCGTGGAAGAAGCGCTGGAGCCGGCCGTCGGAAAAGGCAAACAACAACGGCGTGCTAGACCTCGAAGCCCTTGGCATCGGCAGGATCGCCCAGAACTTCGGATTGAAGGTTCCCGACACGAACCCTTACGCTCCTCTCGAACTCTTGGCCAACGGCAAGTCACAATGAGCGCTTCCCTGGAATTCTATGCGGCTACGTGGGCGGATGTCTCGACGGCGATAGGTAGTCGAAACTTGAGAATTCTGAAATCTGCCCTCGAAATAGCGGAGCCGGACTTCAATGAGCTATTTGAGCAGCAAGACTTTGAGGGTGGACCAAACCTCGAGGCCGGACTAGAGCGCTGGATAAACGGTGCTATCCCGCTTGGTCAGAGTCAGGTACCGTTCCGGGTTGATCAGCTAGGAGACGCGCTCGGATTTGTGGCTCTGGTGAAATACTTCGGCAAGCTTATCGGCACCATCAACCACTCTGCCACTGCCGGTGTCCTTTTCCGGCAGCGCTTTCTGATAAATGTTGCTCAAGACCTCTTGGCCCCGCCATTCCCCCTTGAGTTTCTGCTCACCAGACCTGTAATCGGTTACCAGAGCCTGCAGTACCCTTACTGGGGCGGGTTGACCAGTAGTGAGTTGGAGATGCTGTCGCCCAAACTAAAGCAAGATGCTCCCATGTATCCGGAAGACGTTGTGATTGACGAATGGATACGTGATTTATGGTACAGCTTAGGCTCGGCCGCAGATCTGGGCAAGGACCTAATCTCAGTATACTCCTAGGTTTTTGCTTTATTAGATCTACGCCAGTCCCACTCGCGATTTCGCAATCAGATACAATATTAACCCAGGATGTTTTAACGCCAGGAACCACTATGGATAACCCTGCCGCACCCGCCGAAACGCTCAACGTGGAGCAGTTGCTACACCTCCACACCCTCACCAAAGAACTGTCGAAATTCTGCCAAAAGCAGCTGCGCGCCTACCTTGACACCATGGCGCTGCTCTTCCGCCCCCGCCGCATCCTGGGCGACGCCATAGAGGGCGCCGAGCGCGAGTCCGTCGGCGGCTCCGACCGCACCGTCACCGAACTGCGCGAGCTTTACCGGCGAGTGGCCGTCAGGCCTTTCGACCTCCGTCCGGAGCTCACCCTGCCGCTCGAATCCGTGTCCACCCAAACGCAGCTCTACGAGTGGGAATACCTGCATGACACCAAGACCGACCGCGGCTGGAGCGCCATCAAAGTTGCCTCGCCGCTCACATGGGTCATCGCTTACTCATCCACTTATTCGCTCTCCATGATCCGCCAGGTGCTTGCGGGCCAGGAGGAGCGCAACTCGGAAGCGGTCCGGGCTTTCGTCCTGCGCGCCTGCCTCATGCACCTCCATTTCACCAAGTTTCCCGCTATCGCCGATCTGCTTGCCGGACTGCGTTATCGCGTCGAAACTCGGCGCTCACCGGAGCTGGGCGAATTGCCGCTCGTGACCGTCTCGGCGCCCTTTTCAACCATTCGTCCGCCCGATAACCTGGTTACCATTGCCAGCCGCCTGGCAGGCGGCGCCAGCTTCGCCGAAGTGGTGGACCTCGAGACGGTGCGGAACCTCCAAGACCCGCTTCGCCAGGATATCGCGACTATCTTCCGCAGCCACGGGCAGGAGCTTTAGCCGCTATGAAAAACCGGCACCGCGTGGTCTGGACCAAGGGGATGTTTCTTACTCCCCAACATTTCCAGACACAGGATCAGTTTTTTGAGGACGCCCTCCAGTTTCGCTTTGCCGCTTCGCATTACGCCAACTGGGGCGTGACCGAGTTGGACATCGATTCCGAGGCCCTGGGGAACGGCCTGTTCCGTCTCAATCACTGCAAAGGAATTATGCCCGATGGGGAACCTTTCGATATTCCTGATACCGACGATCTGCCGCCGTCCCGGAATATTGCGGATCATTTTCTGCCCACTCGAGACTCACTCGATGTCTTTCTTGGAATCCCGGAAAGCCGCCCCCGCGCGCGCAACGTCACCATTCCGGGACTGGGTCAGGCGGAGTCGTCTGGAGCGCCGCCCAGCACGCGCTACCTCGCCGAAACGCGCATGGTGACGGATGACAACGCGGGCGGTGAGGAGAAGCCCGTGCAGGTCGCGCGAAGAACGTTCCGCCTTGTGTTCGAAGACGAGTACCGTGACGGCTTCTCCTGTTTTCGCGTTGCGCAGGTGACCCGGAATGCGGCCGGTATTCCGATCCTGAATCCACGATTCGTTCCGCCCTGTCTCGACCTCGCATCCAGTGGTTACCTGTCCATGCTGCTGCGCCGCCAGATTGAGATTCTTGCTACTAAGAGCGCCACCCTCTCCGCGCCCCGCCGGCAGCGCGGCAAGGTCTTGGCCGAATTTGCGCCATCGGAGACGGCCAACTTTTGGCTCCTGCACACGGTCAACTCCTATCTCCCGGAGCTGAAGCACATCTGGAAGGTCCGTCACGGCCACCCGGAGCCTGCCTATGTAGCAATGCTGCGGCTCGCCGGAGCGCTGGCAACCTTTTCGCTCGACGCACACGCCCAGAATCTTCCGGATTACGACCACAACGATCTGGGCCGATGCTTCACGCTCCTCGACGACCGCATCCGTGATTTGATGGAGACCGTGATTCCGTCCAAGTTCGTGGCCGTGCCGCTCGAGGTGCGCGACCGGTTTATCTGGGGCGGCACGGTGACGGAGGACCAATACTTCCACAACTCGCAGTTTTTCCTGGCGATCAGCTCGAAGATTGGCGTCGACGATCTGATCCGGAAGGTGCCGCAGCTAATCAAGATTTCGTCACAGGACGACATACAGCGCCTGATCCGGAATGCACTGCCAGGGGTAACGCTGCGCCACACACCAGTGCCACCGGCCGCAATCCCGATCAGGCTGGAGAACCAGTATTTCAGTCTCAACCAGGGAGGGCCGCTGTGGGACGCCATCAAGCTTTCCCGCCAGATCGCCGTGCACGCGCCCGGCGAGATCGTCGAGCCTAAAATGGAGATCTTGATCGTGCTTGAGTGAACGCTTTTATTCACGAGTGAAGATTCTGGTCGGCGAGGGATTGAAGGCTGGGAAGGCGACCTCCATGAACCAGTCGGCATACGGCTTCGCAGACGGTAGGCGAACCGGTATTTTTTCCGTCAATTCAGCAAAGCCCGGCATATCCTCGCACAGTTCAAATACGCCCTTGCCATCTTCCTCGATCAGCACGCAAATCATGTCGTGGCTATAGAGGTCGCGCTTGCATGCGACAATCCGTTTGATTCGTTCCCACGGAATTACGGAGAGCTGGCCACCGCTGAGTTTGAGGTTAATCCCGGATTCGTCGGTCGAGATCCGAATCTGGCTCCTCGCCCCTCTCTTTCGATCAACGTAGGCGAGGAATTTCCTGGTCAACCAGTGCCTCATCGCGACCCGCTACTTGGTCCAGTGGAGTTCAGTGATGAACTGATAGGCCCCCTCGCCTATCCTCTCTCCACCCTTGCGTGCAGCGAATCCGATTCCGAGCCCGCCCAGAAGGCCCCCGACCAAACACCCGGTACCAGCCGCTCCTTCTCCGACATATGGAATCACCAGCGACCAACTGACAAGGGCGGCTCCCCCCGCGCAACCTGCCCACAGGCCGCCAGATCCGCCCAAGACCCCGAAGAAGGATCCTCCGACCTGCTTGGCCGCAACCCGGCCCTTTTCCCGGGGCGGCGCTTGGGCAATTACAACCGACGCAATGGAAATCTCCAGGATAATCGTTACCGGACCACCTATCCTTGACACAATCCCGATCCGGTCCACTACCTGCCGCGTGTTACCGACACTCTCTAAAACTGCTTCCATCGAGCCCTTTTCCCGGAGCAATTGCTCCGCCCCCCTGAGCGATGCCCCGGGCTTCAGAATCTCCGAGTACATTTCGCCAAACGACGTCAGACGATCCCGGATGCGTAAGAGGCTTGAGTTTCTCGCATTAACCAGATTCTCCATCTCCTGATAGGTGATGTTTCCGCGCCTTAGAAGCGTATTTGCCTGTTCTTGAAGGGCGGCATTGAGTTTATCGTAAGCCGCTCGTTGAAAGCCGTCCCAAGTCAGTTGAGGTGCGATTGAGAAAAGTACTTCGACGGTGCTGGTATAGACGGGACTGGTCAGCGGCGCTGCGGCGGATGGCCAAGGCTGTCCTTCGATCACACCAACCGGGCCTGGCAATGGCGACTCCGCGCGGCACATGGTGCCATCTTCAACGTCTTCGGGAACATTGTATTCGCACTGTGGACCCGGTCGATTGGCGCCAGCCATGAAATCTCCTTGCACAACTCTAGCTGCGTTGTCTATGAATAGACAAAGCTCCCCTCTTCCCCTACCCCCACCTCAATCCCTTCCAGCTTCTGCCCCTCGGCAATACGCCCCAGCATCAGCATCGATAGCTCCGGCAGCAGCGTGTTTGTAAGGATGTTATCGACATTGCGCGCGCCGCTTTCCACTTCTGTGCAGCGGCTGGCAATCTCCTCCACCACTTCATCACGGTAGCTCAACTGGATATGATGAGATTCGTGCAAGCGTCTCTGGATCTTGGCGAGCTTCAATATAATAATCTTTCTGAGGGCCTCGTCGTGGATTGGGAAATAGGGGATAATCACCAGGCGCCCCAGGAATGCCGGTTTGAACACCTTGTTCAGCTCCGGCTTGAGCGCCCCGACCAGACCCTCCCAGTCCGGCAGGTCCGCGGGATCGGCGCAGTATTTCATGATGGACGTGGTCCCGGTGTTGGAAGTGAGAATGATGATCGTGTTCTTAAAATCGATCTGGCGGCCCTCGCCGTCTTCCATCTGGCCCTTATCAAAGACCTGGAAAAAGAGCTCCAGCACGTCCGGATGGGCCTTCTCCACTTCATCGAGCAGAACGACCGAATAGGGACGGCGCCTTACCGCTTCGGTCAATACTCCGCCCTCTCCGTAACCGACATAGCCGGGGGGTGAGCCCTTGAGCGTGGAGACCGTATGGGCCTCCTGGAACTCGGACATGTTGATGGTGATCAGGTTGCGCTCACCGCCATAGAAGAGATCGGAAAGAGCCAAGGCTGTTTCCGTCTTGCCGACCCCGCTTGGTCCTACCAGCAGGAACACCCCAATCGGCTTGCCGGGATCGTCCAGCCTCGCCTTGGCTGTCCGGATTCGGCGGCTGATAGCTTCGAGCGCGTGCGATTGGCCGATCACCCGGGCGCCTAGATGCGACTCCAGAGACATGACTGTGGCGATTTCATCCTTCAGCATCTTGCCAACGGGGATGCCAGTCCAGCCGGAGACGACTTCGCCGACAATCTGCGAATCGACCGAGACTCGGATCATCGGCTCCTCACCTTGCACCGCGTCCAACTCGGCATTGAGTGCCGCCAGCTGCGCGCGGAGAGCATCCGGATCGAGCGCCGGCTGTACGGCCGCAGCCTGCTTTCCGTCGCCCGCGGTGGCCGCGGCCGTGCTAGCGCCCTCCAGAGTGGAGCGCGTTTCGCGAATGCGCGCTACCAGATCGCGTTCTTTGTCCCATCTGGCACGGAGTTCTGCCAGACCGGACTCTGTTTCCGCTCTCTGTTGCGAGATCTGGCCGAGCCGTTCGTGGTGATCTGCGCCCAAGCGGGCTTCGCGCTCGAGAACTCGCGTTTGCACCGCCAGATCGTCTAGCGTTCTCGTCGCGTACTCGATGCTCGGCGGCGTGGCGCTGTGGCCCAGCGCAAGGCGAGCGCAGGCCGTATCCATCACGCTTACGGCTTTATCGGGCAACTGGCGGTCTGGCAGGTAGCGGTGGGACAGGCGCACGGCACTTTCCAATCCTTCATCGAGAATGCGGACCTTGTGGTGCGCCTCGAGCACCGGAATGGCGCCCCGCAGCATGATCATGCACTGTTCTTCGCCGGGCTCGTCGACCTTCACCACTTGGAACCGGCGGGTCAAAGCTGGATCTTTCTCGAAGTACTTCTTGTACTCCGACCAGGTGGTGGCCGCAATGGTACGAAGCTCGCCGCGAGCTAGCGCCGGCTTGAGCAGGTTGGCTGCGTCGTTCTGGCCCGCCTGTCCGCCGGCCCCGATCATAGTGTGCGCTTCATCGATAAAGAGGACGATAGGAGCCGGGGAGGCCTTCACTTCCTGAATCAGACTCTTCAGACGGTTTTCAAACTCCCCCTTCACTCCCGCGCCGGCCTGCAGCAAGGCCAGATCGAGGGTCCGGACAGTTACGTTTTTCAGAGGAGGAGGCACGTCGCCTGTGCTGATTCGAAGGGCGAAGCCTTCTACGATTGCGGTTTTACCGACGCCGGCTTCGCCGACCAGAATCGGATTGTTCTGGCGTCTGCGTGTCAATATGTCGATAATCTGGCGGATCTCGAAATCGCGTCCCAGGACCGGGTCGATTTTGCCGCCCTTCGCATTCTCCGTCAGGTTCACTGTATATTGATCCAGGTGGGGCGTCTTGCCGCCTGTTGGCCGCGTACCGGATTCGGATCCCGCGGTTTCGGCCGCCGTGGCAGCGGCAATGTCTTCCTGCGATCCGCGAACGATCTGAAAGAAGTTCTTGCGCAGATCCTCGGCCGAGATCTTCGGGAATTCCTTGCTGATCTCCCGCATCATCCGGGAGAGCTTGTCGCTGCTCACCAGAGCCAGCAGGGTGAAGCCTGTTCGGATCTGCGCGACGCCGAATTCTATCGATGCGATCGTCCAAGCCTGGACCATGGCCTCGACAAGGTCCGGGCTCAAAGTCGGCGTGCGGCCGTTCCCGGTCTTAAATCGATCGAGAGCACGAGTCAACTCCGTCGAGAACCGCGCTCTGTCGATTTCGGCATGTTTGGCAATTGCGGCAAAATCGCCGTCGGAGGCTTCCATCAGTTTGGTTAGATAGTGCTCGATTTCGACATTGTAGTGAGTGCGGGAAAGACAGAGCCCTGCCGCCGCTTCCGTGGCGCTTCGAGTCGCCGGGTTGAATTTTCCGATTAAGGACCGCAGGTTTACGTCCATGAATTGACCTCCTGTATTTCTTGAGCTCTACTTCACCAGTCTGAGACCGACCTTGCCAACGAAACCAGTGCGGCTTCCTACCTTGCACGGGAAGTTATCTACTACCTGCCCGAACTTGTGCGTCACACGATCGGCCGCCACAGTAATTTCCATTCGCACAAAGCTCCCTTCGCCGGCTTTGTGGGACAATTTCGTCTGCAGGGTCGACTTTCCCCCGATCACTTCTTTCCTGGAGAAACTTGAGTCGTCGAGTTCGCATTCGAGGTAATCGTCGTCCCGCAGGTATATCCGCCAGCGAACCTTTCCTTGTTTAATGACGCCCTTTTTGGGTTTAAGCACCTCGAACACGTGAGTGAAGTAAACATCTTTGAGCCAGGCGGTAGCGGTACCGTCGTGAATCCAAAAACCGTCAGCCTGGCGCGTCCAGCTCTTGGACTCACTGAACAAATCGGTGATTTCCACGTCCTTGGGCGGGGGTGGCGGCGCCGGCTGCGCCTTGCGGTTCATGACGATGTGCACGGGCTGGTTCTGTCCGGGCGAGACTTGCGCGTCTTGATGAAAGGGATCGTAGCCGTCGGCCACTCCGTTCACCGTATATGTGCCTCCGGGCAGCGACAGCGTTTTGCCCGATACGTCATGCGGAGGTTTGCCCGCCTGCTGAATCGTTATCTTTGCATCCGGCGGCTGTACATCTAACACCAAAGTCCCAAATGGTCTTAGCTTGGCTTCCAATGCGGAGACTAGAATGGTGTCTTTCACTCGCGCGTGCCGCGTTGCTTCAAACCACTCGTAATTCTCCTTTTGAATTCGAATGGTATGGTCGATGTCGGGTGTCACGATTGTCTGCGCGAGAGATCCAGTCAAATCCAGTTTCCCGATCTGGTTGCCATCTACCAAGACGTCCGCCTCCGGCGTGCCTCCTTCGATTCGCAAAAAGGCCATTGTAACGGCCGGTGTCAGAGTGAACTTGGCAGGCGTATTCTTACCCGCGCTTACGGTCACTTTCTGGTCGGCGGTGTTGTCATATCCGTTAAGTGTGAGGTGGACGTTGTACTCTCCTGGATCGAGCTGTCCCTGCCACTTTCCGTGTAGCGTGGCCCGAGGTTTCTTCAAGCCATTGACATAAACATTGGCGCCATCCATGTTGGCGTCGATAACCAGGTAGCTTTTATTTGTACTCCCCGCCATCACCATCAGTGCGGGCGCGTTACCGGCCTCCAAGGGCAGGCTCATCGGCTTCTTTCCGTCGTCGAGCTCAATTTCGTTGTCCTCGGGAGCGAGAGGCAAATCGAGTCCGTCCGCCGGAATACTCTGCAGTTCTCCGTTCTTCAGTCCCGCCCGCATGTCCGGCCGACTGGAATGAACCACTGCGCGCCGCCCCAGAGTGCTTACCACAACAACTGGAACGTCGCGCCCCGTGGGAGGCGCAAGCAGGCGCGCAGGCATGCCTTCATCTGCTTGGAAAGTGATCGAAAAGACATCGCTTTTGCCCGCTACAAGCTTTAACGTGTGATTGCCAGTGCCCGGCAGATCATAACTGAAGCTGCCTTCCTGCAGTGCGCCTATCTCTGCGTCATCCAGCAGTACCTTGGCCGTGGGCATCGCCGCCGATATGTGGATGACGTAAGGTTCCGGCACAAGGGTCAGTTCCACTGTGGCTGGCTTACTAACGGTAAACTGCTTTTCGGGGGCAGACTTATAACCCACTTTGGTAGCCGTCACCGCGTGTGCGCCCGGCAGGAGGTTCTTCATGCGTCCGACTAAGGGTTGTCCATCCACTTGGATCAGCGCGTCATCGACATTTGAGTGAAACGTAATGGAAACCGGCTGCGCTGCGGGCGGGCGTGGCGCCGTGTGTTTGGGAATACTCACCAGCGCAATAGCGATCAACAGTATCGCCGCGAGTCCTGCGCGCTGTACCCAAGACAGCCGCCTCAGTGAAGATACGAGGCTCTTCACCCGCGGCCACAAATGATCTCCAAAGCGCGCCCGGCCGATAGCGGGAGCGGCTCTGACTTGCGCGCCCGGCGGCGTTTCCGGTACGGGCGGAAGTGAGGACCCCGATGCGGCCTCCTCCGCGAGGACCGTATCGGCTGCATTGCCGGGGCGATTCATTCGCATACGTTCCTGGATGGCGGAAGCCGCTTTCGAGAACTCGTTATCCTCCGGATACGATTTAGATAGAACGACACTTCGCTCCAGTAGCGCGGTCAGGCTCGTTTCATCACGGGCCGCGTCGGCGTCTCGCGAGATTTGCTTAATCTCTTCGAGATCACGACTGCGCCGCAATTCGGCTTGCTCTGCAATGGTGCTCCTCAGGGTGTTCTGTAGCTGGGTAAGGCGGCTATCGTTCGGATAGGAAGCGAGTCCCTCCTGCACTTTCGCGAAGGCGCCGCTGATGTCTCCCGCAGCCTGAAGTTCGCGCGCCTGCGCGACGCACTGGTCCACAAATTCCATGCGTTTCGCGAGCAGTACGGACGGCCGCAGACTCTTAGCCAGGGCGTGCGCCGGCGCAATCCGCAGGGCTTCCTGAATGAGCGGTTCGGCAGCTCGCCAGTCCTCTACCAGGAGCACCTGCGCCTGCTCCGCGAGAACGCCAGCCAAAACGTCGCGAATGTTCGCGCTATGGGGATCCAAATTGGTCGCCCGGCGCATCAACTCGATCGCTTCCGCGAGCCGACGGTCTCTCCGCAAGCTCTGCGCCTGCTCCATCAACTCCAGCCCTTCGGAACTGCGCTCGCGCCCCTCGATCGCCAGTTGCTTGAGACTCTGCAGTTCCTGGTCCCCGGGAAATTCTGCCAGCGCCTCTATCGCTAAGGCCTGGGCGCGCTCATACTCACTCGTTTGCAGGACACGGTCAATCTGCCCCACCCAGTTCAGTTTCGCCTCTTCCCGCTTCTGCTGTTCGAGTCGCAATTGGACGCGCTGCACTTCGAATTCAAGGCCGGGGTATTGGGGGTAGATGCTGCGCAGCGTACTCCATTGCCCCAGGGCCTCGCCAATCAGGTTTTGCTCCTCGTACTGACGAGCCTTCACGGCGATGGAGTCGACCAGGTCCCGCCGCTTTCGCAAGCTACCGGCAAGCTCCTGAAAATGCTGCTCCTTGGGGTATCTCTCGAGCGCTTCTTCGAGCAGTTTCACGCCACGGTCCAGGTTAGGCTCAGCCTCCACGCTCCGCCCAATTTCGGCAATGTAGGCTGACTTCTGATGACGCATGAGATCCTCAACTTTAAGCTTGAGGGCCCGCAGCCCGAAGTCATTGGGATACTTCTCCAACTGCTCCTCTGATATTTCGGCCGCGCGGTCGAGATTACCGGCTGCAACCACCTTCTCAATTTCTGCGATAGCGTGTTGGACGGCCTCCCATTCCGTCCGGATCCGGTTGTAGGTCTCGCGGTATATCTCATCGCGTCCCGGAACGATGAACCCGGGGGTGCGGCTGTCGAGTTCGAGAATCTTCTCCAGCTTGCTGAGCGCGGTGCTGATCTCACCACTGCTGTAGGCGCGCATTGCCGACTGATACTGCTGTTCTTTTTCGTCGCAGGCTTTGCGAAATTCCTTTTCTCGCAAGTCGGCCACGGCGATCAACTCCGCTGCCTCCAGATCATCGCGTTTGATCTTTCGGATCTCCTCAATCGCTTGCCGGGCTTGCGCAAAAGCGTGATTATGAAGATGCTGATGAACCAGCCGCCGCCACTTATCGCTTTGCTGGTCGCTCCGGCGCGTCTCAATCTCCGCCTGTAGCGCCTGCGCTTCCGTATTTCCAGGATCCCTTTGCAGGGCCTCCTGAACTTTCTGCCAGGCCAGTGGGAATTCCTCTTCCTGTAAACGCATCCGCGCGCTGTCGAGCAATTGGCGCACGGCCTTGCCGCGCATTGCATGCTTCACTTCTTCAAGCAGCAGTGTAATCTCGGAATCCACCCGGCCTTCCAACTGCAGATCGTTCAGTATCTCATTGGCAAACTCAAGATCGCCCTCACTTAAGGCGCGGCGCGCCCGCTGTACCCTCGGCTGAATTCTGGCGGCGTCGAACAACTCGATCGCTTCGCCCTTCAGTGCCTTTTGCAAGTGTTCGCCGAATTCCCGCGCGCTCCCGAACCGATTCCACGGACCCTTTGCCATCGCTTTGGCGACAACTTGGCTGAGCAGTTTATTCACCGCGGGATTCAGATCCGAGGCAGGTGGCGGAAACTCATTCCTTATGGCTTGTGCAGTGGCGGCTTCAGTACCCCGGTCGAAGGGCTTACGCCCTGTAAGAGCTTCGTAGGAAACCACCCCCAACGAAAAGACGTCTGTCGCAGCCGTGAGGTCCTTCATTTCAAGCTGTTCGGGCGCCATGTACTGGAGGGTGCCCTTGATACCGGTGGCAGTTTTTCTGACATCGACCAGGTGCACCATGCCAAAATCAATGATCTTTACTGAATCATCATTCATCACGAACAGATTGCTGGGCTTCAGATCACGGTGAATGAGACCGTGATCGTGCGCCGCCTGCAGCCCGCGGCACGTCTGGATAATGATGTCCACTACGCGCTCCGCGGTCAGCCGGTGACTGGCGTCCCGTATCAGCTTGTTCAAGGTTCTGCCAGGCAATAGCGGCATGACGAAGTATGGCTTTCGCAGGCCCCCCTCCTCGAGCTCGCCCGAATTGAATACATCCACAATGTTCGGATGGCTGATACCTGCCAGGGTTCTCCACTCTTGGGCAAACAGTTCCAATGCAGCCGGGTCGGCCGCGTCTTTCATGGTTTTGAGGGCGACGTACCCTTTCCTCTGTGTGTCGTAGGCCTTATAGACGATGCCCATTCCTCCTTCGCCAAGCAGTTCTTTAACCTCGTAGCGGCCGTCGATGCGAAAGTGGGCCAACATTGGATAACCCTGGAAAATGATATCAGTCGCCGGTCGCAGGTGCCAGCCTTACCGTACCGGTCGTCTGGCCGGTACGAGGCAATGAGGGCAATGATGTAGAGAAGGGTGGGAAGCTCAACGCCTGGGCGGCGGACGGCAAACCAACAGGCCTAACCAGCACTGGTATTCGATGCATATTGCCCTCCCAATCATTGCCGAAGGTGTGCCCCGCGCAGAGACGGTGCAGCCACCAGAGCTGACGTTGCCTGTGGTGTCTCCATATAACCGGACGCACCACACCCTCGGGCTCCTGTACGATCCAAATGTATAGTGATTCCGCTCACCCCAACGTTTCTTTTTGGTAAACAATAGTTTACACGATCTGCCGCAAGTGCACCGAACTTCGCCAAACATGAGTGCCGGCGCCCGTTGACGATCCGTCCATTCGCCACGAACCAGAAGGTGACCGCGTGCCGGGTGAACTAGCGTTTGACACGGCGATGCCCGTGACATTCTGATTGACAATCGATCGCAATGCCCGACTCTTCCTGAATCTGGAATCCATGCGCCTCGACCGGGATCGCATAACGGCCCGGCGGCAAGCTGCGGAACAGAGCGGGATTATGACACCACTTTTTTCTGCTCGTCAAGGACAATTTCGGGCCGATTTGATATCATCCTTAACGAAGAACCCGTGAACAAACGAACCTTCCTCAACCTGCTCTCCGCTACTATCGCCAGTCCGCTCATCGGAACCCTCTCCGGCTGGACGGAGAATCGGAAATTGACTAACTGGGCGGGCAATCTCGACTACGGCACAGACCTTTTGCGCGAGGCCGCCTCGGCAGACCAGGTCCGGTCACTGGTACGATCGCTCGAAAAGGTCAAGGTGCTCGGCACCCGTCACTGTTTCAACTCTATCGCGGACAGCCATCACAATTTGATCTCGCTGAAACCGATGCACGAGATTGTGGAGCTTGACCGCAACTCCCACACGGTGACCGTTCAGGCCGGCGTCACTTACGGTCAACTGGGGCCCTACCTCGACAGCCACGGGTTTGCGCTGCACAACCTGGCTTCGCTCCCGCACATTTCGATTGCGGGAGCTTGCAGCACCGCTACGCATGGATCGGGACAGAACAACGGCAATCTGGCGACAGCAGTCGCCGGCCTCGAAATGGTCAATGCGGCAGGCGACGTCATTAAGGTCTCTCGCAAGACCAATCGGGATATGTTCCAGGGAGCCGTGGTCGGACTGGGCGCTCTCGGCGCCATCACCCGGATCACCCTCGACATTCAGCCCACTTATATGGTGCGGCAATATGTGTATGAAAACCTGCCGCTCACTCAAATGAAAGACCACTTTGACGACATTCAGGCCAGCGGCTACAGCGTCAGTCTGTTCACGGACTGGCAGAAGCGGCGTATCAATGAGGTCTGGATCAAGAGCCGTGTCGGACAGGGGCAGCCATTCGCCGCGCCTCCGGAGTTCTTTGGCGCCAAGCTCGCGGTCCGCAATCTGCATCCGATCGCGGAGCTTTCCGCGGAGAATTGCACCGAGCAAATGGGCGTTCCCGGACCCTGGTACGATCGGCTGCCTCATTTTCGTATGGGCTTTACCCCGAGCGCTGGAAAAGAGCTTCAATCGGAATACTTCGTGCCTCGGCGCAATGCGATCGACGCAATTTTGGCGATGGAACGAATGCGGGATCAGATCACTCCGCACCTGCTGATCTCCGAGATCCGCACCATCGCAGCCGATGACCTCTGGATGAGCACGTGTTACAGGCAGCCGAGCGTAACCATCCACTTCACCTGGAAACCGGATTGGCCCGCGGTGAGCCGTCTGCTTCCCGTCATTGAGAAGGAGCTCTCTCCATTTCAACCCCGCCCTCACTGGGGAAAGCTGTTCACGTTGCACCCGGCCGAGATCCGGTCGAGGTATGAAAGGCTCGCCGATTTCATCCACCTGGCCACCCAGTACGATCCGAAAGGAAAGTTCCGCAACGATTTCCTGAACACCTATCTATTCAGTAACTAGCCAGGCCATTGCCCTCACCCCAGGGGCGCCACTCGGGTGGCGCGCTATCTGTTAGCATGTTGCCGATGGCTCCGCGCACCTTATATCAGGTTCTGGAAAAGACCGCGACGCAATATGGCGATGCTCCCGCTCTGTTGCAGCCCACCACCGGAAAAGACGGCAAGCGCCAGTATCTGACCTACTCATGGAACCAGTACAAGACAGCAGCCCAAGAGATCGCGGCGGGGCTGCGCTCGATCGGCATCCGCAAGGGCGATGTCGTAGCGCTCGATTCCGAGACGCGCCTGGAGTTCTATCTGGCCGATCTCGGAATCCTGACTACGGGCGGCATTGCGGCAGCCTTGTATCCCAACTACCCGCCCAAAGACCTCATCCGGACTATACGCGCTTGCGGCGCGAAAGCCCTGTTCGTCGAGAATCCCCAGACCCTGGATGCGCTCGCAGATGCATCCGGCATTCCGCGTGTCCTGCTTACGGGCGAAGCGGAGGGCGCCCTGACCCTCGATCAGTTGCGTGAGCGCGGCCGCCTGGCGCTGGCCGAGGATCCTGGGTATATGGCCCGGCTGAAGGCCGAAGTCAAACCGTCCGACCACGCCATTCTTTATCTGACTTCGGGCGCCACCGGTGAACCCAAAATGGCGCTGGTCACGCACGCGGCCGTAGTAGCAAATCTGGACATGGGGCCCTTCGTGCTGCCGCTCGGGCCTGAGGATTCTACCGTGGCATACCTGCCCTCGGCGCATATCGCGCAGCGCGTGGTGATCGAGTTCCTACCTATGCGCGGCGGTATGCCGGTAACCTTCGCCGAGAGTCTGATGAAGCTGCCGCAGGATATCAAGGCGGTGAGGCCCACTCTGTTGCTGGCGCCGCCCCGCATGTGGGAACGTATTTATTCCAGCATCTGTACCGAGTTGCGGAAACGTCCGGCCGTGGCCCGCAAAGCGTTCTACGGTGCTTTGGGCCTCGGCTTGGCGGCCGCCGATTACAAACAGCGGGGAAAGCGTGTGCCTCTACGTATCCGTGCGCCCCTCAAAATCGCCGACAGGCTATTCTTTGGAAAGGTACGTGCCCGCTTTGGTGGGCGCCTGAACAAAGCATGTTCCGGAGCGGCGCCGCTGAGCAAAGAGCTCGCCGAGTTTTATGAAGCTATCGGCATGCCCTTGATCGAAGGCTACGGATTGACCGAAGGCGGCGTAGCTGCATTGAATCCCCTGGACCGTCCCAAGCCCGGTAGCATCGGCAAGGCCCTTCCCGGCGTGGAGATGTGCATTGCCGAAGACGATGGTGAGTTACTGCTCAAAGGGCCCTGCCTGTTCTCCGAATACTTCGGCGACCCGCAAACCACTGCCGAAGTATTGCGCGACGGCTGGCTGCACACCGGCGATATCGCCTTCATCGACGATGAGGGTTATGTTTTTATTACCGGCCGCAAGAAGGAGTTGATCGTTTCTTCAACCGGCAAAAAGATTCACCCGTCGCGCGTCGAGAGCTTCTTCAAGTTCGAGCCGCTAATTAGCCAGATTATGCTGATTGGCGACCGCCTGCCGTATCTCACAGCGCTGTTCACTATAAATACCGGGGTCGCCGAAACGCTGAAAGGCATGGAGCAGATCCGGGGCCGGCCGGCCGCGGATCTTTCCGCCGCTGTGCCGGTTCAGAAGGAAATCCAGAAAGTAGTGGCGCGCATTAATAAGCAACTGGCGCCTTTCGAGCAGATCCGTAAGTACCGCGTACTGAGCCGCGATTTCAGCATTGAAGACGGAGAACTGACCGCCACGATGAAGGTCCGTCGCGCGCGGGTAATGGAGAATTTCCGCGAAAGTATTGAAGAGCTGTACGCCGGCAAAGAAATGTAGCATGGCGTGACTCCGACGGCCCAAGATCGCCACCATCTTGATGTCCTTTATCTGGCGGCTCACGGCTTCGCCCAAGAGGCCGTGCCGCTCGGCGGTGGTGCGGCGGTCTGCTCGCAACTGCTGCGCGAATGGTCGCGCACGCGTCCGTTCTCCGTCGGGCTCGTCAGTCCCGCCATCTTAGGCGGGAATGCGCCTTCGGCGTGCGATCTGGTCCGTTACGGCGAGCGCCGGTACGCGGACTTCTGCTACCGCTTTGCAGCAGCTGCCACGGCTGAAGTATTGCGCCACGATCCATCGCGTACCGCAGTGCTGGTCAACGATGTCTCAGAAGGTCCGGATTTCGCCCGCCTGGCCGCTGCCGGCTATTCCATCGTTACCATCTATCATGTGGACGTGGTGGCCTACGTGGCTGCCATCTACGGCCGCGATCTGGTCGCACCCGCTACTCTTGTACGTTGTTATGAGATTCTGCGGCGTTCTCCGTTCTGCGGCCTCATTCCGCGTATGGCCGAGCTCGTCTTCGATAAGCAGCGCGACAGCCTGCGTTATTCCCGCGCCGTGGTGGTCCCCTCGCGGAGTATGCGCGACCTGTTGTTGCGTTGCTATCCGGATACGCCGGGCGAGAGAATCCAGGTGCTCCCTTGGGGAGTTTGCGGCACTGTCTGCGAGGATGCCTCCAGCGCTGCTGCAGCAAGCGCTCTGCGCCAGGAATATGGCATCCCGCGCGACGCTCTGGTGCTGCTTGCTCTAAGCCGCATCTCTCCTGAAAAAGGGCAAGACCTGTTGCTCCGCGCGCTGCTCGCCTGGGAGCGCCGCGCGGATTTTCCGGTGCAGCCACTCTGGCTGTTCATTTGCGGCGACGCGGCTTATATGCAAGGGCAACGGTTCTTGCGGCGGTTGCGATCGCTTGCTGCGCAGTTTCGTAAGACGCGCGTGATCTTCCCCGGCCACGTCACCGGAATTCGGAAGCAGGCATTTTTTGCGCTCGCCGACCTATATGTCTTCCCGTCGCGGCATGAAAGCTACGGGCTGACCCTGGTCGAAGCATTACGCGCGGGTCTACCGGCCGTGTGTCTCGACCATCACGGGGCGCGCGAAGTGTTGCGGGCCGACTGTGGTTTGGTGACGCCTGAGAAACAGTTGCGCGAAGCGATTGCGCGGCTGCTGCTCGATCCTGACCTTCGCGCACGTATGGGCCGGGCCGCCAGCGCGTATGCCGCCACACTGCGTTTCGCCGATTCCGCCGCGACACTAGCTGGCATCATCCATAGATCTGTTTGCGGCATCCCGATGCTAAGGGTACGGTAAGATTCTTGTCAAATGGGGAAGATTTTGCGAAGACGCGACTTGCTCATTTTCGGCGGATGCACCTTTCCACTTTTTCGTTCGCTTTCTGCCCAGAGCGCGCTGTCTTCCCGGGGTGAGTTTCAGACGGCCAATGCGGGGGTCGACGATTTCGTCACAGAGAAGTATCACGGCCGGATCGCCGGGATCCTTGCGGAATGGAGTGCGAGCCTGCTCGAATCTCCGCATAGACTTCAGGCCATCGAAAAGGTTCTTGGTCCAGGCTTTCTGGGAACCTCGCTGCGGCCCGCGAAATCCCGTCTGGTCCGTTCCGGCTCCATACTGGAGGTCCACCGATTGAGCTTCGAAGCACTCCTCGAAGCGGGCCCTTTTCTTCAAGAATTACGTTCGACATTAAATAGCTTTTCGAAGATCATGACCGCTGAGTTTCAGGTGACTCGGCTTGACGCGAGTTCCGGCCGGCTGCAAACCCGAGTACGGTATGAGTTGGTTGGGACTGGTCCCCATTTCTATCGTGAGCAGCGCGTGGGATTCTGGGCGCTCGAATGGGAAGCGGATCAGCACGGGGAATATCGCCTGCGACGCTGGCAGGCGCGCGACGAGACACGCAGCCGCTCCACAGGGCCATGTTACTCGGACATTACGCCGCAAGCACTCGGAGGCAATTCTTCCTACTCTCGCCAGATGCTGCGAGGGGTCGACTATTGGCGTACCGTTCTCGATGGCGCATCTGGTATCGATATCTATGGCCATAACGGAGTCTCAGCCGGAGACATCGACGATGACGGGTTCGACGATTTTTACGTCTGCCAGCCGGCCGGGCTTCCCAACCGGCTGTATCGAAACCGGCGGGACGGAACCTTCGAGGACATTACCGGGGAGTCCGGCGTAGGGATCCTCGAAAACACGGCCTGCGCGATTTTTTGCGACTTCGACAATGACGGCCGGCAGGATCTCGTGGTTGTCCGCTCCAATGGACCGCTGCTGTTCCTGAATGAGGGTGGCGGCAAGTTTCGTGAGAAGTCCGGCGCATTTCAATTCGCAAGCCCTCCACAGGGGACATTCACCGGAGCGGCCGCCGCCGACTATGATCGCGATGGGTGGCTGGATATCTATTTCTGTCTCTATGTCTATTACCAGGGCACTGATCAGTATAAATACCCCGTTCCTTACTATGCGGCCGAGAACGGACCTCCCAATTATCTGATGCGCAATAACCGGGACGGAACGTTTCACGACGTCACCGTGGAGACAGGTCTTGACCGTAACAACACCCGCTACAGTTTCTGCTGCGGCTGGGGCGACTACAACGGGAATGGATGGCCCGACCTGTATGTGGTGAACGACTTTGGCCGGAAGAATCTCTATCGCAATAACGGCGACGGAACATTCACCGACATTGCACCCCAGGCGGGCGTCGAAGATATAGGCGCTGGAATGAGTGTTTGCTGGTTGGATTACGACAACGACGGCGCGGAGGATCTTTACGTGGCCGACATGTGGACCGCGGCAGGGGAACGCATCTCCTCACTGGCGGCCTTCCAGAAGGAGCAGCCGGAACAAGTCCGGGAATGGTATCGCAAACATGCTATGGGCAATTCTCTGTTCCGTAACAGCGGCGATGGCGCATTTCAGGACCGAACCATTTCCGCCCAAGTGGGAATGGGCCGATGGTCGTGGTCGAGTGACGCCTGGGACTTTGACCATGATGGCTTCGCCGATCTCTACATCGCCAACGGCATGCTGTCGGGCGCGGTACACGATGACCTGAATAGCTTCTTCTGGCGGCAGGTAGTTGCCAATTCACCCGCTACGGCCAAAGCATCTCCCGATTACGTCGAGGGCTGGAACACCGTTAATGAATTGATCCGCGCGGACCATTCGTGGAGCGGGTTCGAAAGGAATGTGTTCTATGCCAACAACCGGGATGGAACCTTTTCCGATGTCTCCGGCGTCGTGGGCCTGGACTTTGTCGAAGATGGCCGGGCGTTCGCGCTGGCTGACTTTGATCATGACGGACGGCAGGAGATACTGCTGAAAAACCGCAACGCTCCGCAATTGCGCCTGATGAAAAACGTGATGGAGCCTCTGCCGCCGTGCATTGCTTTCCGTCTGCGCGGGGTGAAGAGCAATCGTGACGCTATCGGCGCTGCCATCACAGTGGAGACTGCCAAGGGCCGCCAGACTCGTATGCTGCAAGCCGGATCGGGGTTCCTCTCTCAACACAGTAAGGAAGTATTTTTTGGTCTGGGGGAGACGCTGACTCCCGTGAATGCGTCTATACGCTGGCCGAGCGGCCTGGTGCAGCAATTCCGCGATCTCCCACCCGATCACAGAATTTGGGTCGAGGAGAGTGCCGGGGAGAACGGCGCGGCCGTACGCATCGAACCCTTCAAGGCTGCGGCGCCCGTGCGCGTCTCTTCCACGCCACAGGAAGCCGCGCCTCTGCCCGATACAGTTGGAACCTGGTTACTCGCGCTTTTGCCCGCCCCTGAGTTTGCCGCTCTTTCGGCACTGCGAGGCAAGCCGGTCCTTCTCCATTTCTGGACGGCGGGATCGCAGGAATGCCAGGAAGACCTTGAAGTGTTGCAGCGGTTCCAATCCAAATGGGCCGCACAAGGCCTTCAATTGCTTCGAGTGAATGCCGGCGAATCGAATAACGTGGCTGGCGTTTATAACGTTCTCTACCGGTACCTGTTCGACCGGCACCGGGATTTGCGCCTTCCTACGTCGTTCCTGATCGATGCGCAAGGTGGGATCGTCAAGTTATACCAGGGGCGGATCGATCCGGCAAGTCTCGATCGCGATTTCCAGCACATTCCTCAAACTCCCGCGGAGCGCCTCGCTAAGGCACTTCCCTTTCCCGGTGTTTCCGGAACTTATGACTTCGTGAGAAACTATCTGTCTTTCGGGTCCGCTTTCTTTCAGCGAGACTATCTCGATCAGGCTGAAGCTTCTTTCCGGCTTGCTCTTACCGATGATCCATCGAACGCCGAGGCTTATTACGGTCTAGGAAGCGTTTACCTGAAACAGGAGAAGACCAAGATGGCCCGGGAGAATTTTGAACGCGCCGTGAAACTGCCCGCGAGCTATCCTGACACGCTGCCAAACGCCTGGAACAACCTCGGTCTGCTGGACACCCGTGAAGGGCACACCGAAGCGGCCATCGGTTGTTTCCAGGAGGCTCTGCGGCTGAATCCCGATTACTTCATCGCACTCGAAAATCTGGGAAACGCTTACCGACAGCAACAGCGCTGGGACGAAGCCCGCAAGGCGCTCGAGCGGGCGCTTGCCGTCCGGCCGCAGGATCCCGAAGTAAACTACAGCCTGGGCATGATCTTTGCGCAAACCGAAGATACCGCGCGGGCGTATGAATATCTGCAAAAAGCTTTGCGCTTCCGGCCCGCTTACCCCGAAGCACTGAACAATCTTGGGGTGCTCTATCTGCGAACGCGGCGACGCGACCAAGCCGTGGCCAGTTTCGAAGAGTGCATCCGCGTGGCGCCCGGCTTCGATCAGTCCTATCTGAACCTTGCACGCGTTTATAGCCTGGAGGGCGCGCCGCAGAAAGCCCGGGCTGTGCTGCTCGAGCTTCTGAAACGGCAGCCTGAGCACGCGCAGGCTCAGAGAGAGCTCGAACATCTGCGATGACCGTCGCAAACTTCTAAAAAGTCAGGCGCAGGGCTAATTGGATCTCGCGCGGGCCATCGGCGACATCGAGGATCCGGCCGAAGGTCGGGTCACTCAGGTTGGTGTCAGGATCGGCGCGTCCTGCCCGGTTAAAAGCATTGATCAGATCGGCACGGAACTCGAGATAAGTTCCTTCGCGGAAGGGGAAACGCTTAAAGGACCCGAGGTTCTCCATAGGTTGCCAGGGGCCGCGAAGGTTACCGAAAAACCGTGGGGTGTTACCCAGCGCCAGGATGACGCCATTGGGAGTAGTGGGCGGCTCGGCAAATGCAGCGGGATTCAGATATGCCTGGCCCGTACCGCCCGCATAATCGAGGGCGCCTCCCGAGGGAAGCTTCATAGGCACACCCGATATGATGTCTCCCCGAATGTCTCCATTGAATAAGTAGCCGCTCGGATCGAGGCCAGACTCGATATAAAGTGGGTCACCGGATTGGTAAGTCTGAATGCCCGTTGCGGTCCAGCCACCGAATACCTGGTTCAGGAGACCGCCCCGGTTGAGGAATCGCCTGCCTCTGCCCAAAGGCACCTCATAAATCCAGGTGAGTTTAAGCTGCTGGGGGTGATCAAAGCTGGCTACCGATCTTTCCAGCTTCCGGTTGTAAACATCTTGCGAGCCATTGCTGTATCCGTAGAGATTACTATCATTCAGGCTGATCGTCTTCTGAAACGCGTAACTCACCAGGAAGCTCAAGCCATGGTTCAGGCGATGAGTCAGGACAACCTGGGCGGCGTCATAGTGAGACGTTCCAAAATACGGAAAGAAAAACGCGACGCCGCCAGGGGCATACTGGGGGTAGGGAAGCAGGGCCTGCGCAACGGTCCCCTGAAAACTCGGATAGGGCAGGGGAATATTGGGATGCTGGCTCACATCGTCTAACAGCTCATCTCCCAGCGAGAGATACTTCGGATTGAGCTGATTGAGATTGTTCAGGTTAGAAGCTCCCAGCCGCGTTCCCTTATTGCCGACATACATGGTCGAGAGTGTAGTATTGCGCGGCAGTAAAAACTGGAAACCCATGGTATAGTTCTGCGAGTACGGCTGACGGTTTGAATTGCCCGGAATGTAATTGATCCCCTGACCATTGTCGAGAGTCGGGTCTTTGTCAGGAAGCGTAAAGCTATAGGACGGGTAGCCGTTATCCCAATAGAACACCGGGTTGAGTGTGCTCGGCGAGAAATTGTGGCTGCCGTCGTACCCATCAATATTGGCGAGTCCGAATTGATTGGCGATGGGTGGCGAATACATGATTCCGTAACCGCCTCGCATGACCATGTGGGAGTTAATCTGATAGGCGAATCCGAAGCGCGGACCGAACTCCTTCGGGTAAACCCTTTGAAAAGAACTACGATTCAGATCGCTTATAAAGACCAGGGCGCCGGGGTAGTTATTGGCTCCGGGATTAGGCGTGAACGGACCGAGGCCCGAAGCGAGATGTTGATTTTCGGTCAACGCTCCGACGATGTCCCAGCGCAACCCGATATTCAGAGTAAGCCGCCGGCTTACCTTCCAGTCATCCGCCACGTAGAAGGCTGGATTCCAGATGTGCGAATCTGGATTTACTGGAGAAATGTTCACCGCGGTTTTATAGGGAGCGCCCAGCAAAAAGCTGGCAAACGCATTGCCGGTTGAGCCGAGCGCGTTAGGATCCGCCGTCTGGTCGGGACTAAATGTAAAACTGCCTGAGGTGCCCGACCGGTAATCCTGATCGTAAAAATACTTGCGCACTTCGACACCGAACCTGACATTGTGTTTACCGTGTATCCAGGTCGTGTCGTTCTGGACGATATAACTGCCGTTCGGCTCGACGCCGGCATTATTGCGTCCCAAGCTATCCAGCGTGCCGCCCTGATAACTCGTGCCGGTAAACAGGATTTGCGGGAAAGTTGTCTCGGCGACGCCCGTAAGTCCAATCTTACTGGGCCAGTCCTGACCCAGGCTAAAGGAACTATTGGAATCCAGCAGACGATTGTAGCCGAATCCGACGTGATTGAGGAAGTGTGGTCCAATGACCCAATCTTCGGTCAGTCGAATCATAGTGCCATGAATGTACTGCGACGCGAAATATCCGGAAGCGCTTCCCGGAACCGGAAGATAACCTTTGCCGGCGCCATTGTAGCGGAGGCGTTCGTTCGAATTTACAAATAACGCCATCCGGTGCTTGTCATTGATTACGTGGTCTAACTTACCGCCATATGTGTTGAGACCGAACCAGGGCTGGTTGGCGACGCCGGGATAATTCCGCAGGAGGGTGGGCAGAAGCGGGTTGGGGATAGGCGCCAACGTCAGAATATTCTCCGAGACCTTGCTGATTTCCGAAGCCGGGATAACATTGCCCGGGAAGGGAGTGCGCGTGTAGTTGCCGTCGGGCAATTGCGTGGTGCTCTTGGGATCGTAGATAGCGCCGAAGACGGCGGGATTACCTTCGGCGTCGGTGATGATGGTCCCTGAACTGGGGTTACCCGTAAAGGAAGGATCGAGGAGAGAAGAAAAATCGCCATTCTTGAAAGCTTCCGTGGGAAGCGTTCTGAGCGCGGCCGTATTGTAGTTGCGCTTGCGAGCGCCCTCGTAGCTGAAGAAGAAGAATGTCTTATTCTTACCGTTATACAGCTTGGGGAACCACACGGGGCCGCCGAAATCGGCACCGAAACTATTCTGTTTGAATGGAGAACTCGCGATACCGAGAGCGTTATTTTCGAAGGAATTAGCATTCAGCGCATTGTTCACGACATAGTCATAAGCGGTTCCGTGGAACTGGTTGGTGCCGGATTTGATGTTGAAGTTCGCCACCGCAGTCAGCCCCCCGCCATACTGAGCGCTGAGTGCGCCGGTTTGCAGAGTGAACTCGCTGACTGCGTCCACGCTGGGCGTGTACTCGGCGGTGTCTCCGGCAATATCCGCGCGGCCTATGGACATGCCTTCGATCAGGATTTCGTGCGAGAATTGCGGGCCGCCATTGATGGTGCCCTGATAGGAATCTCCGACGGTGCCGGGAAGACTGTTAAAGATGAAAGCTTGGATTTGCCGCTGCCCGTCATCGTTACTGTCGATGGGCCATGCGTGGTACTCGGCATCGGAGACCGAATATGCAAGCTCGGAGGTGGACGATTGCAGTAACGTGGAATCGGAACTGACGGTAACGCTTTGGGTCACCTCACCAACTTCAAGTGTGAGGTTGGCAGTCACCACGGTGGCCACGGAGACCTCGACGCGGTCGATGACAGCAGTCTTGAAGCCGGCAGCGGCTGCACTCACGTGGTAAGTGCCCGGCGGCAGGTACGGCATACGGTACAGACCGGACGCGGTGGTCTCAGCTTTGGACTCAACACCGGTCTGTATCTCTTTCGCCACGACCTCTACGTGAGGAATGGCCGCTCCGCTCGGGTCTATCACCAATCCGGTGATGGCGCCGCGCTCCCCTTGGCCATACAGCCATCCGGCGGACAAGAGTAGTCCCAGGGACAAAGCAGTAACAAGGAACAGCCTATACTTCATGCGTGTCCTTTCGTATGTCGTTCTTATAAGTCGCGGCACCCGTCAAGCGTGGAGCTTAGCAGCGCCAGCGACTTGCCATAGCTACTGTGTTGCGCACCCAAACGACCCCGACGAACTCTGGTGTTATTTTTATATGAGCCCAAATCCGATGTCAAGGGTCCGAGGACATAGTGCTCGGCGAAGTGTGAAGTGCAGTACCGGAAGCGCTGCAGCAGGGCAGCACCCACGGCAGGCGAAAATCGCAGTATAATTGTTGTGGCATCGACCCCAACTCACTGGAATTAGTCACGATTCACACGGAGAGGTGGCTGAGTGGTCGAAAGCAGCGGTTTGCTAAACCGTCGTAGGGTCTAAAGCTCTACCGGGGGTTCGAATCCCCCCCTCTCCGCCAGATATCTTAAGTTCCGTCTGACCTCGTCGTGAGATTTCGCGAATTCGTGAGGCCGCGATCATTGGCTCGGTATCAGTCCCGTCCGCACCCCCCATCTTTTCAGGCAGATATGCGCCGCCCAAATGGGGCCTTCCATTGCATTCTTCATCGCCAGGAGTGCCCGAATGTGGATCGTAAGAGTAGCTCTTAATCGCCCATACACTTTCGTCGTGCTGGCGTTGTTGATTATTTTGGTCAGCCCGCTGGTGATTCTGCGCACTCCCACGGATATCTTTCCAAATATAGGGATACCGGTGGTGAGCGTGATCTGGAGCTACGACGGATTTCCTCCCCAAGAGATGTCGGACCGTATCGTCACCATCACCGAGCGCAGCATCACCACCACGGTTAACGATATCGAACACATGGAGTCGCAGTCCTACAACGGCATCGGCGTCATCAAGTTGTTTTTCCGGCCGTCGGTGACTATTGCGACGGCGCTCGCCCAAGTCACGGCCATATGCCAGACGCAGCTACGCCAGCTTCCGCCGGGAACAACCGCGCCGCTGATCCTGAGCTATAGCGCATCGACTGTGCCGGTGCTGCAGATCGGCTTGAGTAGCACGCGGCTGAGCGAGCAGCAGTTGTTCGATCTGGGGGCCAACACCATGCGCACGCAGTTGGCGACCGTGCAGGGCGCGGCGGTTCCCTGGCCGTATGGCGGCAAGATGCGGCTGGTCTCGATCGATATCGACTCGGCCGCGATGCAAGCCAAGGGTCTGTCGCCGACCGATGTGGTGAACGCCGTCAGCGCGGAAAACCTGATTCTGCCCTCTGGCACGGCCAAGCTCGGGCCGCTCGAATACCAGGTGGAAATGAACGGCAGCACGCAGACGATCAACGAGTTGAACGATCTGCCGGTGAAGACCGTCAACGGCGCGACCATCTACATACGCGACGTGGCGCACGTGCGCGACGGCTTCTCGCCGCAGACCAATATCGTGCGGCAGGATGGCCACCGCAGCGCGCTGCTCAGCGTTTACAAGACGGGCTCCGCATCGACGCTGGCGATCGTGCATGACGTGCGTGCGGCGTTGTCGGCGATGGCCGCGGGATTGCCGCCTGAGTTGAAAATCACACCGTTGTTCGACCAATCCATCTTCGTGCGGGCGGCCGTCGAAGGCGTCATCCGCGAAGCGTTGACTGCCGCCTGCCTGACAGCCGCGATGATCCTGCTTTTTCTGGGCAACTGGCGCAGCACCCTGATCATCGCCATTTCCATACCGCTGGCCATTCTGGTTTCGATCATTTGCCTGAGCGCGCTGGGCGAAACCATGAACCTGATGACGCTGGGCGGGCTGGCGCTGGCGGTGGGCATCCTGGTGGACGACGCCACCGTGGAGATTGAAAACATCGAGCGCAACCGCCTGCTCGGCAAAGATCTGCGGGAGGCCATCCTGCACGGCGCGCAAGAGATCGCCGTGCCGGCATTCGTTTCCACGCTGTGCATCTGCATCGTTTTCGTGCCCATGTTTTTTCTCAGCGGCGTGACACGCTTCCTGTTCGTACCGCTGGCGGAAGCCGTAATCTTCGCCATGCTGGCTTCGTATCTGCTGTCGCGAACCCTGGTGCCGACCATGGTGATGTTTCTGCTGCGCAATCACAACCTGCACCAGACCGGCGCGTTCGCGCGGTTCCACCAGCGATTTGAGAACGTCTTCGAGAGCCTGCGCGACAGTTACAGGACCGCGCTGGAGGCTTGCATGCGGCACGGGGGCTGGTTCGCCACGGCGTTCCTGGCGCTGTGCGTGGCCTCGCTGGGTTTCGTCTTTGCGCTGGGCCAGGATTTGTTTCCGCAGGTGGACGCCGGTTTGATGCGCCTGCACGTACGCGCTCGCACTGGACTGCGCATCGAGGAGACCGCGCGCCTCGCCGACCAGATCGAGAACAACATCCGCACCATGATCCCGCCTGCCGAGCTGGATACCATGCTCGACAACCTGGGCCTGCCCTATAGCGGCATCAATCTGTCCTACAGCAACGCGGGGACCATCGGCACGCCGGACGCGGAAATCCTGGTCTCGCTCAAGGAAGGTCACCAGCCAACCGCCGGGTATATAAAGCTGCTGCGAGAGGAATTGCCGCGGCGATTCCCGGCCACACAATTCTTCTTCCAGCCCGCCGACATCGTCACCCAGATTCTGAACTTCGGCGTACCGGCGCCCATCGACGTGCAGATCGCCGGCAGCGACCAACTGGGCAACTACAACGTGGCCCGCCGATTGGCCAATCAGATTCGCGCCATCCCAGGAGCCGTGGACGTGCACGTGCAACAGGCCTACGATGCTCCCACGCTGCACCTGGACGTGGATCGGACCTTCGCGCAATCGGTGGGGCTTAGCCAGCGCGACGTTGCGGACAACCTGCTGGTCTCACTGAGTTCCAGCTTTCAGACCGCGCCCACTTTCTGGCTGAATCCGCGGAGTGGGATCAGCTACAACGTGGCCGTGCAGACGCCGCAGTATCGCGTGGATTCGGTGAAGGCGCTGCTCGACACGCCCATCCGCACGCCGGCGTCCCCCGAGCCGCAGATCCTGGGAAACCTGGCGTCGTTTCGCCATGCGAGCCAGCCCGCCGTGATTTCGCATTACAACGTGCAGCCGCTGGTGGACGTGTTTGCCTCGGTGCAGGGTCGCGATCTGGGCGGCGTCTCGAGCGATGTCCTCCGCGTTATCCAGCCGCTCCAAAAGCAGCTTCCGCGCGGCAGCCATCTGACCATCACCGGCCAGGTATCCACCATGTCGCAGTCGTTTATCGGATTGGGTGCAGGGGTGGCGATGGCTATTGTGCTCGCTTACTTGTTGATCGTAGTGAATTTCCAATCGTGGCTGGACCCGTTCATCATTATTACGGCGCTGCCCGGCGCATTGGCTGGAATCACTTGGGCCTTGCTGCTGACTCACACGACTTTGAACGTGCCGTCGCTCACCGGCGCCATTATGTGCGTGGGCGTGGCGACGGCCAACAGCATCTTGATGGTCTCCTTCGCCCGCGAACGTATGGACGAAGGGATGCCCGCGCGGGAGGCGGCTGTGGCGGCCGGGCATACGCGCATGCGGCCTGTGTTGATGACCGCGCTGGCCATGATCATCGGCATGGCGCCCATGGCGATGGGCCTCGGCGAAGGCGGAGAACAGAACGCGCCGCTGGGAAGGGCAGTGATCGGCGGGTTGCTGTTCGCCACTGTTGCGACTCTTTTTTTTGTTCCCACTGTGTTCGGTTTAATTCACGGCGCAAGAGAATAATTATGGCTACTCAAGAGATCCCATTAGTTGAAGGACAACCCGAAATCGCCAACCAGCCCGCGCCCACGGCCCGGCGTTGGATGGTGGCGGCGCTGCTCGCCGTACTCGTCCTGTTCGCCGCCGGCGCCCTCAGCCTCAGAGCGCGTGCCAAAGAGCAGACGGCGTTGTCCGCCGAAACCGCGCGTCTGGCGGTGACTACGATATCAGCCGGCTATCCCCAGCCGGAGCCGCGTTCCAACGAACTGGAGTTGCCTGGCAGTGTGCAGGCATACACGGAGTCGCCTATTTACGCGCGGACCAACGGCTATCTGCTGCGCTGGTCCAAAGACATCGGCGCGAGCGTTCAGAAAGGCGAACTGCTGGCCGACCTGGATACGCCCGAAGTGGACCAGGAACTCTCTCAAGCGCAAGCTGCGCGTCAGCAGATGGTCGCGGCGCTGGACCTGGCGCGCACCAGCGCGGACCGCTGGCGCGAATTGCGCCGCACCGATTCGGTCTCGCAGCAGGAGCTCGATCAAAAAACCAGCGACTACGCGCAAGCCCAGGCGAACATGGCCGCCGCTGACGCCAATGTCCGGCGGCTGCAGGAGCTTGAATCGTTCAAGCACGTTTACGCTCCCTTCGCCGGAGTGCTCACGCGGCGCAACGTGGATATCGGCGCGCTGGTGAATGCCGGCAACGGCGGATCCGGCAAAGAGCTGTTCAATCTCGCGCTGATCGATACGCTGCGTGTATATGTGAGCGTTCCGGAAGCCGATGCCCCGAGCATGCGCGTAGGCATGCGCGGCTGGATCGGGCTGTCCGAATATCCGGCGTCGCGCTTCGGCGGGACCGTGGTGCGTACGGCCAATGCCATCGACCGGAACACGCGCACGCTACTCACTGAGGTGGATGTGCCGAACAAGGCTGGACGCCTGCTGCCGGGCGCCTATGCGCAAGTACATTTCGATGTGCCGGTCAACGGCAGCCGCCTCACGGTGCCCGCGAGCGCGATGCTGTTCCGGTCCGAAGGGCCGAGCGTGGCGGTGGTGGGGCCGGGCAATCGGGTGCAACTGAGGCCCATCGTGATCGGGCGCGATTTCGGCACCAGCCTGGAAATCCTGCAAGGCATACGGGCGAACGATCGCGTGGTGCAGAATCCTCCCGATTCGTTGGAGAGCGGGCAGATCGTGCGCGTGGCCGCGGATGGCTCGGAACGGAAGCCGTTATGAGACCGGGTTGCAGGGGTGCGGCAGCGGTAGTGTCGGGAGTGCTGGCGATCCTGCTGGCCGCGTGCCATCCCGTCGGACCCGATTACCACACACCGCCTGCGCCGCAACCGGTAGCGTGGCACACGGAAAGCCCCTGGCGGCAGGGAGATCCAAAAGATCAAATCCCTAAGGGCGCCTGGTGGGAGATCTTCCACGATGCCGAGCTGAATCGCCTCGAAACCGCGGTGCTGGCCTCCAACCAAGATCTGGTCTCGGCGAACGCGCGATTGCAGCAGGCGCGCGCGCTGGCATCGGTGGCCATCAGCAACTTCTACCCGCAAGCCGGCGTGTCGCCCTCGGTCCAAAGGTTTCGGCTTTCGGCAAACCGCCCGTCTCTGGGAGGAGTCGTGGACGGGCCTGTCACACAAAACGAGTGGAACCTGCCCTTCATCCTGAGTTACGAGCCGGATCTTTTCGGGCGGACCAGGCGCACTGTGGAAGGGGCCAATGCCTCATACCAGGCCGCCGGCGCGGACTTCGAGAACGTCAAGCTGGTGCTGACCGCGGAGACCGCCGCCAACTTCTTCACGCTCTGCGAAGTGGATGCGGAGATCCGCATTCTGGACCATATGGTCACGTCGATGGAGAAAGCCACTACGTTGGTCGAAAACCGTCACGATGGCGGAATCGCCTCTGGTCTGGACCTGGCGCAGGAGCAGGCATTATTAGACGCCACCCGCACGCAAGCCACTCTGGAGAGGCAGGTGCGCGCGAACTATGAGCACGCGCTGGCCGTGCTGTGCGGTGTGCCGGCTCCGGATTTCCGCGTGCCGGAAGGTTCGCTCGAGAAGTATCTTCCGGCGATCCCGGCGGGGGTGCCCTCCGATGTGCTGGAGCGCCGTCCCGACATTGCGCGGCAGGAACGTCTGATGGCCGCGGCCAACGCGCAGATCGGCGTCGCTAAGTCGGCTTATTATCCGAGCCTGCAACTGGCGGCCAGCGCCGGACTCCAGAGCACCGGCATCGGGAATCTATTCTCCCTGCCGAGCTCGCTGTGGGCGGTTGGCGCAACGCTGGCACAGCCGCTGTTTTCCGGCGGCCGGATCCGCGCCGGCGTGGACTTCGCGAACGCGGGTTACCAGGACTCCGTCGCGCAATATCGCCAGACCGTGCTGGTGGCGTTTCAAGAAGTCGAGGATGCCTTGGCCGGACTGCAAGTGTTTGCGGGCGCGGCAAAGTCGCAGGCAACAGCCGTCGAGAACTCCCAACGCGCGCTGGATATTGCCTTGAACCGTTACACCGGCGGGCTGGTCACTTATCTCGACGTGGTCACCGCGCAACAAAGCCTGCTCTCCAATCAACGTGAGGCCGCGCAGATTCAAGGCGGCCAATTGGTGTCGTCGGTGATGTTGGTGAAAGCGCTCGGCGGAGGATGGGATGTTCACAGCCTCGCCAATATTTCCGTCAAGCCCAGCCTCAAGACGGCCTTCCTGCCTTAACAGATCGCTCCTCATACTAAGTCGCGGTATCTCGTTAATTCGTGAAGCGCCTCGCAGTCTGTTTCGCGATGTTTCTCCACCCCAAGACTCTAACTTGCACTCCTGCAACATACATCCGGATGGAATGCGAATTGCCATTTGAAGGGCATGATCTACAGACCCCTTGGACAATCTGGAATTACAGCTTCCGTGGTGGCGCACGGCACGTGGGCCATCGGCGGATGGATGTGGGGCGGCACGGATGTAAAGAAGTCGGTCCGCTCCATTCAGGCTTCACTCGATGCCGGCGTGAACTTCATCGACACGGCGCCGGCCTATGGGCTCGGTCTTTCCGAGCTCATTGTGGGCGAGGCCATTGGTGGGCGCCGCGATAAGGTGATTGTAGCCACCAAATGCGGCTTGGTTTGGCACACGGCGAAGGGTAACTTCTTTGTCGATCAGAATGGCACGCGCATTCACCGCTACCTCGGCCCGGAGTCCATCCGGTACGAAGTCGAACACAGCTTGCGGCGTCTCGACACCGACTACATCGATCTATACCAGACGCACTGGCAGGATTCCACCACGCCAATCGAAGACACCATGGGCACCCTGCTCGACTTGAAAAAGGAGGGCAAGATTCGCGCCATCGGAGTCTCCAACTGCACCGTCGAACAGGTGCGGCAATACCGGTCGGTGGGCCGGGTGGACACCGCACAGGAAAAGTACAGCATGCTCCACCGCGGCTTGGAGCGCGAATACCTGCCATATTGCGCGCAGAATCATATGGCGGTGCTGGCGTACTCGCCGCTGGCCAACGGGCTGCTGACCGGCAAGGTCGATCCGGAGCGCGTCTTCCCGGAGGACGATTTGCGGCGCAATAACCCTATGTTCAGCCGCGAGTCGCGCCTTCGCGTAAGGGAAATGTTCGAACACCTGGCGCCGGTGACCCGCCAGTACAACTTCACCGACGGCCAGTTAGCGATCGCCTGGACCCTCGCCCAGCCCGGCATCACGCACGCGCTGGTGGGCGCGCGAGATGAACGCCAGGCCGCGGAGAACGCGTGGGCGGGCAGTGTTTTGCTGGCTGTGGCCGATGTGAAGCAAGTCACTGAAGCGGAGCAGGCCAGTGCGTTGGTGGAGGCTTGAAATGAAGATACTTCGTAGACACTTTCGTATCGCAGCTTTCTTGTGCGCCGCGGCCGGATTGCTGGTAGGCTTCTGGGCGTTACCGCTGCTCTCCGGCAGCACGCCCGGCGCCCACGAGCAGACGCCGACAGCCTTCACGGACTATCGCCACGAGCAGCCGGGTGTGATTCGCAAGATCACGGTAGCGGATCTGCCGGAACCGTATCGCACGCAATCGGCGGACAACCGTGCGCACGTCGTTGCACGGCCTGCGGACGCCTGGCCGAAGGCTCTGCCGGGGTTCACCGTCACACAATATGCCGCCGGTCTGCAAAATCCGCGGCTCCTCCGGCGCGCGCCGAACGGCGATCTCTTCGTAGCGGAGAGCGAGCCCGGGCGCATCCGCGTGCTGCGCGGTGTAGGCGCGGACGGCAAGGCGCGCACCGTGGAGATATACGCGACCGGTTTGACGCAACCTTTCGGCATCGCCTTCTATCCGCCTGGCCCCAACCCACACTATGTCTATGTGGCGAACACCGGTTCGGTGGTGCGCTTCCCATACCGCAACGGCGATCTGAAAGCGCGCGGCGCGGCTGAGACGATTGTTCCGGATATCCCTTCCGGCGGCCGCTTGACTGGCGGCGGACATTGGACGCGCGATCTCGCCTTCACCCTCGATGGCCGCAAAATGTTTGTCTCGGTCGGCTCGCACTCCAATGACGACGATGCCGATAATAACCCGCAGGAATACCATCGCGCCGATATTCTTGAATTCAACCCGGACGGCAGCGGCGGCCGGATTTATGCATATGGCATCCGCAACCCGGTGGGGATTGCGACGAATCCCACCACGGGCGAATTGTGGGCTTCCGTAAATGAACGCGACGGTTTGGGCGACAACCTGGTGCCGGATTACATCACGCACGTCCAGCCTGGCGGGTTTTACGGCTGGCCGTGGTTCTACATGGGCGGACACCAGGATCCTCGCCAGCAGGGCAAGCATCCGGAACTGCAGAGCAAGGTGATCACGCCGGACGTTCCCCTGCAACCGCACAACGCGTCTCTGGAAATGACCTTCTATGACGGCCGACAATTTCCGGCGGAATATCGAGGCGATATCTTTGCCGGCGAACATGGCTCGTGGAACAAGGCCGTCCGCACGGGTTACGAAGTAATCCGGGTCCCGATGAAAGACGGTCACGCTACGGGCGAATATGAGGACTTCCTGACGGGCTTTGTGACAGCGAATGGCGAGGTTTGGGGCCGGCCGGTAGGTGTTGCCGTGGCCGAGGACGGCTCACTCATGGTGACCGACGATGGCTCAAACAGCGTGTGGCGCGTCAGCTATTCGGTCCGATAGTCATGCGAATGGCGGCGCCCGCTCAGGGTCGCCGCCACTCCACGCGCTCAGTCCAGCACTAACACGGCCTTCCCCAAGATCTTGCGATCGGCGAGCTCGCGCAAGCCGATCGCGGCCTGCTCCAGGCGGAACGTTTTTCCTACTACCGGTTGGATCTGTCCCCCCAGATACATCGCCGTCAGCACCTCGTGGGTGTGCGAGAGAAATTCCGGATGTTGCCCGACGTATTGTCCCCAATGCACGCCCACCACGGAAATGTTTTTCAGGAGCACGCGGTTGGCCTGCACGGTAGGAATTCGGCCGCTGGCGAAACCGATCACCAGAATGCGGCCTTCGCCGGCCATCGCGCGGGTCGATAAATCGAATGCGTCGCCCCCTACCGGATCGTAGACCACGTCGACGCCGCGATTCCCGGTGATTTCCTTGACGCGCTCCACCCAGCCTGCATCCGTGTACAGCAAGCCATAATCGGCGCCCTGCGCCGTGCAGAAGTCCAGCTTCTCCTGGCTTCCGGCGGTGGCGAGCACTTTGGCTCCGTAGGCTTTTCCGATCTGAATCGCGGCCATACCCACGCCACTTGCTCCGGCATGCACCAGCAGCCATTCGCCGTGCGCCAGGGCGGCGCGCCGATGCAGGGCGAAATAGGAAGTGTGATAGACCACCGGCATGGCGGCAGCCTCGGCGAAATCCATGCCCGCAATGAGATGAAAGGTGCGGCCGGCGTCCGCCAGCGAATACTCGGCGAAGGCGCCGTTGTGGGTCATAGCGGCCACGGGATCACCCACAAACACGTGCCTCACTTCCGACCCGATGGCGTCCACCAGGCCGGCGACTTCGGCGCCCGGGGTGAACGGAAACGCGGGCTTGACCTGGTACTTTCCCTGGATTTGCAGAATGTCGAAAAAGTTCAGCGCTGCCGCGCGATTGCGTATGCGCACCTGATGGGGGCCGGGTTCGGGAATCGGAACTTCGCTCAGGGTCATCTGTTCCGGCTCGCAGAATGCCCGTACTTGCCAGGCTTTCATCATCATTTTACTTGGGGTCGAGCCCAACGGTCGAGACCACAACGCCCAGCTCGCGCTGGTCTCCCGCCGTGGGCGGCATCGTCTTATCGAGCGAAAAGTCCACTTTGGCTGACTCGCTCGCGAGCAGGCTGGCCGGCACGTCGCGGCTATAAGTGAACTCGCCTGCCTGGGTGTAACTCTCCGGATTGAGCGGCGTGCCATTCACCGAAGCAGCGAGCGACAGGGCCTTCAATTTCGCGATCACCACGTCGGGAACGGTGAACTTCAACTGCAGCGTGGCGCCCTTTACCGCGGCGGTGCGCGGCGGCCGGAGCACCACCGAGAATTTGCCGGCAGTCCAGCGCCAGGAGTTCTGTTCCACGCCATAAAACCCGCTCAACAACTGGACCGCCGCGTGAGGATCCGCCACCTGTACCACGGTCGCGAGCGTAGGGCCCTCTTCCTCGGTTTGAACGGTCACCCTGTGGCGGTTGCAGGCCGGCGAGGCAAGGATCAGGCTGGCGGTCAGAATAGCGGCGGCCAGGGAACAGCCGTGGCGTAAAGTCAAAATGGACATTGATCTCGGCTAGTCTCCGCTTTTTTCGACCTGCACCAGGCAACTGTAGAAGGTGGGTCCGCCACCCATGTCGGTCAGGCGCGCGGAGGTCAAAGCGTTCACGTTGCGGCCGTCCGCCGCATTTTTGGCCCAGCGAACCGATGGCGCGCACACCACGCCGCTACGCACGCCTCCATCCACGCCAGCCCGCAACAGGCAGGAGCCACGCTCGTTATAGACGCGCACCTGATCGCCCGTGGAGATGCCGCGGGCACGCGCATCCGCCGTATCCATGTACAGAGTAGCGGTAGCCAGGTCGGTTTGCGGACGGTTGCCAAAGGTGGAGTTCATGCTGTCGTCGTTCTTGGGCGAGATCAACTCCAGCGGAAAGCGCGCCCGCAAGCTGTCGTTTCCATGCCGCGACTCTATAGGGGGCGTGTACTCCAGCGTGCCCGCGCCGAATTCACACTTGCCGGACTGCGTACCGAAACCACCCTCCGCAAAGGGTAGGAACGCATCTCCATTGGCGGCTACGCGGAGCCTCACGGAATGATCGCGCTCCAGCTCCTCGAGCGTGATCCCTCGAACGAAAGGATGCTGCGAGTCGAGCAGAGTGCGGATCATATCGTCTTCCGAATCGCGGAAGCAGGCGTCGTCGAAGCCCATGCGCGCGGCCAACAGCCGGAAGACCTCCACGTTGGGCTTCGCTTCGCCAGGAGCGGGGAGCGCCGGGCGCGCCAGTTGCAGATAGTAATGTCCGTAGGCCAGATATAGATCGGTGTGCTCGAGAAACGTAGTCGCCGGCAATACAAAATCCGCATAATCGGCCGTGTCATTTTGAAACTGCTCCAGCACAACCGTGAATAAGTCATCGCGTTGCAGGCCGCGGCGGATGATATTCTGGTCCGGCGCGATGGCGGCTGGGTTCGAGTTGTAGACCACCAGCGCCTTCACCGGCGGGTCGCCGGTTTCCGTGAGCACGTGACCCAGCGAAGTCATATTCAGGATGCGCGCTTCGCGGCCGAGCGAACGCCATTGCAGATCAGGACGCTCCAACCCGGTACGATTCAGATGAAAGGCTTGTGACGTGGAAAGCTGTAAGCCGCCGCCCACGTCTTTCCACGAACCGGTTAGCGCCGGAAGCAGCGCGACCGCGCGCACAGCCATGCCGCCGCGTTCACTGCGCTGCACACCGTAATTCAGCCGGATTACAGCGGGCCGCGTGGTGGCGTACTCGCGCGCCAGCGCCACGATATCGTCCGCGGGGATGCCCGTGAGAGCCGCTACACGCTCGGGCGGATATGCTTTCACGCGTTCCGTCAGCTCATCGAATCCGGAAGTATAACGCGCGATGTAATTCTGGTCGCACAGGCCTTCGCGAATGATGATGTGCATCATGCCCAGCGCGAGCGCCGTATCACTGCCGGGATTGATGAAGAAATGCTTGTCCGCAGCCGCCCCCGTGCGATTGCGCCGCGGATCGATGGTATAAAACTTCGCTCCGTTGCGCCGCGCCTCCACGATAAAGGGCCACAAGTGCACATTGGTGCCGAGTACATTGGCCCCCCACGCCAGGATCAGCTTGGCGTGCCGAAACTGCTCGGGTTCGGTGCCATAGCGCAGCCCCAACGCCGCAGTCAGTCCAGCGCCGCCTGCGGACGAGCAGATGGTGCGGTCGAGCCGCGAGGCGCCCAACCGATGGAAGAACCGGCGGTCCATGCCGGAACCTGCCAGCAGACCCATGGTGCCCGCGTAGCTATAAGGCAGAATCGCCTCGGACCCAAACCCGGCTGCGACGCCCTTCAGGCGCGCCGCTATTTCATCGAGAGCCTCGTCCCAGGTGACGCGGGCGAAGCGGCCCTCACCCTTTGCTCCGACGCGCCGCAACGGATAGAGCAGGCGGTCGGGCGCATACTCGCGTTCCAGGTAGCGCGCTACTTTGCCGCACAGGAACCCGCGCGTCACGGGATGCGACGGATCGCCGCGCAGGCGCGTGCCCTTGCCATCCTCCACGTTCACCAGGAGCGAGCAGGCATCCGGACAATCCAGGGCGCAAACGGAATGGCGGATTTCAGGCACTCTGATGAATTATATCAAGGCGCGCGGCTTTCACCGTAAGTGGGACCAGAGAGTCCCATTTTTCATTCGCTTTGCTCTATGACGCGGCGTCATAGAATAGGGCTCCAGTCGTTCGCTGAGCGATTTGCGGGTATTCGGCGGCAATCGCCTCGAAGCGTTGAGCGGAAACCGGCACGGCCAGTACAGCATCCGGATCAACGATCAGTACAGAATTTGCTGCCGGTGGGAAGAGAAAGGGCCGACCACTGTCGAAATCGTCGATTATCACTAAGAAGAAACTGCCGCCGATCCATCCAGGCGAAATTCTACTGGAAGACCTGCAGGCCTGTGGAGTCAGCATTAATGGTTTGGCGCGAGCGATCGGTGTGCCGCCCAATCGCGTCAGCCAGATCGTAAGCGGAAAGCGCGGCATCACTGCGGACACGGCGGTGGGTCTGGCGCGCTATTTTGGGCAATAACTTACTTGACTAACCCGCACCACAACCCAAACCTGGACACTTACGCCTGCCATTGTGGATGTTTTTAGCCCCGCTTACGACGAAGACCTTGCCGCAGGCTGGACACGTGAAGGCCGCATTGTTGCCTTCCCAGTCTTCGCCCTGCGCGTGCTGACTTCGGTAGTGGCTGAGAGATTTTGTTGGCATAGGTCAGTGCAACTTCTTCGCGGCCCGCTTCTTCTCGCGGCGGCGCTTCAGCTTCGCCTCTTCCTTCTGGAACGCTTCTCGCGGAACGCTCAGGAGCATTCCGACAGCATTGTCAAAACGCTCCCATTCGGTATTGCCGGACACTGCCGGAGGCGGTGATGGTTTCATCCTTATACCATGATACACTCAACGAGGCGAAGGGACGACCGAAAGTCGCCCTGAATTAGTTTTGATTGGTCTCGCGGATTCGATGTTACCAGCATCGGAAAGCGCGCGTGACGGATGGCATTTTTAGCGTGCAACAAAGGAGACATCCATGTCAACCGCATCAATAATCGAACACGAACCCATTCATAACACGCCATTCGGTAAAAGGAGGCTGGCGCCGTCTTTGCGTGAGGTCACCGCGCATGGGCCGGTTATCTACTGACGATGATTCAAATACATGCCCATATTCTGATTGGCCTCATGGATGCGTTGACGATTCTGGAGTCCGGTTTCAGTCCATCTACTCCAGAAGAGTCAAGCCGAGTCCAAACGCTAATCACTCACGTAATTGAGTATTGCCATAAATGCAACCTTAGGAGCGCCCAGAAACAGATTCGCGACATAAGTGCTAAATCCAAATTGCGGACTCTTAGGGGGGACGAAGCTCGCGCGATGGTGTCTGAACTTAGACGGCGGATCAACCAAGACCTAGAGGATCAAGTATTCCTTTCCCTAACCGAACCCGGTACCGTAGAGCGATTCTTCAATTCGATCCCCAGTGAAGACTTCACGGCGCTAAACGTGCTTGTGGAAAAGGAACCAGAAGAAATATTTGGGTCAAATGTATATGCTAGATTTCCCGAAGCGTGGGATGACATGAAGGAAGCTTCGCGCTGTTTTGTGGTAGCACGATATCCAGCGAGCGTATTTCATCTGATGAGAGTCATCGAAGTAGTCGTGCTAAAACTGGCCCTACTTGTGAGCATTAAAGATCCAACTCCATCTTGGGGAGCGGTGCTTCAAAAGGTTGAAAAGATAGTTAACCAAACCTCCTACAAAGACCTGGATGACAATATTCAGCCGCACATAGACTTTATTCGTTCGATCTTGCCTCAAATGCAGGCCATACAAAGGGCATGGCGCAACGAGATTAGCCATGTAGGCGGTAAGTTGATACCACAAGACGCACGTATCGGGGAGCCGAAGGCCGACGAAATCTTTAGGGCGGTACAGGTATTAATGCGCCATTTAGCCGAAGAGTTTCCGGTATAGGTCGCTAGGTGCGTCGTTTACCGCGCCCCTGTCTATTGAATTTCGCCGACTGCTCCTGGAGTCGGATCGTCAATCTTTCCGGTAAGCTGATCCCATGTGAGTCGTTTGCCCACAATCTCGCGCACCACAATATTGAAACGATCACCGTCATTCATCTTGCGGTTGTTGTTGCGGAAAACGTGTTCGTCGAGATACCGGAACAGAGTGAAAGGGCTCAACCGAAACCAGATCGCTTGGTTAGTCAAGTAAATTATTGCCCTATTTTGGCTGCTCTGCGCATTACTGGCTGAATATGCAGAACCACTACGACCTGCGCCGCGTTGGACCAGGAAGCCATCGCACGCGTCGTGACTCCTTACCAGGCGCTGGATCGAATACGCCTACTTAATTTCAAACTTCCCGAATGCCAATCCTAGCTCCCGCGTATCGGTGGGTGTGCGCACTGTACGGCTGACTGCAATCGTTATCTCGATAGCAGTCTTGCCCACCGTCTCCGCGGGTAACACGAACGCGAACGTCGTTTCGACATTGCCTTTCGTAAAATAAGCGGGCGGCAGGCGCGCGCCATCTACCGTCACGGTCATCTCGAGCGGCCCTTTCTGAACCTGTAATGGCTCACAAATTGCGGTTAGATACAACTTCGGCCCTGCCGCGCGCGGTCCCGGCATGCGCACACTGGCGGTGCGAGGCATCCAGCGAAATCCTTGTTCGCGCGGATACCAGGTGGGGCCCAGCCGGGGCGCGACTAGCGGGTCCGCCATATCGATGCGCAACGGTGCGGAGTCCGGCTCCGCGCCGGCCGGTACTTCGAAGTGATGCGTGATGTTTTTGAGCGGCCCTGGCCCGGCCCGGTAGACCACGATGTCGCCGGAATCCAGCCCTTGCCGGGTTTCGTCGGCCGGTAGCACGAACTTCGATACATCGTCCAACTCCGGGTGGGGCGTAATGCGGGCCTCCGATCCCGGAGACAGATACACGTCTGAGATGCCCAGGAACAGGAACGGCCGCTGCGCGATTGCGCCCCAGAACAAGTCGTCGTTTACGCCGTCGAGCAGGATAATTTTGCCCGGATGCAGTTCGTGCGCGCGCGCGACTCCCAGTACCAGGGTCTTCTGTCTCTCGGCGCGCTGGCGGTACCAATCCGCGGTGCGCCGGGCGACCGGTAGCGACTCCATTAAAAAAGCGGCGGCAAGTACCGCGCTGAGTACCCTCCACTCCAGGCCCGCGCGCCAGGCGGAGACCAGCGCATAGCCGGCCAGCATCGCCAGGCACATGGCAGGCAGCGTCAGATAATAATCCGTGATGTGATCGCGCAGTGGGATTACAGGACCGAGCGTGATGCCATACCAGACCAGCAGGACCAGTGCGAGCCATTGCCGCCGCCACGCCTTCAACAGAGTGAAGCCTATGAGCGCCAAACTGCATGCAGCCATCTGCGCTGTACCCGCGACGGGAGAAAACGGAGTCAGATAGCGCAGATTGACCGGCTCGAAAGTTCGACGCCAGTAAGTCCAGAGAGTCGCCGGTAGAGCGCCATCCAGGTGCATTGCGTAGGGCACCGTACCGTGATTCGGCGCCAGGAACAAATGCAGCACTGCGTATGCCGCCGAGCCCACAAAGAATGGCAGCGTTGCACGAAAATACTTGCGCGCACACAGCAGCGTATAACTCCCCACCAACAGTGGAAAGACTACATTTGTCTCCATTGCCAGAAATCCGGATAGAAACGCCACCCACGTCCAGTAATAATACCGGCGTTCGGAAGTCTCGATGTAGCGCAGAAAGAAATGCAGACCCAGCAGCAGGAAGAATCCGCACAGGACCAGGATGTATTCGCAGCTCCAGGACATCACCGTGGCCAGCTTGCTGTTCGCCGTCCACAGAATGGCGGCCCAGAATCCCGCCGCGCGCGAGCGCGTCAGCCGCGTGGTAATCGACGCCAGCAACACCAGGTTCGCAAACTGAGTCAGGAAGACCCAGATCCTGTAGGGCAGCGCGTCGGCGCCGAAAAGGTCACCGAACGCCAGGAAAAACACACGCTCGCTGAGCGGCCGCCAGGTTCCCTGCACGGTGGGCTCGAACAGCGTGCTCAGCAACCCATGCCACCCGTGCGCACGGTTGGGCAGATTCAGCCACACGAAGTCGTCTTGTTGGAACCATGTCAGGAGACCCGGCCAGTAGAGGATCAGGCATAGGAGCGAGGGAACCATCCACCAGGCGGCCGTGAGGAGTTTCCGTGTCAACGAAAGATTATAGCCTGCGGCCCCGCGTTATAATTGCACCTGAATGGACGTTTACGAGGAGTTGGTAAGGCTCCGCAGACTCGGTCAAAAGTGTGCGATCGCCACCATAGTCCAAGTGCGCGGATCAATTCCCAGCTATGAAAGCGCCAAGCTGTTAGTGCGCGAAGACGGCTCCATGATCGGCACCATCGGCGGTGGTTGTGTGGAAGCCGAAGTTTGGAACGCCGCGCGCGAAGTCATGGAGACGGAGAAGCCGCGGCATCTCAGCTTCAGCCTGGGCCAGGATGCGGCATATGACAACGGGCTGATCTGTGGTGGTAAGCTCGATGTATTCGTCGAGCCGGTCCTGCCGCAACCGGGCGTCTTCGTCTTCGGCGCCGGCCACATCTCCAGGAGTATTTCGAAAATTGCCAGCCTGACGGGCTTTTCGACCACCATCGTAGACAACCGCGAAGCCTTTTCGAACCGCGAGCGTTTTCCGGAAGCCGCCGAGGTTTACGCCGACGAGTACGAAGAGGTCTTCCCTAAGCTAGCCGTCAATGAAACCAGCTACGTGGTCATCGTGACGCGTGGGCATCGCGACGACATGCGCGTGCTGCGCTGGGCCATCAGCACCGCGGCGCGCTATATCGCCATGATCGGCAGCAAGCGCAAAGTCATCAACGTGATCAAGGAGCTGCAAAAAGAGGGCATTCGAGAGGAGCATTTCGAGCGCATATTCGCCCCCATGGGGCTGGAGATCGGGGCGATTTCGCCGGAAGAGATCGCGGTGTCGGTGGTAGCGGAGATGATCGCGGTGCGCCGCAATGCGGATGCTAACTGGCGGGCACTCTCCAAGTCGGTGTTTTCCGGCGAGTCGCTCCGCGCGCTGATGCCGCAGTGACCGCGAAGCGCACGGCTAAGTGGCTGGCCATAGCCGTCGGCGCGTTGCTGGCCACCGGGATACTGGCGCCCTACCTGAGCGGCGACCGCTTCCGGCCGCGCATACAATCCGCCCTCGAACGCGCGCTCGGCCGGAAGGTCGATTTAGGCGCGGTACATTTCAGCCTCTTCACCGGACCGGGCTTCTCGGTCGACAACGTAGTCATTCACGAATATCCAGCGATCGACCTCGAGCCCGTCGCTTATGTCGGTTCACTTTCAGCCGTGCCGCGGCTCGGCTCGCTGTTCACCGGCCACCTGGAGTTTGCCTCCATACGGCTGGACGATGCCAGTATCAATGTCGCCAAGACCGGAGGCCCTTCCGAGTCCGGGCACTGGAACTTCGAAACGCTCCTGAAGCGCTCCGTGATGCGCGCTATTCCGGAAGTGCACGTGCGCTCGGGGCGGATTAACTTCAAATTCGGCAATACCAAGTCCGTCTTTTATCTGACCGGTGCGGACCTCGATATTACGCCACCGTCGCGCGGCGCTTCCGATTGGAGAGTAGAGTTTTCCGGCGAGCCGGCGCGCACCGACAGGCCCGCGCACGGATTTGGCAATTTCGTGGCGCGCGGCCGTTGGGTGCAAGCCGGAGCCGGGCGTCTGGACGTGGATGTCCGGCTGGAGCCGAGCGCGGTCGGCGAGATCATCGCTCTGGTGCACGGCTACAATGCAGGCATCCATGGCACCGTTTCGGCGCGCTTGCGATTCGCCGGCCCGCTCGATGATGTACGAATCTCGGGCAGCATGGAAGTGCAGGATGTGCATCGCTGGGATCTGATGCCGCCGCACGAGCAGGGCTGGCCCTTCCACGTGGCCGGCAGGCTCAACCTCCCGGCGCAGACGCTGGAAGTGGAAACCAGTTCGGCGGGCGGCGCAGCGCTGCCTCTCTCGGTGCGCTTCCGCTGTTCCAACTATCTGTCGCAACCGGGTTGGGGCGTGGCCCTGAACTGGAACCGCTTTCCCATAGGCCCGCTGCTGGACCTGGCCCGCCACATGGGCGCCGATCTCGCGCCGAAGCTGCAAATGACCGGAAGCCTGGATGGCGCGCTGGGCTATTCGGACCGGGGAAGCCTCCAAGGCGAGTTGGACTTTCACGAAGCCTCCATCGCCATTCCGGATTCGCCGCCGATCCGTTCCAACCAGGCGCGCCTGATTTTCGACAGCGGCCACGCCCGCCTGGCGCCCACGCCCGTTCGCACAGCTCATGACGAACAGGCGCAGATCGAGGCCGACTACGACTGGGCCGCGCAGTCGCTGCGTCTGACGGTTTCAACCGATGCCATGCGTGTCGAGTCGCTGCGCGAGCAGGCTGGACTGGCCATGGCGCCCTGGTTCACGCAGGTTCCCGACGGAGCCTGGAAGGGACAGCTTCAGTACCGGTCCGCTCCGGCCGAGACAGTTTGGACCGGCGACATTGAGCTCGAGGATGCCCGTTTTCCCCTGCCGGGACTCGCCCAACCGGTCGAGGTGCAATCGGCCCTGGCCCATATCGACGGGCCGTCGGTCAGAGTCGACCGGATCCGTGCGCAAGCCGGGGGAATCGTATTCGAGGGCGAGTATCAGTATCAGCCGCGGGTGGTGCGCCCGCATCGGCTGCGCATCTCGATTCCGGATGCCGGTGCGGCCCAGCTCGAGCGCTTGTGGATGCCTACCTTACGTCACAGCCGCAGCTTGCTCGCGCGCGCGCTCAACCTCGGCCGGACGCCGGTGCCGGACTGGCTCTCCGATCGCCATGTGGACGCCACCATACAGATCGGCGTTCTTCATCTCGCCGACCTCGAGGCGCGGGGAATCCAGGCGCACCTCCTTTGGGACGCGACCCAGGGCGAATTCGATCATGTAGACGCCCGCATCGGCGGCGGCGGCCTCACCGGAATGCTATCCGTCAACCTGCGGGGCAACCTGCCGGCGTACCGGCTGGAAGCGCGGTTGAAGGGCATCGAATGGAAATCGGGTACGGTGGACACCGACACCGTGCTGGAGTCGGACGGCACGGGCGCGGAGTTGCTGGCTCACCTGCATTCCACCGGTACCTTTGTGGCGAGCGGATTAGAACTGGACGCTGTGCCCGATCTGGAAACTGTATCCGGATCTTATGATCTGGTGTTGGCGCAGATGCAGCCTGTTCTGCGCTTTTCCGATTTGCAACTGGTTTCGGGGACGGATACCTACACCGGCCAGGGCGCCACTCAGCCTGACGGTCAACTGCTCATACAACTCTCGAGCGGCGCGAAGGAAATGCACATGAGCGGCACCCTTAGCCAGCTGCGACTGGACGAATCGCAAGCGCGGTAAGCCTACTGTTTATTCGCCGCCGGTAGCGGCACTACGGTGACCTTATTGGCTTCAATCGTAATGGGGCGCCGGAAGTCGCCAAACACCGACGAGACAACGTGCAGGTCGTATGTGCCGGGCTTCAGCAACAGCCCTCCGCCTGCATTATTTAATTCGTCCACATATCCGTAATACCGGTCGTTGATGTAGACGGCTCCGATGTCTCCGGCCGCGATGGATATGAACGATTCGGGCTCGCCGCCACCCAGCCGGAACCTGCCAAATGGAGGTTGAGGCACCGGTAGCATCTTCAATGCGTAATGGATTTTGGTGGTCTTGTGTGCGGCTACAGTGACTTTGGTGGTGTATTCCTCGTAGCGCGGATCGCGGAAGGTCACCTCAATCGTGCCGACCGGCGCGTCGTACTTCTCCGGCACGCTGAACCGGTAGGCCGGCCCAACATATTTGCCGTTAATGAAGATCGCTGCATTGCTGGGTTTGCCGCGGGACTTAATATGTCCAATATCGTCGGCGCAAAGAGCCGCCCCTACTGAACACAGAACCGCCAGCACAATTCCCAATCGCTTCATTTTTCCTCCATGGATGTGCAGAATTGCACGCGTTAAGTCAACCAAAACTTAGATTATCATACCTGCCGCGCGGGGCGAATCACATACTAACGCTATTTCCGAAAAGCGCCGAATAGTTCTTCGGAGGCAGTCGTGAAGGGTTTCGCCGCATTTCTTATTTGTTGGATAGGTTTGATACCGCCGGTTGCGTCGGCGGCTGAGCACCCCTTCCGCTGGCGTGCGGTCTGGCGCGTGAGTCAGGCATTGTTGGTGGCCGGTAATGCCGCTGATATCGCCAGTTCCTGGGGTAAGGATGAAGCCAACCCGCTCTTGCACACGGGCGCCCAGTTCAGCTACGGCTCGATGGGCATCAAGCTGGGCATGCTGACCGGTAGTCTGGTTGCGCAGCATTTTATCGCGCGGAAATCTCCCAATCAGATCCCCTACTTCGCCGCGGCGAACTTCGCCGTTGCAGGCGTGCTGGGCATGGTAGCATGGCACAACACCGGCGTGCCTCGCGCGTCACACTAGCGCTTTCTGTACGACATTTCCCGCCACGTCGGTCAAACGGAAATGGCGGCCCTGGAATTTGAAGGTAAGGCGCTTGTGGTCTATGCCCAGGCAATTCAGGATGGTCGCTTGCAGATCGTGCACGTGCACGGGATCGGACACTACGTTATAGCAGTATTCGTCGGTCTCGCCGATGGTCACGCCGCGTTTAATCCCGCCACCGGCAAGCCACATGCTAAAGCAGCGTGGATGATGATCCCGGCCGTAATTCGCTTCGGTCAGGCGGCCCTGACAGTACACCGTGCGGCCGAATTCTCCACCCCAGATCACCAGCGTGTCGTCGAGCAGGCCGCGCTGCTTCAAATCCATAACCAGCGCCGCGGAGGCCTGGTCGGTGCCCTTGCACTGCAAGGCTAGATCGCGCGGCAGGTCTGAGTGCTGATCCCATCCGCGATGATAAAGCTGCACAAAGCGCACATTGCGCTCCGCCAGACGGCGCGCCAGCAGGCAATTGGCGGCATACGTTCCCGGCTTGCGCGAATCGGGGCCATACATCTCGAAGACGTGGTCCGGTTCTTTCGATAGATCCATCAGCTCGGGGACGGAGGTCTGCATGCGGTAGGCCATCTCGTACTGCGAGATGCGAGTCTCGATCTCGGGATCTCCGTAAGCTTCCGCACGCATGTGATTGAGCTTGGCAATGCCATCCAGCATGCGGCGGCGGGTGGCTTTATCGATGCCGGGAGGGTCGGCCAGATACAGCACCGGATCGCTGCCGGCGCGGAAACGCACGCCTTGATGATTGGAGGGCAGAAAACCGCTGCCCCACAGCCGCGAGAACAACGGTTGGTCTACATTGAGGGCATTTGCCTGCGAGATAAGCACCACGAACGCCGGCAGATTTTGATTTACGCTGCCCAGCCCATAGCTCACCCATGAACCCATGCTGGCTCTTCCCGGCTGCTGCGATCCGGTTTGGATGAAGGTGATGGCAGGATCGTGATTGATCGCGTCCGTGTTCATCGTCCGTATGAGGCAGATATCGTCCACGATGTGGCTGTGGTGCGGCAGCAGCTCGCTTAACCACTGGCCGCTTTCGCCGTGCTGCTCGAACTTAAAAATAGACGCGGCCACGGGCAGCGAACTCTGTCCGGAAGTCATGCCCGTAATCCGTTGTCCCATGCGGATGGTGCCCGGCAGCTCGGTGCCCTGGAGTTTCGCCAGTTTGGGCTTGTAATCGAACAGGTCCATCTGCGAGGGTGCGCCCGATTGATGCAAGTAGATTACCCGCTTAGCCTTGGGCGGGAAATGCGGCAAGTCCGGCAGACCAGCCGCCGAGAGCTTGGGTTCCATAAGCGAAGCCAGGGCGGCGATGCCTATGCCCGTACTGGTCCGTGAAAAGAAATGCCGGCGGGTCATCGCCAGTCCGAATTGATCGTCGAATTCCATTGCTATGTTCTATGCCCTGTTGTTCGGTAACTATTCTTCGGTAACTATTCTTTGGTAATCGTTTCGTCCACATTCAGAATCATACTGGCGACCGTAGTCCAGGCGGCCAGTTCGTCGCTCGCCAGCTTTGCGTCCGGCGCCGATTCGCCCACTGTAACCAGCTTTTGCGCCGCATCTTTGTCATGGCGGTACTGCGCGAGCTCCTGGATCTCGATGTTTTTCAGTACCCGAACCTCGGCGGCATCGGGCTGACGCGCAGTGGCCAGCCGGAAGCCGAAACGAATGCGGCTGGCGGGATCTTTACCGCCCTGCTCCAGCATGCGTTGCGCGAGCGCGCGGGCGGCCTCGACGTAAGTCGGATCGTTGAGCAGCACCAGCGCCTGCAAGGGCGTGTTGGTCAAAGTGCGGCGGGCCGTGCATTTCTCGCGGTCGGGGGCGTCGAAAGTTGTGAGCGCCGCCGGCGGCACCGTGCGTTTCCAGAACGTGTACATACTGCGCCGGTAAAGGTCTTCGCCATGGCTTTGCACATAAGTCTGTGCGGAGTACACATCGCCATAAGCCATCTCCTCCCAAAGCCCCTTGGGCTGATAGGGGAAGACGCTGGGGCCGCCGAGCTTACCGTCCAGCAGCCCGCTGACCGACAAGGCATTGTCACGCACCACTTCGGCGGGCAGGCGGAAGCGCGGGCCACGCGCCAGCAGCCGATTTTCCGGATCCTTCTCCAGCAACTCCGGAGTGACACGCGAATCCTGCTGATAGGCGGCGGAAGTAACAATCAATCGCTGCATGGCACGAATATCCCAGCCGGTGCGAACGAATTCCGTGGCCAGCCAATCGAGCAGCTCGGGGTTAACGGGCGCTTCGCCCTGGGAGCCGAAGTCCTCGGTAGTTTTGACAATGCCGTGACCGAAATACATTTGCCAGTAGCGATTGACCGCCACGCGCGCAGTCAAAGGATTGGTAGGACTGACCAGCCACTTGGCGAGCCCCAGGCGATTGGCCGGCAGATCGGCCGGTAGCGGCGGCAGCGCACCGGGCACTCCCGGCGTGACTTTTTCCGTCTGATTGCGGTAATCGCCGCGTGCCAGGATGAACGTGTCGCGGGGCTTTTCCATCTCCTCCATCACCATCGCGCTCGGCACGGTCCAGTCGAGATCCTCCTTGCGCGCCTCGGCTTTTTCCCGATTGGCAAACGCCACGCGCAAGGGTTCGGGAGCATCGTGAGTCAGGAAGTACGCGCGCAGCTTTTCCTTCTGATCTTTGGAGCGCTGTCCCGCGGACATTAACAGCGAAGCGCGCGCCGGCTCGTCCTCGGCAAGCTGCGCGATGGCGGCAGGTTCAAGCCGGCGGCTATAGATGCGGATGTCGTCCAGGCGTCCTTTGAACGCATTGCCCAGCTTGCGGTTGCCGATTTCGAGTGGCGCGGCGGTACGGATGGCGCCCGAAAGACTGTCGTGCAAAGTCTCGATTTCCGCCGGCTTGCCATTTACAAACAGTTGAATTCCCGCCGCTTTGCCCGATCCGTCATAAGTAATCGCCACGTGATAGAAATCGTTTTCAATCAGCGTTTCTTTTGTCCGGACTTCGATGGCGTCGTCCGGCCAGTGGTGCGTGAGACGGAAGCGCAGGCGCGCGCCGCGCTTCAGCCTGGGCAGGACTACCGTATCGTCGAAGGCTATTTCGTAGCCGCGCCGCTCGTCGGCTCCGCTAATCTTCTCCAACACCACGTGCTGCTTTACGGAGTTCGACTCCACCCAGAACGCCAGCGAGAGCGGGTCGGAGCGATCGAAGTCCCCGACGTTTCCGAAGGTAACGTGCGCCTCGCCGCCCAGCTCCGCGCAATTGCCTACGGGGCCATCGCTGAAAACAGGAATGCCGTCGAGCGCGCGGCCGTCGTGGTAGTGGCCGGAGCTGTCGGCGAAATTGCCATCGAGCGAGTAATGCGCCAACAGTCCTGCATGGCTGGGCGCCGGTATCGTATCGAGCTTAGTCTTCTCCCATTCCGTCTGAACCGGATCGACCTGTGCCTCGTCGAGAATCTTCTCGGTGGTGTCGAGAGTCTGCTTAACCTCGGCGAGCTCTGTGGCCTGCTCCGCCGACGGGATCTGCACGAACGGCTTGGCGTTGCCCTTGCGCCCATCCAGGCCCTTTTCCGGAATGGTATTAAAAAAAGCGAAGAAGCGATAAAAATCGCGCTGCTTGATGGGATCGTACTTATGATCGTGGCACCGCGCGCATCCGAGCGTCATGCCCATCCAGGTGGTGCTGGTGGCCTCCACGCGATCCACTACATACTCCGTTTGATACTCTTCGGGAATCGCGCCGCCCTCGAAATTGATCATGTGATTGCGGTTGAAACCCGTGGCGATTTTCTGCGAAAGGGTGGCATCGGGCAGCAGGTCGCCGGCCAGTTGCTCGATGGTGAACTCGTCGAACGGCATGTTGCGATTGAAGGCATCGATCACCCAATCGCGCCAGTGCCACATTTCGCGATGGCTGTCGATATGGTAGCCGTGGGTATCGGCGTAGCGCGCCAGGTCAAGCCACTGCATGGCCATACGCTCGCCATAGTGGGGCGAATGCAGCAGGTGGTCCACAACTTTCTCATATGCGCCGGGAGACTTGTCGGCGACGAAAGCATCCACTTCCGCGGGCGTGGGGGGCAGGCCGGTCAAATCGAAACTGACGCGGCGCAGCAGGGTGGGGCGGTCTGCCTCAGGCGACGGCTGCAAGCCCTCGCGGGCCAAGCGGGCCAGCACGAAATTGTCGATGGGGTTACGCGGCCATGCAGCGTTTTGAGCATTCTGGACGGGAGGAACGTCCGGCCGCTTCGGCGCAATGTAGGCCCAGTGCATTTCCCATTTGGCGCCCTGGTCGATCCATTTGCCGATCAGCTCAATCTGCTGCTCTGAGAGACTCCGTTCAGAGTACGGCGGCGGCATGCGCTGGACCTTATCCTTGGTGCTGATGCGCTGGAACAGACGGCTCGCGGCAGAGTTGCCGGTAACGATGACGGGGTGGCCGCTGCGATCGGCAAACATGCCATCCTTTAC
>Ga0302325_10000864_pt1 | contig 80973 bp, 83 predicted proteins | sample Palsa_T0_2_FD_201948 | JGI IMG/M metagenome (GOLD analysis project Ga0302325, IMG submission 201948) | Peat permafrost microbial communities from Stordalen Mire near Abisko, Sweden - Palsa_T0_2 | ecosystem: Environmental > Terrestrial > Soil > Palsa > Peat permafrost | place: Sweden: Abisko... | reverse complement strand
TCGGGTCGGTTTCGCTTCAGTGATAGTCACAGAATGGTCCTCCTTCAACGACCAGCCCTACAAGGCCAAGCCGCTCTTGTGGTGGACCACCTCCTCACACAAACCCTTGTACACCCCCGTCGGCCCGGGTCGCCAAGATCGGGTGATAACCCAACACCTTCGTGTAGCCGAACGCCGCTCCCTGCTTGCGCTTGCCGGTCACCTCACAAATCGTGGAATCAACGTCGATCACCAGACGCCTGGCTCCCGGACCGGCACCCAGCCGCCACACCCGGGTGAGTGTCTCCCCGACGACGGCCTCGAGCTGGCGGACATGACCGAACGTAAAGGCCCGCAGGAACGTGCCCAGCGTGGACGGTGCCATCACCCGATGCCCCAACACCCCGGCGGTGTTGCCGGCCCGCAGCACGTCAGCATGGTCGATGTGGCTAGCCCCGGCCACGATCGCGTGCACCAACGTGAGCACCTTGCGTCCCGGCCACGCCCCACCCACCCGGCCGGCCATACGAACGGTGCTATTGATCAGCGCCTCCAGATCCAACCGATCCGCCAACGTGGCCACCAACAACAGCCCCGCGTTGGCCACCAAGTTCGGATCGTCGAAGCTCACCACGATCCGGTCCAACGCGCGCGATACTCGACTCACTGAAAGTGCCTCCTTGATCTGGTCTGAACGACTGGCTTCGCAACCGTCATTCTCCCAGGCCAGGAGGCACTTTCCGCGAATACGCGACTACCGAATGCCGCTACCGAACCGGTGGATCAAGGCTTAGCGGGGGTCGAAGGTTTCGACGAGGGACAGGAGCACCGTCGCGACGTCCTCGAATGGTCTCTTGCTCCGTTCGGCGCGGCACATCGCAACGGCACCCTCCGTCGCCGCGACCACCGTGACCGCCAGCAGGCCTGCTGACTTCACCTCCATCCCGGCCGTCACACAGAGGTCGGTGAGTAGCTGGGTCCAGGTCTGGAAGATGGTGCCGGCGTGAGCCACCAGATCGTCGTCGTTCGCAGCGACCGTGACGGCGACGACGGCGCATCCGGCCCTCAGTTGGGAGTACTCCAACAGGCCTCGCCAAAGGGCGAGAAACTGCGCGATCACAACCGCCGAGGGCTGCCCGCGGGTGGCCTCCATCGCCGCCAGCCCTCGTTCACTGGCCAGGTCCAGCGCGGCATGGAGAAGTTCGGGTTTTCCGCCTGGGAAATGGTGATAGATGGAGCCGCGCGGCGAGCCGGTGGCTTCGAGCACCTCGGCGAAGGACGTGCCCTCAACGCCCCTGGTGGCGAGGAGGCCCACGGCGCCCTCCACCATCCGGGCCCGGACGCTGCCCCGAGGTCGTCTGTCGCCCCCACCTTCTTCGGGTTCACCCATCGTGGCTGTGCAGCAGATCTCGGCATGGTAGGTTGTATGTAGGCATACATACATAGTAGAGGAGCGGCCATGCCGATGATCGACGTCTACGCGACGGCCGGGACATTTCAGGATGTCCACCAGCTCGCCTCCGACTTGGCGCGGACGCTGATGACCATTGAGGCTGTCCCGGACATCCCAATGTTCCGACGCAACACGGCCGCATTCATCCACGAGATGGCTGGTCCGGCTATTTCCAACGTGGATGGCGACAGCGGGTACGTGCGGGTCCAGGTGTTGACCAACGTCGGCGCCCTCGACCGCGACAAGCAGCTCGCCGTGGTCAGCCAGTTCACCGACTTGGTGGCGACCGCCGCTGCCGACCCGTCCCTCTCGGAGAGGACCTGGGTCCTTCTCACCGAGGCCGTCGAGGGCGGTTGGGGCCTCGCGGGCCACGCGAACACAAACCAGGAGCTGGTGGCGGCGGCGAGAGCGCAGATTGCAGAGCTGTCGGCGGGTACATCACACGAGGGGTGAACCCGTCGAGTCGGCGGACAACACGCTGACGCAGCGGGTTGGAGTGGATTGGTCGGCCACACGTTGACCAAGATCGATAGCCGGCAGACCGAGCAAGGAGGCCCACATGCCAGCGACAGGCACAGCGGAGTGGAAGGGTGACGTGCCGACAGGCACCGGGGCGTTCACCGCGGGGGACAGCATCAGTGGGGGCTATACGTTCAAGTCCCGGTTTGAGGACGGGCCCGGGTCCAACCCGGAGCAGCTCATCGCCGCGGCGCACGCGGCCTGCTTCTCCATGGCACTCTCCAACATGTTGGCCCAGGCCGGCAGCCCGCCCGACTCGGTGCAGACAGAGGCAACCGTGACCCTGCGACCGGTCGACGGCAAGCCGACCATAACCAAGATCGCCCTCGTCACCGTCGGGCGGGTACCCGGGCTCGACGAGACGGCGTTCGTGGCCCATGCGATGGCGGCCAAGGCCGGGTGCCCGGTGAGTCGAGCGCTGGCGGGGGTGCCCGAGATCACCCTCGAGGCATCGCTCGCCCCCTGATCAGCTGGGCCCGGCCCGCGCTAGGCGCTTGCCACGCCCAGACTGTCAAGCCAGGCGAGGAACAGGTCGGTCCAGCGGTCCGAGGGCAGTCCTTGACGGAGCATCCCGAAACCGTGCCCGCCCCGAGCGAACACATGCAGCTCCGACGATCGGTCGGCCGCTGACCAGTCGGCGTGGAGGCCCTCGACGATCTTCACGAGCACGTCGTCCTGGGCGGCCGCACTAAAGAGCGGAGGTGCATCGGGCGGTATTGGCGCGCCCTGTGTCTCCCCGCCGTAGATCGGGGCAATGAAGGCGACCTGCTCGGCGCGAGGGTCAAGGGCGACGTCGACGGCGAGGAACGCGCCGGCGGAGAACCCGATCATGCCGACGGTCTCAGGTCGTACGCCGAACCGCCCGGCCTGCTCACGGACAAGCTCGATCGCCCTGCGACCATCGTCGGCGCACGCGGCCCTCGCCTGCAGATAGGGCTCGGTCGAGATCAGCTCGCTGATGGCGCTGGGCTTCTTGCCCCCGGAGAGCCGAGCAGCGAGGCCGGCGTCGACCGCCGCCATCCTGGCCTCGAACGCCTGAGGGTCAGGGTCTGTGGCTTGCAGTCGGTACTTCAGAACGAAGGCGGTGTACCCGAGTGCGCTGAGCCAGCGGGCGACGTCCACGCCTTCGTGCGTCCACGCGTTGATGGTCCAGCCACCACCGGGGACGACGATGACGCCCACCCCGTTGCTCGACCCCTCGGGGACATCGCCCGTGCGGGTGGGATCGAAAAGGTGGCTTACCACGGGGGGGCGGCCCGCCCGGCCGCCACGTACCGGGTACTCGACCTCCTCGGGGACGCCTTCGATGCGAGTCGGCGGGCCGTCGGGCCAGAGTCGGATGAGCTCAACTGCGTTGGCCGGAGTGACCGTCATGTCGACAGCATGGCGCACCGTGCGGCCGCTTGCCCGCCCCGATTGCGCACAGCTAGGTGCCTGGACCGGCTGTCGCGGCGACTTCCCGCACGCAGGAGACAATCACCTCGGGCTGGTCGAAGGGCACGAGATGCCCACTGCGCTCGGCCAACACTCGACGGCCCATGGCCACCGAGGCGACCTGCTTTTGATGAAGCTCGTCGATCTGGCGGCGGGCCTCAGCGATGGCGGCATTGGGCGCCGGCGCAGCGGCCGTGATGACCGTGACGGGTATGGCCGGCACGGGATGGTCACGGGTGATCGACTTCACGTCCTCCAAGACGGTCGGCAAGAGGGTGAACTCGGCGGCCAACGCGCGGACCCCGTGCACCGAGCGAGCGCTGAGCAGAGCGGCACAATGCATGGCCTGACGCTGGGCGGGGTCGAGGGGTTGTTGCAGCTCACGGACGACGGTCCGGACGTAGGCGCGACCACCGAGCCGGGCCACCCCCACCGGAGCCAACCGGCTGAAGACGCCGAGGATGGCCGCCATCGTCTCGGTCGATCGCGGGTTTTTGTCCATCATCTCCTCGTGGGACGGATCGACCATGACCAGACCGCTCACGAGCTCGGGGTAGAGCGACGCCATCACCCGGACGTGCAAGCCGCCGAGCGAATGCCCCACCAGGATGCACGGTCCGCTGATCTCCAGCGCATCGAGGATGCCTTTGATGCGCGCGACGACCGCCGCCGGGCGACGGTCGCAGCTTGCCCCCGGTGACCAGGCGAGGCCGGGCCGGTCGTATCGGATCACGGTGAAGCCGCGGGCGAGGTCGGCGCTGACCTCGCCCCACTCGATGCTCGATCCGCCGAGGCCGGACTCGAGGACGACAGGGGTCCCGCTGCCCTCGACGATGACGTGGAGGGAGACGTCTCCCACGCGGATGATCCGACCTGGCGGTGGGAAGCGTCGTCGATCCCGGCGCTCGGCCAGCTGTTGGACACATGCGCCGCCACCGACGAGAGCTGCGGTGCCGAGCGCCCACCGACTCGGGGACACGAGCGTTCAGTCCTCGACCGGTATCAGCGCGGCCAGCGCCCGGGCCATCAGGTCCCCGCTCATGACGGCGGGGCCGAGAACCCTGCGGGAGCAGGCCAGCGACCAACCAAGGTTGGAGATGACTTCGGCGAGTTCGGCGGCGGACATGGGGAGAGTCTCGCCGGACTCCGCGGCCATCGCCTCCAACAGTTGCGCGAACGCGGCGTGCTCTGCTGCACGCGCCGGCATCCTGCGCTTGCGGGCCTCGGGGTTGCGGATCTCGAACAGCATGAATTCGAGCGACAGATCCGTGAGCTCGGGCTCGCTGTCCACCTGCGTCGCCAACCTGCGTCCCAACCATTCGAGCGACTCGCGGATGGTGGGCCGCGCCTCGAACAAAGGCGTGCCGCTGGTCGCTCCGTCCTCGATGAGACTGACCATGAAGTCGGCCTTGTTGGCGAAGTTGGAGTAGATGGCGCCGATTGTCAGCCCAGCCTCACTGGCGATCTCCTCGTGCGATGCCGCGCTCATGCCGCGCCGGGCCACAACCGAACGTGCGGCGTCGAGCAGCAGCCGTCTCGTGTGCTCCTTCTGCTGTGCCCTCGTCAGGCGCTCATGCCGTTGGCGCGTTTGCCAAACCTCCGCGCTCGTCATATCGTCCAGTATGCAGATATTGATCGATATCGTCAACGTCACCAGAGGGTGGGTGTGTGGGTAGGTTCGGGCGCATACGAACGCTGGTCGTGACCCTGTCATGCGCCGCGCTCGTAGGCTGCGGCACCACCCGGTCGCTGCCACCAGCGGGCGGCTTGGGGTTGACCGCCACGGGTGGCGGCGGGCGCCAGGCCCTGGGCGGGGGACCGACCGGCCCCGGACAAGGCGCGACCGGCCCCGGACAGAGCCCAGCCGGCTCTTCGACCGGTGCCACGGGTGGTGCGGCGGCGACCGGCGCGGTGGGGCCGGGCATCTTCACGCCGGGCGCCGCGAGCGGTGCAGGGGGCGCCGGGGGCGTCGGGGCCGCGGGGGGCGACACCAACACACCGGGACCGAAACTGCCCCCGATCGAGATCGGGACCTATTACCTCAACGGGGGCAACGCCGCGCTGGCCGCCGCGGGCTTCTCGGGTGTCGTGATCCCCAACAACCAGCCCGTGTTCGCGGCGATCGTCACCTACATCAATGCCCACGGTGGACTGGCGGGACGCCAGATCGACCCCGTGTACTACGAGTACAACGAAGGGGGCAACGGCCAAGCCGAGGACCAGGCCGCCTGTGCCGACTTCACCCAAGACCACCACGTGTATCTCGTGATCGGCGGGATCAACAGCGGCGCCGGCCAGTTGATCCCGTGCCTGGCCCAGGCCGGGGTACCCATCATTGGAGCCAACCAGGATGAAGATGCCTCGTGGTTTGAGACGTACCACCGTTATGACTACGAACCGGATCAGGTCAACTTCACGCGCGGACTGACGCTGCTGGTGGCCGACCTGCAGGCACAGGGATGGTTTGCCGGCGCACCGAAGATCGGTCTCGTGCAATACGCCGGGTCCACCTACGACAGCGCCGTCGACAACGGGCTGGTACCCGCCCTGGCCGCGCTGGGCCTGAAACCGACGGACCGGATATCCGTCGACAGCTCCAACGACGCCAGCATTTCGTCCGGCGCGTCGGACGCCGAGCTCAAGTTCGACACCGAACGAATCAACCGGGTCATATTCCTTGCACCTGGCGGCTTGGCCCAGACGCTCTTCATGGAAAACGCCAACGCTCAGGGCTACAAACCGGGTTACGGGATCTGGAGCACGGACTCCCCGTCCGTGTTGGCCGAGACGGCACCGCCCAGTCAGTTGGAGGGGTCCGTCGGCATCGGCTACTTCCCCGGCCTCGACGTCGCCGCGGCGCAGGATCCCACGGCGACGACGCCGGCCGGCAAGGCGTGCCTGGCCTTCTTCCAATCGATCGGGGAGACGGACCAGTCGGGGCTCAACAACGCACTCCTGCGCTCGGCGTGCGACATCTTCGAGCCCCTCATGCACGTCATGGCGACCACCCCCGACGCAACGACGTCCACCGCCGCCCTCGAAACAGGCTTCAACGCCATCGGTGACAACTACTCGCCGGCGAGCACCTTCGCCACCTTGTTCGTCGCCGGACGCCACGATGAGGCCGACGGTTACCGCCAGCTCGCCTACACGACCAGCTGCCGTTGCTTTACCTATGTCGGGCCGACCCGCCTGATCCAGTAGGGCCGCATCGTCATGCTCGTCGCGGTGTCGCCGGCCGCAGGACCCACGCCGCCGCAGGTCCCTCGGCCCGTCGAGTTGCAGACGGACCGACCTGTCGCCTAGTCAGATTGGCGCATGACGCTGATCGATCGGCTGCTCGAAGCCAACGAAGGGTATGCCGCGGCGCGCGCCAACGTGGCCGCGGGCCGTCCCATCCGGCACCTAGCCGTGCTCACGTGCATGGACGCGAGGATCGATGTCCTCGCCGTGCTCGGACTGCACCTCGGCGAGGCCCTCGTCATTCGCAACGCCGGCGCTCGCGTCACCGATGACGTGCTGCGCAGCCTCGCGCTCGGTTGTCACGTCCTTGGCGTCGAGACCTTGGTCGTCATGCAGCACACCAGGTGCGGTCTCGCCGGCGTGACGGACGACGAACTTCGGAATCTGACCGGTGCCGACCTCGACTTCTTCCCCATCGACCAGCATGATGTCGCCCTCCGAGAAGACATCGATCTGCTCATCGCGACTCCCTTCCTGAGCGCGTTGACGGTCATCGCCGGTTTTGTGTACGACGTCGAGAGCGGTCGCCTCGACGACATCGTTCGGTGGGAGCGGCCGGGCTCGGCCGTGCTCGGCCGTGCTCGGCGAGGCTCGGCGAGGCTCGGCGAGGCTCGGCGAGTGAAAGAGTGAAATAACACGAAACGGTAATCTGCCTCCAACGTTGGAGGCAGATAGCGCGACATAGTCCCCGTATCTTCCTCCAACGTTGGAGGCAGCCAGCGCGCTCGGCCGCGCGGCAGGGTCAGACCGGCCTCCCGGCCACCCGGCGCACCAGGCCTCCCGGCCAAGATGGCTACGGGCGTTGCCAAAAGTGCCAGAATGAGTGATGTGCCAGCCCGCCGAGTGATCGTGGTCGGTGGCAGCGTGGCCGGTCTGGCCACGGCTCTCGCCCTGGGCCGAGCCGGTCACCCCGTCACGATCGTCGAGCGCGACGTCATCCCGTTCGTCGACACCCCCGAGGCCGCCTTCGCCACCGAACGGGCCGGCGCTCCCCAGGCCCACCAGACGCACGGCCTGCTCGCCCGCCTGATGCTGGAGTTGCGCGACCACTACCCCGATGTGCTCGATGCCCTTGTCGCGGCCGGCGCCTACGCGCTGCCGATGACGGCCGAGCTGGGCGACCCGCAACCGGGCGACGAGGACCTCTACGTGCTCATCGCCCGCCGGACCACGCTCGAGTGGGCGCTGCGCCGCGCCGCGCTCGAGCAGCCCAATGTCGAGTTGCGGTCGGGAGAGGGCGTCGCCGGGTTGGTCGTCAGGGCGGACGGTCCGACGCCCCAGGTCGTCGGCGTCCGACTGGCATCGGGCGAGGTCGTGGACGGCGACGTGGTCGCGACCACGGGCCGCCGCGGGGATGTGCCCGCCTGGTTGGCCGCCGGCGGGGTCGAGATCGCCGAGGAGGTGCACGACACGGAGTACATGTACCTCACCCGGTGGTATCGACTCCCTCCCGGTCTCGACACCAACATCGGGTCGGGCGAACGCATCGCCGGCGATCTCGGCTACCTCAAATACATGGCCGTGCCGGGCGACGGTGGCACCCTGTCGGCGACCCTGGCCATCCGCGCCGATGACGCCGCCCTTCGCAAGGCGCTCCTCGATCCGGATCACTTCGATCATGCATGCGGCCTCCTGCCCGGCCCGAGCCGATTCTTCGGTGTGGCCGGTCTCGAGCCCATCGGTGTGGTCCGCCCCATGGGCGGTCTCATCAACCGTCTCCGTCGTTTCCTCGGCGAAGACGGCGCGCCACGGATGTTGGGCTTCCACGCCGTGGGGGACGCTCACACCTGCACCAACCCGCTGTACGGGCGGGGCTGCTCATTGGCGCTCGTCCAGGCCACCTTGCTGGCCGAGGCCTACGCGCAGCATCCCGACGACCCCGCCGCTCGGGCGTCGGCCTATGAGGCGGCGTCGGCGCGCGAGGTCGAGCCGTGGTTTCACTATGCCGTGCAGATGGATCAGCTGGGCCGCAACCGCGCCGGGCCCGGTGGCGCGCCCGACCCCTTTGCCATCGTCTTTGCTGCGGGCGCCACCGATCCGGTCATCGGCCGGGCCATACTTCGCGTGTTCAATCTGCTGATGCTCCCGGACGTGCTGGCGACCGACGCCGATTTCCTCGGCCGGGTGGCCACCGTCCTCGCCGACCCTGCATCGGCCGCGCTCGTCGGCGCCAACCCGGGGCCCACCCGCGCCGAGCTCCTAGACGCCCTCGGCACCCTTGACTCGCGCGACGTTGGAGTAGAGGCATGACGGAGCGGATGATCGCCACCAACGGCGTGACCCTGCGAGTCGTCGACGAGGGTGAAGGCTTCCCTGTTGTCCTCTGCCACGGCTTCCCCGAGTTGGCCTACTCGTGGCGTCACCAGATCCCCGCCCTGACCGACGCCGGCTATCGGGTCCTTGCACCGGACCAGCGCGGCTACGGCGGGTCGTCCCGACCGGAGGCCGTCGAGGACTACGACATGGCTCACCTGACCGGCGACCTGATCGGCCTGGTCGACGACATCGGCGCCGAGAAGGCCGTGTTCGTCGGTCATGACTGGGGCTCGATGGTGGTGTGGCAGCTCGCGCTCGCGGCACCCCAACGGGTCGCGGGCGTCGTCGGCATGAGCGTGCCCTTCATCCCTCGCGGCGCCATGCCGCCCATCCAGATGATGCGCCAGCTCTTCGGCAACATCTTCTTTTACATGGTCTACTTCCAGGATCCGGGCGTGGCCGACGCCGACCTGGGCGCTGATCCAGCGGAGACGATGCGTCGCCTCCTCGCTGGGGTGTCGGGGGATGCCGACCCGGCCGCGGCGGCGGCCATGTTCACGCCCTATGACGGCCGTGGCATGGTCGAGCGACTGCCCGAGGCGAAGGCTCTGCCGGCGTGGCTAAGCCAAGCTGAGCTCGATCATTACTCCGGCGAATTCGCCCGCACCGGGTTCACCGGCGGCATCAACTGGTACCGCAATCTCGATCGCAATTGGACGCTCACCGCCCACCTGGCCGACGCCAAGGTCAAGCCCCCGGCCCTCTTCATCGGTGGCACCGCCGATCCGGTCCTGACCATGACGCCGCCGTCGGGGATGGACGGATGGCTGGAGGACCCCCGCGGTTGCCTGCTCATCGACGGCGCCGGCCATTGGGTTCAGCAGGAGAGACCGGCGGAGGTCAACGACGCCCTCCTCCACTTCCTGGCCGAGGTCGCCCTCACCTGACCAGACGCAGGCCGCTCGGCTCGACTTGATCGACGACAGCCAGGTCGGCCACGAACTCTGTGACCAATGGGTTGAATATGGCCTCGCTGAGCAGGATCGCCTGCCCCGCGCAATCTGTGGTGATGCGCTCGCAACGCAAAAGCGGCGAACCTTCCGGGAGCTTCAGCAACGAGGCATCGGGCCCGGAGGCGGCGACGGCGGTGATGGTCTGGGTGGCGCCGCCGAGGGCGATGCCGAGCAGGTCGTAGAGCGGCTGGTCCTCGACGTCGCGACGGGACAGATCTCCGGCGGCGACCTCGGGCACCCACACGGTCACGCGCGCCAAGGGTTGATTGTCGGCCAGGTTGAGTCGCGAAAACTCGAGCACGGCGTCCACCCCGAGGACCTGCGCAGCCCGCGGGGGAGCGGGGATGAAGGCGAAGCTCAACACTCGGCGCCGCGGGGTCCTCCCCGCGGCGGTGATCTGCGCCTCGATGGTGGTGAGCTCCGTCAACGACTGAGAGAGGGGAGCGGCCACGGCATACCAGCCGAACCCCTGACGGCTGTCGATCAGTCCCTCAGACTTCAGATGACCGAGCGCTTTGCGCACGGTGACGCGGCTCACGGCGTGCGCCGCCGCCAGCTCAGCCTCGGTCGGCAGGAGCGCGCCCGGTCGGACGTCGCCGCCGGCTAACTGCGCGCGCAGCGCGGCGGCGACGGTGAGGTAACGAACATCACGCACCCCGTCAGCCTACTAGACATATCTAATACATGTCTGATACAACAGGAGCGTGAGTGACAACAGCTTCGGTGCCAAGGGTCAGTTGGTCGTGGGCGACCAGTCCTATGAGGTCTTCCGGCTGGGGGAGATGGGATCGCACCTCCCGTTTTCGCTGAAGGTCCTGCTCGAAAATCTGCTGCGGAACGAGGACGGCGTGAGCGTCACGGCCGAGGACATCGGCGCGCTCGCGGCGTGGGACGGGGGCGCGGGAGAGGCTCATGAGATCGCTTTTGCCCCGGCGCGGATCCTCATGCAGGACCTCACCGGGGTGCCCGGTGTGGTGGACCTGGCCGCCATGCGAGATGCCATCGGGACCATCGGCGGCGACCCCGCCCGGGTCACCCCGCTGATCCCGGCCGAGCTCGTCGTGGACCATTCCGTGGTAGCCGACGTCTACGGCACTGCCGACGCTTTTGCTCGCAACGCCGAGCTCGAGTTCGAGCGCAACACCGAGCGCTACCGGTTTCTGCGCTGGGGCCAGGGTGCCTTCCCGCAACTCAAGGTCGTGCCGCCCGACACGGGCATCTGCCATCAGGTCAACCTCGAATACCTCGCCCGCGTGGTCTTCGCGAGTGAGGCCGGGCAGGCCTACCCCGACACCCTCGTCGGCATCGACTCGCACACGCCGATGGTCAACGGGCTCGGCGTGGTCGGGTGGGGTGTCGGTGGGATCGAAGCTGAGGCGGCCATGCTGGGTCAGCCCATCTCCATGCTCGTGCCACCCGTCGTCGGATTCCGCCTGATCGGGCAGTTGCCCGAGGGGGCGACGGCGACCGACCTCGTCCTGACCGTCGCCGAGGTCCTCCGGGCGCATGGGGTCGTCGGCAAGTTTGTCGAGTTCTACGGCCCGGGCGCGTCCGGCATACCGGTCGCCAATCGCGCCACCCTCGGCAACATGTCGCCCGAGTACGGCTCCACCATCACCATCTTCCCCATCGACGATCAGACGTTGCGCTATCTGCGCTTGACCGGACGGCCCCACCATCAGGTCGCGCTCGTCGAGGCCTATGCCAAAGAGCAAGGCATGTGGCTCGATCCGGATGCCACGCCGACGTTCTCCGAGACCGTCGAGCTGGACCTCTCCACGGTGGTCCCGAGCCTGGCGGGGCCCTCGAGGCCCCAGGACCGGGTGCCGCTCGATCAATCCAAGGCCATGTTTGCCAAGGCGGTCATGACCTCGATGCCGGCGCCCAAAGCCGGGACGGTCGACGAGTCATCCGACGAGTCGTTCCCGGCGAGCGACGCGCCCGCGCCCGGTGGCGTGAGCGACGAGCCCCGGGCTGTCCTGAGCGCCTCGCCGAGCGTCGATCGGCGGCGGGCTCGCGTGCCCGTCACCCTGGCCGACGGCAGCCGCTTCGAGCTCGACCATGGCCACGTCGTGATCGCCGCCATCACCAGTTGCACCAACACGTCCAACCCCTCGGTGATGTTGGCCGCCGCTCTCCTGGCCCGCAACGCCGTCAACCGTGGCCTCAGCAGCCGACCGTGGGTCAAGACCACGTTGGCGCCCGGCTCCAAGGTGGTCATGGACTACTACGACCGCACCGGCCTTACTCCGTACATGGACACGCTCGGCTTCAACCTGGTCGGCTACGGCTGCACGACGTGCATCGGCAACTCCGGACCGCTCGCACCGGAGATCTCGGCGGCCGTCAACGACCACGGCCTCGCTGTCGCCGCCGTCCTATCCGGCAACCGCAACTTCGAAGGGCGCATCAACGCCGACGTCCGGATGAGCTATCTGGCGTCGCCACCTCTGGTTGTCGCCTACGCGCTCGCGGGCACCATGGACATCGACATGTACACCGAGCCCCTCGGGCATGACCCGGCCGGTCACCCGGTCTTCCTGCGGGATGTTTGGCCGAGCGATGACGAGGTGGAGCAAGCGATCCAGGCTGGGGTCGAATCGGCCATGTTCCGCGCGTCGTACGCAGACGTCTTTGGCGGTGACGAGCGGTGGCGCAGCCTCGACGTGCCGATGGGCGATCACTTTGCGTGGGACGCCGTGTCGACGTACGTGCGCAAGCCGCCGTTCTTTGACGGGCTCACCGCCGAGCCGGCACCCCTGACCGACATCGCCGGCGCGCGGGTCCTCGCTCTGCTCGGCGACAGCGTGACGACCGATCACATCTCGCCGGCGGGGACGATCCGCGCCGACAGTCCTGCCGGCCGATGGCTCATCGAGCACGGGGTGGCCAAAGAAGGGTTCAACTCCTACGGCGCTCGGCGGGGCAACCACGAGATCATGATCCGCGGCACGTTCGCCAACCCTCGCCTGCGCAACCGGCTGGCGCCGGAGACCGAGGGCGGATTCACGGTCCATCTGCCGGAGGGGACTCCGTCGACGATCTACGGCGCGGCGATGCAATACGCGGCTGAGGGTGTGCCGCTCGTCATCGTGGCCGGCAAGGAGTACGGCACCGGATCGTCGCGCGACTGGGCCGCCAAGGGGACGGCACTGCTCGGGGTGCGCGCCGTCATCGCCGAGAGTTTTGAGCGCATCCACCGGTCCAACCTGTTGGGCATGGGCGTCCTGCCGTTGCAGTTCGTGGCCGGTGAATCGGCGGCGATGTTGGGCCTCTCCGGACACGAGTCGATATCCATCTCGGGGCTCACCGGGGCGGAGCTGCCGGCTGAGGTGACGGTGCACGCCGACGAGCTCTCGTTCCGGGCCAAGGTCAGGATCGACACGCCGAAGGAGGCCGATTACTACCGGCATGGCGGCATCCTCCCTTATGTCCTACGACAACTCGCCGGCGTGTAGTCGTCCACCGGGCGTCAGATGTGCAATCGTCTTGGATGACACGGTGACAGAGCGTCGTGTCGGAGGTAGGAGGTCGTGATGCAGCGACGTTGGATGGCGGTGTGCGTGGCCGGTGCAACGCTGGCCGTCGCCGCTTGCGGCGGTGGCGGCGGCTCGAGCAGTTCCGCGTCCAGCTCGTCGGGCGCGTCGGCAGGCGGGTCCTCGGGCGGGTCGTCCAACTCGCTGACCGGTGCGCTCGAGTCGTTCGACAAGCACGGCGACCAGACGATCACCCTGAGCTTCTACGGCGACACGTCGGAGCTCTCGGCGCTCAGCAAGCCGTCGTCGAGCACCGACGCCAAGACGATGGGCACCGTCGAGAAGCTGCTGCCGGGCGGAAGCATCACCGTCAACATCGAGTCGGGTGCCGCCGGGACCGGCAAGTTCGAGCTGGCGCTCAACCTTCCGGGCGACACCAAAGCGCTTGACCTCATTTCGTCGGCCGGCACGGAGTACCTCCGGGCCGACGTCAAAGGGATCGCGGGAGCTGTGGGCGCCAACGACTCCAAGCTCCTGAGTGAAGCATCGGGCATCGAGAGCACGCTGCCCTGGGTCGGCCCGTTGATCGCGGGCAACTTCGTCTCCGTCACGGGGAAGAGCTTTGCCAGTTTGGCCAAGTCGTTTGGTAGCTCTGGGGCGTCGGGCGCGGCGACGACGGCGACCAGCGTCCCGTTCAACGAAAAGGATGTGATCGATTCGCTCAAGACGGCCCTGACGGCCAACGCCCAGATCACCGACGAAGGCAGCGACAGCGTGGGCGAGCATTACCAGATCGTCGCCCAGCCCCAGCAGCTGGCCCAAGCGCTGTACGCGGCCCTGTCCAAGGTGGGCGGACCGTTCGCCTCGGAGATGACCAAGGCGCAGGCCGATGTGAGCAAACTGTCCACCAAGCCGGTCACGGTCGGCGCGTGGGTCAAGGACGGCAGCCTGGCCCAGGTGCAACTCGACCTGCGGCAGTTCGACACGACCGGCACGCCCCCCGCCAACCCCCTCGGCCTCCAGATCGACTTCGCGTCCGAGGCGGGCTCGATCACCATCCCGACCAACGCCACGGTGGTCGACCTGTCCTCCCTCGCGAACATGTTCAGCGGGCTGACCGGCAAGTCGGGCGGTGCTGGAGCGGGGATCCCGTAAACCGCATGCACGTCGGCCCGGGCGTCGGCCACCAGCCGGAGGCGGAGCGGGGGCTTCCATCGCTTCGGCAATGGATCGGTCCGGTGGCGGTGGCCGTCGCTCGACATCCGGCATTGTGGGTCACCGCCGTGCGCCAAGTGTTGATCCTGGCGTCGCCGGGGTGGTGGCGGCGCCGACCGTTCCTTCCCTTGCCGGACGCGGCGTACCTTCGGTTTCGCCTCGTCACGCAATACGGTGACGGCGCCCACCCACCGGAGGCCGGCGATGTCGTTGCTTATCTCCACTGGTGCCGGGGATTTCGAGCCGCCCTGCGTTGAGTGTCGCAGTCGTCTCGAGCGTCTCGAGCGCGGGCCGCGGCCGGGCGCGGGCGGGCGGGTCGGGTCGCGACCGGGGCACATTCGCCGTGTGATCGGGGAGCTCGCGACTTTGTTGTCGAGAAAACTCAAAACCCCCGCTCGGCGGGGCGAAACCCCAGGTCGAGTCCGGCCTCTCGGAGTTCTCCGCAACAAAGTCGCGCGCCCCTGGCCGCAGTTAACGAGCGCGGTCGCGCCCGCTGACCGGCTAGCGTGACGCCGAATGGGAGCGCCACCCGCACGCACCTCCAGCACCGCCGGTGGACCACCGGCGGGCGCCTGCGGCCGCTCAGGTCGCACGAGAGGCTGACGGGTCCCGTCATGTCTCGAGCGCTCGTGCTGAATGCCAGTTACGAGCCGCTCTGTGTTGTTTCCACCCGTCGGGCCCTCATGCTGGTCCTGGACGGGAAGGCGGAGTTGGTCACCTCGACTGAGCGGACGTTCCGCTCGGAGCGGGCCACGTGGCCCGAGCCCTCGATCGTCCGGCTCGTCTACTACGTGCGGGTGCCCTATCAGGCGCGCGTCGCCCTCAACCGGCGCGCCGTCTTTGTCAGGGACGGTCACCGCTGCCAGTACTGCAACGCGCCAGCAGAAAACATCGACCACGTGATCCCCCGCTCCAAAGGCGGGCCGCACACCTGGGAGAACGTTGTTGCGGCCTGCCGGCCGTGCAACGCTCGCAAGATGGATCACTTCCTCCAGGAGACGAGCATGCGCCTCCGACGGATGCCGCGCGCACCGCGAGAGCGGATCTGGATCCTTGCCGCCGCCGGCACGGTCAGGCCTGACTGGGAGCCTTACATCGGGACGACCGCAGCGCCTTCGCTCTCGGCCTGACGCTTGCTCTTTCGCAGTACTAGCGAGTCGCCCGACGACATGACTAACTTCTGCGCGAGGTCTGGCGAGGGCGGTTGGGGGGCCGCCCGCGCCGACCTCCTTCGTGGCGGTGGGGTCGGGTGACCGACGGCGGGTGGCTGGTCGAGCATGTGCACGGGAGCCCGGCCGAGTTGCATGCCTTGGGTCAGGCGTGGGGCGGCCGTCTCATCCGGTGGTGCGACGCCGATCGCCCCGGCCTTGTCCTCGGCTCCGCGCAACCGGCCGCCCATCTCGACGCCTCCGCCGCGGCGGCCGCCGGGCTCCAGGTCGTGAGGCGCCACAGCGGAGGGTCGGCGGTCGTCGTCGGTCCGGGGCGGGTGGTCTGGGCCGATGTCGTCCTACCTCGCGACGATCCGTTGTGGGCGGACGACATCGGCGTGGCGCCGCTGTGGCTCGGCCGCGTGTGGGCCGCGGCCCTTGTGCGCCTGGGAGTCGCTCCTCCGGGCGCGACTCCCGTCGTTCACGAAGGCGCCATGGTCCGGGGGCCGTGGTCGGCGCTCGTCTGCTTTGCCGGGTTGGGCCCCGGTGAGGTGAGCGTCGGCGGTCGGAAGGTGGTGGGGATCAGCCAACGGCGGACGCGCGCCGGAGCCCTGTTTCAGGTGGCGGTGCTGCTCACGTGGGATCCGGTAGAGGCCGTCGCCGGCCTACAAGTCGACGCCACCGCGGGCGGTCAGGACGGCGGTCAAGACGGCGGTCAAGCCGGTGGTCGCGACGCCGCGGTCGCCGGCATCGCCGATGTGGCCGTCGGCCTCGACCAGCTCGTCGGCGCGCAGCTCGACGCGCCGGGCGTCGTCGAGGACGCCTTCCTCGCCGCGCTGGCGGTCGCCGTGGTGTAGACCGCCACCCATGGATTTCGCACTCAGCCCGACGGCCGCCGAGCTCCAGGAGAAGCTGCTCGACTTCATGGCCCGTCACGTCTACCCGGCCGAGCCCGTCTACCGCGATCAGTTGGCGGCCTCGGGCGACACGCACTTCCACCCGCCGGTCATGGAGGACCTCAAGAGGGAGGCTCGTCGGGTCGGCCTCTGGAACCTGTTCCTCCCCCACAAGACCCAGTGGACCGACGGCCTCTCCAACACCGACTACGCGCCGCTCGCCGAGATCACCGGTCGTTCGGGCTTGGCTCCCGAGGCCCTCAACTGCTCGGCACCCGACACCGGCAACATGGAGCTCCTCACCATGTTCGGCACCCCCGAACAACAGGAGCGCTGGCTGCAGCCGCTCCTCGAAGGTGAGATCCGTTCGGCCTTCGCCATGACGGAGCCCGACGTGGCATCGAGCGATGCGACCAACATCGCATGTCGCATCGAGCGGGACGGCAACGACTACGTCGTCAACGGTCGCAAGTGGTGGATCTCGGGGGCGGCGTCGGCCCGCTGCCGCCTACTCATCGTGATGGGCAAGACCGACCCGTCCGGCCCCCGCCATCTTCAACAGTCGATGGTGCTCGTGCCGATCGACGCCCCCGGCGTGACCATCCTGCGCGCCCTTCCGGTGTTCGGCTACCAGGATGTGGAAGGTCACTGCGAGGTCAGCTTCGACAACGTACGGGTGCCCGTCTCGTCACTGTTGGGCGACGAGGGCGGCGGCTTCGCCATGTCACAGGCTCGCTTGGGACCGGGGCGTATTCACCACTGCATGCGCTGCATCGGAGCCGCCGAACGAGCCCTCGACCTCATGTGCCGGCGCGTCCAATCCCGTGTCGCCTTCGGCAAGCCACTCGCCGAGCAGGGCGTGATCCAGGAGTGGATCGCTGACAGTCGCATCGAGATCGAGCAGGTGCGGCTGCTCACGTTCAAGGCGGCGTGGCTCATGGACACGGTGGGGGCCAAGGGCGCCCGCATCGAGATCTCGGCCATCAAGGTGGCGGCGCCCAACGTCGCCTGCCGGGTCGTCGACCGGGCCATCCAGGCGCACGGCGCCGGCGGCATCGGCGACGACTTCCCGCTGGCCAGCCTCTACGCCCACCTCCGCACGTTGCGGCTGGCGGACGGGCCCGACGAGGTGCACCGCATGCAGGTCGCCCGGCGTGAGCTGCGCCGCCACGAAGTCTCCTCGTCCGCTCCTCCGGCGTGACGTCCTAGCTCGGTCGAGGCGGCCGGCGGCGGGGTGCGGCGGTGGCCGCCGCCGCGGCAGCAGCGGCCGCGGCGCGCAGGCGAGGGATGTAGGCGACGACGTACCAACCGGCGAGTCCGACCATCACCGCAATGATGATGAGCGGCGCCGGGTTGAAGTGATTGTTGACGCTCACGCTGGCGCTGGCGGCGAGCACGAAGAAGATGACCATGCCCGCCCACGCCAGCGGCTTGCCCGCCCAGAGTCTGAACGGCCGCTCCGCCGTCGGCTGCCGGTCCCGGAGTCGGATCACGCAGAAGCCGGCGACCACATAGATCATCCCCTCGAGCGCGGCGCCGACGGCGACCAGGACCTGCCACGACGAGGTGACGGCGACGAGCACGGCGACCACCATCGACGTGAGGGCCAGGACGATGACGGCAAACCACGGCACGAAGTTGTCGTTGAGGTGGGCGAAGCGCGGCGGCAGCGATCCTTCGCGCGCCGTGGCGTAGATGAACCGGGAGGCGGTGATGAACCCGGCGTTGAACGTGTTGAGCCCGGTCAACGCCGTGATGCCGCACATCAGCCCGTAGCCGAAGGACCCCATCGCCCGTTGTCCGAGATAGAGCTGCGGGTAGGCGCTGGCCAGCTCGGAGTGGCTGAGGAGATGGACCATTCCTTCCGTCGCCAGGCCGCAGCTGAGGCACAACAGTCCGAGGGCGATCAGCATCCCTTTGGGGATGAGCGACGCTGAGCGGGCTTCCTCGGCGCTTGCCGTCACCCACTCGAAACCGCTGTACAAAAACACGCCGAGCGCGACCGCCTGGACGAAGGCGGCGGCCCCGTGATGGCGGTGGAGAGCGGCGAGGTGGGCAGCCGCCGAAGGATGGTGAAGGACAGCGATGACGCCGACCACCGCGGTCGTCGCCACGATGGCGTAGGTGGCCACGTCCTGCACGGCGCCCGCGACGACGAGGCCGCGCAGGTTGGCGAACGTGGCCACGCCGAGGAGCAGGGCGATGTAGACGGCGACGAGCCAACTGGGCTCGCCGAGCACATGGGCGATGGCGCTGCCCACGATGAAAGCGTCAGCGGCGAGGACCAAGATGATCGTGGACATGTAGGAGAATGTGACGGTGAGGGCGATGCGGTCGTCCATCGACTTGGACATGTAGAGGCGGATGGCCGCTGCGGTCGGGAAGAGTCCGTTGAGCTCGCCGTAGAAGCCCCAGGCGATCAACGCCAACACGCCGGCGACGGCAATGCTGATCCAGGCCAGGTTGCCGGCCGCGTAGGAGATGAGGCCGGCCATGGCCAGGTACTCGAGGGCGGCGAAGGCCAGGCCGGTAGAGGTCGAGACGGTGGTGCGCAGCCCCATGCCGCGCCGCAGCGCAGCCGGCTCGGTCACGACGTCAGCCCTCGATCCAGATCAACGAGGCCATGGCGTCGACGCGCAGCACATCGTCGGCCGAACCTTGGACCTTGATCTCGCCGTTGAGGTATTTCTGCGCCGGGTTGAGGTCGCCCCAAAACATGTCGCAGAGGTCTTCGCTCGTCCCGGCGATCACCAGGTCGGGTTGGCCCACGGCCCCGGCGGATTGCGACGTGACCTCCCCCATGGTGATCTCGATCGTGAAGGAGTCGCCGGTATCGAGCGCCCGGAATTGGACGCAACGTGACCATGACCGCAGCATCTTGCGGAGCTTGGGATTGGCGTTGCATCTCGTCGTGTAGTCGGCGAGAGCGTCGAGGATCTCGTCCTGGGTGGCCATGCCCCGCGAGGCTAGGCGCCGCTCTCCGGGAGGAGCGCGGGCCACTTGTCGGTCGGCACCCCGAGCACCTCGAGCACTTCGCGCGCGGCCCGCTCGCCCGACTGGATGGCGCCGTCGATGTACCCGGCCCAGACCGTCGCCGTCTCCGTCCCCGCCCAGTGGATCCTTCCGACCGGGCGCCGCAACGCCGGCCCGTAACCGGTCCACGCGCCCGGCGCCATCAGCCCCGCGTAACACCCCCGGCTGTACTCATCGTCGGCCCACGACTTCTCCAGATACCGGGCCGGGTGGCGGGCCTCCTCCCCGAAGGCCGCCGCGAAGGCGTCGATCACCGCGGCCTCTCGCTCCTCCCGTGTACGTCGACCCCAGATGCGACCCTCGTCGCCTTCGATGAACGCGAGCAACACGCCGCAGTGGCCGTCGGCGGGGGAGTTGTCGTAGGCGACGCGGACCGGCCCGTCGTAGGCGGTGATCTGGCCCGAGAAGCCGGCGTCTCGCCAGAAGGGCGAGGGGTAGACGACGTGGATCTTGATGACCGTGCCCATGGGGACGCGCTGGGTCAGCTGATCGCGGTCGGCGGGCAGGGGCGGGTCGTAGATCAGTCGGCCCGCCAGCGTCGGGGGGAGGGCGATGATCGCCGCTTTGGCGCTGAGCCCGTCGACCGTCACCTCCTCCGCGCCCTGGCTGATCGCCCGCACCGGTGCGCTGAGCCGGACGCGACTGCCGAGGCGCGCCGCCAGCGCGTTGGCGACCCCCTGGGCGCCGGTGACGAAGCGTCGGTCCTGGGCCCCGCCGGTCGTCGAGACCAGGGGGACGGCACCGCCGGCCGAGTGGATGTAGAAGAGAAGGTGGAGGAGGGAGAGGTCCCGCGGTTCGGCCGACCACACGGCCTGGGCGAAGAGGGCGAACCGGGCGTGGGCTTTGGGGTTTTCGACGGACTCGCGGATCCAGGAGGCGAAGGTGGTCCCGTCCCACTCCTCGGCGTCGGCGGCTTCCCACGGCGCGTCGAGCGGCACGTCGAGGGCCATGAGGTTGAGGTCGAGCATGGCGACGGTGAGGTCGGCGGCGACCTCGGGGTCGCCGGACGGGATGGGCCCGGAATAGGTGTGGGCCACCCCGTCGATCCACTCGATGTTGTTGCCGGCGTCGTAGGTCGCGAACGTCTCCACCCCGGTGCGGGTGGCGAGGGCGAGGAGGCGCTTCTGCGTCGGGCCGACCCACTGGCCGCCGTGGTCGATAGGCGTCCCGTCCTCGAGGACTTCGGTGTAGACGCGGCCGCCGACGCGGTCGCGGGCCTCGACGACGGCGACGTCCACGCCGGCATCGGCGAGGACCGTTGCCGCGGTCAGGCCCGCGTACCCGGCGCCGACCACCACGACATCGACGGCCTCCCCCACGACGTCAGCATGCCATCCCACGCTTTGGGCCGGTCGTTGGACCAACCCGACCAGCCGTCGAGGTAGGCCCGGTCGATGGGCACAACTTGGTGGGCTGTATCAGACCGTGACGACCTCAACGAGGTCGGCCAGGCCGCGGAAGTCGTCGGGGTTGCGGGTGTAGAGGGGGAGCTCCAAGGCGCAGGCCGTCGCGACGATCAGCAGGTCAACGGCTCTCGGGCCCCGCGCTTTGCGTCCAGCGGCGACGACCGCTGCATAGACCCGTCCGTAGGCGCGCGCCGCCTCGCTGTCGAAGGGGAGGGGATCGAAGGCGGCCTCGGCGCGCTGAAGTCGATCCTGGCGGCGAGCTCGCTCGTCGGCGTCGTCGGTGGCGTGGGGACCTGCGGCGAGCTCGGCCAAGGTGATCGAGCTGATGGCGACCTCGATCGGTAGCTTCGAAGGGTCGAGGGCCTCCAGGTCGACGACTACCGAGGTGTCGATGATCCCCCGTGCCGGGCGCGCTGCCGCCTCAGGCACGTGGGCTCGCATCCTGGGAGCTGACGCGGTCGAGATCCTCACGCAGTCTCGCCAGGTCGACGCTCGGCGCCCGCCTGAACACGGCGACGGCGGTCTCGGCGCCCACGAACCGATGTCGACGAAGGGGAGCGAGCTCGCCGACGGGGACGCCGTTGCGGGTCACGACAAAAGACTCGCCCTGATCCAGGCGCCGCATGATCTCTCCACTCTCGTTGCGTAGTTCGCGTTGGGTGATCTGCCTGGCCATCTCGTGAGTGTAGCACGCGGTGCTACCGCCGACAGGGCAACGACCGGGCCGGGGTGGGGTGGGGCGCTGCGTTGACGCAGTGGCAAGGAGGGGCGTAGAGTGGTGCGGAGTGGTGTGAAGGGGAGGGGCCCGCAACGCCAATGGAGCGATGGTGAGCGACGTGGCGACGGAAGGAGGAGAGGACCGACCTGGCGAGGCCCGTTTTTGGGGCACGCACGGGCACTCCCTCGACGCCAAAGGTCGGCTGATCCTGCCGTCGAGATTCCGGGAGCCGTTTCGCCAGAGCGCCTTCCTCACCAAGCTTCCCGAGGGCTGCCTCGGCGTCTGGACCCCCATCGAATTCGAACGAAGGACCGCGGCGATGCTCGAAAAGGGGCGACAGGGGCAGGCTGAGCGCAACGTGGCGCGTGCCTGGGCCGCGGGCACGTTCGACACGGCCCCCGACAGCCAGGGTCGCCTCGCCATCCCACCCCAGCTCCGCGCTTACGCCCACCTCGACGGCGATGTCATCGTCAACGGCGCCATCAATCATCTCGAGATCTGGAACGCGGCCAAGTGGGCCGACATCGAGGCCGAAGGTTCGCAGTTCCTCCTGTCCGGCACCGACGCTCTCGACGACATTGGCTTCTAACTCCCGTGCTTGGATCATGCGCAGCCCCTCGACCGACGCGATGGGAGCACCCCTCTCCGCTGCTCCCGTCGTTGTCAGCCGGGGGAGACATCCCGGCAGCACTCGGCCGGTCGGGGGGCTGCGGATGAGCCAGGCTTTCGCGCACACGCCAGTGATGCGCGATGAGATCGTCGACCAACTGGGCCACGTTCCCCAAGGTCTTCTCATCGACGCCACCGTTGGTGGAGGTGGTCACAGCGCCGCCCTCCTCGAGGCCAACGCCGGTCTGCGGCTGCTCGGCCTGGACCGTGACCCCGACGCCCTGGCCGCGGCCGGGGTCAGGCTCGCACCCTTCGGCGATCGGGTGACGCTGCGGCGGGCGAGGTTCGATGCGATGGCCGACTTCGTGGCGAATATGGCCGTTACCGCTGTCCTTTTTGATCTCGGTGTCAGCTCGCCCCAGCTCGACCGTCCCGAGCGGGGGTTCAGCTACCGCTTCGGCGGACCCCTTGACATGCGAATGGACCCTGCTGGTGGACTGACCGCCGGGGACGTTGTGAATACCTATGCAGTGGACCGGTTGGCTGCATTGTTCCGCGCCAACGGCGAGGGACGGTTCGCTTCGCGCATCGCTCGGGCCATCGTCGCCGCCCGCCCGTTGGACGACACGCTCGTGCTCGCGTCGGTCGTGCGTGACGCCATCCCGGCGCCGGCGCGCCGGACGGGGGGGCACCCGGCCAAGAGGGTCTTCCAGGCTTTGCGCATCGAGGTCAACGGTGAGCTCGACATCTTGGTCCCGGCGCTCAACGTCGCCCTGGATCTGCTCGCACCAGGCGGTCGCCTGGCCGTCCTCACGTATCACTCGGGCGAGGATCGCCTCGTCAAAGCGACCTTCGCCGAGGCGGCCTCGGGCGGGTGCCATTGCCCTCCCGGCCTGCCGTGCGTATGCGGCGCCACCCCCACGCACCGCCTCGTTTTTCGCGGCTCGCGCACGCCGTCGGCCGCCGAGCTGGCGACGAATCGCCGGGCCGAAAGCGCTCGGCTCCGCGTCATCCAACGCCTTGAAGGTGCAGCATGAGCATGCGCCCGGACCCGTCGCCGGTCGCGGCCCGGCGCGTCGCTTCCGCGAGGCCACCGCTGAAGGTCGTCCCTCGCGGTCCTCGCACGGGCTGGTCCCGTCGTGCCCGGCGCCGAATGGTCGTCGTCGGCGCTGCGCTGTTTTCGTTGGCCGTGGTCTTCGGTCTCGTGCTCGTGCATGTGCGGCTCACCACCAACGAGATGCGGCTGACTTCGTTGCAATCCCAGCTGTCCCAGGCGCAAGAGCAAAACCTTCGGCTCCGCCTTGATGTGGCCAAGTTGGAATCGCCGGCCCGCATCGTCGCGACCGCGCAGCAACTCGGCATGGTGTCGCCCCCGTCGATCACCTACTTGACGGCCGTCAGCGCCGTCAGCGCCGTCAGCGCCGCCAACTCCGCCGGCCCGGCTAGCCCGTGACGGCTGGCGGACCATCCCGCCCGAGACCCGGCCCGGGCCGATCGGCGAGCGCGGCGCGACGCCGCCGCGCCGGGCCCCTCCGAGGGCAGACGTCGTCGCGGAGTGCGGGTCTCCGTGTGCTCTCGGAGCCTCGTCCGCCCACCGTCCTTCGGCGGCGACTGGGCGGGCTTCTCATCGTGTTGACGTTGGCTTTCGTGGCCGTAATTGCCCGGCTCGTCGTCGTGCAGGGCGTGGCGGCGGGCCCCTACGTGGCGCTGGGGTTGTCGGAGCGCATCCACACCGTCGAGTTGCCGGCCGGCCGTGGATCGATCCTCGACCGCAACGGCAACGAGCTGGCGATGAGCGTCCCGCAGTCGACTGTTTGGGCCGACCCCCAGTTGGTCACGGCGCCCGCCCAGGAGGCGGAGGCCCTGGCCCCCGTGCTGGGTCTCGACAGACAAACCATCATGACCCGCCTCACCCAGCCGGGAGAGTTCGCGTATGTCGATCGCACCGTCGACGACGAGACGGCCAGCCAAGTCGCGGCGCTGAAGCTCCCCGGAATCAACATGCTCGACGAACCCAAGCGGTTTGATCCGGACGGGACGCTCGCCGCCTCGCTGATCGGTCAGGTCGGCACGGACGATCAAGGACTGTCGGGGGTTGAGTACGAGTACGACTCCGAGCTGTCCGGCCACGGCGGCAAACTCGTCAGTGAGGATGATCCGGCGGGAGAGCCCATCGCCGGCGGCATCCAGCGGCTCACCCCGGCCACCAAAGGCTCGGATCTGACCCTCACCATCGACCGGTCATTGCAGTATGAAGTCGAGCAGGATCTCTCCCGCGAGATCACGGCCACTGACGCCAACGGCGGCATGGCCGTCGTCATGGACACCAAGACCGGTGAGGTGCTGGCCATGGCCAGCCTGGTCGCGTCGGGCGACGGCTCGACCGTCGTGCCCGCCCCCTCCAACAGCGTGGTGACGACCGTCTACGAGCCGGGGTCGGTGCAGAAGCTGATCACCGTCGCCGCCGGCCTCCAAGAGGGCGTGATCACACCCGGCGAGGTGTTCACCGTGCCTGACCGCGTGGAGGTCGCGGGATCAAGCTTCAGCGACGACACCCCCCACCCGCTCGAGCACTGGACGGCAACTGACATCCTCACGGCGTCGTCCGACGTCGGGGCCCTCACCATTGGGCGCATGGTGGGCAAGGCCGCCCTCAACTCCTATCTCCACCGGTTTGGCGAGGGCAGCGAGACCGCCCTTCAATTCCCGGGCGAATCCGCCGGGCTGTTGTTGAAGCCGGAGGACTGGTCGGGGACGACGATCGCGACGGTCTCATTCGGGCAGGGCATTGCCGCGACGGCGATGCAGCTGGCGGCGGCCTACAACGCCATCGCCAATGGCGGCCTGTACGTGGCGCCCAAGCTCGTCCTGGCCACCACCAACCCGCTCGGCCAGACGGTGCCGACGCCGCCGTCGGCCACGCACCGCATCGTGTCGGCGACGGTTGCGCGTGAGATGACGGCGATGCTGACGGAGGTCACAAGAGGCGGCACAGGGACAGAGGCCGCCATCGACGGCTACCAGGTGGCGGGCAAGACGGGGACCGCCCGGGTCAACGAGGAGGGGCGCAGTGGTTACGAGGCCGGCGAGGACATCGCCAGCTTCGCCGGGTTCGTACCGGCCACCGATCCAGCCTTCACCGCGCTGGTCGTGATCGACGAACCCAAGACGGAGTACGGCGGGTTGGCCGCCGCCCCTGTCTTCCACGACATCGCCACGTACGCCTTGCGTGAGCTTCAGGTGCCGCCGCCGCCGGCCGACCCGGACCTGTTTGACGGAGTCCCTCACGCGCAACCGTCGGCGGCCACCGCGGCCGACGCAGCCGGCGTCCCCGTCGCCTCTGCCGGGACGTCGAGCGGCGGTCTCATCAATCCCCCTGCGCCGGCGCCAGAGCCGGCGGCCGCGCCCCCGTCGGTGTGGTCAGGCTCGGCCGGACTCGGCCCCGCCGGGGCGGGTGCCCCGGTGCAAACCCCGGCGCAAACCCCAACGCAGACCACGACGCCGACCACGATCGAGGTTGCTGCGGGCCCCCGACCAGGCGGGTGGCCGGTCTCGGATCCCCCGGGAGATGACCCCTCGGCCGATAGTCTGACGGCGCCGCTTCCGCCCCGTTGGACGGCCAGTGCCACGCCATGACTGCGAATCTCTCCGCCCTCCTCGACGACGTGGAGGACGCGGAGATGATCGGATTTGCCGCTCATGATGTCGAGGTCACGTCCGTGACCCAGGACACGGCGACGGTCGTTGCCGGCAGCCTCTATTGCTGCATCGCCGGCAACGTCGTCGACGGGCACGATCTGGCCGGTCGAGCAGTGGACGCCGGCGCCCGATCCCTCCTCGTCGAGCGGGTGCTCGATGTGGCCGTGCCCCAGGTGCGGGTCCCGTCGACGCGGCGGGCCGTCGCACCGGTGGCCGCGGCCTTCTGGGACCACCCGTCCTCGCGTCTCGCGGTGGTCGGCGTCACCGGTACCAACGGCAAGACGACCACGACCATCCTGCTGGCGACGGCGATGCGGCTCGCCGGTCGCCCCTGCGGCGTCATCGGCACGCTGAGCGGGCCGCGCACGACCCCGGCAGCCCCCGACGTCCAGGCCAAGCTGGCTGCGTTCGTCGACGACGGTTGCGACGCAGTCGCCATGGAGGTCTCCTCCATCGCCCTCGACCAGCACCGCGTCGACGCCATCGACTTCGCCGTCGGTGTCTGGACCAACCTGAGCCAGGACCATCTCGACTACCACGCCGACATGGAGGCCTACTACCGGGCCAAGGCCTCGTTGTTCGCGAACGGTCGATGCCGCACCGCCGTCATCAACCACGATGATGAGGCCGGCCGCCGGCTCCTCGCCGACCTCGCGGGGTCGGCCACGCCAGCCGTGGCCTATGGCATCGATGATGCGACGGATCTCGAGGTGGGAGTGGCAGCGAGCCGATTTCGTTGGCGCGGCCACGCGGTGCAGCTGCCGCTCGGCGGCGTCCACAATGTGGCCAACGCCATCGCCGCGGCCACAGCCGCAGAAGTCCTCGGTGTCGCCCCCTACGTCGTTGCCGAAGGGCTGAGCCAGGCGCCCGTCGTCACTGGTCGCTGGGAGGCCGTAGACGCTGGTCAAAACTTCGCCGTGGTCGTCGACTACGCCCACACGCCCGACGGGCTCGTCAAGGTGCTCACCGCGGCCAAAGCCGCCGTCGCAGCCGGCTCACGGGTGCTCGTTGTCTTCGGATGCGGCGGCGACCGCGACCGCTCCAAACGACCACTGATGGCGAAGGCCGCGACCGAGCTGGCCGACATCGCCATCCTCACGTCGGACAACCCACGGAGCGAAGACCCGCTGACCATCATCGCCGAGGCGGCCGCGGGCGACGCCGGTCGCGGCAACCTGCTCATCGAGCCGGACCGCGAGCGAGCGATAGGCCTCGCTCTGGCCCAGGCCGACGTCGGCGACCTGGTCATCCTCGCCGGCAAAGGCCACGAGACGGGCCAGATCATCGGCGATCGGGTCATCCCGTTCGATGACCGGGAGGTCGCCCGACGCCTGTTGGCGACGATCCTCCGTGACCGGACCGACTGATGCTCTCGCTGCTCATCTCTGGGAGCGTCGCGCTCGTCCTGTCGTTGTTTGGCACGCCGCTGCTCATCCGATCCCTGCGCGCCCGCGGTATCGGCCAGCAGATCCGGGAGGACGGCCCCAAGGGACACTTCACCAAGGCGGGCACGCCGACCATGGGCGGTCTCGTCATCGTGAGCGCCGCCGTCATCGGCTACGCGGCCGGCCACCTCCGCACCGCCTCACGCGGCCACGTCGAGATCACGGCGGTCTTCACGACACCTGGTCTTGCCGTCATCTTCGCCGTCCTCGGCGCTGGTCTGGTCGGCCTGGTCGACGACTGGATCAAGGTCCGCGAGGGACACAACAAAGGCCTCAACAAGCGGGCCAAGAGCCTCGGCCTGCTCGCCGTCGCCATCGCCTTCGCCGTGCTCGCAGAACGTTGGGCGCACGTGCGGACCGACGTGTCGTTCGTCCGGATCAGCGGTACCTCCGTCAACCTCGGTCCCATCGGCTGGGGGGTTTTCGCCGTCCTCGTCATCGTCGGTTCGGCCAACGCCGTCAACCTGACCGACGGTCTCGACGGGCTGGCGGCCGGCTCATCGGCCTTCGCCTTCTCGGCCATGGCCGTCATCGGATTTTGGGGCTTCCGACACGCGGCCTTCTACCACTACGTGCACGCCGCCAACGCCCTCGACATCGCGCTGATCGGCGCCGGCATGGTCGGCGGCTGCACGGGCTTCCTGTGGTGGAACGCGGCGCCCGCTCAGATCTTCATGGGCGACGTCGGATCGTTGGCGATCGGGGCCGGCCTGGCCGCGGTCTGCCTCGTCAGCGGGGTCGACTTGTTGCTGCCGCTCATCGGCGGTCTCTTCGTCTTCGAGACCCTGTCGGTGATCATTCAGGTCGCCAGCTTCCGGATCTTCCACCGCCGGGTCTTCCGCATGGCGCCGATCCACCACCACTTCGAGTTGGGCGGCTGGCCCGAGACCACCGTGATCGTGCGCTTCTGGATCTTCGGCGCGTTGTGCACGGCGCTGGCGCTCGGCCTCTTCTATTACAACTTCATCTCGCTGGGCGGGATCGACTGATGGCCGACGTTCCCTCGTCCGCGCTCGTCGTCGGCGTGGCCGTCACGGGCGAGGCCGTCGCCCGCCAACTCCTGGCGCGTGGGCATCGGGTGACCCTCGTCGACGACCGGCCCGGGCCCGCCGCCCGGGCCAACGCGGCATCGCTCGGACTCGAGCTGATCGAGGCGCCTTCCCACCAGCGACTCGCCTCGCTCGTCGCGGCCACGGGAGTCGTGCTGCCCGCGCCCGGCGTCCCAGCCCATCACCCTGTCTTCCAGTTGGCCGCGGACGCCGGCGTCCCCGTGTGGAGCGAGTTCGAGCTCGCCGCTCGATGGTCGGACGTGCCCATCGTGGCCATCACCGGAACCAACGGCAAGACGACGGTCACCAACCTGGTGACCCAGATGGTGCGAGCCGGCGGGCGGTCGACCACCAACGCCGGCAACACCGACGTCCCCCTCGTCGACGTGCTCGACCAAGGGTTGGACCTCATCGTCGTCGAGGCCTCGTCGTACCGACTGCAACTCACCGAATCCTTCCGACCGCGGGTCGGGACATGGCTCAACCTGGCCGAGGACCATCTCGATTGGCACCCGTCGATGGCGGCCTACGCCGCGGCCAAGGAGCGCATCTGGGCCAACCTGGGTGAGGGCGACGTGGCCGTTGCCAACGCCGAGGATCGTGTCGTGGCCGCCGCCGCCGAGCGCCTCACGGGCGACGTCGTGTGGTTCAGCGCGTCCGGCACGCGAAGCTCGGTCTCGGCCTCGCCGGGCTGGTGGTGGGATCGGGCGGGCGGTCGTCTGATGAGCCCCAACGGCGCGTTCGTCGCCGTAGACGACCTCCCGCGACGTCTGCCCCACGACCTGGCCAACGCCTTGGCGGCGACGGCAACGGCGGTCGCGTCCGGGGTGCCCGTCGACGTGTGCGCCGAGGTACTGCGACACTTCGTCGGCTTCGCGCATCGCGTCGCCCTCGTGGCCGAGGCGGACGGGGTGCGGTGGTACGACGACTCCAAGGCGACGACGCCTGCGTCGGTCTTGGCCGCCGTCGGCGGCTTCGAGTCCGTCGTTCTCATCGCCGGCGGCCGCAACAAGGGTCTCGACCTGTCCGTGCTCCGATCCACCGTCCCGCCGGTGCGCGCCGTCGTTGCCATCGGGGACGCCGCCCCCGATGTGCATGCGGCTTTTGCGGCGACGGGCGCCCCAGTCGTGGACGTGGCGAGCATGGGTGAGGCGGTGGAAGCAGCGGCGGGGCTGGCCGAGCCCGGGGAAGTGGTCCTGCTCTCGCCCGGCTGCACGTCGTTTGATTGGTACGGCGACTACATCGAGCGCGGCAACGACTTTGTGCGCCTGGTGCTGCAACGGTCCGGCGCGACCCCGGCGCCGGCACTCCCGAGCGGTGGCCACTGATGGCTCAGTCCCGCCTGCAAGCGCCTCCCCGCCCGGCGCGGCGTCGGGTGGGTGGAGCGGCACGCCGCCCGGCGCCGGCGGTGACGGGTGCCCGCCGGAGCCCTCGCCGTTCGCGGCAGACGGCGGCCGTTGGCTCGCGGCAGGCCAACCAGGCGTTCGTCCTGCTGGTCGGCCTCATCGCCCTCTTCGCCGTGATCGGGCTGGTCATGGTCCTGTCCGCCTCATCCGACGAGGCCATGCTGGCGGGCAGCAGCCCCCTGCTCTACTTCGAACGCCAGGTCGTCTGGGTCGCTGTTGGAGCGGTCGCCCTGCTCGCCTTCGCGTTCATCGACTATCACGCCTGGCCGCGTTGGAGCGGGCCGCTCCTTGCGGTCGTCACGGTGCTGCTTGTCGCCGTCTGTGTCCCTGGCGTGGGAGTCGTCGTCAATGGGTCGCGGCGCTGGCTGGGCGTTGGCAGCTTGCAGTTCCAGCCGTCGGAGCTGGCCAAGTTGGCGCTCGTCCTCTTCGCCGCCAGCCTGCTGTCGCGCCGCGCCGATCGGATGGACGACACCCGCTTCACCTTCCGGCCGGTCGCCATTGTCGTCGTGATCCTTGCCGCCCTGATCATGAAGCAGCCCGACATGGGCACGGCCATGGTGATCTGTGGCATTGCCGCGACGACCCTCTTCGTGGCCGGCACGCCGACGCGGACCCTGGCGGCAGCGACGGCAGTCAGCGCGGTTGGCGGCGCGCTCCTGGGCGTCGTCGCCCCCTATCGACTGCACCGGCTGCTGAGCTTCATGCATCCCCAGCGCGACGCCGGCAACACCGGATACCAGGCGATCCAGGGTCGGGTGGGCATGGCGGCCGGCCACTGGTTTGGGCTCGGCCTCGGCGCGAGTCGCCAGAAGACCGGCTATCTGCCCAACGCCTACACCGACTTCATCTTTGCCGTGATCGGCGAGGAGATCGGCTTTGTCGGCTGCGTCATCGTCGTCGTGTTGTTCGTCGCTCTGGCCGTCCTCGGGGTCCGAGCGGCCATGCGGGCGCCCGACCGACTCGGCACCCTCCTGGCGGCCGGCATCACCGCGTGGATCGTGATCCAGGCGCTCGTCAACGTGGGCGCCGTCGTGGGGCTGCTCCCCGTGACGGGCGTGCCTCTGCCGTTTGTCTCCTTCGGCGGCTCGTCCATGGTCATCGCCATGGCCGGCGTCGGCATCCTGGCCAACGTCACCCGCCAGGGCCGATGAACCGCGGCGCGTTCGTCATTGCCGGGGGAGGGACAGGCGGTCATGTGCTCCCGGCGCTGGCTGTCGGCCGAGCTTTGGTGCGTCGTGGTCACGACCCGTCCACCGTCCGCTTCGTCGGGAGTCGGCGCGGGCTGGAAGCGCGACTCGTACCCGAGGCTGGGTTCCCCGTCACCCTGCTGCCCGGGCGCGGCATCGTCCGGCGGGTCAGTTGGCAGGCCGTGACCGCCATCGCCGGCATCGTCCTCGCCACCGTTGAGGCGACATGGCTGCTCGCCCGCTGGCGACCGGCCGTCGTCCTCTGCGTGGGCGGCTACGCCGCTGCGCCCTGCGCGGCGGCCGCCGTCGTGCTGCGCATACCGCTCATCGTCGCCGACTCCAATGCCGTGCCCGGCGCGACCAATCATCTTTTCGCCCGCTGGGCGCGAGCCTCCGCCGTCGCCTTTGAAGGCACTGGTCTGGCCCGAGCCGTCCTCACCGGCAACCCCGTGCGCGAGGAGGTCCTGGCCGTCTCGCGCGACGCCGGCGCCCGGCAGGCGGCGCGGACTGAGCTCGGGCTCCCGGAGGCCGCCCGCGTCGTTGCGGTGACGGGCGGATCCCTTGGTGCCCGCCGTATCAACGATGCCGTCCTGGAGGTGGCCGAGGCGTGGGCCGACCGGTCCGACATCGCCATCCACCACGCCATCGGCCGACGCGATTGGCCGGAGCTCTCCGGCCGGCTGCCCAAAGGGGGGGCGCTGACCTACCAGGCCGTCGAGTACGAGGACCGCGTCCCGGCGATGCTCGCGGCAGCCGACGTGTGGGTGGGACGAGCCGGGGGGACGACGATGGCCGAGCTCACGGCCGTCGGCGTCCCTTCGATCCTCGTCCCGTTGCCCATCGCGCCCCACGATCACCAGGCCGTCGGAGCGCGCCAGCTCGAGGCGGCGGGCGCCTGCGTCGTCGTGTTGGATCGTGACTGCACCGGACCTCGGCTGGAGTCGGAGCTCGACGCCTTGCTCGGCACGCCCGGAGCGCTCGAGGAGATGGCGACCGCGGCGGCCGAAGCCGGCCACCGCGACGCCGCCGATCGGGTCGCAGACCTGATGGAGCAGCATCGCCGTGGCTGAGCCCCGCGAGCCCCGCGAGCCCCTCGGGCCCCTTGGGCCCCTCGGGCCCCTTGGGCCCCTCGGGCCCCTTGGGCCCCTTGGGCCCCGCAGTCAGCGGCCCGTCGACCTGGCCACCCTTGATGCCGTGCATCTGGTCGGCATCGGCGGGGCGGGCATCAGCGCCATCGCCACGATCCTCGCCAGCATGGGTAAGCGAGTCAGCGGCTCCGACCTCAAAGACTCGGCGCCCGTCCGGCGCCTGGCGGCGGCCGGTGTGGAGGTGCACGTCGGCCACAGCGCCCAGTGGGTCGGCGACGTGGACGCCGTGGGGATCTCGACGGCCATCGACGACTCCAACCCTGAGGTGGCGGCGGCCCGAGTACGGGGTATCCCCGTCCTCAGCCGCGCCGACCTGTTGGCGGCGATCTGCCGGACCCGTCGCACCGTCGCCGTCGCCGGGACCCACGGCAAGACGACGACCACATCGATGCTGGCGCTCATCCTGGTGGAGGCCGGAATGCACCCGTCCTTCCTCGTCGGCGGTGATCTCAACGAGGTCGGCGGGGGCGGCGCGTGGGATGGTGCCTACCCTGCTGCGCCGTTCGTCGTCGAGGCCGACGAGAGCGACGGCACCTTCGTCGAGCTCGGGGCCGACAGTGTGATCGTGACCAACCTCGAGCCCGATCACCTCGACTACTGGGGCGGCTTCGGGGCCCTTGTCGACGCCTTCGGCCGCTTCGTCGCCGATGCTCCCGGCGTCCGCCTGGTGGGTTTCGACGATCCGGGCGCGGCGGCGTTGGCCGGGCCGCCCGGAGTCCTCACCTTTGGCGCGTCCCCCGACGCCGACTGGCAGCTCCTCAACCCGACCCTCGAGCGCTCGGGTACCCGCTTCACCGTCGGCCGCGCCGGGGCTGAGGTGGCGGAGATCTCACTGGCCGTGCCCGGAATGCACAACGCGCGCAACGCGCTCGCCGCGCTCGCCATGGCCGCCGAGCTCGGCGCTCCTTTGGAGGCCGCCCAACGGGCGCTCAGTCGCTACGCCGGGGTGGCCCGCCGCTGGCAGTATCGCGGCGAGGCGCGCGGCGTGACCTTCATCGACGAGTACTCCCACCTGCCCAGCGAGGTCAAGGCCGCCCTCTCGACCGCGCAGGCCGGCAAGTGGCCGCGTGTCGTGGCCGTCTTCCAGCCCCACCGATACAGCCGGACAGCCGCGCTCTGGCAGGACTTCGCCGACGCCTTCGTCGGCGCCGATCTGCTCATCGTCACCGACATCTACAGCTTTGGCGAGCAGCCCCGCCCCGGTGTCACCGGCAAGCTCATCGTCGACGCCGTCCTCGACGCCCACCCCAACGCGACCGTCGCGTGGCTTCCGAGCCGACGCGACGTCATCGCGTACCTCCAGAGGACGTTGCGCCCGGGCGACCTCTGCCTCACCATGGGTGCCGGCGACGTGACATCGCTTCCCGACGAGATGCTGGGCGTCCTCGCCGGCACGGAGTGATCGCGAGCATGACCGGCGACGTCCGACGGGCCGCTCAGTTGCTCGGAGACCGAGCCGCGGCCGACGTCCCGCTCGGACCACTCACGACCTACCGGGTCGGCGGTCGCGCCGCCTTGGCGGTCACGCCCACCAGCGAAGAGGACCTGCTCGCCGTCGCCGCCGCGGTCGGGCAGTCCGGGATACCGGTCCTCGTCGTCGGTCGAGGTTCCAACCTGCTCGTAGCCGACGGCGGATTCGACGGCCTTGCTGTCATCGTGGGCGAGGCCTTCGACCAGATCGAGACCGACGGCACGCTGGTCAAGGCCGGGGGAGGGACCAGCCTTCCGGTCCTGGCTCGTCGCTCCGCGGCCGCCGCCCTCACCGGTCTGGAGTGGGCCGTCGGCGTGCCCGGCAGCGTCGGTGGTGGGGTGCGCATGAACGCCGGGGGTCATGGTCGCGACATCGCCGCCAGCCTCGAACGGGCGAGGGTGGTCGACCTCGACGGCGGGGGAGCAACCTGGCGGTCGGCGGCCGACCTCGACCTTCGCTACCGGCACTCAAACCTTCGCCCCACCGACGTGGTGGTCGCCGCCGAGTTCCGCGCCGCCCCTGGCGATGTCGCGGCGGCCGAAGAGGCGATCGCCGACATCGTCCGATGGCGGCGCGCCAACCAGCCAGGGGGTCACAACGCCGGCTCGGTGTTCACCAATCCGGCCGGGGACAGCGCCGGGCGTCTGATCGATGCGGTTGGCCTCAAGGGCCATCGGTGGGGCACAGCCGAGGTGTCGCCCCGGCACGCCAACTTCATCCAGGCCGACGAGGGTGGTGCGGCCGACGATGTGATGGCCCTGATCGTCGATGTCCGCGCACGGGTCCTGGCCGCGACCGGGGTCGACCTGCGGACGGAGGTCCGCGCTATCGGCTTCCCGGGTACGTACCCTCATGAGATGGCACCGGAGGATGTCGACGGTGGCTGATCTGCTCAAGGATCGGCCGCGGGTCGATCGCGTCCGTCGGCTCCTCAACGGCGAGGCGGTCGCCGACGCCCCGGACCCCAGCCCGCGCCCGACCCTGGCCGCCGACCGGCAAACGCCGACCCGCCGATCCCGGACCAACTGGCGCGCCGGGCTCCACCGCCTGGCGGCTACCGCGTGGCACCACGAGGCCAAGCCCGCCCCCGAGAAGCCGGCGCGACGGACCGGCGGCCGGATCGACCCTCGCATCCGACAACGCCGTATCGAGGTCAAGCGAGATGAGGGCCGACGCCGGCTCCGCGGCCTGATCCTCGCCACATCTGTGCTGGTCACCGTGGCCCTCGGCTTCGCGGCCCTCCGCTCACCGCTGTTCGCCGTCCGCCACATCCGGATCCTCGGCGAGGCTCACACCACGGCGGCCGCCATCGTTGCCGCCGCCGGGCTCGATGGTCACGTCTTGATGGTGGACGTCCGGTCGGGCTCGGCCGCCGCCGGTGTGGAGATCCTGCCGTGGGTCGACCGGGCCACGGTCCGGAGGCGATGGCCGGACACGGTCGTGATCACCGTCACCGAACGCACCCCGGTCGCCGTCGTCGGCGCCGCCGGTCACCAGATGCTCGTCGACGGATCCGGCCGCGTCCTCGCCCCGGCCACGGCCGGCGCCGCGCTGCCGATGATCGGCTTCGCACCCGCACCTGCCGCGCCCGGCGCAGCCGCGGCCGCCGCCGACCAGACCCCTCCCACCGCCGCCACCGGCACCAACCAGCCGCTCGCCCCCGGCGAGGAAGTCGCCGCGGCCTACCTCCCCGGCCTGACCGTGGCCGCCGCCCTGCCCCCGGCCTTGGCCGCCGATGTCACGAGCGTGGCCGTCCTCAGCGACGGAACAATCGGACTTCTTCTCACCGGGGGAGCCTCCGCCGAGCTCGGTGACGTGGACGATCTCGGCCCGAAATTGGAGGCGGTATTGACCCTTGTAGAGCGGGTCAACATCGGGACGAGCACCATCGACGCGACCGTCCCAAGTGCGCCGGTCTTGACCAACGCGTGGCGAATAGCTAACTTCTCGACCCATACGGGAGGTTGACATAACTATAAACCTCCAGTTGAGGTTGAGGTTTCCACAGGAGGAGTGACCCCAGAATGCCCTTCGGGACGCAGAGCTATCTCGCCGTGATCAAGGTGATTGGCGTCGGTGGTGGTGGCGTCAACGCCATCAATCGCATGATCGACGCCGGCCTCAAAGGCGTCGAGTTCATTGCCATCAACACCGACGCCCAGGCCTTGCTCATGAGTGATGCCGAGCTGAAGCTCGACATCGGTCAGGAGCTCACGCGCGGCCTCGGCGCCGGCAGCGATCCCGAGGTCGGCCGGGGGGCCGCCGAGGAAAATCGCAACATCATCGAGGAAGCGCTCAAGGGCGCCGACATGGTGTTCATCACCTCGGGCGAGGGAGGCGGCACCGGCACCGGGGGCGCCCCCGTGGTGGCCGAGGTCGCCCGCAGCATCGGGGCGCTCACCATCGGCGTCGTGACCCGACCGTTCGGCTTCGAAGGTCGGGTGCGCGCCATGCAAGCCGAGGCCGGCATCCAGCGTCTGCGGGAGAAGGTCGACGCCCTCATCGTCATCCCCAACGATCGACTGCTGAGCCAGTCCAACGACAAGACGTCGATGGTCAACGCCTTCAAGATGGCCGACGAGGTCCTGCTCCAAGGCGTCCAGGGCATCACCGACCTGCTCACGACACCGGGCGTCATCAACACCGACTTCGCCGACGTCAAAAAGATCATGGCCAACGCCGGCACCGCCGTCATGGGCATCGGCTACGCCAGCGGCGATGGCCGGGCCGTCGAGGCGGCCCGCAAGGCCATCACCTCGCCCCTGCTCGAGGCGACGATCGACGGTGCCCGCGGCATCCTGCTCAACATCGCGGGTGGACCCGACCTCGGCCTGTTCGAGGTCAACGAGGCCGCCAACATCATCCAAGAGATCGCCCACCCCGACGTCAACCTGATCTTCGGCAACGTCATCGACGAGGCCATGGGCGACGAGGTGCGCATCACGGTCATCGCCACCGGCTTCGACCGTTGGGACGAGTCGAAGGACGCGCCCGGTCGCAAGAGCGGCGGCTTGGGTCTTGGCGCTGACGACCACGACGGTGGGTTCGACGGGGATGACGATGACTTCGACGTCCCTCCGTTCCTCAAGTAGGACGGCCCAGCTCGGGAAGGCGTCCATCCGGTGGACGAGTCGCGCCGATGGTGATCTCGGCACGACCGCCGATGCCGACGTCGCCCGGCGCCGGACCGCCGTCCACCCCGGCCCCTGGGCGTGGCTCCATCAGGTCCACGGCACCACCGTCCATGTCGTCGACCGACCCGGCGGCGTGCGCGGCGCCGACGGCGATGCGCTCGTCACGGCGACGCCAGGCGTCGCCCTCGCCATCTTCACCGCCGACTGCGCGCCGGTCGCCCTCAGCAGCGACGAGGGGGTCGTCGCCGTCGCCCACGCCGGGTGGCGCGGCCTCGAGGCCGGCGTCCTCGAAGCGACCGTCGAGACCATGCGGAGCCTCGGCGCCACCCGGGTCGAGGCCGTCCTCGGACCCTGCATCCGACCCGGTTGTTACGAATTCGGGGAATGCGACCTCGATCGACTGAGCACCGTCTTGTCATCTTCGATCCGTGCCCACACGGCGACCGGTCGGCCCGCGTTCGACCTGCCGGCCGCGGTGGCTGTGTGCCTCGCCCGCGTCGGTGTCGAACAGGTGGCCGATCAGGGAGCGTGCACCGCGTGCGACGAGCAATGGTTCAGCTATCGGGCTCGGGCTGAGTCGGGCCGCCAAGCGACACTCCTCGTGGCCGGGTGAGGGTGTGCTGCCCCGTGACGCGACGCTGATGGCCAACGAGACGACCGGGGACGACCGGGCCACATTCCCCATCGTCGACCTCCCTGCTGTCGACTCTCCTGGCATCGACGCGAGCGCTGTCGCCGACCGCGTGGCCGAGGTCCGTCGCCGCGTCGATGCCGTCGGCGGTGGCCGGCCGGTGAGGATCGTCGCCGTCACCAAAGGATTCGGCGCCGACGCCGTGGAGGCAGCCGTTGCCGCCGGCGTCACCGCCATCGGCGAAAACTACGCCCAGGAGTTGGTCGGCAAGGCCGATCTCGGCGCGGGCAGGATGGACGTGCGGTGGCATTTCATCGGCTCATTGCAACGCAACAAGGTCGCCCCGTTGGCGCCGTTCGTTGCCGTCTGGCAGACGGTGGACCGGCCGGCCGTCGCTACAGCCATCGCTCGCCACAGCCCCGGGGCCGTTGCCTACGTCGAGGTCAACCTGACCGGCGCGGTGGGCCGCGGCGGTTGCTCGTGGTCCGACGCTGCGCAGGTGGTCGGCGCCGCTCGCGAGGCCGGCCTCGACGTGCAGGGCTTGATGGGGATCGGCCCGGCCGGACCGCCGGACACGAGCCGAGAAGCCTTCTCGGCGCTCGCCGCATTAGCCGGCCGATTGGGACTCGCCGAGATCTCGGCGGGCATGAGCAATGACTACGAGATCGCCGTTGCGGAAGGGTCGACGATGGTGCGTTTGGGCACCGTGTTGTTCGGTCCACGATCCCGCCAGGGCGACCTGCAACGATAGGGTAGGAGAGGGAGGCAGGCAGATGGCTTCGTTCCTGCGTCGGGCCATGATCCAACTTGGGCTCGTGGACGACGACGACTACGACGACTACGAGGTGTATGACCCCGAGCAGGCTCAGGTGTCAGCGCCGCGTCCCCGAGCGCCCATGGAGGTAGGGGAGTCGATCGGCGGCGGCCAGGTGAGAGCGATACCCCGCGACCTTGATGGGGGTGGCGTCACCCTCCAGCCGACCCGTCCCGCGGTGGTGCGGGCCGTGCCGGTGCAGAGCCCCCGCGTGCACGTGGTCCAGCCGTCCGGATTCGCCGACGCGCAGGAGATCGGCGACCGCCTCAAAAATGGTCAGCCCGTCATCGTCAACTTGCAAGACGTCGACCCTGACCTGTCCCGGCGGCTCATCGATTTCTGCTCGGGCGCGGTCTTCGTGGCCGGAGCCAAGATGCAGAAGGTGGCCAAGCAAGTGTTTTTGTTGACCCCGTCCAACGTCGCGGTTTCCGACGAGGAGAAGCGGCGCTTGCAGGAGCGCGGTCTCTACTCCACCCAGGAATAGCCGTGTTCATCGTCTGCCACGTGCTGTCGCTCTACATCCTCGTTCTTGTCATTCGCGCCGTGCTGAGCTTCTTCCCGATTCGGCCCGACTCCGCGCTCGTCCCGGTCGTGCGCACGCTCGACATCGTCATCGACCCGGTCCTCATGCCGTTGCGGCGGGTCATCCCGACGGCGGGGATGTTCGACCTGTCGTATCTCGCCCTCTTCATCATCATCGAGCTCGTGCAATCGGCGCTCTGCGGCGGCTCCCGGTTCTTCTAGGCACTCGCGTGGACCTCAGCGCCAAGACGCTCCGCGAGGTCGAGTTCAGGGAGAAGCTGCGGGGCTACCACCCGACCGACGTCGACGAGTTCCTCGAGCAGGTCGCCGTCGCCGTCGACGACGTGCTGGCTCGACTGGCCGCCGCCGAGGCGGCCGCGGCCGCCTCGTCGGCCTCGTCGGCCGGCGCCGTTCGTCAGACTGACGGGTCGTCGACGTCGTCGGGGGGGCCGACCCGGCGGCTTCCACAGCGGTCGCCGGGCGGCGTCGGCGCCGGCGGCGGCGCCGAGGGCGGCGCCGGGTCGGAGGCCTCGGGTGAACGGTCGACGCGCACCCTCGAGCTTGTGCAGCGAGCCGCTGGTCTGGCCCTCTCGGAGGCCCACGAATCAGCCCAACAGATCATCGCGGCCGCCCACGACGAGGCCAGCCGAATCCTCGCCCAGGCCCGCGTCGCCGCCGCGGTGGCGATCGACCAGGCCAAGACCGCCAGCGCCTCATCGGCCGATGTCAAGAGCCGCCTGTTGGCCCTCGCCGAAGACCTCGCGCAACTACGAGGGACGGTGCCGCACCCGCCCGCGGACCCCCCCGACCACCCCTTTAGCCTCCCTTCCGACGACCCGCACCGCACCATCGAGCATCCGGTTCAGACCCGCCCGCCCGGGGCTCTCGAAGCCGCGAGCCCCGACGCCGCGGGAGCCGCTCCAACGAGTTGAGGCCTGGCCCGTCGATTGTCGCTCAGCCGGCCGGTAGGTCATAGGATGCCGACCGATCCTCGTCGTACTAGGCGAACAATCTTCGAAAAGGTTGGTGACGTCCGTGCTTTTGTTGGTTGCCATCGCGTTCGTGCTCGTTGGTATTGCCACCCTCTTGATTGGCATCTTCAGCGACACCCTCACCTGGGTGTTCGTCTCCATCGGCAGCACGGTGCTGGCCGCACTCGTCCTCTACGTCTTGTTTCGCCTCGGTCGTCGTCAGGTTGCGCTGGCTACGGCTCCCTCGACGCCCGCCGCGCCCGAGCCTGCCGCCGTCGCCACGCCAGCTCGCCCCAAGGTCGCCGCGTCCACAGCCGCCGCGCCCGAGCCGGTCGAAGAGTCGGCACCAACGCTCGAGGTCGAGCTGGCCCTCGAGTTCCCGATCGCCGAGTACGACGATCTGCGCGTCGTCGAGATCCTGCCGCTGCTGCCTGAGCTCGACGCCGAGGAGCTCGTGCTGGTCCGAGCCCATGAGGCCGGCACCAAGTCGCGCGCGACGATCCTCGCCCGGATCGACGACCTCGCCGGGTCCGTCCCCGCGGTGGCGCCGGTGGCGTCGGTGGCCCCGGCCAAGAAGGCGGCCAGCGCGACGTCGGCCTTCGCCCCGCCTGCTACGACGGACGGTCTCCCGATCGTCGGGTACGACGACATGAAGCTGCCCGATCTTTTGGCGTCCCTCGCATCGCTTGACGGCGATGAGCTCGAGGCCGTCGGTGACTACGAAGAGAAGCACGCCAACCGCCAGGCCGTGCTCAACCGGGTCGACACTCTCCTCGACGAGATCGACGCCAGCGTCTTGGCCGCCGAGGACGTCACCCCGCCCAAGAAGGCCGCGCCCCGTAAGGCTGCCTCGGCCTCCACCGCCAAGAAGACTCCGGCCAAGAAGGCACCGGCAGCCAAGAAGGCCGTCGCGGTCAAGAAGGCCGCGCCGGTCAAGAAGGCCGTCGCGGTTGCCCCGAAGAAGGTGGCGGCCAAGAAGGCCGCGGCGAAGAGGGCTCCGGCCACGGCTCCGGCCAAGAAGGTCGGCCGCCCCCGCAAGACCGTCAGCTAGCCGCCGGCCACGCCGGCCACGCCGGCCACGCCGGCCACGCCGGCCACGCCGGCCACGCCGGTCCCGAACCACCCGCGGCGTGTGTGAAAGACCACCAAACGGGAATGTGCCTCCAACGTTGGAGGCAGATAGCGCGACATAGTCCCCGGATGTGCCTCCAACGTTGGAGGCACATAGCGCGCTTCTGCCCGGCACCCGGCGTGGCACCCGGCGTGGCACCACAAAAGACGAAAAGAGGGAGGGTCAGGCCGTGGCGACGCGCCGCAAGCCGACGGTGAGGGACGCGCCGTCGAGGTCGGTCGTGACCACGTGCTCCCACCCACCCATCCACGCCGGGTCCAAGTCCGAGCCGGCGTCGACCACGTCGACCGAGAGGGCCAGGACGGCGTCGGTGATCCGGCTCAGGTGGGCGGCCACGGCGGCGGCGACCCCCGGGCTGGTCGCCAGACCGAGCGCGATGCGGTCGCTGACGTGCAGCCCGCCCGCCCGCCGGGCCTGTTGTACCTCGCGGATGACGTCACGAGCCGTGCCTTCGGCTTCGAGGAGAGGGTCCGACGTCGTGTCCAGCACGACCACGCCGCCTTCGACGGCGCGGCTCACGGTCTCGTCGGCGGCGACGAGCCGCAATTCGTACTCGTCATCGGCGAGGACCCGACCAAGCACGGTCACGCTCGACCCGGCCTGGCTCCACGCCCCCGCCTTCACGGCGGCGAGCAGCTTTTGCACATCGGCGCCGACGCGCGGCCCCAGGACACCCGGCACGAGCGACAGCCTCCAGGCGCCCACCATGCCCACCTCGTCGGTGAGCGTCACCGACCGGACGTTGACCTCGTCGGTGATGAGATCCTCGAAGTCGGCCAACCCGAGGGCGTCGGGGGCCGCGAACGTCAGCGAGGCGAGCGGCAGGCGCACCCGGAGCCCCTGGGCCTTGCGGATCGACGCCGCCGCCGAGCAGATCTCGCGCACCCGGTCCATGGCGGCCACCAGATCAGGGTCGGCCGGGAGCGAGGAGGCCAGTGGCCAGTCGCACAGGTGCACGCTGTCGGCGGGGGCGGCACCGGTGAGGCCCGACCAGATCGACTCGGTGAGCAAGGGCAACAGCGGTGCCGCCAGGCGGCACAGCACCTCCAGGACGCAGGCCAGCGTGTCGAAGGCCTCAGGCGAGCCTTCCCAAAAGCGGGGCCGTGACCGGCGCACATACCAATTGGTCAGGGCGTCCAAATACCAGCCGATGGCCGCGCACGCGCCGGCGAGGTCATAGGCATCCAGGCACGACGTGACGTCGGCCACCAACACGTGGGTCTTGGCCAGGATGTAGCGATCGAGCACGTTGGTCGACGACGTCGATGGCGTGGCCCGGCGACCTTCGGTGTTGGCGTACAGCGCGAAAAAGGACCAGGCGTTCCAGATCGGGTTGATGACGTTGCGGATGGCTTCGGCCACCGACTTGGTGGACACGATGAGGTCGCCGCCCCGCAGCACGGGCGAGGAGAGCAGTGACCACCGGAGGGCGTCGGAGCCCTGGGTGTCGAAGACCTCGTCGGGGTCGGGATAGTTGGCCAGCGACTTGGACGCCTTCTTGCCGTCGTCGCCCAGGATCACGCCGTGCACGATGGCGTTGAGGAAGGGCGGCTTGTCGAAGAGGGCCACGCCCAGCACGTGCAACGTGTAGAACCAGCCCCGCGTCTGGCTGACATACTCGACGATGAAGTCGGCCGGGAAATGGGTGTCGAACCACTCCCGGTTTTCGAACGGGTAGTGCACCTGGGCGAACGGCATCGAACCCGACTCGAACCAGCAGTCGAGGACGTCCTCGACGCGCCGCATGGTCGACGCCCCCGTCGGGTCGTCGGGGTTGGGCCGCGTCAACGAGTCGATGAAAGGGCGGTGCAGGTTGGTCGGGCGCACGCCAAAATCGGCTTCCAGCGAATCGAGCGAGCCGTACACGTCGACGCGGGGATAGGCGGGATCGTCGGACTTCCACACCGGGATGGGCGACCCCCAAAACCGGTTGCGGGTGATCGACCAGTCGTGGGCGTTGGCCAGCCACTTGCCGAACGACCCATCCTTGATGTGCTCGGGCACCCAGTTGATCTCTTGGTTGTGGGCGAGCAACCGGTCCTTGATGGCCGTCACCGCCACGAACCACGAGCCCACCGCTTTGTAGATCAGCGGCGTCTGCGTCCGGTAGCAGTGCGGGTAGGAGTGGACGTAGTCCTCGTGGCGCACGATCAGGCCCCGCGCCTTCAACGCGGCGATGACGGCGGGGTTGGCATCGAACACGTTGAGTCCCTCGAAGTCGGGGACCTCAGCCGTGAACCGCCCGCGACTGTCGACCGGGCACACCACCCCGATGCCGGCCGCCTCGAACGCCACCTGGTCGTCCTCGCCGAATCCGGGCGCCATGTGCACGACCCCTGTCCCTTCCTCGGTCGACACGAAATCGGCGCCGACGATGCGGAAGGCGCCAGGGGTGTCGGCGAAGAAGGGAAACAACGGCGTGTAGGTGAGCCCGACCAACTGCGCACCGGTCACATTCCCCACCAACGTGGCGCCGGCCAACTCCCGCTCGTAGTGCCCGGCTGCGGCGGCGCCGATCACGTAGCGCACGCCGTCCTCGACGTACACCGAGTACTCCACGTCGGGGCCGACGGCGAGCGCCAGGTTGGACGGCAGGGTCCACGGCGTCGTCGTCCACGCCATGATGCGGACAGGTCCGCTGCCGGTCATGGGGAATGTGGCCGGATCGAGGTCAAAGAGCACCGTGACTGCCGGGTCGTGGCGTTCCCGGTAGGCATCATCCTGGCGGGTCTCGAAGTTGGAGAGGGGGGTCTCGCATTCCCAGCAGTAGGGCAGGACCCGGTTGCCCTCGTAGGCGAGGCCCTTGTCGTAGAGCTGTTTAAAGGCCCAGATGACGCTCTCCATGTAGGAGAGGTCCATGGTCTTGTAGTCGTTGGCGAAGTCGACCCAGCGGGCCTGGCGGGTGACGTAGCGCTCCCACTCGGCCGTGTAGCGCAGCACAAGCGACTGGCAGGCGGCATTGAACCGCTCGACGCCATAGTCGAGGACGGGGCCGCGACCGGAGACGCCCAGCTCCTTCTCGGCGGCGACCTCGGCGGGGAGGCCGTGACAGTCCCAGCCGAAGCGGCGCTCGACCCGGCGTCCCTTCATCGTCTGGTAGCGCGGCACGGCGTCCTTGACGAAGCCGGTGAGCAGATGGCCGTAGTGGGGCAGGCCGTTGGCGAACGGCGGCCCGTCGTAGAAGACGTACTCATTGGCGCCCGCGGCCCGCGCTTCGACGCTGCGCTCAAAGGTCTTGTGATCAGCCCAACGCTGGAGGATCTCCTCCTCGATGGCGGGGAGCGACGGTTGAGAGCTGACCTCGGGATAGGGGCCGGACGGCATAGGTCACCTAATCTACGGGCTCAGTGTTCGACGACCTGTATGAGATTGTGCGCGATCCGAAGGTCGTTCCTCCCCATTTGCTGTTGCGGGTGCATGTGCAACCGGGCGCGGGACGGACCGCTCTGATGGGCCGACATGGTGACGCCCTGAAGATCAAGGTCGGGGCTCCACCCGAAGGGGGCCGGGCCAATGCCGCCGTCGTCTCGCTGGTCGCCTCGACACTCGGCGTCGCCGACTCGCAAGTCACCGTCGACGGTGGCGCCTCGAGTCGCGACAAGCGGCTGCTCATCACCGGGGTCGAGGCGGGTGACCTCGGTCGCCTGCTCGAGCTGGCCGTCTCGTCCGGCGGCGGCGGCGCCGGGAGTGGCGGTGGTGGGAATGCACGGGGCGCCCCTGGCGTTACTCGGCACGCTCCCTGAGGAGGGAGCCCGCAACCCGATGCCGAGGTTGGACTTGATGCCGGTGCTAGGGTGCGGCCCCCCTGATCCGAAGGTGCGGCATGGCGAAGGTCCACAAGCCGGGAGGCACGACGACGCCGGTAACGACGACCAAGTCCGGCAAGTCAGCCGTTCCGGCCACCAAGGCGGCTCAGCGTGCCCCAGCGGCGCGGACGACCACCAAGTCGGTGGCGAAGGCGCCCGTCAAGACGGTCGCCAAGACGGTTGTCAAGGTTGTGAAGTCGCCGGCGAAGGCCGCGCCCAAACCGGCGGCCAAGCCCGCTGCGGTCGCCAAGCGTCCCGCGGCCGGGCCCGCCAGCGCAGCCAGCTCGGCCGCGAAAGCCCCGGTCAAGACGGCCGTGGCGCCCGCGGCCAAGCCGGCCGTCAAGCCTGCGGTCCAGGCTGTGAAGTCGGCGCCCAAGCCCGCGGCCAAGGCGGCGCCCGCGAAGGCTGCTGCTGGGCCGGCGCCAGCCAAGGCGGCTGCTGGGCCGGCGCCGGCCAAGCCGGCGGCGCCGGCGACCCCTCCGGCGCCCAAGGGCATTGCGACGCGGACGACGCCCGAGGGGCGGCGGGTGCCGGCCGACAAGTTCTTGGCCGAGCAGCAGGATCTGTTGTTGTTCGAGCGGGCCAGTCATCTTCGCCAGGCCGAGGCGTTGAAGGACGAGGCCGACGCGCTCGCTCAGGAGATGGAGTTCGGGGAGAGCGAGTTCAGCGAGGAGGGCGGCGAGGGCGGCAACATGTCGATCGAGCGAGAGCTCGACCTGGTCCTGTCCGCCCAGGCCAAGGCGGCGGTCGAGGAGATCGAGCGGGCGCTCGCCAAGATCGAGACGGGTCTCTACGGCAAATGCGAGAAGTGCGGCAAGGAGATCCCCAGGGCCCGCCTGAAGGTGCTCCCTCACGCCCCCCTTTGCGTCGCCTGCAAGAGCGGAGGGCTGTCTCGCCGCTGACGGGGGTCTCGCCGCTGACGGGGGTGTCGGGGGTCGGGCGGTGGTGAGCGAGGAGATCGCCGCCCGTCGCGGCGTCGTCCGGCTCGGTCTGATCGCGGCGGTCGTCGCGCTGGTCCTGGCTGCCGATCAGACCACCAAGACATGGGCCCTCGACAATCTTCGGTCCGGGCCGCGACACGTCATCTGGACCTTGCAGTTCAACCTGACGTTCAACAGCGGAATCGCCTTCAGCCAGGCGACGGGGTCCACCGTGCTGGTGACGATCGTCGGGCTGGTGATCCTGAGCGTCCTGGTCGTCGTCGCCTACCGGAGTCGGGGTACCTACACGGCGGCCGCCTTCGGTTTGGTGATCGGTGGCGCCGCCGGCAATCTTGCCGACCGGCTTGTTCGTCATCACGGCGGCGCCGTGATCGACTTCATCGATCTGCGCTGGTGGCCCGTCTTCAACCTGGCCGACGCGGCCGTGAGCATCGGCGTCGTGCTGTTGGTCGGCGGCGCCCTGCTGCGTGGGCAACCGGTGAAGGGTCGGGGCGACGGTGGTTGAAGGCGCCCCCGCGATCCGGGTCGCCGTCCCAGCCGCCCTCGCCGGCGAACGCATCGACCGAGTCGTGTCGCTCCTGACCGGCGTGCCCCGCTCCGCAGCTGGGGCCATCGTCGACGAAGGGAGGATCCGGCTGGGCGGGCGGACGGTGGACAGCCGGAGTCGCAAAGTCGGCGAAGGGGACGATCTCGAGATCACGATGCCCCCGCCTGCCCATGGGCCGACGGGGGACGCCGCCGTGACGGTCGACGTCGTATACGCCGATGAGCAAGTCATTGTCGTCGACAAGCCCGCAGGGCTTGTCGTTCATCCTGGTGCCGGTAACGCGACGGGCACCATGGTGCAGGGCCTGCTGTCGCGTTTCCCTGATCTCGCCGGCCAGGCGTGGCCCGATGCCAGTCGACCGGGGATCGTGCACCGCCTCGACAAAGGAACGTCCGGGTTGTTGATGGTGGCCCGGCGGCCGGAGGCCCTGGTGTCGCTGTCGGCCCAACTCCAGGCCCGTTCGGTGGAGCGCCGCTACCTGGCCCTCGTGTGGGGGGTCGTCGAGTCGGGTCTGGGCGTGGTCGACGCGCCGATCGGGCGTTCGGTCTCCGACCCGACCCGCATGGCTGTCCGGGCCGACGGTCGGCAGGCGGTCACGCGCTATGAGGTGATCACGCAGTTCGCGTCGCCTCGCCCGGCGGCGCTGGTGCGCTGCACGCTCGAGACCGGTCGGACCCACCAGATCCGGGTCCACCTGGCCGCGATTGGCCATCCCGTCGTCGGGGATGACCGGTACGTGCATCAGGAGGTCAGCGGGCCCGGTCGCCGGCCCCGTCGGCGAGGCAATGTCGGGTCGGGCGTCGGGGTCAGTCGGCCGTTTCTCCATGCCGCGGTGATCGGCTTCGATCATCCGACCTCCGGGGAGCGCCTCCGATTCGAGTCCGAGCTCCCTGCCGATCTGGCTGCTGCCCTCGCCCAGCTGTCGTTATAGGTGCCGGGCAGCCAGACCTTGGCTCGTCCCGGTGGACCGGGCCCCCGCTAACCGCTGGCTGGGTCAGGCGATACCCCGCGTTGCGCAAATTGGGCGGATGCCGGCGGCGACGCTCGCTGGAGACCGGAGGATTCGGCCACAAACCCGGCAATGCGGCGTGGCGGCGCCCGAGACGGCCGCCGTCTGGGTCCGTGGGGCGAGCGCCTCGCGGATCACCTCGACCTGCAGCCTTGGTGGGCGTCGTCGGTTGAGGTGGGATGACGTGGCACGATCGCGCGCAGCGGGCGTCAGTTGCGAGTGATCGTGACGGCGCGGAGAGGCTGGGCCTGCGCCGGGTCGTCGGCGTGGCGCGTTCCCGCGCAACTGGGGGCAGTTGCGCGGGAACGTGGCAGCAGCCGCGGCGGGGTGGTCCGCCACCCGACGATGTGGCCGGGCTCGCGGCCGCACGGGTGTCACGAGCAACCGGGAGCCCGTGCCATCGGCCGGGCGCAGAACGGACAGGAGCCGTTAGAGGAGGCGGCGGAGAGCCAGCTCGGGCATCGGGTGGTACGGCGCCACGGTGACTGAGGCCGCGCCTTGGACGCTGATCGACGTCACCTCCGGCGTGTCGTGCACGAGCTGGCTCAGGCGCAGAACCAGGTCCACCAGCGGGGCCTGGTCGGCCGGAGCCCCCGGGGTGGACGAGATGAGCTCCGCCGCCTCCGAGGCAGTGAGGGGTAGCACCCGAAGGTTGCCGTCGGGGGCAGCTCCAAGGGAGGCCGCTCCAAGGGAGGCCGCTTCGAGGGAGGCCCCTCCAGGGGAGTACGACAGGAGCGGCCCGAAGGTCGGGTGGGTCGTGACCTCGACGCGGCCCCCGCGCAGAGCCCGGATGCCGTAGGCAGCCAGGAGCGAGACCACCGACGAGGGCGAGAGGTCGCCGCCCGAAGGACGCAGGGCCAAAAAGTCCGTCACGACGGCCCGGGCCGCCGCCGCCACTCGGCCAGGCCGACGACCCGGGCGAGGGCCTGAGCGGCAGCCTCCGGGTAGGCGAAGACGGGAATCGGCGGGGATGCGGCGGCGAAGACGGGTCCGGCGTCGTCGGTGGCCATGAAGTTGGCCACCACCGGCAGACCAACACCAAGGCCCACACCAAGGCCCACACTGAGGCCCACACCGAGGCCAGGGCCGAGACCAAGCCCGGGCCGCGCCGCCCCAGCGCCCCGCACGACGGCGGCGGCCACCTCGGCCGGCGACGTCGCCAAGGGCTCGAGAAATGACACGATCACCGCGTCGACCCCCGGATCGGCGGCCACCAGCGAGACGGCGTGCTCGTAGGCCGACGCCGCCGCCGTGCCGGCGACGGTCACCGGGTTGGCGACGGCGGTGAGGGGTCCGAGCAGCGCCCGGAGGGCGCCGGTCGTTGACGACCCCAACGCCGGCACCTCGAGGCCCGCGTCTCACACGCGTCGGCCACGAGGGCACCGGTCCCGCCGGCGTTGGCGACGATGCCGACCCGCCGCCCGGCGGGCAGCGGCTGAGTGGACAGGACCGACGCCACGTCGAAGAGTTGCGACAACGTGTCGACCCGGATGACGCCGGTATGCCGAAACAATGCGTCGACAACCGAGTCGCTCCCGCTCGGCACCGTCCACGGTGTCCCCGACACGAGACGGCCGGCCGCGCTGCGCGCCCCTTTGACGGCGACGATCGCCTTTCGCGCCGACAGCCGTCGGGCCACGCGAGCAAAGGTGCGGGGGTTGCCGAACGACTCCAGGTACAGCAGCACGACATCGGTGTCGGGGTCGTCGTCCCAGTACTGGATGACGTCGTTGCTGCTCACGTCGGCCTTGTTGCCGGCCGACACAAACGAGCTCAGTCCGATGCCTCGTCGCCGCGCCTCGCCCAGGATGGCGACGCCGAGCGCGCCCGACTGGGCCATGAATCCGACTCGCCCGGGCGACGGCAATTCTCGGGCGAGGGTGGCGTTGAGCCGCACGTCGGAGGCGGTGTTGGCGACGCCCATGGAGTTGGGGCCGAGGATGCGCATCCCTTGGGCTCGGGCGCGCGCCACGAGTGCGTGCTGGGCGGCGGCACCGTCGGGTCCGGCGTCGGCGAACCCCTCGCTCATGATCACCAGCCCGCTGACTCCTTTGGCGCCGCACTGGTCGACGACGGCGCTGACATCGGCGGCCGGCACCACGATCACGGCGAGGTCGACGGCGTCGGGGATGTCGCCGACGCTCGGATAAGCGTGGACGCTGGCCACCGAGACGGCGGCCGGGTTGACCGGGTACACCGGCCCGGCGAAGTCGGAGCGGAGGAGGTTGCGGAAGACTTCGTGACCGACGGCCTGCGCTCGGCGACTGGCGCCGATGACGGCGACGGAGTGCGGTTGCACGAGTCGCCGCACCGACGCCGCCGCGGCATGACGCTCACGCTCGTGGACGGCTTGGATCGACGTCGGTGTCGCCGAGATGGGGAATGTGACCCGGACGATCCCGCCGGCGAACTCCCGCGCATCGGCGAACCCGGCCGACCGGAACAACCCGAGCATCTTGTCGTTGCCAGGCAAGGTGTCGGCGACGAAGCGTGTGAGACCGCGGTCGGCGGCTACGGCGGCCAGGTGTTCGAGTAGGACGGTGGCGACGCCCCGTCCCTGGTGGATGTCGTCGACGGTGAAGGCGACTTCGGCTTGCGTGCGATCGTCCGGCAGCGCGTCGTAGCGGGCTACGCCGATGATGTCGTCACCGAGGATGGCGACGAGCGCCATGCGGTCGAGGTAGTCGACGTTGACGAAATGCTCGAGGAGTGCGGGCGGGAGGGTGCGCATGGGGGAGAAGAAGCGCAGGTAGCGCGACTCCTCCGAGAGCCGGTTGCTGAGGTCGGCGATGCGTGGCCCGTCGTCATGCCGGATGGGACGGACGTGGACGGTGCCGCCATCGGCCAGCACGACGTCGGCCTCCCAGCGCGCCAGGTCGCCAGGGTCGAGCGTGGCCACGCCGGGGTCAGCTAGGGGTTGGAACTGGCGCTCGCAAACCCTGAGCCCGCGCCGCCATGTCGGCGAGCGTGAAGGAGTCGAGGTGGGCGCGCATGTGCTGGCCGACGTCAGACCACAGGGCGAGGAGGACGCATTGACCTTCGTGGTCGCATGCGCCGTTGGTGTGAGGCTCGCCGAAGTCGCCCGCGGCGATCGGGCCGTCGACGGCGCTCACGATCTGACCGAGGGTGATGGCCTCCGGGAGTCGGGCGAGGACGTAGCCGCCGCCTACGCCGCGCTTGGAGCGGACGAGGCCGGCGCCTTTGAGGGCGAGCAGGATCTGCTCGAGATAGGGCTGCGGAAGCCCCGTGCGCTCGGCGAGGTCGCGCACCGACGTGGGCCCCGTGTCTTCGGTGTGCAGTGCCAAAGACAGGAGGGCCCGGCTGGCGTAATCACCTCGCGTCGAGACCTTCACGACCCCCCATGGTAGGACCGTTTGCTGGCCAGACGTGCCTGCTCGCGCGCGTGGATGTCGGGCTCCTCGCGGCGAAGGCGGACGAAGAGCACGAGGGCGCCGATCGGCCCGGTCACCACGGTGAAGATGGCGAACGGGAGCGACCAGTCGAGCTTGCGGAAGATAAACCAGACCATCCCGGCGAAGAGGCAGACGACGATCCCGTGCATCGAGCCCAGCATCAACGTGCCGATCCGGTTTCCCGAGAGCCAGAAGTACAACAAGAAGAGGTACGTGAAGGACTCGACGATCGACACGACCTTCAGCGGTCCCAGCCGTCGCTCGAGCTCGGTGGTGGTGGCATCAGCGAAGTCGGCCATGGCGACCCATGACGCTACCGCTCCGGGGGTCGGTCGTAGGCTGCGACCCAGTGGCGACGACGGACGATCCGGCGATGATGCTGCCCGACTACACCGGCGGTTGTATCTCCAATCTGGTTGCCGCGGCGCGGGGTCACGCCACGCCGGGATGGCTCCCGCGGATCGTCGTCGGCGCCCCGCAGATCGTCATCTTGGTGCTCGACGGACTGGGCTGGCAGCAGTTGGAGACCAGGCGCCATGTGGCTCCAACGCTGGCCTCCATGACAGGCGGGTCGATCACCTCGGTCGTGCCGTCGACGACGGCTACGGCGTTGACATCGATCACGACCGGCTTGCCCCCGGCCGCCCACGAGGTCGTGGGCTATCGGGTCAAGGTCAGTCGGGATGAGGTCCTCAACGTGCTGCGCTGGACGACGGCCGCCGGCGATGCGCGTCAGAGCGTGGTGCCAACCGAGTTCCAGACCCGACCCGTCTTCGGCGGAGAGGCGGTCCCGGTGGTCACTCGCGCCGAGTTTGCCGAGACCGGCTTCACTCTCGCTCACCTGGCGGGCGTGCGGATCAACGGATGGCGGTCGCCGTCGGCGATACCGGTGCAAGTGGGGGCGTTGGTCGGGAGCGGTGAGAAGTTTGTCTACGCCTACTACGACGGCGTCGACAAGGTGGCGCACGAGCGGGGATTCGGGGCCTATTACGACGCCGAGCTGCGAACGGCCGACCGCCTCGTCGGCGACATCCTCGATGTCCTCCCGCCCCACGCCATTTTGCTCGTGACGGCCGATCACGGTCAGGTGGAGGTCGGCGATGCGGTGCTGCCGCTGGGCGATGACCTTCTCGGTGACACGGTGGGTGTGTCGGGCGAAGGTCGTTTCCGATGGCTCCATGCCCGCCCGGGTTGTCGCGATCGGCTCGCCGCCAACGCGGAGTCGGCGTTCGGCGACGTGGCGTGGATCCGGACTGTCGACGAGCTCGACGACGAAGGATGGTTCGGAGGCAGGTTGTCTTCTGCCGGGCGGGCCCGGCTCGGCGACGTCGCGCTGATCGCTCGGCACGCGGTCGCATTCTCCGATCCTGCAGACACCGGCGAGTCGACGCTTCGCTGCCGGCACGGCTCGGTGACCCCGGCTGAGATGCTCGTTCCGCTTCTCGCGGCCACGGGGCGCGGCTGATCGGGCAGGATACGGTCCGTGACTGACGCCGCTCCTGAGGTGCCCCAACTGATCGTCGTCCCCGAGGAGGTTGCGCCGCCCGCTGCCAGCAGCGAGACCGTCGAGCAACCGGCAAAGGTGATGCGCATCGGCTCGATGATCAAGCAGCTGCTCGACGAGGTGCGTCAATCGCCGCTCGATTCCAAGGCCCGAGCGCGCATGGCCGAGATCTACGAGACGTCGGTGCGGGAGTTGGCCGACGGGCTCTCGCCGGACTTGCGCGAGGAGCTCAACCGGCTGTCGATGCCGCTCGGCACCGCGGTGCCCAGCGAGGCCGAGTTGCGGGTCGCCCAGGCGCAATTGGTGGGGTGGCTCGAGGGTCTGTTTCACGGCATTCAGGCGACGCTCTTTGCTCAGCAGATGGCCGCCCAAAGTCAGCTGCAACAGATCCGCCAGCGGGGGCTGCCCATGCCCCAGGACGGCACCCCGGGCGAGCCCGGCGACCCTCGTCCCGGGACCTATCTCTGACCTCAGATCGAGACGAGGTTAAGGCGGCTGTCCAGCAGTCGTAGGTCCTCGTGGTCGGACGTGATGACGCCGAGCCCGCGCTCGCGGGCGAGGACGGCGACCGAGGCGTCCACAACGTCAGCCGTGTGAGCGACGCCGCAGAGCTGACCCGCGGCGCGAGCCCGCCGATCGTCGAGGGCCACCACTTCGCAAAGCGACGAGCCAAGAAAGCGGGCGAGACGCGTCTGGCGAACCCCATCCCGCCACGCCTGGGCGACCACGCCGGCGGGAATGACGACGGGGTCGTGATGCTCCGCAGCTCGCCTCGCGATTGCTACTACTCGGCGATCGTTGCGCTCCAGGGCGATGAGGGCTCCGGTATCGAAGATGGCGCCGCTCATCGGCCGAGCGCTCGGTCGGCGGCGCGGCGCTCGGCGACAGTCAGTGGCCCTCCGCTCTCGCTCAACATCTCGTCGAGCATCGACTTCAAGTCGTCGAGCTTGGCCCGCTCGGCCAGCGCCTCCGCGACGTAGGCACTCACGCTGGCAGCCCGCCCCTCGGCGACGGCTCGCCGGGCCTGGGCGACAAGTTCGGCGGGGAGGCTCACAGCGATCTTGGAGGTGGTCATACCGATGATCATACCGAGGCCGACGAGATGAGGAGCCGGTGCGGGCGAGGTAGGGTGGCGAGCGAGAATTACTTCCGTGTAGTTCTCCACAACATACCCACAGAGCCTGGGGACAGCGGAGCGAGACATGGCCCGATCGTTCGTCCATCTGCACACCCATACCGAGTTCTCGATGCTCGACGGAGCGGCGCGGATCGGCGAGGTCGTGGGAGCGGCGGTGGCGGACGGGCAGCCGGCGATCGGGATCACCGACCACGGCAACATGTACGGGATCCTCGAGTTCTACAAAGAGTGTCGGGCCCAAGGCGTCACCCCGGTCCTCGGCAGTGAGCTGTATATGGCCGGCGAGTCACGACACGAGCGTCCCGTACGTCGGGGTCGGGTCGACGACGGAGGTGGCGAAGGGGAGCGGGGCGAGAAGCTCTACTACCACCTCACCGCCCTCGCCGAGACCGACCAGGGGTATCGCAACCTGATGAAGTTGTCGAGCGAGGCGTACATGTCGGGCTACTTCTACAAGGCCCGCGTCGACTGGGAGCTCCTCGAGCAGTATCACGAGGGGATCATCGCGACGACCGGTTGCCTGGGCGGGGTCGTGCTCCAGGCGTTGCTCAAGGGCGACATGCAGTTGGCGGTGGAGCGCGCCGCTCGTCTCCAGGACATCTTCGGGCGGGACTCACTCTTCGTCGAGCTCCAGGACCACGGCCTGCCCGAGCAGCAGCGCACCAACCCGATGTTGTTGGAGCTGGCCCGGCGCATCCAGGCCCCACTCCTGGCGACCAACGACAGTCACTACAGCCACCGGGAGGATGCGCTCGCCCACGACGCCCTCCTCTGCGTGCAGACGGGGTCCCAGATGGACGACCCCAACCGCTTCAAGTTCCATGGCGACCAGCACTACCTCAAGTCGGCGGTCGAGATGCGTTCGCTCTTTGACGAGCTGCCCGAAGCGTGCGACAACACGTTGTGGATCGCCGAGCGCGCCAACGTCGAGATCGAGTTCGGCAATCCGCAGCTGCCGCAGTTCGAGTTGCCAGAAGGCTTCGCCACCCAAGGGGAGTATCTGCGCCACCTGACCTTCGCCGGCGCGCAAAGGCGGTACGGCACCCCGCTGCCCGCCAAGGTCGTCGAGCGCTTGGAGTACGAGCTCGGGGTCATCGAGCGCATGGGGTTCAGCGCCTACTTCCTCGTCGTATGGGACCTCATCCGCTTCGCACGGGAGTCCAAGATCCGGGTGGGCCCCGGTCGCGGCTCGGCCGCCGGCTGTTGCGTCGCCTATTGCCTTCAGATCGTCGCCCTTGACCCGATCCGCTACGACCTGATCTTCGAGCGGTTCCTCAACCCGGGTCGCCAAGAGATGCCCGACATCGACATGGACTTCGACTCGCGCTACCGCGCGGACGTGATCCGGTACGCGGCCGACAAGTACGGCGCCGACCACGTCGCCCAGATCGTGACGTTCTCGACCATCAAAGCGAGGGCCGCGGTGCGAGATGCGGCGCGGGTGCTGGGCTATCCCTACGCGCTCGGCGATCGGGTCGCCAGGGCCATGCCGCCTCTCGTGATGGGTCGGGACACGCCCCTCCACGCTTGTCTGGACCTCAACCCGAGCTATGAGGACGGCTATCGGGCCTCGGCCGACCTGCGGGACATGTACAACATCGACCCCGACGTCAAGAAGGTCGTTGATGTCGCCCGTGGCCTCGAGGGGCTCCGCCGCCAGGACGGGATCCACGCGGCCGCCGTGGTGATCACCAACGAGCCGCTCACCGAGTACCTGCCCATTCAGCGCAAGCCCGGGCCGGGGGAGAAGGCCGACGACGCTCCGATCGTGACCCAGTACGAGATGCACGGTGTCGCCGAGTTGGGGTTGTTGAAGATGGACTTCCTCGGCCTGCGGACGCTCGACGTCATCGAGCTGACCCTTGACCTCATCGAGCAGGCGCGAGGCGTCAGGCCGGACATCGACGGTGTCGCTCTCGACGATGCAACGACGCTTGCGATGCTGCAAGCGGGTGATTCGATCGGCGTCTTCCAATTGGAAGGCACGGCCATGCGGGCGTTGATGCGCTCCCTCGCGCCCACCTCTTTTGAGGACGTCGCCGCCCTGATCGCCCTCTACCGACCCGGGCCGATGGCGGCCAACATGCACAACGACTACGCCGATCGCAAAAACGGGCGCAAACCGATCGAGTACCTGCACCCTGACCTCGCCGAGCTCCTTGCCGACACCTACGGGCTGATGATGTTCCAGGAGAAGGTCATGCGGGTCGCCCAAAAGTTCGCGGGCTACGCCGTCGAGGAGGCGGACAGCATTCGCAAGGCCTGCGGCAAGAAGGACCGCAAGCTGATTGCCAAAGAGCGCGAGAAGTTCGTCGCCGGCTGCGAGCGGACGGGCTACGGCGCCGCGCTCGGGACCGCCCTCTTCGACATCATCGAACCTTTCGCCGACTACGCCTTCAACAAGGCGCACGCCTTCGGCTACGGGCTGGTCTCGTACCAGACCGCCTATCTCAAGGCCAACTATCCCGTCGAGTATCTGGCCGCCCTGCTGACGGCGGTCAAAGACGACAAGGACAAGACGGCGGTGTACCTCGGCGAGTGCCGCGCCCTCAAGGTCAAGGTGCACGTCCCCGACGTCAACCTGTCGATGTCGGACTTCACGGCGCGAATCCCGGGCGGTCGGGGTGCGGCCGCGGCCGATGCCGAGGAGCTACCGGCCGGCTGTCCCGGCATCATCCCCTTTGGCCTGTCGGCCATCCGCAACGTCGGCGAAGGTCTCGTCTCCCACATCGTGGCCGAGCGAGCCGAAGGTGGTGCCTTCGTCGACTTCTACGACTTCTGCCAGCGCGTCGACCCCATGGTCCTCAACAAGCGCACCGTCGAATCCTTGATCAAGGGCGGTGCCTTCGACTCGCTCGGCCATCCCCGCAAGGGCCTCACGCTCGTGTACGAGCAGATCATCGATCGGACGGTCGCTCGTCGGCGCGAACGCGACGCCGGCGTGATGAGCCTCTTCGACGATCTGCCGGGCGCGACGGACGGTCCGTCCTTCGATGACGCGCGCGTCCCCATCCCCGATGTCGAGTTCGACAAGCATCAAAAGTTGGCGTTCGAGAAAGAGATGCTCGGCCTGTACATCAGCGACCATCCCTTGATGGGGGCGGAGGCCGCGCTGCGCCGCAAGACCGACTGCACGATCGCCGAAGTCCGCGAGGGCAAAGAGGGCGAGATGCGGGTGGTCGGTGGCGTCGTCACCTCCCTCGTCCGCAAATACACGAAGCGTGGTGAGCTGATGGCCACATTCGTCCTCGAAGATCTCCAGTCCAACATCGACGCGTGGGTGTTCCCGCGCACGATGCAGGAGTGCGGGACGATGCTGGCTGACGACGCCATCGTGATCGTCAAGGGGCGGCTCGACCTTCGAGATGACGAGGTCAAGCTCATCGTCATGGAGATCAGGAGGCCCGAGTTGGTCGTTGCCGGCACCCCGATCGAGGTGGTCCTACCCATGGCCACGCTGTCCGAGGACACGGTCACGCGCCTCAAGTCCGTGCTGCTCGAGCACCCCGGTCCCGCGCCCGTGCTGTTGCGTTTCGGCACGAAGCTGTTGCGTCTCGCGGATGAGTTCTGCGTCGACAGCTCCAACGGCTTGTGCGGCGACTTGCGCATCCTTCTCGGGGCCGACTGCATCGCCTCTACATGACTCGCGCGGCCTCGGCTTCACAGACCCCTTGTAAACCGCATAATCTGTGAACCCGACCGGCTGGTCAAGTTCTCCGCAGGACTCTCTGCAAGACACTTTGCAAGCGAGTGGGGGGGCCGTCGGATCTGTTGCCCGGACAGCGACAGGAGCGCACGCATCTCATGGATATCGAGGTCGAGACCAAAGACTGCACGGCACTGAGCGACGCCGAACTCGCCGAGATGGGCGACATCTGCGCCGACGGACCTGCCGGGTTCGACGTCGGCTTGTTGTCGAAACAGCGCGAGGAGTGGGTCTTGATCACTCAGGCCCGCGAGAGCGGCAAGCTGCACGGCTTCTCGTTCTGCACGCTGGAGCGCATCGGCGGCACGCCCTGTGTCCTGTGGGGTTTGGCGTCGATCAAGCGCAGCTCCAAGCGTGACGCCATCCTGAAGGCGGTGGCCGGCGATCAGTTCCGCCGGGCTGTGCTCGCCTTCCCGGATGAGGACGTGCTCGTCGGTACCCGATTCATCAACCCGGCCGGCTTCCAGGCCTTCCGGGGTCTCGATGACGTCGTGCCGCGGCCCGGCCACAAGGCGACGGGCGAGGAGCGGGCGTGGAGTCGCCGGCTGGCCAAGCGCTTCGGCGCCGAGGGTCGCATCGACGACCGCACCTTTGTCGTGACCGGCGATGGCAGCCCGTGGGGTGTGTTCGACTTCGAGTCGTCCAAGCCCGACAAGATCGAGCCGCAGATCGCCGAGTACTTCACTTCACTCGACTGCGAGCGGCATGACTACCTCATCGCCTTCGGGTGGGCCATGGCCGAGGAGCTCGCTCAGCGCCTCGGCGCCGGCAAGTAGCCCAGCCGGCCCAGGCTCAGCCGGCCCCGGTCCCGCCGCGCGCCGTCAGGTCGTAGCTCGTACCAGCCCGTGGTGCGATGAAGAGACCCGTCGCTTCGGCGACGACGTCGCCGGCGTGGCTGGCCTTGCCCCACGTCAAGATCTTGCGGCCCTCCACCGACGTCACGCCACCCTCGTAGTCGATGCGGCGATGAAGCGGAGTGGGTAGGACCATCCGCACGCTGAGGGTGCCCGTGAAGCCGGCCATGCCCGACAGGGTCTGGGCGGCACCCAACAAGTCGTCGAACGCGGCGGCGACACACCCGCCGTGCACGCACCCCGGCGGGCCCTCGTATTGATAGGAGTAGGTGGCCCACCCCACCACCCGGTCCTCCTCGCGGGACAAGTGCAGGGGCGGCGCCACCGGATTGGAGCGTCCGCTCATCGGGCTGCGCTCGAGGAGCCGGGCGTCGTCTCCTCCCGCCATGCCTGTGCCCTTGGACAGCGTGGGTAGGGCCGAGATGCGTTGCGTCAAGGCGCCGACCGCTTCAGTGAGACCGTCGACCTCGGCGGTGATGGCGGCGGCGTCGGACTCGGCCACGTCCAGGATGACGAGGGCGATGGCCTCTCGGATCGCCTGCACCAGTCGATGCTTGGCGAGACGGGACTCGTTGGTCTCGGCGGGGGACAGGATCCACCCCGAGATCGCCTCGGGCGGCAGGTGGATCGGCGCCTCGCCATCAGGCTGGCTGGGGGGATCGACGTCATGGGCCATCGCTGCCACTTTGCCCGAGACCGGCGCCGGACAACGTCGTCCACGGCGCAAGGTAGAGGTGCAGACTGCACCCACGACGCCCACCGAGGGCTGGAATCCGGTGTGCGGTAGAGGTCCTCTGAGCAGGGTCACTCTGGCGCAGGTCTGGCGGCCGGAGGGTGACGTCCGAGCGCCGACGGGAAGAGGGCCGACGGTAAGAGGGCCGACGGTAAGAGGGCCGACGGTAAGAGTGCTGACGGTAAGAGGAGGCGTACGCCAGCATCATCGGCTTCCTTCGGGTCGCGGGTTGCGTTGGTCGCGGCGAGACCAGCTTCAGCGCTCCGTTGTGTCGACCAGTCCACCTGCGCCGTCCAGCGTCGGGCGTAGTCCAGGGCGGCGATGAGCTGAGACGCTGACCCGTGCGATGACATCGCTCGCAGCGAGCTGAGGTAATTGTCGCGCAGCACCGTGGGAATGATGATTCGCGCTTCGCCGCCTCCGACGAGCTCCGCGTTGGCCATGACTCGGGCGACGCGCCCGTTGCCATCGTCGAAGGGGTGGACTTCCGAGACGACGAACATCGTGTAGACGGCGCGGTGGAATGGCGAGTCGATGGCGGCAAGGGCACTCCAGCTGCGGGCCAGCGTCCCCTCAACATCGGCGGGACTAACGAAGTCGACGCTGCCGACGCGGTTGCGGCGTCGTTTCCACTCGCCCGGGTGTTTGTCGGGTCGGCCCGCCATGATCTTGCTGTGCCGTTCGGCGAGCAGCGAGAGAAACGCCGCTGGTGAGTCGGGGCGTCGGCGCATCTCTGCCGCATCGGACACCAACTCGAACGTTCCCCTGATGTCGTGGGCATCGGCTGGTCTGTCGGCTGCGTCGCCATGGCGGTAGATGATGTCGACCGCCTCGTCCACGGTGAACTCGGTGCCCTCGATGAAGTTGGAGAAATAGGCCTCGAAGAAGGGCAACCAGGCGCGCCGCGCGTCGTCGGCCGGGTTGAGCGCGATGACCGTTGGCTGGGTGGACCGCAGCGCTTCGGCGAGGTCGTGGAACAGCAACGCTCGACGCCGGTCGAACGGTTGCCCGCTTTGGCGGGCGGCCAAAGCGGCCGACGTCGTAGCGATGGTCTTCGTGCCAAGTGCCGCACCGAGAAGGCTATCGACGCGCTCGGCGTCGCCCAGGCGTCCGATCAGAGGGACGAGTGCTTTGGCCTCGTCCCGTATGCGATTGAGGCGCTCGGGGTCGCCTCGCCCGGCGAGGTCGCCTACCCACTCATGAAGCTCTTGTTGGCTCAATGTGGGCGCGGGCCGACCGGCCGTCGTGCGGGTCGGGCGGAGATTGTCGATCAAGCCGCGCCCGGGACTGCTGGCCCACAGGCGATCACCGGAGAGGGGGATGTCATTGGCCAAGGGCCCCGGCCCGCGCCGTGGGATCACGATGAGGCCAGGCAACTCGAGACGGCGATCGCGCGGGTGGTCGACGTAGAGCCGACCGTCGGCGTCAGGGCGCAGGGTGGGGACGGAGCGGTCGACGATGACGGCGTGCGGCATCATCTGGCCGACGATCTCCATCCAGTTTCGGAGCACGACCTGCTGGGGTGGTGTCGTAAGGTCGGTGGTGTACACGCCGCGGCCAAGGCGGCGAAGCCGGCCGGACGCCACCCGGCGTGTGAGGCTCGCCGACCCGACGTCGCCCCCGCTGAAGACGATTTCGCTGTGAGGCATTTGTCACCAGGCCAGAGTCAACCCATCGAAGGAAATCGCGAGATAAAGCCATCCTACCGGATGAAGACGCGGAATAAGGCCTATTTAGGGAGGTAACCGCTCAACATGGGAGTCAACCGGCGGGCCCAGATCGCCATGTCAACCGAGGAGATCGACACCTTCCTGCACGGGCGCCATTCGATGTCGATGGCCACCATCGGCCCCGGCGGGCGGATCCAGCTGGTGGCCATGTGGTACGGGTTCGTCGACGGCGCCATCGCCTTCGAGACCAAGGCCAAGTCCCAGAAAGTCGTCAACCTGCGTCGCGACGACCGGCTGACCGTGCTGGTCGAGGACGGTGAAACCTACGACACCCTCAGAGGAGTCGAGCTGTCGGGGCGAGGAGAGATCGACGACGATCCGGACCGGCTGTTGAAGCTCGGGATCAGCGTGTGGGAGCGCTACCAGGGCCCCTACACCGAAGAGGTCCGCCCCCTCGTCGAAGCCATGCTCGTCAAGAGGGTGCTGGTGACGCTGCGGGTGGAAAAGGTGGTCTCCTGGGATCACCGCAAGCTCTCGTAGTTTGCGATCATTCAGACATGTTTAATGTGCCCCGGTGCTATGAGGCGCTGATTCACACGGCTATCCGGGTCCACCGGGTCCAAACCATGCCTGTTCATGCTCCCGAAACAATGAAGACGCTTGACGGTAGGGGGACACCGACTAGGGTGTGCGGCAATCTTGTTCTCAGGTGACTGCCAGGAAGTCGCCCTATCCGCCCAAACTTGACGGGGTCTGCGTGCGAATGTTCATCAAGATGGCCGCTGCAGTGGGACTGATAGTTGGAGTGATAGCGCTGACCGCCGGCGTCGCAGCTGCCCAGTACGGGGGCGGGGGCGGCGTCGTCGTGACGGGTCCGTCGGGCTCGTCGGGTTCATCAGGAGCCTCGGGCTCGTCCGGCAGCAGCGGCGGCGGTAGCGGCGGCAACGGCAACGGCATCAGCCTGGGCGAGGGCAGCCAGACCGTGGCACCGGGAGGGACCGATTCGATCTCGCTTCCGACCGGGCCGTTCACGTCGGGCACCCCGTTGACCTTCTTCATCCTCTTCGTCGAGCCTGGCCAGAGCCCCCAGCAGGTCGGCACCGGCACCGCCGGCAGCGACGGTGGCTTCTCGTCTTCATCGTTCACCGTCCCGGCCGGAGCAGCGGCCGGCGGCTACATCGTCTTCGCCGAGGGCGAGTCGCCCGACGGCCTCGAAGTCGTCGACGTCGCCTTCGTGGTTGTGCCCTCGCAGACCGCTGCACCTGAGGTCACCGCCGCCAGCGTGTTCTCCCACCAGATCGCAGCCAGCGGGCTGGCCTGGGTAGCCCCGACCACCTGGGGCACCCCGGCTCTCCGACAGGTCGTGACCCAAGCAGTCAGCGCGAGGGTGCAGACGCTCGTCGGCGGGGCGGCACCGGCTTCCAACCTCAAGGTCGGCGATTTGACCGGCCCGCAACAACTCGCCATTTCACCGACCGGCAGCGCGTCTGGCCTGGGGCACAGCGGATCGGGCGACCATCTGGTCCTTCCCTTGGCGATCGGTGGCTTCCTCGGACTTGTTGGTCTGGCCGGCGTCACCATGCGGCGCCGACTCCTGGCCGCCCGCTGAGCACGGAGGACGATCCCGCCATGACTACTCGTACGCCTCGACGAGGATTGGTTCGCACCGCGGTCGGTTGCGTCGTCGGCGCCAGCTCGCTCGCCTTGATGGCGGTCCCGGCTCATGCCGTCTCGGGTGTGACGGCCAACCGTTTGGGTGGCAGCGATCGCTACGCCACGTCGGCCGCCATCGCGACATCCACGTTTTCGTCGGTGCCGACCGTGGTCGTGACCTCGGGTGACAACTTCCCCGACGCCCTCGCCGCCTCGTACCTGGCCGGCCGTCTCCACGCCCCGATCCTGACGACCAATTCCGACCAGCTCTCGACGAGCACGGCGTCGGCCCTGCAAACCCTCGGAGCCAAGTCTGTCGACCTCGTCGGCGGCACGTACGCGGTGGCGCCGGCGGTGCAGGCGACGTTGCAAAGCGACGGCTACAGCGTCGAGCGCATCGCCGGCCCGACGAGGTACGACACCGCGGCCGACATCGCCGAGCTCTTCCCGGCTAGCTTCGTGGGCTCGCTGACCGGCACTTCGGGCAGCGGGGCGACGGCGATCGTCGCGACCGGCGCCGAGTTCCCCGACGGGCTGAGCGCCGGTCCGCTCTCGTACGAAGGGTCGTTCCCCCTCCTGCTCACCGAGCCCGACTCGCTGGCCTCGCAGGCGGCATCGGCGCTCCAGTCGCTCGATATCAAGCAGGTGCTTCTGATCGGCGGGACGCTCGCGGTTTCGCAAGCGGTCCAGGATTCCATCACGGCGATGGGTATCACGGTGACACGAGTCGCCGGGCAGGACCGCACCGACACCGCCCAGCAGGTTGCCACGCTCGCCATTGCCGACCTGGGCTTCAAAGCCACGACCGTCGGTCTGGCCCGCGGTGACGTCTTCGCCGACGCTCTCGCCGCCGCTGGGCGCTGCGGGTTCCAGAAGGAGCCCTTGGTGCTGACCGAGAGCCCCAACAGCTTGGGCAGCTACACCACGTCATTCCTGACCAACAACGCCAGCACCACGGCTTCGATCGATGTCTTCGGCGAAGAGCTCGCCATCTCCGACGCCACGGTGAGCGCAGCCCAGACTGCGGCGACTTGAAGCCAGGCGACATGATGCATGGAGGACGACGCTGGACCCGCAGGACCAGGGCAGTTGTGTTGGCCGCGCTCGCGGGACTCACCATCGCCGCCTGCCAGTCCAAGAGCACGCCCGCGGCCATCAAACCGTCACGGATCTTCGCCGGCCCCGCCGGCCTCGTCGCCGCCGGCAACCCTGAGGCCAGTGGGAGCATGTGGCTCCTCGCCGGGACGAGCGGCGAGCGCACCCTACAGTTGCTCGACCTCGGATCCGGTCAGTTGGCCAAGCCGCTCCCTGAGTCGGCCAACGCTGTCACGCTGGCCCAAGCCACGAGTGGTGACGTCATTGTCGGCTTGGCCACGGCGACGACGGGGGCCATCGAGTTCCGAGGCGCCCCCAACGGTCAGCTGCTCAGCACCACGCCGATCGGGGCGCCGGTGCGGAGCGTGGCGATCGATCCCGGCATGACGATGGCCTATGTCCTCAACGGCACGCTCACGAGCGCCAGCGTCACGGTCTTCCACTGGGGCGACTCCACGCCGATCACCAACCTGGCGGCCCCGGCCGACGCCACCGCCATCGCGCCCAGCGCCGCCGGTGACATCGTCTATACGGCGGAGCCGAGCGGCAACATCGATGCCATCCCCGTGCGCGGCGGACCCCTGAGCCACTTCCAGACAGGCGTCGGAGCCCGGGCCCTGGCGGTCAATCCCAACGGCGGGTACCTGTACGTCCTCAAGGGTCTCGGGGCTGCGGAGAACATTGCCGTTGTCAACCTGGCCACCGGCGCCGTCACCAGCGTCTTGCCGGCGGCGGCGGACTCCGTCGGGCTGGCCATCAGTCCCGACGGGACACTCCTCTTCGACGTCGTAGGGGACGCGGGCCTGGGCAACGTCCAGGCCATCACGCTGCCGACTGGCTGATGAGCGACCCCGGGCCCGCCGGGGTCGGGCTACATCCAGAGCCGGCGCTTGAGGCTGAACGCGAGGCGCTCCTGACTGAGGCGACAGTCGGTGCGGCCGCCGGCGCGCCACCTGCGGGGTGGCACCGCCCGCCTCCGAGCCGGTCCGACGATCGCCCCGCGCCTGTCATCGAAAGCGAACGCCGCCAGCGCACGATCCCCTGGTACGCCCTGAGCGGCCTGGCCCTGCTCGGGTGGGCGGTACAGCTTGCCGGCTGGCTGACCGTCTTCCCCTGGCTCACGTTGCTGGTCCTGGCCCTTGGCGTCGGGGGCCTCCTCGCCATCATTGTCACGTGGTCCGGGTGGAAGTCGTCGCCCTCGACGTTGGCCACGGTCGGCCTTGTGGTGCTGGTCCTGGCCATCGCCGGTCTGGCGGCCTGGACCTTCCTCCAGGCTTACTCAGCGCCCGGCTACCTGACCGACGAGCTGGCCTTTGACCAGTACGCCGCCCACCTGTTCATCCACGGGATCAACCCCTACACCCACTCGATGGCGCCGTCGTTCTCCATGTTTCACGTCACGCCCGACAGCTACACGTTCAAGCTCAATGGCACGCCGGTCACGTCGCTCTCGTATCCGGCCATGGCTTTCCTCGTCTACGTGCCGCTGCTGCTCCTGGGGTGGAGCACCCAAGTCGGGCTCGTCATCAACGTGGCGGCCTGGGCGGCCACCATCGCCATGCTCCACCTGTTGCTACCCCGACACCTGCGCCCACTCGCCATCATCGTCGGGAGTGCCACCGTCTACGTAGCGTTCGCCGTCGGCGGCGTCACCGACGTGCTCTTCGTCCCGTTCCTGCTCGGCGCCGCCTACGCCTGGGACCGATACCCGTTCCGCTCGGGGTGGCGAGCGCTCGTGTCGCCGGCGCTCATGGGCGTGGCCATGGGCATCAAGCAGCAGCCGTGGCTGATCATGCCGTTCCTGATGATCGGCCTCTATCTCGAGGCTCGCCGCCATGCCGCCGTGCAGCCGGCTCTCCGGGTCGTCCTGCGCTATCTGGGCGTGCTGCTTGTGGTGTTCATCGTCCCCAACATCCCGTTCATCGTCATGTCCCCCTCGGCGTGGGTCCGCGGCATCCTCACGCCGTTCCTGGCTCACACCGTGCCCGCCGGGCAGGGCGCCATCAGCCTGAGTCTCTTCCTGGGGCTGGGTGGGGGCTCGCTGACCGCCTACACGCTTGCCTCGCTCGTCGTGCTCCTGGCCCTCATCGTTGCCTACGCGGTGACGTATCCGACGCTCAAGCCCGTCACCTTCCTCCTGCCTGTGCTCGCGCTGCTCTTCAGCTCGCGTTCGTTTGGCACCTACCTGGTGACGCTGGTCCCGGCGGCGATCCTGGCCGCACTGACCACGACCGTCTTCCGCCGGCCCAAGCTGTCGCGCCGGGCACTCGCTGCTCTGGTGGGTACGGCGATGGTCGGGGGGATCGTGGTGGCAGTAGCGCTCCTCTACCCGGCGCCCCTGTCGATCCACGTCACATCGGTCGAGACGACGGGCCAGCTCGCCACCGTCGATCAGATCGAGGTGCAGGTCACCAACCACTCAGGTCATGCGCTGGCGCCGAGCTTTTCCATCGAGACGGGCACGACTCTCACGTCGTTTTGGTTGCAGCAGGGCCCGCAGCAGTTGGGGCCGGGTCAGTCAGCTGCCTACCGGCTGTACGCCCCCAACTTCTTCGCCCAGCCGCCGATCACCGGCGGCTTCCAGGTCATCGCCTTCACCGACAACCCAGCGACGGTCAGCCACGCGGCGTCGTACCGGCCGACGACCGACCACATCGAGCTCGTGCCCGACTCGTTTGAAGCCCCGGTCCCGATCGGGCAGCCGGTGACCATCACGGCGCAGGTCGTCGACCAGTTGGACCGTGCTGTCGACCGTGCGGGCATCCCGGTGTATCTGGGTCAGGTCATCTATGCCCAGCAAGGCTTGCTCTTCAGCGAAGCGACGGTCAACGGTGGTCCGCCCGGTGAAAACCCGGTGATCGTCCCCACCAACAAGCAGGGCGAGGTGAGGTTCACGATCGTCGGGACCATCGCGACGGCCGACCCTGTTTACTTCGAGGCCAACCTGGTCAACAACACCAACTTCTACCCGTTCGGCTATTCGTCGATCGTGCCGATCAGGTTTGTGTCGGCGTCGTGACGGCAGCGGCAGCGGCAGCGGTCCAACCGTCGGTGCCCGGTCTCCTTGGACAGCCCGAGCCATGCCAGTTGATGATTCGGGCGCGAAGAATCGGGTTTGCCGTTATTGGCGCGCAGCTGGTGTTTCTTCTCGGGTTCAGCGTCCTTCAGTACAGCCGGTTCGTTCAGACGTGGGACTTCGTCGGTCCGTACCAAGCCTGGTCTCAAATGGCTCACGGCCACTTGGATCCGTCAATTCAGAGTTGGAGTCTCCACTACGTCCACGATCATGGAGAGTTGATCCAGTGGCCGCTCGGCCTGCTTTTCCGACTTTGGCCCAGCGGCCTGTTGCTCCTTTTCGTCGCCGACGTGGCTGTTGCGGGTGCCGAGGCTGTGGCCTTTAGCTGGATCGTCGAGATCGTTGCCGAGCGCGTCTCCCCCAAGGGATGGCAACCCCGTCTGCTAATCGCGAGCGGTGCAGCGCTGCTGGTCGCCAACCCATGGGTCTACTGGAGCCTGGCGTTTGATTACCACGAGGAATCGCTCGCCACGCTATTCGCTGTCCTGGCTGCCCGCGAGTTCTACCGCGGTGGTCATTGGCGCGCAATTGTGTGGACCGTATTGCTGCTGAGCACTGGTGACATCGCCGGCACCTACGCCGTGGGTATCGCCGTGATGTTGATCTGCCTTGGCAGATTTCGCCAGGGTTTGACCTTGGCGGCTGCGGGTGGTGCGTGGGTTGCCCTTTTCTCGGTCCTGCATCTCAACGAAGGGTCAAGTCTGATCGCAGGCTACGGCTACCTGGCGGTGGGGTCGCGCTCCCCGGCCACCCTTACACTCAGCCACCTCGTTGTTGGAGCCCTCGCTCACCCGCAACGGGCCATTTTGTCGATCTGGAGCAAACGCACCGCGATCTGGGCGAACCTGGCGCCGGCCGGGTGGCTGGGTCTGATATCACCAGTGGCCGGCGGACTCACGACCGTCGTCTTGCTAACGAGCGCGCTCCACTCGAGCGTCTTGTTTGTTCAACCGGGCTTCCAGACCGTAGTCGTCTACGTCCTCGCTCCTGTGGGGACGGTATATGTCGTGTCGTCCCTTGCTCGACGTCGTCCTCGACTGGCCTCGCTGTTGGCCGCGGGTCTTGGCGTCAATGCCCTCATCTGGGCGACCGTGTGGTTGCCCAGGCTGGACAACCAGTGGGTGCGAGTCAGCCCCGGCGCCGCTGCAGTGCTACGACGGGCGCTCCACCAGATCCCGCCCGACTCGGAGGTGATCGCGTCGCAAGGGGTGGCCGGCCGCTTTGCGGCCCGTCCACTCATTTATGCCGTCCAGGTCGACTCAGGCGCGGTACCGGTCCGCGGCGACGTCTGGTTCATTTTGGCCCCATCCCAAGGGACGGAGACTGCTCCGGTAAACGGCACGCTGCAGATGATCGCCGCCGTGGCGAGGTTACCGGGCGCTGCCCTCGTCGATCAGGGAGCTGGGATCTTCGTCTTCAGATGGAGGGCGCCGCTAGGTGCGGCCCCGATCATCTTTCCCGGAACAGGAGCAGCAGTCGGGGGATGGGAAGTCACCGGCGATGGCGGCGCTCCCGAGGAGTTCGGTCCCGTCTCTGAGTGGGCTGCCGGGGCCAGCGGTAGCGCCGGATATGTCGTTCGCGGGGACTATTGGCGCGAGCGGGCCGGGAGATACCAAGTCAGCGTCCGCCTTGCGACTGATGGTCCCGTGGACGTTGAGGCGCGGGATGCCACCTCGAAAGTCCTTCTGTGGCGCGAGGCTCTAGAGGCAACGGGGTCCGTACAGACGGTGACGACAATTGTCGATCTCAGGCGAATCGCGGGCGAGCATGCCTATCAGGGCTGGGGCCCATTTCGCTCCCAGGTACTCCAGCCGGCTCGGGGCGACAACCTTGAACTCCGCGTCTGGACGCCGGGTGGTGTTGCGGTCAGCGTCTACTCTCTCTCCGTGAGGCCGGTGGGGCAAAAACATCGTCCGCCAGCCTCGGGGAGCGAGGGGCTTCAACCGTCCGAGGGCAGGCCCTTCGCTTTTCGCTGGTGATCTCGACCATCGCTCTGCGGTCTTCGAGAGTCGCTTGGGCCGGACCCGCGGCTCACGGTTGCTCGGTTGGTGAGACGCTCACCTCATAGACTGAAGCAGTGACGTTGGCGTCGGGGAGGCTGACGCGGACCTCTAGGGCATCACCGGGAGGCGGTGGCGCGGGGTCAGTGCGCCAAGGCCCGATGCCAGCGTAGGGGTGACTCTTGGCGGCGTGCTCAAAGTCGCCGGTGAGCACGACCGACTGCATGCCGTTGGTCTGTAAGAGCTCACGTCGCGCGAGAAGTGTGTTGGACGAACTGTCCCAAAGCTCGACCCATACGGGGCCCTGAGCCGAGAGGGACACAGTCGCCTGATATTCCCCAGGCATCTCCTGGAAGTAGTCGCCGTGGACGAGATACCCTGCGTCGCCGACACTTTGAGCCCGCCAGGTGGAGAGGGGCCCGGTGACGACCGGTAGCCCGTTGCTCGGGAGAGCCCAACCAGGGACCTCGTTTCCGGCGGGCAGCTGATATGTCCAAGGGCTGGAGAAGCTGCCCTCAAACGCGAAGACGCCGCTGGAGTCGGACACCAGCTGCAGTGCCGGCATGGCGGCCAACTGGCCCAGAACTTCTTGGACAACAGACGCCGCGAGCTGGCCGCCAGTGGGCGGTATCACAAACCACACGTCACCCGGGTAGACAGGCACGACGCCGTTGTACTTGGCCAGCGATGGGTTAGCGTCGAACTGCTCGACCAGGCGCCGACCGGCAAAGCGGCCCTGAATTCCGCCAAGGGCGACAACTTCGGCGTCAGCCGGGATTTGCCGTGCCACGGCCGAGAGCGCTGCCGCTTCCGCGTCGGTGTACCTCGCGCTGGCCCTGGTCGTCTGACGAAGGAGGGCGACGCCGAAGCCGACCGCATTCACGGCGGCCAGGACGGCCAAAATGCCGGCGATGGCTCGGCGCCGGCCGCCGGCAGAGTACATCTGGGTCAGCACCACCACACTGCCGACAGTGATGAAGGTGAAGACGTCCAGGTTCTGGAAGCCCTGACTTCGAAAACCGGCATTCGCGTCAAGGTTGTTGGCCAAGATCATAAACCAGGCCGGAACGGCCGCCATGCTCGCCAACCCGACCACGCCGCCCGTTGAAACGTTCGCCCATATCGCGGTCCGCCATCGGACGAGGGTTGTGGCCACCCGCCAGGGATGGGTGACGACCCCGAGGAGCAGCCCGCCAACCGATGCAGGGGCCTGGCCAGCGCTTGAGGCCAAATAGCCAAATCTAAGGACGAGATTTGAGCCTTGGTCCGCACCGATCACCGTTAGGAGCGAGAGGAAAGTCAGGCCAATCAGCGCGGTGACAACGCCGAGCCACGGGGCTGCCCCAAACGACCGCCACTGCCCTTCTCCCCGTCGGGATCGCCACCATCCCGAGACTGCGACGGCAGCGCCGATCCCAACGAGCAAGATGGCTGCCTCCGCTCCGCAGAGGAGGGTGAGCAACCCCCATGCAACAATTGCTCGGCGTCGGCCTCCAAGATTCGCCCGCAGGAAGCCCAGCGCGAAGAAGACCCCACCGCAGTGCTCGAAGTGGACGTCGGTTGCGACGGTCGCCCAGTAGTACGGCGTCGCGAAGAGACACGCCGTAAGTAGGGCGAGCACCGCCCCTAGCCCCTTCGTCGACATCACCTCGCGGTGAGCCCGGATGACGTCACGGGAAGTGAGGAGCACCATTGCCTGGATGCCGACGACGAAGATGTCCTGGATCACAAGCAGCGGGTAGGCGCCGCTGAAGGGGTAGCTGAGGTACGCCAGCGGGACTTCGATGAAGTCAGAGTGGTCGCGCCAGCATGAGTAATGGAGGATCGTGCAGTACCTATCGAGGTGGCCGTGCCTGAGGCCGACCCACCACTGGTATCGGGTCGAGAAGTCGAACGACAGCTCGAAGTGGCTCCAGATATGCCGACTTAAGAGCAGCATGCCGGCGAGCTCGGCGATGAGCAGGAGAATGAAGACGGGTTGGGCGATGCGCAGGAGTCGGTCGTTCGACTCAGCCGCACTGGCGGCTAACTCAGCTTCCCGGTCGGCGCTAGGAATGGTCTGAGGCGCCACCGGCGGCGAGTGTAATTGCGTCCGCCCGTCAGGACGTGACCTGAGGGTCGGCGCTTCGGTGGCTTCGGGCAATGTATTCGCATCTCACAGCAGGCTCTCTTGGAGGTGGGTGACGGCTGTCGGATGTCTGCCCGGGGGGCCAGCTTCATCGGACTGACGCCTTGCCGGCGTCTGCGGTGGCGGGTCGTCGTCGGGTGGCCGGCCATCCGGGCGTGATCGGCCGTGGTCAGCGGTGGGCCTTTGGTCCGGCCAACTGGTGAGCCGGATGCGCCCGTCCGGTGAGGTGAAGACCAGCTCCGCGCAGGCGTCGCCCGTCATCTGCCAGCCGCCCTCGTGCACGGCGTGATGATGGGCCAGACAGAGGTCGCAGAGGTTTTCGTAGTCGGTCGGGCCGTGATCGGCCTCCCACTCCAAGACGTGATGCGCCTCGACGAACCGGGTCCGCCCACATCCGGGGAACCGGCAGCCCCCGTCCCTGCGGCGGACCGTCTCCGCCAACCGCCACGTGGGCGTCCGCCGCGTGCGCCCCAGATGCAACGGATCGCCGTCGGGGTCGTCAACCATCATCGTGAGCTGACACCAACAGGCCATGCGCCGGATCGTCTCGGCAGCGAGCGGCCCGTAGGCAGACTCCGCCCACCCGTCCTCGCCCGCCAACACCCGAACGTCAGCGTGCACGATCACCGCCGGGCGATTGGTCGTGCGCTCCCGACCGCCGAGCCACGCCGCGGCCCACTCGACGATGGCGTCAGCCTGGGTTGGGCCATCGACGGGTACAGGCCGGTCACGGGGTCCTTGGACGTGGTGCGGGCGTACTCGTCCAAGGCGATGCGGATCGTCGCCGCCGCGCCGTCGAAGAAGTCGCCGTCCATGTGGATACCGGCTCCACCCTCGAGGTCTGTGGTCCGACATCCCCGCCGCCGATGGGCCGCTGCTTCCTGCGCGGCGTTGCGCCGCCGGAGCGCCCGGGCCAGCTTCGCCAACTGCCCAGCAGAAAGGCGACCGGCCAGATCGATCGGGTTGTCCCCCGGCGACTCCCCGCCCGAGCCGGCCCCGCCGCCGTCTCCCGACCCGCCATCTGCCGAGCCGGCCCTGACTGTCAACCGAAGAATTCGGGCGAGCCAAGGATGTTGGCTACAGCTGTCTGATCGGTCATGCCGGCGTTGAGGGCGGCGACCTCGTTGATGATCTCGGTCGGGTTGGCCGGGCGGTCCAGGTAGCTCTGATACCAACCGGCGACGAGGTCGTCGTGATATTCCGTCGACCCGAGAATGTCGGCTGCCACCGTTTGGCGCGACGCCGGGTCGGAGATCAGCGCGGCCCAGGGCGCCGCCTCCGCTGGGGCCGGGGAGCGGTCGAGCAGATCGTGGTAGAGGGCGTCGACGAACCCGGTGGGGGTTGAGTCACCTCGGACGACGTAATACTCGTCGCTGGCGATGATCTGCGCCTCGAGCTGGGCCGGTGTCGCGCCGGCCTGAAGGGCGGCACACCGAGTACCTCACGCCGGAGTTGGCTGTACTACCCCGTCGTCGGCGACCCGAGCGGATAGGCGCGCACACGGTGTATGATTGGTGTATGGCACGCACCAACATCGACATCGACGAGGAGGCTTGTCGCGCCGTGATGGAGCGATACCGGCTCGCCACCAAGCGCGAGGCCGTCAACTACGCATTGCGGGCCGTGGCCGGTGAGCCGCTCGGTCTGGATGAAGCCAGGCGGCTTCGTGGGTCCGGCTGGGACGGCGACCTCGACGCCATGCGGACCAGCCGCAGCGGGTGACCCTTGATCCTTATCGACACATCGGCCTGGGTCGAGTTTCTTCGGGATACGGGTAGCGCCGTCTGCGCTCGCGTCGACGCGCTGTTGGACGACGAGATAGCCACCTGCCCTCCGGTGCGGATGGAGCTCCTCGCCGGGGCCCGCGACGAGCAGCACCTCGCCGATCTCCGGGGCCTGCTCGCCCGAGGATCCCTGCTCAACGTCGAGCCGACCGACTACGAGGAGGCCGCTTCTCTCTACCGCGCCTGTCGTCGTGGAGGCGAGACGGTGCGCAAGTTGATCGACTGCCTCATCGGCGCGGCCGCGATCCGGGCCGACCTGGCCATCCTCCACGCCGATGCCGACTTCGAGGTCCTCGCTCGGCACACGCGCCTCCGGGTCGACCGGGTCGCGGTCGCGAGCCCGCGGGACGGCGGGACGGCGTGACGGCGTGAGCGTTCAGGGCGAGATGGCGGCGATGACGGCGGTGGGGAGCTCGGCGTTCTCCGCGCAGGGGCCGGTGGTGACACCGGATCCGGGTACCAGCCCGTCGGTGCAGGATTGCAGCGACGCCGGGCTGCCGGCGACGGCGGTCGAGCCCGCCGCAGCCCGCACCCGTACCGACGCCGGCAACACCCACGGCGCCAGGGCGAGGAAGCCGGGTTGGGGCCCGTCGAGCTGCGCCAGCGACAGCGGGTCGAGCGGCGAGCTGCCATCGTCGGTCGATGTCGGGTCGGCGTAGGGGGTGAAGGCGTCGGCCGTCCGGTAGAGGGCGGCGTTGCCGTCGCCGACGTAGGACCCCGTTGTCGCCCGCGGGTCGGAGCGGGCGAAGATCGCCGATTGGCCGTCCCCGGAGATGTCGTAGACGTTGCCGACCACGAACGGGTTGACCGCGTACCGGATGCTCGGATACAGCCACCCTCCCGCGTGCGTGCGGGCTTCGACGTCGTACCACGACGACAGCATCCAGCCGAGCTGTTGCCACTCCGGTGGCCCGCACGGCGCGCCGAAGTCCGACCAGCTCGGGCAGGCGGCGGTGCCGTCGTTGAAGTCGGGCTGGAGCAGCAGGTTGGCTCCCTGGCTGGCGAGGCAGCCGACGTAGGAGGCAGGGCTCGCACACGGCCCGTCGCCGGCCGGGGTCAGCCCGTGCTCGAAGGCGTCGAGGCTGATGGCGATCCCCAGCCTCACGCCGCCTCGCAGGGGGATGGCCCGGACGGTCGACATGGGCGCCGGCTGCCATCCGAGCTCGAGCTCGGTCGCCGTCAGGTTGACCTTGGGTTGGACGGCCTCGAGCCGCCCGTCCGGTCCAAAGACAAACTGCGCATTGGTGATCGTCGGGACGAGCGCCTCATAGACGCTCGTCGAGTGCAGGTCCGGGTCGGCGAGGGCGGCCACGGCGACGGGGTTGGTCGTCGAGCGCCAGCCGGGGCAGGCCGCCCAGCCGGGGTAGCCGTTGGCGGCGCATCCTGGCGCCGACGTGAGGATCGGCATGGGCGCCCCGGCGACGACCGTGACCCGGTAGCGCCGCGCCACGGCCCCAAACGTGTCGAAGAAGGCGCGCACATATGTGTCGGTCGCGGCGAGGAAGACGAACGACGCCGGCAGCTCGACCCCACCGCTGGCGATCGTCGCGACGTCCGATCCGACGGCAGCGGCGACCGCGCCGGGGAACATGGCCGCGTAGAACGCCAGCGGCGCGCCATACGTGAGCCCGAGCGACCCGACGGCGCCACCGATGGCGCCGAGGGGCTCGCCCGTCTCTTTGCCCAACAGGGTCGCGGCCGGCGTGGTCGCCAACGCTCGGGCCGGTGCGCCGCGGCTCCCGGCGAGGGCGAAGAGCAGACCGGTGAGCTCGTTCCACACCACCAGACCGGGGATGGCCGGGGTGCGATACGGGGTGACGTAGGTCGCGAAGTAGCAGTTGATCTCGTCGGCGATCGAGGCGTAGGTGGTCATGGCCGCGACCCGCTGGAAGTATTGGATGCCGAAGACCTGAAGCGTGCCCGAGCCCCGGACGACCGTCGGCGCTCGCAGGTGGGGCGCACACGATGGGCCGGCTGTGCTGGCAGTGTCGACCGCCACGCCCGCTCGCGCCCGGCCGACGGCGCTTGCGCCCACCGCGGTCGTGGTCAGACCCGAGAGCAGCGCGACGGCGAGACCGAGCGCGCCAAGTCGACGTCGCATCCCCGGGATCAAGCCGGCGTCGCCACCACGAGGCGGGACCGTCCGGCCGGGGCCTCCGGATCGAAGTCCGTCGGGTCCAACACTCGCCCCGCGTGCCACCCGGTGCGAGCGAACATCGAGACGGCCCCATCGGCGGTCAAGCTGCTCCGCCGGGGCTCGCCCGCCCGGGCGAACCATTCGAGGCGGGCGGCGAGCAGAGCCTCCTCTTCCGGCGTGGCGGCGGCGACGGTCACGGCCAGACTGACGGCGAAGCGGCTGCCCACGGCCGCGCACGCTCGGAGACGCTCGAAGAGGTGATCGGCGACGGACTGATCGAGATAGCTGACGACCCCCTCGCAGTAGAAGAAGGTCGGCGAGTCGGCGTCGTGCCCCACCCCGGCCAGGGTGATGTCGATGTCGTCGGTCGTGAAGTCGCACGCCGCGAAGCTGATGTGGCGGAGGTCAGTGCCCAGCGCAACCATCCGCTCGCGCTTGTCGGTCTGCGTCGCCGGATGGTCGATCTCGAAGAATCGCACGCCGGGAGCGCGGAACCGCAACGCCCGCCCGTCGTACCCCGCCCCGACGAGCACGACCTGGGTGATGCCGGCGTCGAGGGCGCTGAGCAACTCGGTGTCGATGAAGCGGGTGCGGGCGGCGATGTGGTGAAACATGGCCGTTCGCGTGCGGTGCTCCGAGCTCATGATCCCGGCCGTCAGACGCTGGTCGGCGGCGGCATCGCCAGCCGGGGTCGTCGGGCGATCCAGCTCGGCCCGCATCGCCGCCACCCGGCGGGCGGTGACCGACGGACGACCAGCCTGCATGCTCTTGATTCTGACAGCCGGACTTAGGATCGGCGACCATGAAATCCGAGCAGTGGAAGAGCGAGCCCGAAGATCAGGACTATCCCGCGGCGCAGTCCTACCTCTCACTCCTCATGGACCCGGTCGAGGCCCAACGGCTGGTCCATGGGTTGCAGACCAGCACAGCCCTCGAGCATTACAAGGCCAAGGACATTCTTCGGGCCAGCGCGCTGGCGCTGCTCCCCGAGGACAACGTGCACGTCGCCTCCGACCTGGCCAAGGTCAAATCCGGCAAGCCGCTCTCGCCCGTCCTGCTCGTCCGCGGGCAGCCGCTCACCATCGCCGACGGCTACCATCGCGTCTGCGCCAGCTACCACCTCGCCGAAAACGCCGATATCCCCTGTCGGATCGTCGACCCGCGACCGTGAACCCCCAAACCGTGAGGCCCTTGTCGGCCCGGCTAGGCGGTGCGGTTGGCGCCGATGAGGGCGACGAACAGCACGCACGGCTCCGTCGTGCTTCGGTTGTGCCACGCATGTCGGGTGCCGTTCTGGACCACCGAGTCGCCCGGCCCGAGACGCACCTCCTCGCCGTCGTCGAGCTCCAGCCAACACTCGCCGGAGATGACCAGGTCCAAGTCGACGGTGTCGGTCGTGTGCATGCCGGGGTGGCCGGGCTCCATCACGTCGACCATGCCCGGCACCTTCTCCCGTAGCTCGGCGACCACTGCTCTCGGGTCGAGTCCGTCGGGCACGGGCGCCCCGGCGGGCGGGAGGGTGAAGAAGCCGACGCGGTAGCCGCCGGCCGGCGGGAAGTACATGGGCTGGGCCGGCGGGGTGCCGTCGGTCGGCAGGTGGGGGACGGCGTCGTCACCCCACAGCCGATGAAACGATGGCCCCGGCAGCACGGAGAGCTCGATGGGTGCGACGTCGCCGTCGGAGACGAAAACCGACCGGCCATCGGCGTTGACGCCCGTCACGACTCGTCGCATCGCCGGCGAGTCTCGCGCGCGAAACCTCTCTCATTCTCCGACTCTGGTGTCAGGGTACGGTGGGGCGGAGTCGGCAGCGGCCGAAGGGGAGGGGAGCATGGACGGCGCAGGCAGCGAGGATGTCGACCTGATGTCGTTGATGGGGCCGGAGGTGTCCGCCGATCCGAGGCCGATGTACCAGGCACTCCGGGACGCAACGCCCGTCCTGCGACTCGACGGCGGGATGGTAATTGTCAGCACACGGGCGACGGTGGAGGAGGTGTTCCGGTCGCCGGATGTCTTCTCGTCGAATATGTCCGCTGCTGACCTCGGCAACATTCGCCCACTCATCCCGTTGCAGATCGACCCGCCCGACCACGTGCTCTACAGACGTCTCCTCGATCCCCTGTTTGCCCCCCGGCAGATGGCCAAGCTGGAGCCTGAGATCGCCGCCCTCGCCCATCGGCTGATCGACCGCTTCGTGGACGAGCCCGGCTGCGATCTGGTGTCAACCTTCACCATCCCGTTGCCGTCCGAGGTCTTCTTGACGATGTTCGGGCTGCCGCTCGAGGAGTTGGACACCTTCTTGACCATGAAGGATGGGATCATCCGGCCGGCCGGTGAGACGATGGCGGAGCAGGATGTGGTGCGCAAGGCGACGGCCGCATCCATCTATGAGTACTTCGGTGAGATCCTGGAGAAGCGGCGCGTCGACCCCCGCGACGACCTGCTGACCGGCTTCCTCACCGCCGAGGTCGACGGGCGGCAACTGACCGGCGACGAGATCGCCGACATCTGCTTTTTGTTGATGATCGCCGGACTGGACACGGTGACGGCCACCCTCGACTGCTTCTTCTCGTACCTGGCCCGTACGCCTGGCCATCGTCGGCGGGTCGTGGATGATCCCGACACCATCCCCGCCGTGGTCGAGGAGCTCCTGCGGTTTGAGACGCCCGTCGCCGGTGTGCCGCGCATCGCCGTCAAGGACATCGAGCTCGGCGGGGTGCAGGTCAGCGACGGCGACCAGGTCATGGTGGTCCTGGGCGCGGCCAACACCGACGACGCCGAGTTCGCCCACGCCCAGGCCGTCGATTTCGGGCGGGAGACCAACCGCCATCTGGCCTTCGGCGGGGGAGTCCACCGCTGCCTCGGCTCGCACCTGGCCCGCCTCGAGCTCCGGGTGGCCCTGCGCGAGTTTCACTCCCGCATCCCGTCCTACCATCTGGCTCCCGGCGCCGAGCTGGAGTACTCGCCCGGGATCCGATCCCTCACCAGCCTGCCGCTGGTGTTCGGCGACTAGGGATCCACGCCGATGCGGGTCACGATCGATGGCCAGGCGTGCACCGGTCACGGCCGCTGCTATGCGCTGGCTCCCGACGTCTTCGACAGCGACGACCGCGGCCTCGGTGTCGTGCTTTCCGTCGGCGCCGACATCCCGCCGGAGCTGGAGAGGCAGGCGCGTCAGGCGGCGGCCAACTGCCCGGAGCAGGCCATCCACCTCTCGTGATCGCTCTCATCACCGGAGGATCCTCGGGCATCGGGGCCGCCCTCGCCCGACGCCTCGCCCAGAGTGGCGCGACGGTCGGCATCGTCGGCCGGCGCGCCGCGCTGCTCGACGAGGTGCTCGCCGACTGTGTCGTCACCAGCCCCGATTCGCGACGCTGGGTCCTCGACCTGGGCGATCTCGAGGCGGCTCAGCGGTTGGCGATCGAGGTCTGGGATGCCTTCGGTCATCTCGACGTCCTCGTCAACAATGCGGCCATCCCGAAGGTCCGCCCCGCCCTTCGGCTCACCCCGGCCGATATCGAGGAGGCCATGCGGGTCAACTTCTTCTCGCCAGCGCGGATGACCCTCGCCGTGCTTCCTCGCATGCTGGATCGGGCCTGCGGGACGATCGTCAACGTGAGCAGCATGGGCGGCCGCGTCGGAATCGGGCACGAGGCCGCGTACTGCGCCAGCAAATTTGCCCTCTGCGGGTGGAGCGAATCACTGGCGATGGATCTTGATGGCACCGGCGTCGCCGTTCGCCTGATCGAGCCCGGCCCCATCGACACCGACATCTGGGACCGGCCCGGCGAGGAACGCGCCGTGATGATCCCGCCCCTCGTCTCGCCCGATGTCGTGGCCGAGGGGATCGTGGAGGCCATCGCCGGCGACCGCTTCGAGCACTACCTTCCCGACCTGCGGTCGGTGGTCGAGTTCAAGGTGTCCGACATCGACGCCTACATCAAGATCAACGCGGACATGCGCCGCCAAGCTCTCCCGGCGGAGGAACCATGAAAGCAAGTCAGAGCGGCAGGACGTAGCAGATCTGCTACGATCGTGGCCGATGGATATCCCGGCCCGCGAGCTGCGCAACGACGTCAGCGCGGTGCTGCGCCGGGTCGAGGCCGGTGAGCGCCTGCGGGTCACGCTCAGCGGCCGGGCAGTGGCGCAACTCGTGCCTCTGCCGAGTCGACCGAGGTCGATGCCATGGTCGTCGTTCTTCGATCGGGCGGAGGACTGGCGCGCCGATCGGGGTCTCTCCGTCGAGCTCGCCGATCTGCTACCCGATATGTCCGACGCTCCCAATGATTTCGGCGGATGAACCTGGCACTGGCCGACACGTCGGTGTTCATCGTCGCGGAGCTGGACCGGCCTCTCTCAGGACACGTTCCCGACCTCGTCGCCGTGTCCGTCGTCACCATCGGCGAGCTCCGGTTAGGTGTCCTTACCGCCGACACCGGACCCGTGCGGGTCCGTAGGCTCGAGACCCTGTCGAGGGCGGAGGCCCTCGACCCGCTGCCCATCGATCAACAGGTCGGCCACGCCTGGGCCGCGCTGCGGCTCACCCTGCGCGACGCAGGGCGTCGGATGCCGATCAACGATTCGTGGATCGCGGCCACGGCGATTGCCCATCGCATTCCGATCGCGTCCCAAGACGGCGACTACGACGGGATCCCGGGCCTCGAAGTCATCAGGGTTTGAGCGCGCGGCGCGGGGCCCCGATCAGGGTCACGAACAGGACCCGCAGAGCCTTGGGCAGACTGAAAGAAAAGCAACCATAAGGATCAACGCGGACATGCGCCGCCAAGCGGAGGAACGATGAAAGCACTGGTCTTCGGAACCAAGCCCGAGCCCTACGAGGTCGCACCCGACAGCGGCCCGAGTCGGTGCGTCGACGTAGCAGATCTGCTAAGCCTTGGCGTCAAGATCCCGGCCCGCGAGATGCTTACGACGTTCCGAGCGAGAGGCACGGGTCGTCGCGACGCCGGACAGCCGGCTGACTGGGTTTGGTTGACGTCTTAGCTTTGCGCATATCGTCCGGTGCCGCGGCCATCAGCCGTGCCCTGACTGACTGGCGGGTCTCACTATGGTTGCGCTCGTGTGTACCGGCTCGAATTACGTGGCGAAGATGACAACGGTAATGGTGGCTGCGTTGACCATCACCGCCGTGCCGCTGGCCAGGCCAGCCGCCGCCGCTCGATCAACCGCCGCGTCGCCCTGGGCCGAAAGACCCCAGGCGGTAACACCTGTTTCCTGCTCATGGGCCTATGCAATCCCCGTCTTTGTAGAGCAAGCTGACCCGCTCGCCGAAGAGTACGGTTCCTCTACGGAAGTCAGCTGTAAGAGCTACGTCGCCGAGATAATAGTGATGAATTACCAGTTTTGCCGACGAGGCCGCTCCCGATTACCCGGCCGACAACGGTCAGATTGATGACTGCGGCGGGACGACAACGTGTACGGTTGTCAGCCATATAACAATTGCCGTCAAGTTCGCGTCTTGCACCTATGGTTTCGGCGCGGCCGCCGTACTCTACAGCTCGGAGGGGGCTGCCGACGATGGGCTCGCGTGCGTGCAGGACGCCTTCACGTAGTCCCAGCGCCGCGGCATTAGGATGCCCGCGTTGACAAGTCGAGCTCCAAGGCGAGCGGTGCTAATGATGGGGAGCGCACTGACCGCTCTCCTCTTGGTTGTCGGCCTCGTCGTCGTGCTGAGCCGAGGGTCGGGACGCGCGCCGGTGCCGAAGGGCAAGGCGTCCGTCCTACGCGGCACGGGTACTACCGAGTCGACGACGTCCCCCTCATCGACCCCGCCCGCAAGTGCTGGAACGCCGACGGCAGGGCATCCGCAGGGGAGTCCGACCTCCGCTTCGACTCTCCCCGACGGTCGGGGACCAGCGAATGGCAAAATCTGGGCGCCGGCACCGGGGAGTTACCCGATCATCTGGAACGCCGGGATGGCGTCGTCCTTCACAGACACGCTACAGCTCCGCACAATTTCGGCCACGCCGGAGCGCATACTTCAGCAGACCACCTATGCCCGCGCGGATGATCGCGAGTTCGACGCATGGACGCAGGATGGCGAGGCTCAGGTCGAGCAAGATTTCGCGGCTCCCAACTCGATAATTTCCGAGTGCAAGTGGACAACACCACTGCTGGTTGTCCCTTTCCCCCTCGCTCTGCACAGCACCGTGCAGCAGACCGCGTCATGTACTTTCGAGCAGGGCAGTGAGCAGTACGCAACGAAGACCGACCGGCGACAAGTGGAGATCACCGGCCGGCGACCCGAGTCATCCGGTGGGGTGAGCTGCAACACGTGGACGATCGTAATCAAAGACGTACTTACCGGGGTACAGGACGGCGACTACACGTCGATCCAAACTCTGCAATTCTGCCCGGCCTTCAATCTGGCATTCGCCTGGACACAGACTGCAACCGGGGACGTACAGTTCACAGATACGCAAGCGCTGCAAAGTACGGTAGCGAGCGGCTCCGCTCGATGAGATCCGGGGCGGAGCCCAGTTGGTCCAAAGTCAGACCTAGGGCCGTTCGCGTGTGGATGCGCACCCACGCCGCGTTTCAGGCCTGGGAGGCCTGTTCGAGGACATTCATTGTGCACTGCGGCCGCGACCGCTGCCGGTGACAGAGACCCCTAAACTCTCGGCAGCAAAAGGGGCTCTTCGGATTTCAGCGGGGTGCGATGGTGGCGAGTAGGTCCCAGTTGGGTCGGCCGGCGTAGAGCAGGACTCTGATGCGGTAGTTGCGGAACTGGGTGAACCCGAAGGCGACGCGCTTG